>Ga0210406_10002256_pt1 | contig 22282 bp, 19 predicted proteins | sample IncBWC30MmetaG_FD_155454 | JGI IMG/M metagenome (GOLD analysis project Ga0210406, IMG submission 155454) | Forest soil microbial communities from Barre Woods Harvard Forest LTER site, Petersham, Massachusetts, United States - Inc-BW-C-30-M | ecosystem: Environmental > Terrestrial > Soil >...
CAGTTGTCCGGCCGAAGCTCAACGGTTCGCTGAAGTTCGGCGTACGCGCTGGACCAGCTCATCAGTTTGAGTTGCGTCTGTGCGAGCTTGAAATGCGCTTCCGCGTAGCGGGGATCGATCTGGATGGCGCGGCCGTAGTAGATCAAAGCCTCGGGATATTTTCCCTGGTCATAGCTTGCATTGCCTTTAGCCAGAAATTTCTTGGGGTCTCGATTGCAGCCTGAACAGAAAATCAGAAGGAGGAGAAACAGCGCAGCGGGGATTCGTACGGAGGGTCCCATCCGGCGACGGGAAACAATGGAGTGAAGAACGCTGGATTTCATGATCGCTTGGAAAAACAATTTTGCACCCCTATCCCACCGGTCGCAAGCCTCATCCCGAGCCAGTGTTAAATTTAAGAGAATCTATCGGATAAGGCACATGATATTGGGTTGGCTGGAGTGTATCAGTAATGTGCGGATCCGAGCCAGATATGCCCCGGGGGAGTGAGGGGAATCGCAGGGATAATAGGGATATTTTTTTTCCACTATGAAGGGCACAATTGAGTGCCGGACAATCGATTCCCGGTAGGGCGGCATCCTGGCAACCGTAACTTATTGATATTGAATTGGTTGTTTGCCTGTGGGAGAATGAGTAGAAAGTTGGGGCTATTTCTGCGTGGTTATCCTCGTGCAACTTGCTTTCTGAGAGAGTGGCTTGCACTGAGCCAGTTCCGGAAAGAGTTTTGGGGCAACTCCAAAGCGAGGTCGTAGGGAATGGTACGCAACGGAGAAATAACAATACCAGACGTAAATCGGGTCTTTCGCCGCTACTGGTGGATCCCGGTCTTTATGACCGTAACGCTCGGCGTGATCGGGCTAGCAGCCTCTCTCGTCCTGCCCAAGAAATACACCTCATCCACACTCGTCCTCGTCGAACAACCGACTGTCCCCAAAGATCTGATCAAGCCGGTGATCACCGATGACCTGAATCAGCGCATGGCCTCGATGAAGGCGCAGATCCTGAGCCGGTCAAGGTTGGAATCGATTATCAATAAATTTGGCCTGTATCCTCAAGAACGGAACACTACCCATATTGAAGAGCTAGTTGAGAAATTGAAGGCCGCGATTGATGTGGAACTAATTCAACCGATGGCTGGATCGATCAATCACGAGCCTCCTGGATTCAATGTCAGCGTGACATTCGATAATCCCCAACTGGCCCAGCAGATTTGCCAGGAAATAACCTCGATGTTCATGGAGCAGAACGCGACGGTGCGGGTCGCCCAATCGAACAAGACAACGCAATTCCTGACCGAGCAGTTGAACGAGGCCAAAGCCAAGCTGGAGGAGCAGGACAAGGGGCTGGCGCAGTTCAAGGCAGAACATCTGGTGTCCATGCCAGAACAAGAACAAACGAATATCACGCTCCTGAGTGGAATGAATACGCAATTGGATGCTACTACCCAGGCCTTGACTCGCGCCCAGCAGGATAAAACACTAAACGAAACTTTGCTGACCAATCAGGAAGCCAGTTGGAAGGCAGCACAGGCGGGGCAACAAAACCCGGAAACGCAGGACCAGGAGTTGGCCGTGCTCCAAGAACAACTTTCGGCCTTGCTGGCAAAATACACTCCAGAACACCCTGATGTGATCAAGCTGAATGCGCAGATTGAAGACCTGAACCGGAGAATGGCCGTGGCGCCTGCCCCAAAGTTAACAGCGTCGGCGGCACAAGCCGCTCTTCGCGAGCCACCGGCGATTCAGCAGTTGCGGACGAGAGTAAAGCAGGACGAATTTACAATAACGGACCTAACCAAGCGTCAAACACAGATTCAGGATCAGATCCGGGCGCTCCAGGGCCGCCTGCAGGCCAGCCCTGTCGTGGAACAGCAATTGAAAGAGTTGACGCGGAGCTACCAGACGGCTTCGGACATTTACAATGAATTGTTAAAAAAACGGGAAAATTCAGCGATGGCGACAGACCTTGAGCATGAACAGCAAGGGGAGAATTTCAAGGTGCTTGACTCCCCCAGTCTGCCGACCAGCCCGTCGTTTCCAAAGAAACTCGTTTTCGTGGGTGGGGGTCTCGCTGCAGGATTTGCGCTGTCTCTTGGCATTCTTTATCTTCTGGCTATAAGCGATAAGGCGATGTATTCAGAGCGCGATGTGGAGCTTTGTCTGAAGCTACCGGTCCTCACAAACGTGCCCAGCTTTGATGTGCGGGCCCACGGAAACGGATAGGAGCCGAACGGCAATAAGCAATGCCAGGAGACCTTGGCGTCAAACGCGCGAAAATCATTGAGAGGGACTGAAAAGAGCGAAGGATGAGCCGGATTCACGAAGCGTTAAAAAAAGCCGCGGAAGAGCGAAGCGCGCAGAGTGCGAATCAAGCGGTCGATGACCTTGTGGACCTTTCGATCCAGGAACAGTTAGCTGGGAAACCACCGGTCATCGGGGAAGCCCACCTGAAGACCCGAACTGACGCGAAGCCCGACGCCAGAGTTACGCATTTTGAGGAATTTGCGAAACGCTGCACCCAGGTCGTCTGGAAGATTGATCCAACTGCAAGTGTGTATTCCGCTCATGAAAATAATTCTGTCGGTGCGGAGAAATTCCGAACTCTGCGCTCCCGGCTTTATCAAATTGCCTCCGCGCAGCCCTTGAAGCGCATTTTGGTCACCAGCAGCACTCCAGCCGAAGGCAAAACCTTTGTGGCAGCGAACCTAGCGCAATCCTTCATCCGGCAGGAAAACCGTCGCGTTCTGCTTATTGATTCCGACCTAAGGGTTTCGCGTTTGCACCTCCACGTGGGCGCTTCGGGAAAACTTGGATTATCAGACTACCTGCGCGGAGATGCCGACGAGTTTCAAGTTACGCAGATGGAGAAGGACGGAAACCTGTGCCTGATCCCGGGCGGGCGTGAGGTTTCGAATCCGAGCGAGCTGCTGCACAGTGATCGCATGAGGCAGTTGCTCGATCGGATGTCGCTTATCTTCGATTGGATCATTCTGGATTCTCCGCCTGCGTTAGCTGTGCACGACGCCAGCATCCTCGCCGACATGTGCGATGGCGTGCTCTTTGTGGTCCGGGCCGGATCGACTGATTTTGAGCTGGCTGTGAAAGCTTCCGCCGAATTTCGAGACAAGAACTTGCTTGGAGTGGTACTTAATCGCGTGGAGAAAGGCGACTCCTATGGCGCGTATTACTACAAGTATGGGCATGAGCAAGAAAGCGAGTCGAAAACCCAAGAATAATTCGATCGCCCTACGATCTCCTTCAGATTCCTTTTCGAGAAAAAGTGAGCTATTCCTTCGGTGTGATGACCTGAGGTGCGCGTGTTTCACCACGTTTGAGGATCCAGAAAACGGGCAATAGCAAGGCCAATCCAATCAGGAAGAAAACGACTCCCCCGCGATGGTGCAGATTTCCGTTCAAGAATGCCGGATTGACATAGTTGGCTAGCAAAGTGAGCGACGCGATGCGAATTCCATTCTTAATGAGCATCATGCATAGTCCCGCCGCTACAAAAACCAGTTTTTTCCAGAAGGGTCGAAACGAAAAATGAGCCACCAGCAAAGCTAGAATCAAGAGCGCCAAGCTGGACCGGATTCCACTGCATTCCTGCGCCACTTCAATCGACATTCTGGGCAGGTGAAATACAAAGCCGTCACGTAGCACGGGGGCGCCACTCAAATTGAAAAAGAACTCGGCGATCGCCGCAGAACCTGCTTGTAGCACATAAATGATCTTGCCGAGGAAGACTTCTGGAATGGGGACTGAGAACAGCAGGAACGCGAGCGCGAACCATGAGGATCTGGCGGCGGCTGAGCCTGAAGTGAAGACAAACCCGGCGACAATCAGGAGGACAAGAGAAAGAGCGTAACCACTTAAACGAATTCCAGGAGCACAGGTGTTGCAGGTTAGCGGAAAGAGAGCGACCAACGCCGATGCCACTATAAACAGAGCTGCCGGCCACATCCTAAACGCGCACTCCCGCTGCGGAGTTTTTCGCTCCGTGTACAGCAGCCAGCCCGAAATAAAAGGAATAAGCACGATGTGGGAGGCAGTGTCGTCGTGACTCGCGAGCTGAATCAGGGCATAAACTGGCTTCCAAAAGAGCGCGAGGGAAAGCAAAACCCATACTCCAAAGAGCAGCCACGGATTGAATTCCCGCGGAGAAGTGGAAGTCAAGGAAGAGTCCTTTCCCGGAGATTTGAGCTTGAATTTCGCAGATTTTTTTCGTTTCGAGGACCTGCAGCTTTCCAGATCTCCGGATTCACTCCAAGCATTTCCCACGGATAGAAGTCATTGTATTTCAATCATGCTGCGAAATGCAGCCGGGCATATCCGACCTGATGCCCGATCCAACAATCCTCGAGCCCTTGAGCCGAGTTTGCCAATTGACCAAAGGTTTGGGCAATCCCCAAAAAGAATTCTTCTGCCGGGCCGGCCCCCAAGAAAGCAGTTAGATGGGGAATTGTGAGGGGAGACTTGGTGGCTAGGATTCTGGAGGCTAGCCAGGAGGGGTAACCGAGCTCTCGGTAGGGCACCCAGCGGGTCTCGACGACTCCCTTGCTCAATTGCCAGAGGGCGCTGAGAAACTTTGGGAATAATAGCCCCTATTATGAGAAAGGCCAGTAAAAGTATTGTTTTCAGCGAATTAACAATGAGCGTCGGGCCAGCGAAGTCGGATTCGGGAACCCGATTGCAACTATAGGGCATTGCTTTTCTCATTCGAGCCAAGTCTGGCGGACCAGTAATTGGAGCCCGTAACCGACCAATTTGTAACTCCTTATAATTCATATGCTTAACAAGTCGAGAGTGACGATTTAGAGGCTCTCCCCCCCCCCACGACTGGCAGGGTAATTGCCCTTATGGGGGTGACGGCAAGATGTGACCGTAGCGGCGATAGCCTACCGAAAAGACGAAGCCAGCTACGAAACGGACGGAACGTTGATCTCACAGACAAATAACTCGGGACTCGACTCCACTCCAAAGACATCCTGGTACGCCCTCCAGGTGCGCTCGCGCAAAGAGAGTTACGTTGCTTCTCAGATCCAGGGACAGGGTTTTGAATGCTTTTTGCCGACCTACAAAAGCGTTCGAAAGTGGTCGGATCGGATGAAAGAGATCGAACAGCCCCTCTTCCCTGGCTATCTATTTTGTCGTTTTGACTTTCAGAATCGTCGGCCTGTCGTTACCACTCCCGGGGTGCTCCAGATCGTGGGATATGGCCGGACGGCGGCATCGGTCTCCCACGAAGAGATTCAAGCGTTGCAATTGGCAGTGGCTTCGGAAATGCCCAAGCAACCCTGGCCCTATCTGGAAGTTGGCCAGCGGGTGCGAGTGAACTACGGGACATTGAGCGGCCTGGAAGGAATTCTGGTTAGCGTGAAGGGTAATCATCGCGTGGTTTTGTCGGTGACGCTGCTTCAGAGATCAGTGGCAATGGAAGTGGAAACATCGTGGCTTTCCGTGGTTAAGGAAGAGACGCGAAACACTTTGGCAGAGCGGATACTTCGCCCGAACCGCGTGCCGATGGGAATCTAAGTTCAACTGGATGGGAATTGGAGCAAGAAAGATGAGCCCAATGGAAGCGGCAGTGCGGCGAGAGATGGAAAAGCCCAAGCTGGAAGTTCGTGCGCATTTGTCAGTGCCGAACATGGGCAATTCGCCGGCCCGGATGTTGCTGAACGAAGACGCTTTTGTCTCCATGCTGTACTTGGAGCGCCGTCGCGCGGAGCGGGCCCAAAACCGGTTTGTGCTGATCCTGGTGGACGTGCAGAAGATTGTGAACGGTATTTCTGGCAAAGACCGTGTGGTGCAGATGCTGGCGAAGGCGCTTTCTGAGGCCACGCGGGAAACGGACATCATCGGCTGGTATCTCGAAAACAGCCTGATGGGAGTGATCGGGACCGAACTCGGGAAGGCTTCCAACGAACTTGTTCAGAAGAGATTCCTCGACAAGCTCCGGACTATTTTCGAATCGACACTTGGAATTGAGAAGAGCGCGTCCATCTCGGCCTCCTTCCACTTCTTTCCGGAGGAGTACGCAAACGGAGGGAACGACCACTCGGCGAACATCAAGCTTTATCCGGAAATTCAAAAGCGCGAAGATGCGAGAAGGGTCCCGCTGGCGATTAAGCGAGCGATTGATCTGGCCGGCAGCACAGCGGCCCTGATATTCCTTTCTCCGGTTTTCGCGGCCGTGGCCCTGGCGATCAAGCTTTCTTCCAAGGGCCCGGTGCTGTTCAAGCAGGAACGTCTCGGCCAGCACGGGAAGACTTTTACAGTATTGAAATTCCGCTCGATGCGAACGGATTGTGACCCAAAAATCCACCAGCAATATGTCGAACAGTTCATCGCCGGACAGGTTGATGGAAAGTCCGAAACTGCTGCGAAGCCGGTCTTCAAGATTCAAAAAGATCCACGCGTGACTTCCGTCGGCCGCTTTATCCGCAAGACCAGTCTGGACGAGTTGCCGCAATTCTGGAATGTCCTGCGTGGAGATATGTCTCTTGTTGGACCTCGGCCGGCGCTGGCCTACGAATTTCGAAAGTATGAAGTCTGGCACCGGCGGCGCGTTCTCGAAATCAAGCCCGGCATCACCGGATTGTGGCAAGTGGAAGGACGCAGCCGGACCCGCTTTGACGAAATGGTTCGCCTGGATCTGAAGTATGCGCGTGCCTGGTCCGTATGGTTGGACCTGAAGATCTTGGCGCAGACTCCCGGAGCTGTGATTCAGGGCGAGGGCGCTCATTAGAGTGGTGAACCCGGTTGCCCATTTGTTTGGAAATTCAGCGGAACAGAATCGGAATCCTCTGCTGAACAAAATGATCTCTCTTGTAGTTCCTCTGTGATCGCTCCACAAAGTGCCGCTGCCCCCGGCACAGCCTAGGTGCAAGGAAGTCTCAAGGAGTTTCGCGATGCGTATCGGTGTGATTGGTTACGGCTACTGGGGTCCGAACATCGTTCGGAACTTCCACACTTTGGAGAATGCGGAAGTAGTCCTCGTTGCTGATCGTAATCCCAAATGTGAAGATCGATTGAAGAAGACATTCCCGTCCATCGGCTTCACGATGGACGAAAACGATATTCTGACATCACCAAAGATTGATGTCGTAGCGGTCGTTACTCCTGTGTGGACCCATTACGAATTGGCAAAGCGGGCGCTGGAGAATGGGAAACATGTCTTTGTCGAAAAACCATTTACCTACAGTGTCGTACAAGCAGAAGAACTGATTGAACTTGCTGAGCGGAAAAACCTGAGGATTATGGTGGACCACACCTTTTTGTTCACGGGTGCGGTGAAAAAAATCAAGGAACTCGTTTCAAAAAGGGAACTCGGTGATCTTTATTACTATGATTCTCTGCGTGTGAACCTGGGGCTCTTCCAGCACGACGTCAATGTGATATGGGATTTGGCTCCTCACGATCTCAGCATCATGGACTATATCATCGCCGACGAGCCTGAAGCCGTTGTGGCCACCGGGGAGAAACACCTGAACGGCGTCGAAGACGTCGCCTTCATCACTGTCTACTTTCCAAAACGCGTGATTGCACATGTGAACGTGAATTGGCTCTCACCTGTTAAAGTTCGCACAACCCTCATCGGCGGCGAGAAAAAGATGTTGGTCTGGAACGACCTGGAAGCCGACGAGAAGATCCGAATTTATGACAAGGGCGTCAGTATGTCGACGAATCCGGCGAATCTGCACCAATTGCTGGTTAGTTACCGTTCGGGTGATATGTGGGCTCCCCAGGTTGAGCAGGTAGAAGCGCTTCGCTCAGAAACCTCGTATTTTTTGAAATGTATTGAAGAAAACAAAAATCCGTTTAATGACGGAGCGGCGGGTCTTCGTGTTGTACGCATTCTTGAAGCAGCCAATCGCTCAATTCGAAGCAGAGGGGAGGCAGTATCTCTGTGAGTGAATACGTCTGCATTGCGCCATCCGTGAAACTCGGGAAAGATGTGAAGCTTTCCCAATTTATCAATCTCTATGGTTGTGAAATCGGGGATGAAACAAAGATCGGCGCCTTCGTTGAAATCCAGAAGAATGCCAGTGTCGGCCGCCGATGCAAGATTTCGAGTCACACCTTTATTTGTGAAGGCGTTGCGATTGAAGACAACGTTTTCATCGGCCACAGTGTGACTTTCATTAACGATACCTATCCCCGCGCGACTGCCGCTGGCGGTGGTCTACAGACGGAGGCCGACTGGAAAGTTGAGAAAACCCGCATTTGCAAGGGCGCTTCGATCGGGTCAGGGTCCACAATTCTCTCGAATGTCACGGTCGGAGAAAACGCCATTGTTGGCGCCGGAAGTGTCGTAACGAAAAATGTCCCCCCGAGCGCAATTGTTGCCGGAAACCCGGCAAGGGTTTTACGTTTTGCGACAGAGGAGAAAAAGTAGATCATGGCGAATCCGACAAAAGTTCCATTCCTTGATTTGGTTACGCCGCATCAGGAGCTCGAATCCGAGCTACTGGCGGTCGTGAAAAAAGCTTTTGGGAACGCCGGCTTTATTGGCGGCCCGATGGTTGAGGGCTTCGAGCGTGAATTTGCTGCCTTTTGCAACGCGAAGTACTGTGTGGGCGTGAATAGCGGAACCGACGCACTCCGCTTTGCGTTAATGGCCGCGGGTGTGCAGCCGGGAGACACTATCGTCACCGTTCCGCACACGTTTATTGCGACGACGGAAGCCATTACCCAGGCGGGCGCGCAGATCGCGTTTGTGGATATTCACGAGCAGACCTACACGATGGATCCAGAGAAGCTGCGAGAATATCTAGAGACTCGCTGCGAAATTAACCCCCAGAGCGGCCAACTGATCGAAAGCGCGTCGAAGCGGCGCATTGCGGGGATCGTCCCTGTGCAACTTTACGGGCAGATGGCCGACATGGATTCGATCCTTGAACTGGCCGCAAAATACAACCTGTTTGTCGTTGAAGATGCGTGCCAGGCGCACGGAGCCGAGTACTTCTCGAAGAAGGAGAATGCCTGGAAGCGTGCCGGTTCGATGGGTAAAGCGGCCGCTTTTAGTTTTTATCCAGGCAAGAATTTGGGAGCTTGTGGCGAAGGTGGGGCTATCACGACCAACGATGAAGCTATGGCGCAACAGATGAAGATGATTCGCGACCACGGCCAAGCGAAAAAGTATTATCACGACATCGAGGGTTATAACGGCCGGTTGGACTCCATTCAAGCGGGATGGCTTTCGGCAAAACTTCCTCATCTTGCGAAGTGGAATGAATCGCGGCGTAATCTGGCGCACCGCTATCATGAGCTTTTTGCGGACGTGAAGGACTTGGTGAGCATCCCCTTGGAAACCTCTTGGACCAAGGGTGTGTACCACCTCTATGTCGTACGGGTGCGGGACCGAGAAGCGTTGCAGGCCCGTTTGGCGGAGGCCGGAATTGGTACTGGCATTCACTATCCAATTCCGCTCCATCAACAGAAAGCCTATCAGCACCTCGGTTACAAGATTGGAGATTTTCCGGTGACAGAACGCATTGCCCGAGAAATCGTCTCCCTGCCGATGTTCCCCCAACTCTCGTATTCCCAGCAGGATGAGGTGGTAACAGCGGTGAAGGAATTTGTCGGGGCAAGGGCCGTGGCGACACACTAGTCGCTCTCCATCCGTCCCGTCCCACGTTTCGTACGCCGGCATTGCCCAGAACATTCTTTCGTTTCCAATGCAGGCGATTCTGGCCAAGGTGCTTCTTTTCTGGCTCCTCCAGATCGTATTGATCAGGGCGCACAAACTTATTTCCAACCTCAAGCAATAGGCTCAGCTGATTTCGCTTAAGCAGACAGAAGGTTTATGTTCTTGCGTGCATTCCAACTGCCCCGGATAGACCGGTTAGCTACTGTCTATCTTTGTCATCCGGTTGCCAAGCTCACCGGCTGGACTTCGAAATACTGTGTGCCGATTTTGACGTATCACAGCATTTCTGAAAATCTTTTTGGAAGAGTACATCCCTACCATCAGATCAATACGCCTACCTCCATTTTTGCAGTGCAAATGAAGTGGCTTCGGCAGGCAGGCTACCGCACAATCAACTTTTCAGAGCTGTTGAGTGGGTTTGAAACGAATCGAGACTTATCCAGAACCGTGGTACTCACTTTTGATGATGGCTACCAGGATTTCTACACCGACGCATTTCCATTACTCAAACAGTGCGGCTTTACTGCGACAGTCTTTTTGGCCACCGACCGGATCCGGGAGACGTCCGTACGGGTCGAAGGTGCCGACTACCTTACTTGGAACGAGGTCCGTGATCTGCATTCCGAAGGAATCACGTTCGGCTCTCATTCCGTGACTCACGCGGACCTTCGTTCATTGGGGCCGGAGCAGATCGATTACGAACTTGGTTATTCCAAGGAAACAATCGAGCAGAGAATAGGGGCGCCCGTCGAATCATTTTCCTATCCTTTTGCGCTGCCCGAAGAGGACGGTGACTTTATCCGGTACCTCGCGGACACCTTGGAAAACGTGGGCTATGCAAACGGCGTTTCATCCACAATTGGAAGAGCCAAACCGAAAGACACGCGGTTCTTCCTGCCTCGGCTTTCCGTCAATTCCTGGGACGATGTAGAGCTTCTTAGGGCAAAGGTCGAAGGGGGTTACGACTGGCTTCATTGGCCTCAGTGGTTTTACAAATTTGCCCACCACAATGTTGCGTTGATGGCCGGGCGGTCATTCGATCAAGCGGGGAGCCGCGAAATAAGGTCTTAGTTTCAGGCCCCCGTTACTCCACACATTCCTGACTAAACGAGCCTCTCGGAATCGTCCGAGCAAAGGGTGGTAAAGTTTTTCCACTGGGCGCACGCGCTGGCATCCAGAATGCCGAACCCAATTGCGGCAATCATTCTCTAGAATTCTGTAAAGTATTCATCATAAATGACTTACCATTAAGCAAGCCTTTAGAATGGATTTGGACCTGTTCAGAATTATGGTCGTTTGATTGCCTTTCAAATATGCGTCGTAAGGGTCAGCTGAATTTTTGTAAGCAATTGATTGTAAGGTGGTTAGTTACATTTGAGACAAAACCTGGACTGACTCGGTTGTAAGCTCAATGGCGATAGCCTACCAAGCATGGATTAATTCATCCCCTCAACAGGGAATGAACTTGCCATAGATGAGCGTTCGAATAACTCTGTAGGTTGTGACTCTCAGTATTTGATTTTGCGTCGATGAATTTCTTCAAGGAGGCGGTGCTAAATGGGCGAGCAACAGAAAGTTGTGGTTGTTGGACTGGGCGAAGTAGGAAAGCCCCTTTTCGAGCTTGCCTCTTGTCACCACGAGGTTTTCGGTGTTGACATCGAACCTCCTAAGCAGCCACTTGGCAAAGTGGATGTGCTTCACATTTGCTTTCCCTTCGAGATCAAGGATTTCATTGGGGAGACCGCGCGGTACATTGATCTCTTCAAGCCCGCTGTGACCATCATCAACAGTACAGTGGGCATCGGAACCACGCGCGCAATTGCGGAGCGTACCGGAACGGCAGTTGTGAACAGCCCCGTGCGTGGGAAGCACGTGCGGATGCTGCAGGAACTTCAGCACTACACCAAGTTCCTGGGCTCTACCGATCCTGTCGGCGCGCAACTGGCCGCGGAACACTTTGAATCAATGGGCCTGAAGACAAAAATTCTTGCCGCCCCGGAAGCGACGGAGCTGGCCAAGTTGACCGAGACCACCTATTTTGGCCTGATGATCGCTTGGGCTCAGGAAGTGGAACGCTACTGCGATAAGGTCAATCAGGACTACGCGGAAGTTACCTCCTTCTACGACGAAATCAAGTTCTTTCCCCAAGTCAAATATTTTCCGGGAGTCATCGGCGGCCACTGCGTCATGCCCAACATCGAGATTCTCTCCAAATTCGAAGAATCGCCCGTGCTGCGCGCCATCAAGACGTGCAACCAGAGAAAGATCGAACGTGACGCCAACCAGCAACCGAAGATTGAGAATCTGAACAAAGTTGCTGTCGGCTCAGCCCGCTAGGTGATCGCGACACGCATTTTCAAACGCACCTATTAAAAACAGGTGCGTGATTGAGTTTCTAGCAATCGATAACTTCCTAGCCAAACACCTGGTGTCCGTGTGTCCATGAGCCCCTCAAATAATCATTCAAAACGGTTGGAAGGCAAGCGGGTAGCGATGGTGATGTATTCGTCCTACCCTGACGATCCGCGTCCCCGGCGCGCGATCGACGCCCTGGTTGGAGAAGGCGCGAAAGTCGAATTGATCTGCCTGGGACAGCCGGATAAAGCGAAGGGTGGCACCTCTGACACGATTCGTGTTTCGCGGGTACCCATCCAGCATAAACGCGGGGGGAAACTCGGTTATTTCTTCCAGTATGGGGCGTTTCTATCGATTTCGAGCCTCCTTGTTGCTTTGCGCTCACTCACTCGGCGGTATCATCTCGTGTACATACACAACATGCCGGACATCCTGGTGATGAGCGCGCTCCTGCCGAAACTGTTCGGCGCAAAGGTAGTTCTGGATCTGCATGATCCGATGCCGGAACTGATGACGACGATATTTGGCCTGGACAAAGACAAATCGAGCGTTCGTCTCATTCGGAGCATGGAGAAATGGAGTATCGCCCGCGCGAACTTGGTGGTCACCGTAAACGTGGCTTGCCGACGCATCTTTTCGTCCCGGAGTTGCAAGGCAGAGAAAATCGTAGTCGTCATGAATGCTCCGGACTCAAAGATCTTCCCCTTCCGGCCGGCAAAGGCGGAAAATTCCACCCAGCAAGCCCAGGACAAGTCCTTTGCCTTTATGTACCATGGTTCAATGGTTGAGCGAAACGGCCTGGATCTCGCGGTGGAAGCATTCGCTTTGGTGCGCGAAAAAATGCCGAATGTCGAACTGCGAGCTTTTGGCTCCCGCACTCCGTATCTGGAGCGAGTTTTGGAGACGGCTAGAGCCAAAGGCATGCAAGATGTCGTCCACTATCTAGGTCCCAGGAAGCTTGAAGAGCTAGTCCACGATATCGAGTCTTGCGACGTTGGTGTGATTCCGAATCAACGCAACCCATTCACAGACATCAATACGCCCACCAGGATTTTCGAATACCTGGCCATCGGTAAACCTGTCATTGCTCCCAACACGCTTGGCATCCGAGATTATTTTGACGAGCAATCTCTAATGTATTTCGAGCCCGGTAATGCGGAGTCGCTTGCGAAACAAATGCTCCACGCCTATTCCCATCGCAGCGAACTGGCCCAAATTGCCAGCAAGGGACAGCGAATTTACCTTGAGCACACTTGGGAGCAGGAGCGGGAGACGCTGCTTGCCGGTGTAAATCGAATCCTCAACTAAGGCTACAATCTACATTTCCAACATGAAAAAAATTGCACTGGTAACCGGGGCGGAGGGGTTTATCGGGTCGCACCTGGTGAAGTTCCTGCAAGCAAAAGACTGGAGCGTAATCGGATCGTACCTCCAGAGTGACAATGGTTCTTTGCCCCGCTTGCCGAATGTGAGGTTTGAGCAGTGTGACCTGCGGAACGGCCAGCGAGTCACGCAAATTCTTGAGAGGCATCAACCGAACTATATTTTTCATATGGGGGCGCAAAGCCTGCCGACCGCTTCCTGGGCAGATCCGGTCACGACGTTTGAATCCAATATTATGGGTTCGTTGTACTTGTTTGAAGCCGCGCGTCACATGAAGCGGCTTCCGGTCATTGTCTCGGCTTGTTCAAGCGCGGAGTATGGAAACGTAGCGGCCTCGGCGATCCCAGTGAAAGAAGAACAGCCGCTCCAACCATTGCATCCGTATGGAATCAGCAAGGTTTGCCAGGAATTGCTGGCACGCGAATACTTTCTTGACTATAAGATTCCCACGGTGAACATTCGTCTGTTTAACACCACGGGACCGGGCAAGACCAACGACGCACCCTCCGATTTTGTGCGGCAATTAGTGCGGATAAGAAAAGGGCTTCAGGCTCCTGTGATTGAAGTCGGCAATTTGAAGCCCCGCCGCGCGTTCCTGGATGTTCAGGATACCGTTAGAGGCTTCTATCTGGCTGCCATGAAGGGGATGCGCGGTGAGTCTTACAACCTGTGTGCGACCCGCACGTATCTTATCCAAGAGGTCTTGCACAGCGCTATTCGCTTGGCAGGAGTCAAAGTAGAGATTCGACCCGTCCCCCGGTTGATGCGTCCGTCCGATGAGAAGATCATTTTCGGTGGCACGCAAAAGATTCATAAGGATACCGGTTGGCGACCACTGAATACAGTTGAGCAGACTTTGAAGTCGATGCTGGACTACTGGCAGGCAGTTGTTTGAGAAAAATTTCTGCCTGTGTGCTCCTGCTAGGGCATGGAACCGCTTTGAACGAAAAAATCCAACCGTCGGCTCGAGCAGTCAGTTCTTCGGAGGACCTACCGGTCCTGTTGCTAGTTGGAGGGATGGGAACACGGCTGCGGTCTGTCCTTTCTGACAAGCCAAAACCACTAGCCCAGATTGGGGATATCTCCTTTCTCGAACTGCTCGTGTTGCAACTTCGTTCGCAGGGACTGCGCCACCTGGTGATGTGCACGGGATTTCAGGCGAGCCAGATTCGACAAGAATTCAAGGAAGGCCGCAAATGGGACGTTGCCATCGACTATTCGGAGGAAACGAGCCCGCTTGGCACGGCCGGCGCGATTAAGTTGGCTGAACGCTTCCTCTCGAATACTCGCGAGTTTGTGGTCATGAACGGCGATTCATTCCTCCAAGTTGATTTTGGACTGTTGATTCGATTCCACCGGGAGAGGGGGGGATGCGCCAGTATTGCGGTGCGCAGGGTCCCCGACACTGCGAGATATGGCACGGTGCATGTTGACGAGCAAAATCGCGTTATTCGATTCAGCGAAAAGATGGGGATTCCGGAGCCGGGTATAATCAACGGCGGTGTATATTTGTTCAATCGAGAGGTCCTTGAACAAATCCCCGAAGGACCGAGCAGCCTGGAAAAGGATGTGCTCCCCGGTCTTCTGAAGGACAAGGTTTTTGCTGTGGAACAGGATGGAATGTTCATTGACATTGGGACGCCCGAGGACTACGCACGGGCCCAGGCTCTCTACCAGAGCCTTTCCCAGGCAGCTCGATCATATTCTCGGATTGGGTTGCAAGAACAAACAGGGCACTGACGAAGAGAGCTGAACTTGAGACTTTCGTCCCAGAGGAAAAACGAGGTGGAAAGAGAATTTTCGCTCCATCCGGAAGTAGTCATGACTAAAGCAACATTCCTGGATCGTGACGGCGTGATCAACCAAAAAGCTCCGGCTGGCCAGTATGTAACTCGTTGGGAAGACTTTCATTTCCTGCCCGGAGCGATTGACGCGATCGCCCAGTTCAACCACGCTGGCTTTCTTGTGATTGTTGTAACAAACCAACGGTGTGTGGCAAAAGGGCTTTTAAGCGAGAATGAATTGAACATTTTGCACAAACGCATGACCGATCATCTTTCACATGCGGGCGCCCGAATTGATGCGATTCATTATTGCCCTCACGAATTGGAACCGCCCTGCAGTTGCCGTAAACCGGCCCCAGGAATGTTGCTGGCCGCCGCGCGCGCTCAGAACCTCGATCTTGCCGCCTCGTGGATGATTGGAGATTCGGATATCGACATCCAGGCGGGAAAAAATGCCGGATGCCGAACGGCTCGTGTGACTAAAAACAGAGCAGCAACGCAAAGCTCTGACATAGATGGCGCTGCTTTAGTAGAAGCGGATATCACTGCGGCGTCTCTTTACGAAGCCGTTCCACAGATCCTCAAGTATGGAAATTCCTGAAAGGGAAGCCTGAAGCATGATCATCACCCGCACTCCCCTACGCATTTCATTTTTTGGTGGCGGTACCGATTACCCCGTCTGGTACCGCGAACATGGCGGAGCCGTCCTGTCCACCGCCATCGACAAATGCTGCTACATTACGTGCCGGCGTCTCCCGCCGTTTTTCGAATATCACAGCCGCATCTCTTATTCGAAGGTCGAGAATGTTAATCAAAACAGTGCGATTGAACATCCCTCAGTCCGCGGTTGTTTGCAGTTTCTTGGAATGGAAGAGGGGGTTGAGATTCACCACGTTGCCGACCTGCCTGCTCGCACCGGCCTGGGTACGAGTTCCGCCTTTACCGTCGGATTTTTGCTGGGATTGTATGCACTCAGAGAGCAGATGCGCAACAAACAAGCCCTAGCCCTCGATGCCATCCATGTTGAACAGGAAATTCTCAAAGAAGCTGTCGGTTCACAAGACCAGATTAGCGCCGCCTATGGCGGCTTCAATCGCATCAATTTTCACACAGACGGCGGCTTTGAGGTAAAGCAGGTGATCGCACCTGCGGCCCGGATGGCCGCGCTTCAGCAACACTGTGCGCTGTTTTTTACCGGGTTTTCCCGGATCGCTTCCGAGGTTGCCAAAGAGCAAATCAGAGTGACTCCGCAGAAGAAGCGTGAACTGGAGACGATGCGGCAAATGGTGGATGAGGCAGAGGCAATCGTCTGCAATCCCAACCGGTCTCTGGAGGAATTCGGCCATCTTTTGAATGAGTCATGGCAAATCAAGCGGACACTCACACAAAATATCACTAACAACAGTCTCGACGAAATCTACGAGGCCGGCCGCAGTGCTGGCGCACTGGGTGGAAAATTACTTGGGGCAGGTGGTGGCGGCTTCATGCTCTTTTTCGTGGCTCCCGAGCGGCGAAGAGAGCTGCGGATCCGCCTGAAGAACCTGCTCTGTGTTCCTTTCTCTTTCTCCAACCGTGGCAGCCACATCGTTGTTCACGAACAGGATGAAGTCTATGACAAGGCGCTAACCGCGGAGCGATCCGAAGTTTATGCCCAGCAATCTCCCGTGAAAGGTTGACGAGCATGATTAGTTCAGAGGTTGAGAAAACGGCAATGCAAAATGTCGGCACTCTTCCACGCTACGTCCTAATTACTCCGGCTCGAAACGAAGAAGAATTCATCGAAAAGACCATCGAGTCGGTCATCCATCAAACCTATTTGCCCTTAAAATGGGTGATCGTAAACGACGGTTCGATGGACAATATGGCCAGCCGCATTGAGCCGTATCTCTCGAAATACGATTGGATCGAACTGGTGAATCTTCCAGTGCGCAAGGAGCGGAATTTTGCGGCGAAAGTGCATGCATTCAATGCCGGCCAGGAGAGAGTGAAACACCTTGACTATGAGGTCATTGGAAATTTGGACTCCGATGTATCTTTAGATCCCGATCACTTTGAATTTCTTTTGACCAAGTTCGGCGAGGATCCACGGCTTGGTGTGGCCGGCACGGTATTCCGGGAAGAAGGCTACAATTCGGAAACGGACAGTCTAGAGGGGCAACTGCATGTTTCGGGGCAATGTCAGATTTTCCGTCGTCCCTGCTTTGATGAGATAGGCGGTTACTTTGCGAACAAGGCTGGTGGCATCGACTGGATAGCCGTCACCACCGCTCGGATGAAGGGCTGGAAGACACGGTCCTACCGGGAGAAGTCCTTCTTCCATTATCGTCACCTAGGGACGGCTGAGAGGAGCGTCTTCGCTGCGGCGTTTTCCTACGGCGAGAAGGATTACTACCTCGGTGGGCATCCTCTCTGGGAACTGTTTCGCGTCTGCTTTCGCATGGTCAAGCCACCCTATGTTGTGGAAGGTCTGGCTCTCGGCCTGGGTTATGGATGGGCCGCACTGCGCAGATTGCACCGCCCCATCTCGAAGGAACTGATGGCTTTTCATCGCCACGAGCAGATGCGCAAGCTAAGAGTAATTCTAAAAAATACGCTCACGTTTCAGTCGATGGATAAATTTACTCTTCTCTCGGAGTAAGGAAACTTCCTTATCCAGGGCCAAGATCGAGAATGAATAAGATACCAACTGTTGAAATCGAAAAACCGCTCGAGCGTTTCACGACCTGGCTCGATGCGTATGGTGAAACGTCTTACGATCATCAGAGTTATTTTGCAAGTGACCTCGGACGCAGCGCAAAGGCCTTTTATTATCGGAAGCCTCTGCTTGGCATGCTAGCAGTTTCGCCCATGATTTTTTCGGAAGCTTTCGTTCCCTCGGCTCGGTGTTTGTTCTGGAAGCCACAACGTTTTCCCATCGCGGATGCGCATTATGCAATGGGCTTTGCTTTCTTAGCGGAGGTGTACAAGCAGGACGCACACTTGAAGAGGGCAATTCATTTTCTAGAAGTGCTAAAAGAAACGCGCTGCAGGGGATTTCAGCATTTTTGTTGGGGCTACCCTTTCAACTGGGAAACAAGGAACGGGACTCTCCCAGGAGGCACGCCGATGATTACCTCCATGCCTTATGTGTATGAGGCGTTCCGACAGGTTTACCAGTTAGATGGCAATTCACAGTGGCTCGAGGTAATGCACTCAATCGCTCAGCATGCGCTTGAAGATTATCAGGACTTCGAAGTCTCGCCCGAGGCTTCTACCTGCTGTTACTGTCCAGGGCCAAAGAATTCCAGCGGAGTCATCAACGCTAGCTCGTACCGAGCGTTTCTTTTGACGATGGCAGCGTTCGATTTCTCCGAGGAAAAGTATCGAAAGGTTGCGGAGAAAAATCTGAACTTCGTGCTTGGGTCGCAGAATACAAATGGCTCCTGGTACTATTCGAATGATCAGGTGAGAGATTTTGTCGATCACTTTCACACCTGTTTCGTTCTAAAGGCGCTCGCTAAGATCGAGCAAATCACCGGTTCGCAGAAATGCCGGAGTGCGATCGAGCGGGGCATCGACTATTACGTAAAGAATTTGTTTGACACAAATGGGTTGCCGAAGCCCTTCTCTAAACCGCCAAGACTCACGGTTTATCGCCGGGAGCTTTACGACTACGCGGAATGCATCAATTTAGGGGTCCTGCTACAAGGCCGATTCCCGGATCTCGACCGGACCCTGTCCAAGGTACTCAATGACGTCGTTCAGCGTTGGCAGAAATCCGACGGGGCGTTCCGCGCGCGTGAACTCTTGATCGGCTGGGATAATGTTCCCATGCATCGCTGGGCTCAGTCTCAGATGTTTAGGAGCCTCAGTTTCTTCCTGGCAAAGAACTTGCCGACTTCAAAGGGGAAAGAATCCAAAGATTCACTTTTGTCACTGCAGTCCAGGACAACGAATTAAGCAGACTTTATGTGCGGCATATGCGGACAATTTAACTTCGGGAATGATGCGCCGGTCCGGCGAACGGACATTGAGGCGATGACAAAATCCATCATCCACCGAGGACCGGATGACGAGGGTTATTTTATGGCCGGGCCTGTGGGCCTCGGATTTCGCCGGCTGTCTATTATCGATCTTTCCGGTGGACATCAACCCATGTCGGATCAGGAAGAGTCCGTCTGGGTGGTTTTTAACGGGGAAATTTATAATTTTCCCGAACTCAAGCGCGAACTGCAGGGCTTCGGCCACACTTTTCGTACCAACTCTGACACGGAAGTCATTATCTACGGATATAAGCAGTGGGGAGACGATGTTCTGAACCACTTGAACGGCATGTTTGGCTTGGCCATCTGGGACGTTCGGCGAAAGCGTCTGGTTGTTGCTCGCGACCCGTTCGGGATCAAGCTGATCTACTATCGAATAGACGGGAATAGCCTTTACTTCTGCTCAGAAATGCGTGCAATTCGGGCGACCATTCCCGGCCAGTTGGAGATTGATACAACTTCTCTGGATCTCTTCCTTAGATATCGGTTTACGCCCTCGCCCTATACGATTCTCAAAGGCGTGCAAAAACTCGCCCCAGGAACCAAGCTGACAGTCCAGGATGGCGTCTGCAAGGTTAACCGCTGGTACAGATTTAAGCCCCAACCATTAATTCCGGCAAAGTCTCCCGCGGAAGCCAAGGAAGAGCTGCTTTCCCTATATAAAGCAGCGATAAAGCGGCAACTCATTAGCGATGTACCTGTAGGATTGCTCCTGAGTGGCGGCATCGATTCCGGCATGCTGCTCGCTCTGATGAATCTTAACGGAAATTCGTGGCCAACCTATTCGATAGGCTACGGCTCGTCGTATGCCGGCGACGAACTGGCAGACGCCGCGGAAACTGCTCGCTTGCTGGGATCAAAGCACACGAGCATCACCATCACGAAGGCGACGTTTGAGGAAGCTTTGCCAAAGATCGTCGCAACATTGGAAGAGCCAATTGCCGCCTCTTCCATCGTTCCGATGTATTTCGTTTGCCAACGAGCGCGCCAAGACGTCAAAGTGGCTTTGGTAGGGCAGGGGCCGGATGAATTGTTCGGCGGGTATAAGCGTCACTTGGGTGTGCGCTACGGTTCGCTGTGGGCCGGATTGCCTGGTTGGCTGCGAACACCAATCACCTCTACAGTCGCCGCGCTACCCCGGAACGAGACTCTCAAACGTGGCGTTCATTCACTTGCAAATCCTGACCGGATGCGCCGTTACCAGCATGTTCTTTCGCTTCTGCCGGGAGAGCAAGTCGAAGGGCTGTTCCAGGACGGGCTTTTGCCCCCTGATGCGGGAGATACCATTCTCAGTTGCTGGCAGGATATGAATGATCTGATGGGGGAAACCGACGAATTGGGCGGGCTTCAGTTCCTGGAAGTGCGCTCCACATTGCCAGATGAACTCCTCATGTATGCCGACAAACTTTCCATGGCCCACGGACTCGAACTTCGCGTGCCGTTTGTCGACAAGGAAATCGTGGAATATGTCGAAAGATTGCCGGCCAATCTAAAGGTGCGAAATGGATCTCGCAAATGGATACACCGGCAGGTCTGCGGGGCCTTCCTCCCTGAATCGATATTGAAGCGGCCCAAACGGGGGTTTGCGGTCAATGTTGTGGATGAGTGGTTTAAAGGTGCGATCGATAACAAGATGGCTAACACTCTGCTGGACATCGACTCAAAGATCTTCCGATACCTCCGTCCATCAGCCGTGAAGGAACTCTACGAGCAGCATGCTTCTGGCCGGAACGATAATCACAAGATCTTGTTCAGCTTGGTTCTTTTCGAAGAGTGGCTTCGGGTGCACGAAGAACCTGTGGCGGCGTTGAGCTAGGGATCCTGACGATGATAGGCGTCATTGCAGATCCTGCAGAACACGATGTCGTCCGAGAGTTCTTCGAACTGTTCAAAACTCCCTGGGAGTTTTGGCGCGAGGACCGGCGCTACGACGTTTTGATTTGCACGGGGGAGCGTGAAGTCCGCTCCGGCGCAAAGGTTGTAATTGTCTATTCCGCCAGGCATCTCAAGTCTGATGATCACGCAAAGATACTGGTCCGTTCGGCGGCTGCAAAATCATCGATCCTACTATATGCCGAAGATCGGTTTCCGATCTACGGCAATGTGATCTCCTTCGGACACAACCCAGCCGGCCTGCTTGCGATCGAAGGCTCAGACGAATGCCTGGCCTATCCGAAGAAAATCGGCGACGCAACCTACATACGCGTCGGCTACGATCTGTTTGCCGAAATTCGAACCCTGCTAACCGCTGGCCAGCCACCCGAGAATGCAAGCTATCCCACCGTGGAACTACATATCACATTTCTGCGCGACGTCATTACCGCGTGCGGAGAGTCTCTACTGGAAATTCCGCCGGTTCCAAACGGATACCAATTCCTGGTCTGCCTCACTCACGATGTGGATCACCCCTCGATTCGACAGCACAAATGGGACCACACCGCCATCGGGTTCTGGGTCCGCGCTGTGTTCGGCTCATTGGTTGACGCCGTACTTGGGCGTCTGTCAGTAAGCGATCTGCTAAGGAATTGGGCCGCGGCCGCCAAGCTACCTTTTGTCTACTTGGGATTGGCAAGAGACTTTTGGCGGGACTTTGATGTGCGGTACCTGGAAATAGAGGCGGGGCTTCCTTCAACGTTCTTCGTAATTCCACGCAAAGGTTATCCTGGCAAGCGACTTGACGGTTCAGCACCGGTTCTGCGTGGGTCAGGTTACGCGGCCAACGAGATAACCGGAACGATAAACAACCTGGTAGCCGCGGGGTGTGAAGTCGGGCTTCACGGCATTGATGCCTGGCTCGACAGTTCCGTGGGATCCGACGAACTCAACGAGATTCGCAGATTGAGTGGAAGTTCGGAAATTGGCACTCGAATGCATTGGCTCTATTACGATGACCAGTCTCCAACGGCACTGGAAAAAGCAGGGGCGGCATACGATTCAACGATCGGGTACAACGTGACAGTGGGCTATCGCGCCGGGACAACTCAAGCGTACAAGCCTCTGCAGACAAACCAACTTCTCGAATTACCTTTGCATGCTATGGACACCGCTTTGTTCTACTTGAGCTACCTTGGCCTGTGCCAGCGAAAAGCA
>Ga0210406_10002257_pt1 | contig 22276 bp, 24 predicted proteins | sample IncBWC30MmetaG_FD_155454 | JGI IMG/M metagenome (GOLD analysis project Ga0210406, IMG submission 155454) | Forest soil microbial communities from Barre Woods Harvard Forest LTER site, Petersham, Massachusetts, United States - Inc-BW-C-30-M | ecosystem: Environmental > Terrestrial > Soil >...
GGTGAGCCGCAGCGCCGCGTGCAGGCCGAGCGTGATCTCGGTCTGCATGTCGGCGAGCTTTTTCTGGATGAGCTGGTTGGCGGCGAGCGGGCGGCCGAACTGCTTGCGCGCGAGCACGTAGTCGCGGGCGCGGTGCCAGCAGAACTCCGCGGCCCCCATGGCGCCCCAGGCGATGCCGGTGCGCGCCAGGTTGAGGCAGCCGAACGGCCCGGCGAGCCCGGAAACGTTCGGCAGCAGGTTCTCCTCGGCGACGACGGCGCCGTCGAGCACGATCTCGCCGGTGATCGAGGCGCGCAGCGACAGCTTGCCCTCGATCTTCGGCGTGGAGAATCCCTGGGTGCCGCGTTCGACGATGAAGCCGCGGATCTTGCCGTCGAGCTTGGCCCAGACGACGGCGACGTCGGCGATCGGGGAGTTGGTGATCCAGGTCTTGGCGCCGTTGAGGCGAAAGCCGCCGGAGACTTTTTCCGCGCGCGTCGTCATCGCGCCGGGATCGGAGCCGTGGTCGGGCTCGGTCAGCCCGAAGCAGCCGATGAATTCGCCGCTCGCGAGCTTGGGCAGATATTTGCGCCGCTGCGCCTCGCTGCCGTAGGCATAAATCGGGTGCATGACGAGCGAGGACTGCACCGACATCGCCGAGCGGTAGCCGGAATCGACGCGCTCGATCTCGCGCGCGATCAGGCCGTAGGCGGTATAGCCGAGGCCGGCGCCGCCATATGGCTCGGGGATGGTCGCGCCAAGGAGGCCAAGCGCGCCCATCTCGCGCACGATCGCCGGATCGTATTGCTCGTTGCGGTAGGCATTGAGGACGCGCGGGAACAGCTTTTCCTGGGCGTAGTCGCGCGCGGTGTCGCGCACCATGCGCTCTTCCTCGGTCAACTCGCCTTCGAGATCGAGCGGATCGTCCCAGCGGAACGCCGCGTCCTTGATCTGGACGGACTTCGCTTCGCGTTTTTCGGCAAGCTGCGTCATCGCGCGGCTCCTCGGTGTCGGCATCCGCAGGGGTTGTCTGCCATGAACTTAGAAGCGCCGGCGGGGAGCGGCAAGCACCGGGCGCCCGCCGCGAAGCAGGCGGTTGGCCACGTTGGCAGCGGCACGCACCGGAGCCGGCGTTGCTGCAATGCCGGCCATCCGCTATCTAGATTCAAATGTGCCGGCTGGCTTCAAATACGCCGGCCTTGCGCCCGTAGCTCAGCTGGATAGAGCGCTGCCCTCCGAAGGCAGAGGTCAGGGGTTCGAATCCCTTCGGGCGCGCCAACTAAGTCAATGGGTTATCGCCCCGAGTGTTCTTGAGTACGGCGTCGCGGAATACACTCCGCTGTTCCGTCCGGCGCGTTCGCGAAGAAGGACACGAGTAGCACTCGAGCGAGTCCTACAAACTATTCGGCGGTGACGCTGGATCAAGGCAATGACCACCATTCGCGAAGTCTTCGACTGCGCCTCGTGGACGCCGCTCGCTTCGTTCGATTCGGAGAGGGTTCTACGCGCGCTTGAGTGGCATCTGAATCGTGTCCTGCCGAGCACGTTCCGCGAATTGATCGCATTGGAGAACGGCCCCGGCGCTCATGGGTCACTTCAGCAACTCTGACATTCCAATACCGCCGCATCAACTTGCACAGCCGCTAGAGCGATGGCCCGGATATGACCCTTTCGACGAAGAGCTCCTTCCGTTCATGATCGAGAGCCAAGGGGTCTGCGTGTGGGCGGTTCGTCTGGATGCCGGCGACGATCCCCCCGTTGTTGTGGAAGTCGATTCGGGAACGCCGCCGCGATGGCGGCGGTGCGCGGATCGCTTCAGTTGCTGGCTGAAATGCCAGGTTCTGGATCGCACTCTCTGGCAATCGTCCTGGTTCTTCGCCCAAGCCGCTCCCATGAGCCCGGAAGTTCTGTCCCGGTTGCGCCGCTGCTTCGAGGAAGGCCCGCAGACTTATGGTTGGCCTGGCGAGACGAACTACCGGTTCTACAATGCCGATCGCGCCTCCTTCTGTGGGATGGAGACGAGCAGTGCGACTGGTCGATCCAGCCGGCATCCGCTGAGCTGGCAGCTGCGGCGCTTGACGAAATCGAGGAAATTGCGGGGATCGCGGACAAACTCTATGGGCTCGAGGACCAGCATGAGCAGGCGCTGCGGCAGTGGCGAGCTATCGCCGGCAAGGCGTAGGCTTTCGGGGCTTGACGGCTAAGGGAGCGGCGGCCCGGATGGGTTTGGACACTCCGTCATGGCCGAATAGCGAAGGAATGCGGCCTGTCTTCATCGACTGTGGCGCGCCGGCGGGTACTAGCGTGTGAAAAGCGTGAGCTGATCCGGTCTTTGGTGGACAAGCGGCGACCGCGGCGGTACATTCAATTGCCGGTCTGTATTTCTGCAAGGCGGCAAAGCTGCGCTGGCGCGGTTCGATTTTCCGCCTGCCAGCTGAGAACTTGGTCACGAAATGCGCCTGGGGGCTGCCGTCGCTCTGGCAATGGGGCTTGCACTCGCCTCGATCGGGTCGCGGGCATTTGCCGATCCCTTGGTCTCACGCGCGGCGGGCCGCGAAGCGAAATGCGCCGCGGACAATTTCTCCCGTGTCCAAGTGATGTCGGATTCGCCCACTTGCCGGCGCGGCGGCAAGAACGGGAAGATCAGCGCGGGCGCTCCGCGGTTGCAGCTTCCTCAAGTCTGGGAAATGACGGCGGCTTCCGCCTGGGAAGCGTTTCCTGCGCCTGGGCTGAGTGCGGCCGTCTCCGGAACGCACGCATTTGCCAATCCCGGCACGGGTCCCGCCGTCCTCAACGCGAAGCTCGGCGGCAAATCGGGCGCCCCGCCAGCCGGACAGAGCGAGCCGCCGCCGAAATTAAGCTTCACCGGCGACGTCGGTATTCCCAACAATTACACCTTGGACGATGTCCTTCGTCAGCAATATCGCGGGCCGGCGGCGATGGACAATGACTCCATTGGCGGGAAGTTGGTGAACACCATCGGCGCTTTGAAGCTCGGCATCAAGGTGGACTATTAGATTCGCCGCCGTGGCGCCGCTCGGCGTTTGCCGCCAGCGCAGACCCAAGCCCTATAGCGGACCCAAGCACGATATAGGCGGAACCGCCAAGGCGCGTCCGGATTGATCTGGCGCCGACGCGAAAGGCGATAGCCCGAGGAGACGCGCCATGCGCTGGGATCAGTTTCGCCGCAGTGACAACGTCGAAGACACGCGGGGCCAGGGCGGGTTTCCCGGCGGGGCGGGCGGCGCCAGCGGACTGGGAATCGGCACCATCGTCGTGCTCGGACTGATCGGCTGGGCGCTTGGCATCGACCCGCGGGTGTTGATCCAGGGCGCCCAGGATTTGAACGGCACGCCGCGGTCCCAATATGAGACGCAGAGGCCGGTGACGCCGGGCACGCCGAGCGACCGGGTCGGCCAGTTCGTGGCCGCCATCGTCGGCGATACCGAGGACCGCTGGAGCGAAATCTTCGCGCAGGGCGGGCGCACATACAGTCCGCCAAAACTCCGGTTGTTCTCCGGAGCCGTGGAGTCGGCTTGCGGCTTCGCGCGGGCGGCCTCGGGGCCGTTCTACTGCCCCAAGGACCGGCACGTTTACCTGGACACATCCTTCTTCGACGAGCTCGAGAAGCGCTTCCGCGGCTGTCAGGGCAAGGCCTGCGAGTTCGCCGAGGCCTATGTGATCACGCACGAGGTCGGGCACCACGTTCAGAATCTGCTCGGGGTTTTGCCGAAAGCGACGGAAATACAGCAAAGCAGCGACAAGGCTTCGGCCAATCGCGTGCAGGTCATGGTCGAGCTGCAGGCCGACTGCTTTGCCGGCGTCTGGGCCAATCACTCGCAAGCGAAATGGAAATTCATCGAGCCGGGCGACGTGGAAGCTGCGCTGCAGACCGCGGCCGCCATCGGCGACGACCGTCTGCAACAGCAGAGCCGTGGCTACATCGTCCCCGACAGCTTCACCCATGGCTCGTCGGCGCAGCGGGCCCGCTGGTTCTCCAATGGACTGAAGTCCGGCGCGGTGTCGAGCTGCAACACGTTCGAGGCGGCGCAGCTGTAAAGGCGGGGCGCAATCTCGGCATCGGATCGTGATCGCGGCGGCGAACGCCGCGCGGGCATCCCGTGCGGTGCGTGGCCGTTTTGCAACCATGCCGGCGCCGAGTTGTTAGCAGAGCGTTCAATGTGCAGAGGAGGCGCACGCCATGGGTCTGATGGATGTCTTGCATGGAATGGCCAACGGTCCGCATGGACCGGCTGAGCCGGGCAGGCGCGGCGGGGTTTCGCCGATCACGATGGGGCTCCTCGCCCTCTTGGCGTACAAGACGATGCGCGGCGAAGGGCCGCTCGGCGGTCTCTTCCGCCAGGGCAGCGCGCCAGCCGGCAACGCGCCGGCGGGGACTGCGCCCTCCGCTCCAGCGCAGGCAGGCCCGGGCGGCAGCCTTCTGGATTGGCTGCAAAGCGGATTGGGCGGAGCGGTCGCCGGTGGAACCGCCGGCGGCATCGTCAGTGGCGGGCTCACCGAGCTGTTCAAACGGTTGGAGCAGAATGGGCTAGGCGACGCCGGCCGTTCCTGGGTCGGCACCGGCCCGAACCAGGCGGTCACCCCGGCCAGCCTGGAGAAAGCCGCCGGCGCCGACACGCTCGATGCGCTGGCGCGGGAGACCGGCATAGCCCGCGATGAATTGCTCCGGCGGCTCACCGCCGAGTTGCCGCACGATGTCGACGAACTGACGCCGCAGGGCCGTATTCCGTCGGTGGACGAAACATCAGTCTGAAAGGTCCGAGTCTCGTCGGCAGTAGGCGCCGCCGGCGATCGCGCGGCGCTTGCGTGGCCGAACAGCGAACCTAGACCGCGGCCTTGCGCAACAGCGGAATCGTCACCGCACCGAAATCGCGATAGCAGTCCATGAGCTGGGCGGGTGTCGCCATGCGATCGAACAGCGCAGCAAAATTCCCGGCGCCGGCGCGGCGGCATTGGCCGATGATCTGTTCGGCCACGGCGTCGGCTTTGCCGGAAATGAACTCCTCGTCGCCGATCGAGAAGGTGTGCGCGGACGGCAAGTCGAGCATGGCTGGCCGGTCGGGAAAATCGACCCGTGGATCGAGCTTGATGAACTCGCGGAAAGCGTTCCGCCGCTTGGCCAGCGCTTCCTGGTCTTCCAGCATTACCACCTGGCGGCGGATGCACAGGTCATCCGCCGTGGCCTTGCGCCCGGCCTTGTCGGCCTCCTCGCGATAGGCGTCGAAGATCTCGATCACCTTGCTCATAGGATGAAATCCGGTGGTGATCTTGGCGCCGCGCCGTGCCGCCTTGCGCGCCGACGAAACGCTGACGACGGTCGCCCATTTCGGCGGGTGCGGCTGCTGAACCGGGAGCGGGATCAGGCGCAGATTGTCGAAATTCCAGAACTTGCTGTGATGCGAGATCGTCGGCTCGACCAGCGCCTTGTCGATGATGGCGACCGCCTCGTCGTAGCGGGCGCGTGCCTCGTCGACGCCAAGCCCGACCTGCGCCATCTCCTGCGGGATGCCGGCCGCGGTGCCGATCTCCAGCCGCCCGCCGGTGAGGTGATCGAGCATGCCGATCTCCTCGACCAGCTGCCAGGGCGAATGATAGGGCGGCACCATGCCCATGACGCCGAGCCGGATGCTTTTGGTCCGCAGCGCGACGCTGGCAATCAAGAGGTTGGGCGCTGGCGAATAGCTGGCGCCGAAGTGATGCTCGCTGAAGAAGATGCCGTCGAAGCCGGCGGGCTCCGCGCTCGCCCACAGATCGAGATAGGCGTTGAAATGACGTTGCGACACGGCGGGATCGAACCGCTGCGCCAATTCCGCTGGCGGCACGAAAAGCTCAAAAACCCAGGATTTGATCATTCAGCTCCCCCCAACAGTGCGCGCGAGCAAAGACGACCGCTGTGAAAAGAAAAAGTCCCCGAGTACAGTTTATTGGTCCGGGCTCGGGTGTGTCTATCGCGTGTCTGGTCTCGGCCGTGAAGTCAATTGAGAAACACGGCTGCGGTGAGCTGCGCCCTCTGCGCTTCATTCAGCGAATTTTCAAACGCCGCGAGCGCCGGCCGGATGGCGTCGATGCCCTGCCGCACCGACTGCAATTGCCGTTGCTTGGCGTCGAGACGGCCGAGCGGCGTGAGGCGGCCTTCGGCCGGACACGCCGTCACCAGAGCCCGTGGCCCGCACCGATCCGTTCGGCGAGACGCGTCCGGAAAGGCCGTTGCCGGCAGTAATGCCTGCGACCACCATGACTCCGTTGGCAACCTCGACGGCGCCGCGATACGCGGGCTGGCACGGTCCGGATTGTGTTCTCAACACCGCGCTCCACCGGCCATCGAACCGGCTCCCCGCATTTGCGCCCGGCGCAGCGGCAACGGTCGCAGCCGTGCAGAGGCTTGCCAGCATGAGCAGACGAACAGCTCGGCTTGACATGCGAACCCTCTTTCCTCGCTGTTCGTTTCTAGCACAAGCACAAAATACCCTGCAGTGACGATCTTTCCGGAAGCGGCATGTCTCGAGGCTCGTGGCGACGAGCGACCGGCGAGAGGGTTACGGTATCGCGTGCCCGATACGCCCTGCGCTTTCAATCGTAGACGGCAAAGCGCCGCACAATGGAGCGGGGCTGGCAGCTGACCAGGACTTCACAACCAATCGCCGCCTCCGGCCGATTGTGCCATTTCTGCTCGCCGACCAAGGCAAGAGAATTCCAGCGGTCGCCGCCATCATCAAGCCGCGCGGCCATCCCTCGGTCGGTTTGTCCACCGACGTCCGGCGCGCACGCGATGGCGGTGCCGGTCATCTCGATCGCTGCCTCCTTGGCTCGGGACAGCGGCTGCGTAGCGGAGATTGGTACGCGGCTGACGCTCAGCAGGATGGCGATGAGCGGGAGAGCCATGAGCAATCCGGGTATAGGTCGCGAGAGATCGATGCGCATGATCCCCTCACCGTTTGATCGGCCCTACATAGTTCAATCGCCGCCGTCGGTGCGGGTTGCTTGCGAGGTTAGTTAAGGAAGCTCAGCCGGCATTCGCGACCGGCTGCGTCGAAATCATGGCTCCTGCGCGGTGCTTTGTCGGCGCGCCGTTCGCGTCGCCGATTGCATCGCGTGCACCCATTTTTGATCGTCCATCCGCTTGATGCGGCGGCCAAAAGCGCCCGAGCCCCTTCCGCTTTCCGCTTGGGCCGCGCGCCAGCAGTCTCGCCCAATTCTCGCCCAGTTGTCCTCCTCTGCCGCCGCGTAGCGGCACAAGAACACATTAGGTGCCGCAGGGGGGTGCTCTGCACGGCGCGCAACACGCGCGAAGGCGGCCATTGGAGAAGCGCACGCTCGCGAGACTCCTTTGCGCCGGGCGCAAAGCGGAGACCTCCGCGTCGGTTGGCGCGTCCGGTTCGCGCTGCGACATGTTCGCGCCGAGTCCGGCCACGCCGGTGGCCGCCCCGTCAGCGCGGGTTTCCAGATGTCGGTCGCCGTTGAGCGGCAGCGCGCGTGCTGATCCAGGCCATGTTGCGCCCCATAGCGGAACGCGATAGTCAATATTTTTAAGAAATACGCACGGGGCGGCGCAAACTTCGGTTCGTCTCGCAAGCATCAGTCGCTTTCGCGGGCCTGCCGAGGACCAGGAGAATATTATGAAACTGCATTGGATGGCCTTCGGCGCGGCCCTTGCCGGTCTTTGGAGCGCGCCCGCGCTCGCGGCTGACAGCGGTCCGGTCAAGATCGCCCTCATCGCCGACAAGACGGGGCCGCTCGAAGCGTACGCCAAACAAACATCGGCTGGTTTCGCCATGGGCCTCGCTTATGCGACCGGCGGCACCATGGAGGTCGCCGGCCGCAAGCTGGTGGTGATCGAGAAGGACAGCCAGACCAAGCCGGACGTCGGCCGCAACCTGCTCAACGAGGCGTACAACGACGACGGCGCCGACATCGCCGTCGGCGGCACGAGTTCGGCGGTGGCGCTGGCCATGCTGCCGGTCGCGCAGGACAACAAGAAGGTCTTCGTCGTCGAGCCGGCAGTCGCCGATTCGATCACCGGCGACAAATGGAACCGCTATATCTTCCGCACCTCCCGCAACTCGACCCAGGATGCGGTGTCGAATGCGCTGGCCATCGGCAAACCCGGCACGTCGGTGGCGACTCTCGCCCAGGACTACGCGTTCGGCCGCGATTTTGTCACCGCATTCCGCACCGCGCTCGCTCCGACCGGCGCCAAGCTCGTGTTCGAGGAATATGCGCCGCCGGCCACGACCGACTTCACCGCGTCGTATCAGCGCATCTTTGACGCGCTCGCCAAGGAGCAGGGCCGCAAGATCATCTTTCTCAACTGGGCCGGCGGCGGCAACCCGATGTCGGCGCTCAAGGCGCTCGATCCCGAACGATTGGGAATCTCGGTCTCGACCGGCGGCAACATTCTGCCGGCGCTCGCCGCCTACAAGGATTTTCCCGGCTTGGAAGGTGCCGCGCACTACTACTATGAGATCCCCAAGAATCCGGTGAATGACTGGCTGGTGGCGGAGAACAAGAAGCGGTTCAACGGCGCGCCGCCGGATTTCTTCACCTGCGGCGGCTTCATCGCCGCTCAGGCCGTGGTCGAAGCGCTGAAGAAGACCAACGGCTCGACCGACGCGGAAAAGCTGATCGCCACCATGGAAGGCATGTCGTTCGACTCGCCGAAAGGCCAGGTGACCTTCCGCAAGGAAGACCATCAGCTGCTGCAGCCGATGTATGCCTTCAAGATCAAGGTCGATCCCAGCGTCGCCTGGGCGATCCCCGAGCTCACGCGCGTGATCTCGATCGACGAGATGAAGATACCGGTCAAGAACGTCCGCCAATAGGGCAGGCGGGATCTGACAGAGGGGTCATCGGACTCGTGGACAGGGTCGCGGAATGAACGACGATATCCCCGCCCTGGCCACCCGCGATCTGACCATCAGCTTCGGCGGGCAGGTCGCCGTCAATGCAGTGACCTGCACTTTTCGTCAGGGCACGCTCACCGCGATCGTCGGTCCCAACGGCGCCGGCAAGACCACCTACTTCAATCTGATCTCCGGGCAGCTGCAGCCGTCGAACGGCAGCGTCAGCCTGTTCGGCGCCGACATCACCCGGTTCGGCGCGCCGCAGCGCGCCCGCCGCGGTCTTGGCCGCGCGTTCCAGCTCACCAATCTCTACCCCAACCTCAGTGTTTTCGAGAACGTGCGCCTCGCGGTGCAGTCCGTCGCCCAGATCCGGTTCGATCTTGTCAGCATTGCCGCGCGCAACGCACGGCTGCGCGAGGAGGCGGTGCACTGGCTGGATCGGGTCAAGCTCACCCCGCGAGCGGCTCTTCCGGCGGCGGCGCTGTCGCACGGCGATCAGCGCAAGCTCGAGGTCGCGATCCTCCTGGCGCTGAAGCCGCGGGTCTTCATGTTCGACGAACCGACCGCGGGCATGAGCCTCGACGAGGTGCCGGTGATCCTCGACCTCATCGATGAGATAAAGCTGGAGGGTGACAAGACCGTGCTCCTGGTCGAGCACCGCATGGACGTGATCAAGCGGCTCGCCGATCGCATCGTCGTGCTGCAGGACGGCGCGATGATCGCGGACGGCCCGCCGGCCGAGGTGGTGGCATTGCCGGCGGTGCAGCAGGCCTATCTCGGCATGCAGACGGGCGCAAAGCCGCGGCACAGGGCCGGCCATGGCTGACGCCGGCGAAGCGCTGCTGCGGCTCGATGGCGTCTACACCGACATCGGACGCTACCAGATTCTCTACGGCGTCGACCTGACGGTGCGGCGCGGCGGGGTCACGATGCTGCTCGGACGCAACGGCGCCGGTAAGACGACGACGCTGCGCACCATCATGGGTCTGTGGAAGGCGCGTGCCGGGGCGATCACCTTCGATGGACGGTCGATCGCCAGCATGGAGACGCCCGACATCGCGCGCCTGGGGATCGCCTACGTGCCGGAGAACATGGGCATCTTCGGCAAGCTGACGGTGCGCGAGAACATGCTGCTCGCCACCGGCGCGCAAGGGTTCGCCAAGGACCATCTCGACCGCGTGCTCGCGTTCTTTCCGGCGCTGAAATTGAAATGGGAGGCGGCGGCGGGTTCGCTGTCCGGCGGGCAGAAGCAGATGCTGGCGATCGGACGCGCCATCGTCGAGCCGCGGCGGCTGTTGCTGGTGGACGAGCCGACCAAGGGTTTGTCGCCGGCGATGGTCGATCAGCTGGTCGAAGCGCTGCTGCGAATGAAGAAGGAGCAGACCACGATCCTGCTGGTGGAGCAGAATTTTCGCGTGGCGCTCGCGATGGGCGACGATGTCGCGGTGATGGACCAGGGGCGCATCGTCCACAGCGGCTCCACGGCGGCGCTCGGCAACGACGAGGAGCTGCAGCAACGGTTGCTCGGCCTGAGCATGGCGGTCGGCGCATGAGCAAGGAGTGGCAGGAGCGGTTGCAGTATTGGGCGCCCTATGCGGTGACGCCGCTGCTCGTGCTCGCGGTCTTGCCGGCGATGGGGCTTACCGCCTGGGTCACGCTGACGGTCGCCGGGCTCACCATGGGCATGATGCTCTTTCTGGTGGCGTCCGGGCTCACCCTGATCTTCGGCCTCATGGAGGTGCTGAACTTCGCGCACGCGGCCTTCGTGACCGTCGGCGCCTATGTCACAGTCTCAGTGCTGCGGCCACTTGGCGGCTGGACCGCCGACCCGTCGCTGACGCTCAATCTAGCCGCGCTGCTGGTGGCGCTCGTCGCCGCCGCTGCCGCGAGCGGCGCGCTCGGCTACGTGTTCGAGCGCATCATCATCCGCCAGGTCTACGGCGCACCGCTGCGCCAGATTCTGATCACCATCGGCGCGCTCACCGTGATCGAGCAACTGGTGATCGTCGTGTGGGGACCGGAAGCGATTCCGCTGCCCAAGCCGGCGAGCCTGCGCGGCAGCATCTTCCTCGGCGCTTCCTCGATCGAAACCTACCGCCTGTTCGCGCTGTTCGTCGGCCTCGCCGTCGCCGCGGCGATGCATCTGGTGCTGACGCGCACCCGCATCGGGCTGGTGGTGCGCGCCGGCGTCGAGGACCGCGAGATGGTGCAGGCTTTGGGCTACCGCATCCGCCGCGTGTTCGTCGGCGTGTTCATCGCCGGCACCGCGCTCGCCGGCATGGGCGGGATGATGTGGGGCCAGTATCAGACCCTCGTCACCAGCCAGATCGGCGACGGCATGATCATTCTCGTGTTCATCATCCTGATCATCGGCGGGCTGGGCTCGGTCGGGGGCTGCTTCATCGGCGCCATCCTCGTCGGCTTGACGAGCAACTATGTCGGTTTCCTGGCGCCCAAGCTGGCGCTGGGATCGAACATCCTGCTGATGGCGCTCATTCTGCTCTGGCGGCCGCGCGGATTGTTCCCGGTGGCCGGGCACTGAGGCGGCGATGGCGCCCGGTCTGCGCGACATTCCGGAAGGCACGAACGGCGCAGCGTCCGGCGTCTCCACGTCCGATCGGGACGGCAGTCGGCACGGCAAATCATGGGTGGGCTGGCTCGTCTCCGATGATCCGCCGGGCCGCTTGCTGCTGAACGTGATCATGCTCGTCGTATTGGCCGCCTTTGTGTTCGCGCCCTTCCTGTTCCCCGGCACCAAGGCGCTGGGGGTCGCCTCGCGCATCTGCATCTTCGTGATCCTGGTGGCGAGCTACGACCTCATGCTCGGCTACACCGGCATCGTCTCGTTCGCGCATACGATGTTCTTCGGCATCGGCGCCTATGGCGTGGCCATTCTGCTCGCCAAAGGCTGGGTCGGCTGGGGGGCGGTGATCGTGGGCGCCGGGGCCGGCGCCGCCGTCTCCCTGGTCGTGGCGGTCGCGATCGGACTTCTGAGCCTGCGCGTGCGCGCGATCTTCTTTTCGATGATCACGCTCGCGGTGGCGAGCTTCGCCCTCATCCTCGCGGAGCAATGGCGCGACCTCACCGGCGGCGAGGACGGCCTGACCTTCTCGGTGCCGGCGATTCTCAAGCCCGGCTTTCGTTTGTTCGCCGATCCGGTCCTCGGCGTGACCTTCAACGGAAGGGTGATCACCTACTACCTCATCTTCATCGTGTCGCTGGTGCTGTTTCTCCTCATGCTGCGGATCGTCAACTCGCCGTTCGGTCGCGTGCTCCAGGCGATCCGCGAGAACGAGTTCCGGGTCGAGGCGATGGGGTATCAGGTCGTCGCCTACCGCACCATCGTCTCCGCCTTGTCCGCGGTCATGGCGGCGCTCGCCGGCGCGCTGATGGCCTTGCTGCTCGGCTACAACGGGCCGGACGCGACCCTGTCATTCTCGCTGATGATCGACATCCTGCTGATGATCGTGATCGGCGGCATGGGCACGATGTATGGCGCGGTCATCGGCGCCGTCCTGGTGGTGCTGGCCGAATATTATCTGCAGAACATTCTCGGCGCGGTCCACGGCGTCCTTCCGGACGTGCCGCTGATTTCGGCGCTCTTCCATCCGGAGCGCTGGCTGCTGTGGCTCGGCGTGTTGTTCGTGCTCATCGTGACGTTCTTCCCGCAGGGAATTTTCGGCTGGCTCCGCCATCGCCGCTAATGTGTGATGAATTCAGTTCGAAATTGATAGTTCGTCATGGCCGGACTTGTTGTCCCGTCACTAAGCGTCGAAGCCGTAAAGCCGCGCCGGATTGGCCACCAGGATCTTTTGGCGGATCGCCGCGTCGGGCGTCCAGACCGCGAGCAGGTTCAACAGTCGGCCGTCGTCGATCTGCAGGAGCGGCGTGACGTCGGTCGGCTTCTTTCCCGGCGGCGTGACCGCGTCGGGATGCGGCCAGTCGGTGCCCCACACGAGCCGGTCGGGATTGGCAGCGATCAGCGCCTTGGCGAACGGAAGGACATCGGCGTAATCGGGCGGGGCCTTTGACGCCCGATAGGCGCCGGAAATCTTGACGTAGGTTTTGCCGTTTCTGACGAGCTCGACAACGTCCGCAAAACCCGGCTGGTCGACGCCGAGCGCGGCCTGAGCACCGGCGAAATGATCGAGCACCAGCGGCACCGGCGATTGCGCGAGTTCACTCTTCAGCGCCGCGATCACCGGGAGGTTCGAATAGATCTGCACGTGCCAATTGTGCCCCTTCGCCCGATCGATCGCGGCCTGCAGGCGCAGACGTGCGACCGCGGGGTCGGTGATGCCGCCGGTCGCCAGATTGATCCTGATGCCGCGGATGCCGGCCGCATTCATGGCGTCGAGCTCGCTCTCCGGCGTCTTGTCATCGATGACCGCGACGCCGCGGGCGGTGGCGCCGCGCGCCTTCATGCCGTAGAGCGTCGCCGAATTGTCGGTGCCGTAGACGCTCGGCGTCACGATCACCACGCGCTCGATGTGAAGGCTCTTGTGCAGCGCCGCCATCTCCTCGGGCGACGCCGGCTCCGGCGTATACACGCGTCCGGCAAAGAACGGGAATTTCTGCGGGTCGCCGAAAATGTGGGTATGGCAATCGCACGCGCCGGAAGGCAGGTCGAAATTCACCGCCGTCGCCGGCTGCGAGGCGTTCGCCAATGCCGATCCGCCGCGCATGGCGACTCCCATCGCGATACCGCCGAGCAACATAGCGCGTCGTGTTGGCATGGAGTCCTCCCTGCCGAGGTCGCGTCGCCCGCGCCTGCTGATCCATGCGCCGCGTTCTGCCTCGGAGCCGGGAGCTTATCACCCTGGGCGCCAAGGCAGAACTTCAACTCCGGCCGCGGCTCACGCGGCGGATTGATCGCAATGGGCCTCGATCCGGTAGCCGTCGGGATCGATGACGAAGGCCGCGTAATAGCCTGGACCGTAGTCGGCGCGCAGGCCGGGCATGCCGTTGTCTTGTCCTCCGGTGGCGAGCGCGGCGGCGTGGAATGCGTCCACGCTCTTTGCCGTCGGAGCCGTGAAGCAGAAGTGCAGGCCGGATGGCATATCGGGCGGCACCGGATGCGCCGCCGCACTGATCCAGAACGCGACCGTTCCGCGCCCGTAGCCCAGCGAGTCATTGCCCTCGCTGAGGCACTGATAGCCGAGCGGTTTTAATGCGGCGTCATAGAAGCGCTTGGTCTTGGCGACATCGCGGACGCCGATCGAGACATGGTCGATCATCTTGTTTGCTCCTCAGGAATGGGGTGGAAGGGTCATGACTTGCGCCGCGCGCGGAAGTCGGCCTGCAGTTGCCAAGTCTTGCCGTCATCGCGGGAACGTTCGCCGGTCCAGCGGAACGAATCGGGCGTGATCTCGGTGAAGCTCCAGCGCACAGTTTCGCCGGCGTCATTCTTGCCGAGTTGGACGATGTCGCTGTCGCGGGCGCGCCCGATCTGGCGGCTGTAGAATTGCCGCACCGGGTCGCTCCACAGGATATGCCAGGCGTCGATACCCGGGTCGTAGGCCCGCAGCGTCGTGCCATAGAAGACTCCGGGCAAAATCCAGACGTCCTGGATGGCCCGGCCCTCGAGCACCCAGCCGAAATGGATTTCGCCAGGTCCTCTGTGCTGGCTGCCGTCGTCGCGGTGGACGACGGCATCCATCGTCCATTGCCCGATCAGCCCGCCATAGGGCGTCATCTTGTCGGCGCGGTCGGATGCGGGCCCGCCGCTTTGCAGTGCGCCGATGAACGAGTTCGTCATTTTTCCATATCTTCCGTTCCAGACAGTTGCCGTTTCGTAGCCCGCGACCGCTCGCCGCGGCTTGGGAAAAATTGCTAATCTTCGCCTATGGGATTGACCGCGAATGTTCTGGCATCGGGCTCTGGCTGGCGCGTCCAGGACGTGGTCTGCACCTTCGGCCCGCACGATCGCCCTTTCGCCGAGCGGCATCACGGCGTGTGTGTCGCGGCGGTAACGGAAGGGACCTTCCAATACCGCTCGACGCTGGGCTCGGCCGTGCTGGCGCCGGGGGCGTTGCTCCTCGGTAACGATCACCACGCGTTCGAATGCCGCCATGAGCACGGCACCGGCGACCGCTGTCTCTCGTTCCGTCTCACGCCCGAATTTCTCGAAGGCGTCGTAGCCGCAATCCCCGGCGTGCGACGAGCCGTCTTCTCCGCGCCGCTGCTGCCGCCGCAGTCTGGATTGCTGCCCATCATCGCCGCGGCCGAAGCCGCGCGCGAGGACGCTGACACGGCGGCATTCGAGGAAGTGGCGCTGCGTCTCGCCGGCGCGGTCGCAGCGGTGCTGGCAGGAACGAAGGGACGGCCGCCGGCGCCGAGCCGCCGTCACGAGCGGCAGATTACCGCCGCGCTGCGCCGGATCGAAGCGCAGGCCGGCGAGCCGCTGTCGCTCGCCGATCTGGCCCACGAGGCGGCGATGAGCCCGTACCACCTCCTGCGCAGCTTTCGCGCCTTGGTGGGCATGACCCCGGACCAGTTCATCCTGCACACGCGGCTCAATCGTGCCGCGGTGCGTCTGCGGCGGACGGCCGACAGCATTTCGGCGATCGCGTTTGCAGCGGGCTTCAACGATCTGTCGACGTTCAATCGTCGCTTTCAGCGCATCATGGGGCTCAGTCCGAGCGCCTATCGCGCTTCATCGCCCCGGTAACCGGCAAACAGCGTGGAACTCGCCAGACTCAACGCCAATTTGTGGACTGCATCCTCCGTTGAATCGGAACGCGAGAAAGTGGCACGCTGATCTGAGGTCATCCTGAGCGCTGTACGCATAGCGAACATGCGATCCTAACAAACAAGTCAGGCAACGGTGGAGATCGCGAACTCGCGCACTCGCTTTTGGTTGTCGGCGTTTTGGTCGGCTGTTAGTCTTTGCGCACGGCGTCGCGGGGGCGCCGACAAAGCGTTCGGGGGAAGGATCATGGACAATCTGAAGGGCTATTTGGCTCCGTTGGGCCGCTTGTTGATGTCGAGTCTCTTCATTTGGGCCGGCTATCACAAGCTGATCAATCCGGGCGGGACGGCGCAGTATTTCGCCAATGCGCACGTGCCAATACCCGACGTATCCGTTTGGATTGGTGTGATCATCGAGCTGATCGGCGGCTTGCTGATCCTGGTTGGCTTCCAAACCAGATGGGTTGCGCTTGTGCTTGCCATCTTCTGCCTTGCCACCGGCTTCGGCGTGCACCTGCCCGCGGGGGACCTGCCCAACATGATCAACTTCTACAAGAACCTGGTGATGGCGGGCGGCTTCCTCTACGTGGCGGCCTACGGCCCGGGCGGCATCAGCGTCGATCACGCCACCGGCATGGAAAAAGCCTAGCGGCGTTGCGCGCGAATGGGCCGCTTGCGCGCTGGATGGCGAGCGCACAGGCGCAATCCTTCCGAGCGGTTAACCTCCTATGGGCACTGCCGTTCGACGATCCGTAAGATTCAGGGCGGTACGACGCAGGTGCGGGCGCTCGATCGGGGCGCCCGGACCTGCGACAGGCTGGGCCATGGCGGATGACCGCAGAGCCGTGAAGCGTACCCGCGTGTTGCGCTGCGCCAAGATCATTGTGCCGCGCCGCTCGCCGGTCATTCACTGTACGGTCCAGAACATCACCGGCGGAGGCGCCTGCCTCAAGCTCGCGAATACCTACGGCGTGCCGCAGACGTTCGATCTGACCTTCGAGCACGGCCGCACGCGCCGCGCGTGCCGTGTGGTCTGGCGCACCGACACGAAGCTCGGCGTCACTTTCGAGCCGCAAGCCCCGCCCGCGAAAGGCTCGACCGGGAGGTGATCTCATCCCGAGCCGGCTTTTTCATCCTCTCCGGATGATGCTCTAAAACTCTGTCACGGCGGCGATCAGCCGCTCGATGTCCTCGGGCCGTGATAGGCGATGGTCACCGTCCTTGACGAGGGTGAGCACCACGTCGTCGCTGGCGAGCCGCGAGACGAGTTCGACCGCGTGCCGCCACGGCACGTCGGGGTCTTCGACACCCTGAAGAATGCGCACCGGGCAGCCGGTCTCGATCATGTTGCCGAGGATGAGGTGGTTGCGTCCCTCCTCGATCAATTGGTGGGTGACGAGATAAGGCTCGGGTGCATACGCGGACGGCCGCGCCCACACGCCTGTCGCTTCCAGCTCTTGCCTGATCGCCGGGCTGAAACGTTTCCACATCAATTCCTCGGTAAAATCGACGGCCGGCGCGATCAGCACCATGCCGGCGACCGTTCCGGGCCCGTTTTGCCCCCGCGCGCGCAGGGCGCGGACCATGAGCAGCGCCAGCCAGCCTCCCATCGACGAGCCGACCACAATCTGCGGCCCGCGGCAGCAGGCGTCGAACACCGCGAGACTGTCGGCGAGCCAGCGCCCGATCGTACCGTCGGTGAATGCGCCGCTGGATTCGCCGTGGCCGGAATAATCGAAGCGGACGCAGGCGCGGCCGGCTTGCGCCGCCCAATGCGCCAGCGCCGCGGCCTTGGTGCCCTTCATGTCCGACTTGTAGCCCGAGAGCCAGAACAGTCCGGGCAGGGCGCCTTCCCGCGCGCGTATCGCCAGCGCGCGCCGCTCGGCTCCCGTTCCAATTTCCAGGAATTTCAGGCTGTTATCATCCATCTGACGCTTCTCGGCGGGAGCCAGGGAGCCGGAGTGAACCGCTTGCCACGCCGTGTTTCGCCGCAAAGGTGCCCGCGCGCAAGAGACCGCGCCGTTGCCGCATTGTCGTTGACTTGGAGCGAAAAACTCCCGATCTTCTCCAATCGCCGATGAGCATCGTGAATGCGCGGCCGACTTGGCGCGCGCATCGCGATGGCAACGGTCCGTCGCAACGACAAAGGAGAGAAGAACCATTCGTCGCCCGATCAGAACCGCGCAGCCCGCCGCCAAGGAGGGTCCGCGCATCAACGAGGAGATCCGCGTCCGCGAGGTCCAGCTCATTGACAAGGACGGCGCCAACAAGGGCGTCACCGAAATCAGCGCCGCAATAGCGATGGCACAGGAGGCCGGGCTCGATCTCGTGGAGATCGCGCCGAATTCGGTCCCCCCGGTCTGCAAAATTCTCGACTTCGGCAAATACAAATATCAGTCGCAGAAGAAGGCGGCCGAGGCGCGCAAAAAGCAGAAGGTCGTCGAGATCAAAGAGATCAAGCTGCGGCCGATGATCGACGATCACGACTACGACGTGAAGATGCGCTCGATTCAGCGCTTTTTCGAGGAAGGCGACAAGGTCAAGGTGACGTTGCGCTTCCGCGGCCGCGAAATGGCGCATCAGGAGCTCGGCTACAAGCTGCTCGACCGCGTCAAGGGTGACACGGCGAAGATCGCCAAGATCGAGCAGGAGCCGCGCTTCGAAGGCCGGCAGGTGGTGATGGTGCTCGCGCCGCGGTGACGGCCTCCGCGCGATCGATGCAGCGCTCGCTTCCGGAATGACGCTTGCCCGCGAAATCGGGGCAATCAGGAAGAGGAGACGACCATGCCTACCTTCATTGGCATGCTGAGCTGGACGGATCAGGGCATCCGCGCGGTCAAGGATACGCCGAAACGCATCCAGGCCGCGCGCGAATCGGCAAAGAAGTTCGGAGTCGAGATCAAGCAGATTTTTCTTACCTCGGGCGAATTCGACATTCTGGTGATATACGAGGCGCCGAGTGCCGAGCACATCGCCAAATTGGCCATGACCAATGGCGCGCTCGGGAGCGTGCGCACGCGCACCGTGCAGGCCTGGCCCGAGGCTGAAATGGTCAAATTGATTTCCGACCTCTAGGCGCCACAGCCTTCGCCCGACTGGACGCGACCGGAGCTGGCCGCCGCTTGGGCGCGTGGCGGCAGCGACAGGCATTTGCCATTATCTGGAGCCTCTGCCATAACGCCGCCGTTCCGCCGCCCGGCCGACAAGGGCTGCCGTGGCAGCGGCGAAGTGCTCCAAGCACAACCAGCTCATGACGAGCATACCGGCCGGACCGGGCTCACCAGCCCGACGGCCAAGGAGAGCCAAATGCCCAAGATCAAGACCAAGTCCAGCGCCAAGAAGCGCTTCAAGGTGACGGGTGGCGGCAAGGTCCTCTACCAGCAGTCGCGCAAGCGCCACGGCATGATCAAGCGCACGAAAAAGCAGATCCGCCAGCTCCGCGGCACCAACGTGCTGTTCAAGACCGACGGCGACAAGATCAAGAAGTTCTTTCTGCCGAACGGCTGACCGCTCGGCCGGCCCGCTGCGCGCGGGCCGCTATCCAATCACCGTTTCGCGATTCGAGAGGAGATCAGTCATGGCACGCGTCAAGCGCGGAGTCACCGCTCATGCCAAGCACAAGAAGGTGCTCAAGGCCGCCAAGGGCTACTACGGAAGGCGCAAGAACACGATCCGTGTCGCCAAGCAGGCGGTGGAAAAGGCGAACCAGTACGCCTACCGCGACCGCAAGCGCAGGAAGCGCACCTTCCGCGCGCTCTGGATCCAGCGGCTCAATGCGGCGGTTCGCCCGTTCGGCCTCAATTACAGCCGGTTCGTCGCCGGCCTCGGCAAGGCCGGCATCGTGATCGACCGCAAGGTGCTTTCGGACCTCGCGATTAGCGAGCCCGCGGCGTTCGAGGCGATCGTTGGCAAGGCAAAATCGGCGCTGGCGGTGTGAAGCGCCGGCGCCAATTGGCAGCGTCAAGTGGCAGCGTCATGATCCGTCGCGCGCAAAAGTGCTCGTGCAATGATTGATCGCGCCTACGTCCAGCGCATGGCGCGCTATAACCGCTGGCAGAACGAGAGCGTCTACGGCGTCGCCGACCGGCTGAGCGACGAGGAGCGGCGGCGCGAGCGCGGCGCCTTCTTCGGCTCGATCCACAAGACGCTCAGCCATCTGCTGTGGGCCGACCACATCCAGATGAGCCGGTTCGCCAATATGCCGAGGCCGGAGGCCGGCATTCCGGAATCGGTCTCGCTCTTTCCTGACTGGGACGCCTTGAAGGAGGAGCGCGCGCGCTTCGATGGCGCGATCATCGGCTGGGCCGATGCCGTCGACCCGTCGTGGCTCGCCGGGGATCACACCTACTATTCGGGCGCGACGAAACGCGAGTTGACCAAGCCCTGCTGGGTGCTGGTCACCCATATGTTCAATCACCAGACCCATCATCGCGGCCAGGTCCATTGCCTGCTGACGCAGGCCGGCGGCCAGCCGTCCGACACCGATCTGCCGTTCATGCCGGAGTGACGGTCGAAATGCCTGACGCCGCACAACTCGAACAACAAATTCTCGCCGATGCCGCCGCTGCGCCTGACGAGCCGGCGCTCGAAGCGGTGCGCGTCGCCGCGCTTGGCAAGGCCGGCTCGGTCACGGCGCTCTTGAAGACGCTCGGCACGTTGACGCCCGAAGAACGCAAGACGCAGGGGCCGCTGATCAACGGATTGAAAGATCGGGTCAACGCCGCGCTGCTGGCGCGGCGTGAGGCGCTCAAGGGCGAGGCGCTCGCAGCGCGGCTCAACACGGAAAGCGTCGATGTGACGCTGCCGGTGCGCGAGGCGGCAGCCGAGATCGGCCGCGTGCACCCGCTCACCCAGGTATTCGACGAAGTGACCGCCATCTTCGCCGACATGGGCTTTGCCGTCGCCGAGGGACCGGACATCGAGACCGACGACAACAACTTCACCAAGCTCAATTTCCCCGCGGATCATCCGGCCCGCGACATGCAGGACACGTTCTTCTTTCATCCGAAGCCGGACGGCTCGCGGCTCCTCTTGCGCACGCACACCTCGCCGGTGCAGGTGCGCACCATGCTGAGCCAGAAGCCGCCGATCCGCATCATCTGTCCGGGCCGCACCTATCGCAGCGACAGTGACCAGACGCACACGCCGATGTTCCACCAGGTCGAGGGCCTGGTCGTCGACCGCGGCTCGCATCTCGGCCACCTGAAATGGATCCTGCAGGAGTTCTGCAAGGCGTTCTTCGAGGTCGATCAGGTCAAGATGCGCTTTCGTCCTTCCTTTTTTCCGTTCACCGAGCCGTCGCTCGAGGTCGACATCCAGTGCCGGCGCGACAAGGGCGAAGTCCGCTTCGGCGAAGGCGACGACTGGATGGAGATTCTCGGCTGCGGCATGGTGCATCCCAACGTGCTGAGGAATTGCGGCATCGATCCCGACGAATTCCAGGGCTTTGCCTGGGGCATGGGTATCGACCGCATCGCCATGCTCAAATACGGCATGCCGGACCTGCGCGCCTTCTTCGAGGCCGATGTCCGTTGGCTCTCCCATTACGGCTTTCGCCCGCTCGACGTCCCGACGCTGGCGGGCGGATTGAGTTCGTGAGCACCCCCCCGCAACTGGCATCGTCATCGCCGGGCTTGACCCGGCGATCTATGCTGACTTGCGGCAAGCTTCGATGCCGCATGGATGCCCGGGTCGCGCCCGGGCATGACGGTCAATTGTGCGGAGACGGCAGGGGCCTTCTCCCATGATGAAATTCACCCTCGGCTGGCTCAAGGAGCATCTCGACACCGACCGCTCGCTCGGCGAGATCGTGGACAAGCTCACCATGATCGGGCTCGAGGTCGAGCGCGTCGAGGACAAGGCGAAGCTCTTGGCGCCGTTCGTCATTGCGCGCGTGGTCGAGGCCAAACAGCATCCCAATGCCGACCGGTTGCGCGTCTGCATGGTGGATACCGGCGGCGGCGATCCGATCCAGGTGGTGTGCGGCGCGCCCAATGCGCGCACCGGCATGAAGGGCGTGTTCGTGCCGCCGGGCGCGTTTATCCCCGGCAAGAACATGACGCTCGCCGTCGGCAGCATCCGCGGCGTCGAGAGCCGCGGCATGCTCGTCTCCGAATTCGAGTTGCAGCTTTCCGACGACCACGAAGGCATCATCGACCTGCCGGATGATGCGCCGATCGGGGCGAACTACGCGCAATGGGCCGGCCTCGGCGATCCCATGATCGAGATCAACCTGACGCCGAACCGCGCCGACTGCACCGGCGTGCACGGCATCGCCCGCGATCTCGCCGCCGCTGATATGGGGAAGCTCAAGGACGCGAGCATCAAGCCGGTGAAGGGCGCGTTTCCCTGTCCCGTACGCGTGACGCTCGATTTCGGCGCCACGCCTTCGCTCTGTCCCGCCTTCGCGCTGCGGCACGTGCGCGGCGTCAAGAACGGTCCATCGCCCGACTGGCTGCAGCGGCGGCTCACCACGATCGGACTACGCCCCATCAATGCCCTCGTCGATATCACCAATTTCATCACCTACGACGGCGGCCGGCCGCTGCATGTGTTCGATGCCGCGAAGGTGCGCGGTGATCTCGTGGTGCGGCGGGCGCGCGCCGGCGAGACTCTCCTCGCCCTCGACGGCAAGAGCTATGCGCTCGACGAATCGATTTGCGTCATCGCCGACGAGGACGGCGTCGAGTCGCTCGCCGGCATCATGGGCGGCGAAAAAACCGGCTGTTCGGCGGCGACGACCGACG
>Ga0210406_10002258_pt1 | contig 22271 bp, 19 predicted proteins | sample IncBWC30MmetaG_FD_155454 | JGI IMG/M metagenome (GOLD analysis project Ga0210406, IMG submission 155454) | Forest soil microbial communities from Barre Woods Harvard Forest LTER site, Petersham, Massachusetts, United States - Inc-BW-C-30-M | ecosystem: Environmental > Terrestrial > Soil >...
ACGCGCGGCTTTGATCTTGGTCAGCGCGGCTTCGAGTTCCTGCCGCTGGAGCACTTCGTCCGCGCGCGAAGGATCGGAAATCCGGTCGTCGAATCTCGCAACGCCTTGCGCGGAGCCCTGCTCGGGGGCGTGCTCGAGCTGCACGCTGAGCAGCGTGTTGGTGTAGTCATTGCTCTGCTTGATCCACGGCTTTTCGGCCTGATCGTTGCCGGCCGCCTGCTGGGCTGCCGCCTGCTGGCCTGCCGCCGTGAGGGACAAGGCGCTCATGAAAATCGCGATGCCAAATCGGTGCATATGGTTTTCCCGAAAATGCGGTCAGCCCTCGGCCGCAATGTTGTTGAAGGAAGGGTGAGTATCATCGCATCATACAGCGACAACCCGCAGCGCTCACCGATCGTGGGTCCGGTCTGCGGTTGGCTAATTAGTGGCGGATGTTTTCGGAGGAGATTGAGCGTCCAGCGCACCGCGAACCCGCGCGACCTCGCCGGCCGAGACGCTCGAGGCCTGATTTCCCCAGCTGTTGCGGATGAAGGTCAACAGCTCTGCAACTTCTTCATTCGTTAGCCGCCAGCCGAAGCCGGGCATGCCGAGAGGCGAGGGAGCCGCCGCGGTTCCCGGCAGCGAGCTGCCTGCCAACACCAGGCTGATCAAGGAACCCGGGTCTTCCGCCAGCACACTCGAATTGCCCGCTACTTTCGGCAGCGCCTTTGGGCTTCCCTGCCCGTCGGTGCGGTGGCAGGCGGCGCAGTTGTCGACGTAGAGTTCAGCCCCGCGATTGGCTTCATGGCCGGCAGCGAGCGCGGCCGCTGTTGCCGGATTCGCGGCGAACGTGGACCGATCGCCGGGCGCGGGCGCCAGTGTTTTCAAGTACGCTGCGATCGCTTGAAGGTCGCCATCGCTCAAAAACTGAGTGCTGTGGACGACGACGTCGTTCATCGGCGCGCCGATGATCGCCTGCTGCGGGTTACGGGCGGTGCGCAGCGTGGCGACGATGTCCTCCTTCGACCAATCGCCAAGCCCGTCGGCGGAATTGCCCCGCAGATTCACCGCGGTCCATCCGCCGATTCGCTGGCCTCCGGAAAGAAAGGCGCTCGAGGAATCATCCAGCGCTTTCTCTTGCAGCGTGACGGCGCGCGGCGTGTGGCAGGTGCCGCAATGTCCGGGTCCCTCGACCAGGTAGGCACCGCGCGCGACCACAGGATCGCTGTAGCGCGACGCGTTGAATGGGGCTGCATCGGGCGACGGCGCGAACAGCTTGCGCCAGATCGCCAACGGCCAGCGGATGGACAAGGGCCATGGAATGCCGTTGGCGTGCGCAATGCCCGGCAGCGGCGCGACGGCGTGCATGAAGTAGTCGTACAGCGCCGCGATATCCTCATCGCTCATGCGGGCGTACGAGGGGTAGGGCATGGCCGGATACAGCGTCACGCCTTCATCGTCGATCCCATGGCGCACCGCGCGGTCGAAATCATCCAACGTGAACTTGCCGATCCCGGATTCCTTGTCCGGCGTGATATTGGTGCTATAGATCGCGCCCAGCGGCGATTCGAGGGCGAGTCCACCGGCGAACGGCTTGCCGCCCGGTGCGGTGTGGCAGGCAGTGCAATCGGCCGCAACCGCGAGATAGCGGCCGCGCTCGATCGCGGCCGCGTCGGAGGGGGGTGGTTGGCTCGAGGCAATCGGCCGGGTGTGAGTCGGTACGAGTGCATAGCCCAAGGCGCCGAAGAAGGCGATCAACACGATGGCCAAAAGAGTCAGTAGCAGCCGCGCAGATTTTTTCATTGCTGCCTCAGGTGTGGACCAGCGCGCCCGGGCTCTTGATGTACTGCTCGCGAATGGCCTTCGCAGCCCAGTACGTCAGTGCCCCCACCATGCCTGTTGGGTTGTAGCCGTTGTTCTGCGGAAACGCATTGGCGCCCGGCGCAAAAACATTGGGCACATCCCAGGATTGCAGATATCGATTCAGCGCGGATGTTTTCGGATCCGTGCCCATGATGGCGCCGCCGCAGGTGTGCGTGCTCTGATAGCGCGTGATGTTGTAGTGCTCGCCCGCTTTCTTCGCGTCGCCGGACAGCGCTTTTGGATTGAGCACCTTGCACATCTGCAGCGCTTTGCCGACCAGGAATTGCGAGGCGCGGATCTCGTTGTCGTTCCAGTCGAAGGTCATGCGCAGCAGCGGCCGGCCGAAAGCGTCGCGGTAAGTCGGATCCAAATCCAGGAAATTTCCGCGATACGACATGCAAGCGCCCTGCACCTCGAAGTAAAACGAGTGCCGAAACGCATCCTTCACGCCTTGCTTCCAAGCGCTGCCCCAGTTCGGCACGCCCGGCGCAGTCGTAATACCGCGGATCGGCCCCGAGCCGGGCTGTCGCGCCCAGATCACGCCGCCGCCGACAAAGCCCGCCTTCGCGCTGTCCAGCTGATTGCCGTTCAGATCGTCGAAGGTGGCGCCGCCGCCGCCGATGCCGATGAAGCCGTTGGCCTGCACGCTGTCGTCGAAGAACAGGGTGACGCGGTTCAAGTTTTGGTACGAATAATTTCGGCCCACCGTGCCTGAGTCCGCCACCGGGTCGTACGGTGTGCCGATGCCCGACAGCAACATCAAATGCACATTGAACAAGGAGAATGCGCACAGCAATACCAGATCCGCCGGCTGTTCGGTCTCGCGGCCGGTGGCGTCCAGATAGGTCACGCCGGTCGCGCGGGTGCGCGCGCTGTCGAGATTGACCTTCAGCACTTGCGCATGGGCGCGCAGTTCGAACTCCTTGCGCAAGCGCAGCACGGGGAGAATGCTCACATTGGGCGAGGCCTTGGAATAATTGAGGCATCCATAGTCGCTGCAAAAGCCGCAGAAGTTGCAGGGCCCCATTTGGCAGCCGTACGGATTGACATACGCAGCCGAGGCATTGGAGGCGGGAATCGGATAGGGGCTGTAGCCCATTTCGCGCGCAGCCTTGTAGAACATCTCCGCGCCGAGATAATTGCGATTCGGCGGCAGGGGAAATTCACGCGAGCGCGAACCCTCGAAGGGATTGCCGCCGGCGATCTTGGCGCCGTTCAGTACGCCGGCCTTGCCGGAGGTGCCGCAGACATACTCGAAGTGATCGAAGTGCGGCTCCAAGTCCTCGTAGGAGAGCGGAAAATCCGCGATGGTCATGCCCTCGGGGATGAACTTCGCGCCATAGCGCTGTTTTAGGTTGCTGCGTAAATTGAAGTCTTCGCGCAACGCCCGAAAATGGCACCCCGACCAGTGCGTGCCCGCGCCGCCGACGCCCGTGCCCGGCTTGAACGAACCTACCTGTCGGTAGGGTACGGCGTTGTCCTTCATGGTGTGGCGGGCGGTGATGGTTTCCTTGGACAAGCTCTGCAGGAACTTGCGGTGAATCGATCCTTCCAGCTCATCGACGACACGGGGGTAGGCGAAATCAGGCTGCGTATCGCGATCCGGACCGCGCTCCAGCGCGACCACCCGCAGGCCCGCATCGGTCAGCTCCTTGGCCATGATCGCGCCGGTCCATCCCATGCCGACGATGACGGCATCCACCTTCGGTTTGACGATGGCCATGGGATCAGCCTCGCTTGCCGGCCAGATCGACGGGCGGCAGCGGGTAGGGCTGGTCGCGAACTTCGACCCAATTGGTGTAGTCGGCGCGCATACCGGGATAGCCGATCATTTTCCAGGCGGACATGTTCTTGTTGCCGCCGTGTTGCGGATCGCAGAAGTACCCCATGCGCGTTTCATTGAGCAGCTGAGTGAAAAACTCCTTGGCGGAAATATTTTCCAGCTGCAGCGTGCCGGCCTCGGCCGCCTTTAACAGCGTCTCCTGGTCGGCGTGCTCGAGCTGCGCGAATGTTTTGCCGCTGAACTGCTTTTGACAATGCGCATCGATCCCCTTGATGCCCACGCGCAGGATGTCCCGCACCGGCAGGCGGCCCTGGTAACCGAATTGCGGCGCCGCTTCGACGAATGGGCCTTGCATATACCAAATGTCGCCGCTGGCATACGGGGTCTGCATATGACGGTCGATGAACTCCGGCACACCGGCTTGGCCGGCGCTCGGACCGATGTTGTCGATGGGAATCAATCGATCGCAGGCCGCCAAAACAAATGCCCACTCGGGGGCGTTGAAAAAAGTCGGTTGGTACGAGCCGGACGCGGCGCTCGAGTTGCCGGACGCGGCGCTCGAGTTGCCGGGCGCGGCGCCGGTCGTACCGGTGGGTTTATCCGATTCTTTGCCGCAGCCGGCAACGCCCATGGCCGCAATCGGGACGAGGGTCAGGCTCTTGAATAATTGGCGGCGGGACGGTGAAGGCGCTTTCTCATCGTTCATGCTCGGCCCCTGTCGCTCCCTATCCGCGCTCGAATGTTAGCGCTAATCGGTGTTGCGCAACAAATCGTTGAGCGAGGTCTTGGCGCGGGTCTGGGCGTCCACGCGCTTGACGATCACGGCACAGGCGAGCCCGTACTTGCCGTTCGCGGCGGGCAGCGTGCCGGGCACGACCACAGCCCCTGAAGGCACGCGGCCGTAGAGAATTTCATCCCGTTCGCGATCGTAGATGCGGGTGCTTTGACCGATGAATACGCCCATGGAGATGACGGCGCCGGATTCGACGACGACGCCTTCGACGATTTCCGAGCGCGCGCCGATGAAGCAGTTGTCCTCGATGATGGTTGGGCTCGCTTGCAGCGGCTCCAGCACGCCGCCAATGCCGACGCCGCCGGACAGGTGCACGTTCTTGCCGATCTGCGCGCAGGAACCCACCGTTGCCCAGGTATCGACCATGGTGCCGGAGTCCACATACGCACCGACATTGACGTAGCTCGGCATCAACACGACATTCGGGGCAATGAAGGCGCCGCGCCGCACCGTCGCCGGCGGCACCACCCGTACGCCGGCGGCAGCGAAGCGCTCTGCATCCCAGCCGCTGTACTTCAACGGGACTTTGTCATAGAAGTTCAAGGCCCCGGCCGGCATGGCTGCATTGTCATTGATGCGAAACGACAGCAGCACGGCCTTCTTGAGCCATTCGTTGACGTGCCAGCGGCCGCCCTCGGGCTGCGCGACGCGCAGCGCGCCGTCGTTCAGCAATTCGATTGCATTCTCGACCGCCGTGCGCAACTCCCCGGGCGCCGTGCGCGGCGTGAGCTGCGCACGCGCTTCGTAGGCGTTGTCGATAACCGCCTGCAACTCCCCGTGAGAATTCAAGATCGGGCTGCGTCGCGCCGGTCCAGCGCCAGCATGAGTGCTTGCTGAACCCGCCGGCACGCCTCTTCCTGCAGCAAGCCCCCGTCCGCGCCGGTGATGTAGAAAACGTCTTCCGCGCGCTCTCCCACCGTCATGATCTTGGCGCCGTTGATGGCGACGCGCTCGGCGCGAAATACTTTGCCCACCTCGGACAGCAAGCCTGGGCGGTCGGCCGCGATCAATTCCAAAATCGTGCGTTCGTTGCGGTTGTCGACGCTGAAGTTGATCTGCGTCGGCGTGTAGAACATGCGAACCTGGCGCGGCGCGCGCCTGGTCACGGCGGGCGGTGAATCTTCGACCTGCTTCAAGGCGTTCCACAAGCCCCGTTCGATTTCACGGACGCGTGTCGCATCGGCGATCACCGCGCCGTTGTCCTCGAGCACCTCGTAGGTCTCCAGGCTGAATCCGTTGGCGCTGCTGATCAGCCGCGCATCGACGACATTGAGGCCCATTTGATCGAGTACGCCGGTGGTGCGCGCGAAGCTGCGCAGGCGCCGCGGCGTGTAAGTGAGCACGGCAGTGCCGCCCCGATCGGTCAGCTGCCGGATCGCGACCAGCGGCGAGTCATCGTCTGCCTTGCGTGTCGCGAGCAGAGCCGTATGCCAGGCGATCTCCTCCGCCGTATAGCGCAGGAAATACGCCTCGGTCCATTGCGTCCAGACTGCCGCGGCCTGCGCCACCGTGACGCTCTCGGACATAATGGACAGCGCCTGCTCCTGGGTTTCGCGGATCAATTCGTCCTGGTCGATCGGGGTCTCGAGGCCGCGGCGCAGCGCCCGCTTGGTGCGCTCGTAGAACTCTTCGAACAACCGCGCCTTCCATGAATTCCAGAGCTTGGGATTGGTGCCGCGCACGTCGGCAACAGTCAGAACGTACAGATAATCGAGGTGAACCTGATCGCCCACGCGCCGCGCGAATTCCTGGATGATGTCCGGGTCGCTGATGTCCTTCTTCTGCGAAGTGATGGACAGGATCAAGTGATTCCTCACCAACCACGCGACCAGGCGCGCTTCATAGCGTCCGAGTCCTTGTTCCAGACAAAATGCTTCGGCGTCGACCGCACCCAGCTCCGAGTGATCGCCGCCGCGGCCTTTCGCGATGTCGTGAAACAGCGCCGCAAGATAGGCGATTTCCTGGCGCGGCAAAGATTGCATGATCTGGCTCAACGCCGGAAATTCTTCGTTGAACTTCGGCATGGCCAGGCGGCGCAGATTGCTGACGACGAACAGGGTATGTGCGTCCACGGTATAGGCGTGAAACAGGTCGTATTGCATGCGCCCGACGACGCGGCCGAAAGAAGGAATGTAGCGGCCGAGAACGCCGTATAAATTCATGCGGCGCAGCTCATGCGTAACGCCGACGGGTGCGCAGAGAATTTCTATGAACAGCCGGTGGTGACGCGGGTTTTGACGAAACTCCTCATCGATGAGCCACACATGCGTGCCGATCAGGCGAATGGTCTCGGCGCGCACGCCGCGCAGTTCCGGATGTTGCTGCAGCAAGACGAACAATTCCAGCAAAGCGGAAGGGTAGCGGGCGAATACTTCCGGATGCGTCACTTCCAAATAGTCATTGCGAATCTGGAAACGGGCGTTGATCGGCAATGGCGTCGCGCTTTGCGTCAGAATGGCCTCGCGAAACAGCTGCAGCAGCATTTCGTTCAGCAGACTCACATCCATGACGGTGCGGTAATACTTCTGCATCAGCTGTTCGACTGCCAGGGTAAAGCTGGCGTCTTCGTAGCCGAAGAGTTTCGCGAGCTTGATCTGGTAGTCGAATAACAGCCGATCCTCGCGTCTGCCCGTCAATACGTGCAGCCCGAAGCGCACTTTCCACAAGAACGATTGCCCGGCCTTCAGTTTGCGCAGTTCCTCGCGCGTCAAGAATCCATGCGCCACGAGCTCATCGAGCGTGTCGGTGCCGAAATGCCGTTTCGCCACCCAACCGATGGTCTGGATATCGCGCAAGCCCCCGGGGCTGGACTTGACGTTGGGTTCCAAATTATAAGCAGTATCGAAATAACGATGATGCCGTTCGGTTTGCTCCTTGCACTTCGCTTCGAAGAAATCCTGCGAGACCCAAAGCCGGTCCGGAGCCAGCGCGCGCCGCATGCCGGCGAACAGGGGTTCCGGCCCGAAGAGCAGCCGCGCCTCGAACAGCGTGGTGGCGACGCTGATGTCCGCAAGGCTTTCGCGCTGACAGTCATCGATGGACCGAACGCTGTGCCCAACCTCCAGGCCGATGTCCCACAGAAACGTCAAGAATCGCTCGATGTCGGGCTGCCAGTCCGCGGAATCACTCTTCGGCAACAGCACCATGATGTCGATGTCGGAACTCGGGTGCAGCTCGCCGCGGCCGTAGCCGCCGACGGCGACCAACGCCAGATCGCCGGCAAACTTGCCGGTGTGATTGATCCATGCGGCGCGCAGCGCGATGTCGACCAATTTGGCGCGGTCACGCACCAAGTCTTCGATGGGCTCGTCGGCGACGAAACGATCTTTTAAGAGATCAGTGCCATGGTCGAGCACCTGGCGAAATGCGATGGGGGAGAACTGGCCCTCCTCGAGGGCTGCGGGGACGGCCGTTAGGTAGGGCCAGTCGGCGATTGGGTCGAGAAGTTTGCCGTGGGCGTTCAAGAAGCCGCCGCGGCCGCGGGAACCCCTGCACTCGCGGGCAAAGTCAGCACCTCAAAGCCGTCGTCGGTGACCAATATGGTGTGTTCCCATTGCGCGGACAGCGACTGATCCTTGGTGACGACAGTCCATCCGTCCGGCAGCAGGCGCACATCGCGGCGGCCCGCATTGATCATGGGCTCGATGGTAAAGGTCATTCCGGCCGCCAGCTCCAGACCCGTGCCCGGTTTGCCGTAGTGCAGCACCTGTGGGTCTTCGTGGTAGACCCGACCGATGCCATGACCGCAATACTCTCGCACCACCGAGAAATTGTTGGTCTCCGCATAAGTCTGGATGGCGTGCCCGATGTCACCCAAATGGGCGCCCGGCTTGACCTGCCGAATGCCGCGCCACATGGCTTCGTAACAGGCCCCCGTCAGGCGCCGGGCCAGGATGGCCGCAGTGCCGACAAAGTACATACGGCTGGTGTCCCCATGGAATCCGTCGCGAATCACGGTGACATCGATATTGATGATATCGCCGCTTTTTAAGCGCTTGTCGCCGGGGATGCCGTGGCATACGACGTGGTTGACCGACGTACAAATGGTCTTGGGGAACCCGCGATAGTTCAGATTGGCCGGAATGGACTTCAGCTCATCGACGATGAAGTCATGGCAGCGCTTGTCCAGCTCCTCGGTGCTGACTCCCGGCTGCACGAAAGGCTCGATCATATCCAAGACGCTGGCAGCCAGGCGGCCGGCCTCGCGCATTTTGTCCTGCTCTTCGGGGGATTTGATGGTCACGTTCATGGGAAATCAGACTAACCTTTCAGGTTGCGGCGGGCTTTGTTTCCGCTAGGGGTTCATGGTATAAAGCGCGGCTATTTTTAACAACCCCGCACGCGTGTCGTCACAATCGACTGGGTGCCCGGCCTTGGCTTGAAATGAAGGCACGAGCCTTCGATTTCAAGCTGAAACCGGGTTGCCGATTGGGATACGCGGAGGCTCAACCCAACCAGGAGTGTTTTATGACCAGCGTGTCCATGCGACAAATGCTGGAAGCGGGCGTCCATTTTGGACACCAAACCCGCTTCTGGAACCCGAAAATGGCTCCGTTCATCTTCGGCGAACGCAACAAAATCCATATCATCAATCTCGAAAAGACCCAGCCTTTGTACGCGGCAGCCGCGGCATTTATCAAAGGTGTGGCCTCCGAGGGCGGCAAAGTGCTGTTCGTCGGCACCAAGCGCTCGGCGCGCGACGCGGTACAGAAAGAGGCCAGCCGCGCCGCCATGCCCTATGTCAACCAGCGCTGGCTGGGCGGCATGCTCACCAATTTCAAGACCATCCGGCAGTCCATCAAGCGGCTGAACGAGCTGGACGAGATGGCCCAGAGCGGCGCTCTGGATCGTCGCGGCAAGAAAGAGGCGCAGATGCTGCGCCGTGAAATGGACAAGCTGCTGCGCAGCCTGGGCGGTATCCGCGACATGACGGCATTGCCGGATGCGCTGTTCGTCATCGACGTGGGTCACGAGCAAATTGCGATCCATGAGGCGCAGAAACTCGGCATCCCGGTGGTCGCGGTGGTCGATACGAACTGCTCGCCCGACGGCATCGACTATGTCATTCCGGGCAACGATGACGCCATGCGCGCCATCCTGCTGTACGCCGGCGGCATCGCCGATTCCGTGCTGGAAGGCAAGGCTTCTCTGCCCGAAGTTCCGGTGGGCGAGGACGAATTCGTGGAATTGGACGAGGAAGGCAATCCGAAGAAGCGCAGCGCCGCCGGCCGCCGTCCCGCGGCGCCGTCGCGCGGCGGTCAACGCAAGCCGCCGCCCCGGCGCAAAGTTCCCGTGACCGTGGTACCGAGCGTCGCCGCCGTGGCGGCATCGCTGGACGAGGTGGAAGTCGAAGCCGACGACGTGGATGCCCCGGATACACCGCCGGCGGAAACACGGCCGGCCAGCGCTCCGCGGCGTCGCCCCGTGGGACGACGCACACCGGCGCGCGGCGCATAAGATCGCTCGAGGACCCGATGAACATCACGGCAGATTCAGTTAAACAGCTTCGCGAGCGCACCGGCGCCGGCTTTATGGAGTGCAAGAAGGCGCTGGTCGAAAGCAAGGGCGACCTGGACGCGGCGGCCGAGCTCATGCGCAAGAGCGGCATGGCCAAAGCGGACAAGAAAGCGGCGCGCGTGGCCGCTGAAGGCACGGTCGCGATTGAACGTTCCGGCAGCGATGCGGCACTGGTCGAGGTGAATTGCGAAACCGACTTCGTGGCGCGCAGCGACGAGTTTCAGGCCTTCGCCCGCGATGTCGCGGCGGCGGCTCTCAAACACGCGCCCTCGACGTTGGAGGACTTGCTCAAGCTGCCGCACGGGGCCCTAAGTCTCGATGAGCGGCGGCGTGCACTGATTGCCAAGATCGGCGAGAACATTGCGGTTCGGCGTTTTGTGCGCGTGAACTCCCCCGGACCTCTGGGCACCTACATCCACGGCTCACGGATCGGCAGCGTGGTGGCGCTGCAGGGCGGCGATGAATCGCTGGCGCGCGATCTCGCGATGCACGTGGCGGCTGCGAACCCCGCCTACATCGATGCAGGCGATGTGCCCGCCGACATGCTCGCCAAGGAGCGCGAGATCCTCGCCGAGCAGACCAAGGGCGAGAAGAAGCCGCCCGAGATCATCGCCAAAATGGTGGAAGGCCGATTGCGCAAATATCTGGCGGAAATCACCCTGATGGGGCAGCCTTTCGTCAAAGATGAGGATACGACGGTGGAGAAGCTGGTGAAGAAGGCCGGCGCCAAGGTCTTGATGTTCGCGCGCTACGAAGTGGGCGCCGGCATCGAAAAGAAACAGGACGATTTCGTCGGCGAAGTCATGGCTCAGGTGAAGGCGCAAGAAAAGCACTAAGCCACGTATGACCACCCAACCCGGCACGGCTCGTTATCGAAGAATTTTGGTCAAATTATCCGGCGAGGCGCTGCTGGGGAATGAGGACTACGGCATCGATCCGGTCATTCTCAAGCGAATCGCCGGAGAAATTCGCGACCTGACCCAGATGGGGGTTCAGGTCGCGGTCGTATTGGGGGGCGGGAATATTTTTCGCGGCGCAGGCCTTGCGCGTGCCGGCATGGACCGCGTCACCGCCGATCACATGGGCATGCTGGCCACGGTGATCAATGCCCTGGCCTTGCAAGATGCGCTGGAGAGCCTGGGCACCTACGCGCGAGTCATGTCGGCGCTGCGCATCAACGAGGTTTGCGAGGACTACATCAGGCGCAGGGCCGTGCGGCACCTTGAAAAAGGCCGTGTGGTGATATTCGGCGCCGGTACCGGCAACCCTTTTTTTACCACCGACACGGCCGCCAGCCTGCGCGCCATCGAGATCAACGCCGAAATTCTCTTGAAGGCTACCAAGGTCAACGGCATCTACGATTCCGATCCCGTCACCAATCCCAAGGCCAAGCGCTATGCGCGCCTGACCTTCGATAAGGTGCTCAATGACCGCCTCAACGTCATGGACGCCACCGCGATCGTCATGTGCAGGGAAAACAATTTGCCGCTGCAGGTCTTCAATCTGTTCAATGCCGGCGATTTGATGCGTATTGTTCAGGGTGAAGATGTCGGCACCGTGGTATCGGCCGATCCTTAAAAATCTGGGGGGTACATGCTGGAGGATGTAAAAAAGGACGCGACCGTGCGCATGCAGAAATGCGTCGCGGCGTTCAAGGAGCAGCTGAAAAAAATGCGGACCGGGCGCGCCCACACCAGCCTCATCGAGCACATCAAGGTTGATTACTACGGCTCGGAGATGCCGCTGAACCAAGTGGCCAATATCGCCACCGAGGACGCGCGCACGCTGACCGTGAGTCCTTGGGAGAAGGCCATGGTGCCGGTCATCGAAAAGGCGATCTACAAATCCGATCTGGGGTTGACGCCGAACACCGCCGGGCAAATCATTCGCATCCACATGCCGGCGCTGACGGAAGAGCGGCGGCGCGACATCATCAAGGTCGTCAAGGCCGAGGCTGAGAATGCGCGGGTGGCGGTGCGCGGTGTGCGACGCGAAATCAACAATGAATTGAAGGAAATGCTCAAGGAAAAGCTCATCCCGCAAGACGATGAGCGCCGCGGCCAGGACGACATTCAAAAATTGACCGACAAGCATGTCGCCGATATCGATCACGCGATGGCGGACAAGGAAAAGGAGCTCATGCAGGTCTGATCAAGACCCGCATTCCCAAAACGCCCATGTCCGACTCGCCGCAGCATGTAGCAATCATCATGGACGGCAACGGCCGCTGGGCGCGCTCGCGCGGCATGCCGCGAGTTGCCGGTCATCGCGCCAGCGTCAAAGTCGTGCGCAAGATCGTCGAGGAATGCGCAGAGCGCGGCGTGCGCTACCTGACCCTGTTCGCCTTCAGCAGCGAGAACTGGAGCAGGCCGGCGGATGAAGTCGGTGTGCTCATGGGCTTGTTCCTCGACGCGTTGGTGCGCGAAGTGGCGGATTTGCATCGCAACCAAGTGCGCCTGCGCTTCATCGGCGATCGGGAATCATTGGGCCAGGAGCTCAAGGATAGGATGCGGGATGCGGAAGCGTTGACCGCATCCAATAGCGGATTGGGGCTGATGGTGGCCGTGGCCTATGGCGGACGTTGGGATATTGCGCAAGGCTGCAGGTCCCTGGCAGCCGACGTGCAGGCGGGCAAAATCGCGGTTGCCGATATTACGGAAGAACAGATAGCGGCGCGCCTCGCCCTGGCCGGCATTCCGGATCCGGATCTGATGATTCGCACCGGTGGTGAGCAGCGCATCAGCAATTTTCTGCTGTGGAATCTTGCCTACACGGAGCTTTATTTTTCAGAGGCGCTCTGGCCTGAATTCTCGCCCGCGCATCTTAAGGCCGCATTTGAGCACTTTGCCCAGCGCGAGCGGCGTTTCGGCAAGACTTCGGCGCAGGTCGCGGCGAAAGCCGATGCTTAGGACCCGGGTGATTACCGGCTGCGTCTTGGGAGCCTTGCTGCTGCTGGGGCTTTTCTTGCTGCCGCCCATGTGGGCGGTGCTGGCCTTCGGCCTGGTGTTTACCATCGGCGCGTGGGAGTGGGCGGGGTTCGGCGCATTGCGCGGGCCGCCGGCGCGCGCGGGCTACACGCTCATCGTCGCGCTGGCGTTGCTGCTCAGCTGGCAATGGACCGATACCTTGACGCACTTGCTCATCCTCCTGGGGGTCGCATGCCTCTGGTGGGTGATCGCATTTTTCTGGCTCATGCTCGCCCCGGCGCGGCATCGCTCTTCGGTGACCCTGGTCTGCGGGTTGGCGGTACTGGCGCCGGCCTTCGTGGCGCTCGCCAGGCTGCAGATTTCCACGCATGGATTTACCAGCGGCCCGCTGATCGTGTTGTGGCTGATTCTGATGGTGTGCGCCGCGGATATCGGCGCCTACTTTGCCGGCCGTGCATTCGGCCGGCGCAAATTGGCGCCGCGTATAAGCCCGGGCAAGACCATCGAGGGAGCGGTCGGCGGGCTGCCGCTGGTCGCGGCGGTCGCCGGGAGCGGTGCCGTCTATTTTGGTTTGCCGACGCTCGCGGTGATCGCATTCGGATTCGGCGTGGGAATCTTTTCCATTGTCGGCGATCTAACCGAGAGCATGTTCAAACGCGCGGCGGCGCTCAAAGATAGCGGCACGCTGCTGCCCGGGCACGGGGGTCTGTTGGATCGCATCGACAGTGTGACGGCCGCGGCGCCTTTGTATGCGCTCGGGCTTTTCAGCTCCGGCGTGCTGCGATGAGCATGCCGCGCGGCATCGCCATCCTGGGATCGACGGGAAGCATCGGCCGCAGCACGCTCGCGGTCATCGCGCTTCATCCGGAAGCCTTCAAAGTCGCCGTCCTGGGCGCATTCAGCAGCTGGCAGGTCATCGTCGAGCAGGCCAAGCAATTTCATCCCGAATTCGTCGTGCTGGTCGATGAGGAAGCCGCCGCCAAGGCGCGCGCCGCCTTGCGCGATTGTGGATCGGCAACCCAGGTCGAGAGCGGCGAGCGGGCGCTGAGCAGTGCCGTCGGCGCCGCCAACGTGCACATGGTGATGGCAGCGATTGTGGGTGCCGCCGGGCTGCAACCGACCCTGGCTGCGGTGCGTGCCGGCAAACGCGTATTTCTCGCCAACAAGGAAGCGCTGGTCATGACCGGGCGGCTCCTCATGGATGAAGTGCGCCGCGCGGGCGCGGAACTTATTCCGATCGATAGCGAACATAATGCGATTTTCCAATGCATGCCCGCGGGCTACCTGCCGGGGGATCCCGCACGCGGCGTGACGCGCGTCATCCTGACCGCTTCCGGCGGTCCGTTTCGCAGCACCGCCGCCGCGAAAATGGCGCACGTCACTCCCGATGAGGCCTGCGCGCACCCTAAATGGAAGATGGGCCGCAAGATTTCAGTTGATTCGGCGACCCTGATGAACAAGGGGCTCGAGGTCATCGAAGCGACGCTGCTGTTCGGTCTGCCTGAATCGCAGGTGGATGTCGTCGTGCATCCGCAAAGTGTGGTGCATTCTCTGGTCGAATACGCGGATGGTTCGATGTTGGCCCAGCTTGGTGCGCCGGACATGCGCACGCCCATCGCCCAGGCATTGGCGTGGCCCGAGAGGTTTGCATCCGGTGTACAATCCTTGGATCTGATCGCGATTGGACAGCTGGGTTTCGAGCCGCCGGATCACGTTCGGTTCCCGAGTTTGACGCTGGCCAGAGCCGCTGCCCGTGCCGGCGGTACAGCTCCAACGGTGCTCAATGCGGCCAATGAAGTCGCAGTTCAGGCGTTTCTTGACCGGCGCTTGAACTTTGTAGGTATTTCAACGGTCATTGACAAAGTACTGCAGCGGCTCAGTGCGTCCCCCGTCAAGGCTCTGGGTGATGTGTTGGATGCCGACGCCGCAGCACGACGCTTGGCGAACACGTTTATAGAGCCGGCGCATGGAGCCTTCGCATGAAGTTTTTGCTGGTCCCTGCCGCCTTCCTGGTTGCCATAAGCATCCTGGTGGCGGTACATGAATTCGGGCACTACTGGGTCGCAAAGAAACTCGGCTTCAAGGTATTGCGCTTCAGCATCGGCTTCGGAAAACCCCTGCTCACGCGCGTCGGCAAAGACGCTGATCGAACCGAGTATTGCCTGGCGGCCATCCCCTTGGGCGGCTACGTCAAGCTTCTCGACGAGCGCGAAGGCGAGGTCGCGCCGGAAGATTTGCACCGCTCCTTCACACGCCGTCCTATTTCGCATCGCGTCGCCGTGCTATTGGCGGGGCCGGCCATGAATCTGTTATTTGCAGCGCTGCTGTACGCGATTCTGGCGATGGTCGGAACTGAAACCGTCAAGCCGGTGGTCGGCCAAGTGCGCCTCGACAGTCCGGCGGCGGCGGCGGGCCTGCAGCGCGGCGATCAGATTTTGCGCGTCGGCCAGCGCAATGTCGCCGATACGGAACAGCTGCAAATTGCCTTGATCCGTCAATTCACCGACGACGGCCTGATCCCGCTGCGCGTGCGCCGCAACGGGTCTGAGCGAGAGTTCACGTTGCGGGTGACCGACGATCGCCGGACATTGACGGAGCCGGGGAAATTGCTGCCGGGACTGGGCTTCGATCTGGCGACGTGGAACGCCGCCACCACGATCAATTCCGTTCCGGCCGACAGCGCCGGTGCGCGCGCCGGCTTGCAAGCCGGCGATCGATTGCTGGCCGTGGATGGTCGACCCATCGCCAATGTAAGCGAGTTCATTGCCACGGTAAGCGGTGCGGCGAATCGGGATATCTCCATTGAAGTCGAGCGCCGTGGCGAGCGATTGCGTATTGTGGCGGCGGTTCCGCGCGTGATGGTGGAGGGCAGGGCGATAGGCAGGTTGGGTATTTCGCTCAAGGAAGGGCCGGCAGTCTGGCCGCCGGGATTGCTCGAGACCCATCGCCTGGGACCGATCGATGCGCTCGCGAGCGGTGTGGCCAAGACATGGGAGATGTCCGCACTGACGGTGCAGATGTTGTGGCGCATGCTCACCGGGCAGGTGTCCCCTAAGAACATCAGCGGCGTGGTCAGCATCGCCGAGTTCGCCGGCATCAGCGCGTCTCTCGGCGTCACGGCGTATATGGCGTTTCTGGCGATCATCAGCGTGAGCCTGGGCGTGCTCAATTTGATGCCGGTGCCATTGCTCGATGGCGGCCAGGTGGTTTATCAGGCGGTGGAAGCCATCAAGGGCAGCCCGATTTCCGAGCGCACGCAGCTGTTCGGGCAGCAGGTCGGCATTGCGTTGTTGGTGGTGTTGATGAGTCTGGCCTTCTATAACGATATCTCAAGACATTTGAATTAATCGGGAAATCATGACCAAACCCAAATTCCAGCCGTACGAGCGGCGTTGCCCGTGCAGCGTCGCCCACCGAAATTGCATCCGGTCTCTGCCGCGTGCGGCTTGAATTTCGCGTAGCCTTGTTGGCGGCGCTTGCCGGCCAACCGATCTGTTCGACTGTGCAGGCGCAAGCGGCCCAAGATGCTTTCACCGTCGGCGACATCCGCATCGAAGGTCTGCAGCGAATCTCCGAAGGCACGGTATTCAACTACCTGCCCGTCAATATCGGCGATAAGCTCGATGGGGCGCGCATCGGTGAGGCGATGCGGGCTTTGTACGCCACCGGATTCTTTCGCGATGTCGAGCTGCGCCGCGATGGGAATATCCTGCTGGTCGTGGTGGTCGAACGGCCCTCGATTGCCAAATTCGAAATCAAGGGCAACAAGGACATCAAGACCGAGGACCTGCAAAAGAGCCTGCGAAATGTGGGACTGGCAACCGGCAAGACCTTCGACCGTTCGGTGCTCGATGAGGTCAAGCAATACCTCACCGACCAGTATTTCAGCCGCGGCAAGTATGCCGTGCGCGTCGATACCAAGATCACCGATCTGCCCGGCAACAAGGTGGACGTCATCGTCGACATCAAGGAAGGCAAGCGCGCGAAAATCGAGCAGATCAACATTGTCGGCAACACCAAATTCAAAGAGAAGGACATTCTCGACAGCTTCGAGCTGAAGACGCCCAATTGGCTGTCCTGGTACAAGCAGGATGATCGCTACTCGCGCGAGTCATTGACCGGCGACCTGGAAAAATTGCGTTCCTACTACATGGACAGGGGCTACGCGAATTTCCAGATCGAATCGACGCAAGTCACGATTGCGCCGGAAAAAGACGATATGTACATCACCGTGAATGTCAGCGAGGGCGAGGTATTCAAGGTCAGCGACATCAAGATTGCGGGCACCATGGTTGTGCCCGAAGAGCAGCTGCGCCGCCTGCTTCTGATCAAGCCGGGCGACACGTATTCCCGCAAGCTGGTCACCTCCACCCAGCAGTTGATGAGCTATCGCCTGGGCGCCGATGGTTATGCATTCGCCAAGATCGATCCGGTCCCGACGCCGGACAACGACAAGAAGACCGTGGCCCTGACTTTTTTCATCGAGCCCGGCAACCGCGTGTATGTCCGCCATATCAATTTCAACAACACCACGGCCATCAACGATGAAACGCTGCGCCGCGAGATGCGCCAGCTGGAAGGCGGATGGCTGTCGAATTCGGCGGTCGAGCGCTCCAAAGAACGCCTGCAGCGCCTGCCGTATGTCGAGAAAGTGGAATTCGAGAACAAGCCCGTGGCGGGCAGCGCGGATCTCGTGGATGTCGACTTCAACATCAAGGAGGGACTGCCGGGTCAATTCGGCGGCGGCATTGGTTACTCGGAATCCCAGAAATTCAGCTTGAACGGCAATTTCGTTCACAGCAACTTCATGGGCACCGGCGATCGCATCGCCTTGGAAATCAACGCCGGCAAGTACAGCAAGACGTATACGTTTGCGCACACGGATCCTTACACCACCATCGACGGCATATCGCGCACCACTTCCTTGACGCTGCGCGACGTCACGCAGTTCGTCGCGGCGTCCTCGGCGTTTTCGACCAAGCAGATCACGGGCGCGGTTCAGTGGGCGTATCCGATCAGCGAGTACCAGTTCTTGAGCCTCGGCACCTCCGTAAACAAGAACAGCCTGGTGGTCTCGCAGGGTTACAGCGCGCAGCAGTCGGTCGATTGGGTCAAGCAGAATGGCAACACGTTTCAGCGCGATCTGACCGACACCAACGGCGATGGCGTGGTCAATTCGTTGGACAATCCCTACACCGTGTTCGGCACGAATTTCTACACCTACGAGCTGACCGGCGGCTGGTCCTACGAGGGCCGCAACCGTGCCCTATTTCCCGACCGTGGAATGAAGATAACGCTGTCGGCGCGCTACGCCCTGCCCTTGAGCGACGTCAAGTACTACCAGACGAATTTCGACTTCATCAAGTACATACCCCTGTGGGGCCGTTTCCTGATCTCCGCGCAAGCCTCGATCGACTATGCCTCGGCGCTCGGCAAAACGACCTCCTTGCCGCCCTATCTCAATTACTTCGCCGGCGGTCCCGACAGCGTCAGGGGCTATCGCGAAAGCCGCTTGGGGCCCAGGGACAATATCGGCATCGGCAACCCGTATGGTGGAAATTTCCGTGTCGTCAACCGTTACGAGATGATTTTCCCGGTGCCTGACAAGTGGAAAAGCTCGGCCCGCGTGAGCCTGTTCTACGACATCGGCAACGTGTTCCAGACCGGTAATAAGGTAAAGTTCCTGGGTGTGGATGACTTAACGCCGGTCGATTACCACTTCAATTATGCTAATCTAAAACAATCAACCGGCGTTGCAGTGCAGTGGCTCGCGCCATTGGGCCTGTTCCGTTTCTCATACGGAATTCCTTTGAATGCGTTTCAGGGCAACACGGTGCGATTCAACGACGAGACGGAGCGTTTTCAATTTTCAATCGGTCAAGCGTTTTGACCGCAATTTGAGGTCTTAAAGAACAACATGTCGACTTATCTTCGCAGTATTCCGTTCGTGGCCTTGAGCCTGTGCGGACTCATGGTGTCGCAGCAAGCCAGCGCCGAAATTAAGATCGGATATGTGGATTTTCAAAAGCTCATGTCGGAGGCGCCGCAGGTCAAAAGCACCATGCAGGCCCTGCAGAATGAGTTCGGGCCGCGCCAGCGCGAATTGGTGGCCATGCAGAACGATCTGAAGGCGCGCGATGAGAAGTTGGCGAAGGAAGGGGCGATCATGGCGGAAGCCGATCGGGCCAAGGCGGAGAAACAGTTGCGTGATCAGCAGCGCGAGTTTTCGCGCAAGGGCGGGGAATTCCAGGATGATCTGTCGACCCGGAAAAATGAGGAGCTCGGCAAAGTACAGCGCTATCTGCTGGAGGAGATCCGCACCTACTCGAGCGCGCAGGGTTTTGACCTGGTTCTGGGCGAGGGTGTGTTCTACAACAAGCCGCAGCTGGATATCACGGCGCAAGTCCTGGAAGTATTGAAGTCCAAGCCGGCGAGCTTGCCGGCCTCGGCACCGAAACCCGCGGCGGCACCGGCGAAGCCGCCGGGCGCCAAATAAGCGCCCGCCTACCGCACTTAGGGAGTGCCCGGGAGCTTGGGGAGCCTAAGTGCAGGCAGAATTCAGTCTAGGCGAGTTGGCGGTGCGGTTCGGGCTAACGCTGCGGGGTGATCCCAGCCTCAACGTCCGCAGCGTAGCGACCTTATCCCGAGCGAATCCCGGAGCTTTGAGCTTTCTGGCCAACTCACGCTACCGTCGGCAGCTCGAGTCCACCCGGGCGACCGCCGTGATCTTGAGCGCCGAGGATGAGGGGCACTGCCCGGTGGCCGCCTTGATCGATCCCAACCCCTACCTGGCCTACGCGCGAATTGCCGCCCTGATGCACCCGGAAATGGTTCCAGAGCCGGGAATCCACCCGAGCGCCGTGGTGGCCGGCGGGGCCCGGATCGCGCCTTCGGCGAGCATTGGGCCGCTCGCCGTGATCGAGGAGGGTGCGCAGATCGGCGAGCGCGTATCGGTCGGCCCCGGCTGTATTGTCCAGAAGGGGGCCGCGGTTGGTGCGGACTCGACCTTGAGGTCGCGGGTGAATTTATACCCGGGCGTGACTCTGGGTCAGCGCTGCATCCTGCACGCCGGAGCCGTGGTCGGCGCGGACGGTTTCGGTTTCGCGCCCAACGATGGAACCTGGGTGAAAGTGCCGCAAGTAGGCAGCGTGCGCATCGGCGATGACGTGGAAATCGGCGCGAATACCACGATCGATCGGGGTGCCATTGATGATACGGTTGTCGAGAATGGGGTCAAACTGGACAATCAGATCCAAGTAGGCCACAACGTGATCATCGGCGCTCACACCGCCATCGCCGCCTGCACCGGCATCTCCGGCAGCACGGTGATCGGCCGGCGCTGCATGATCGGCGGGATGGTGGGTTTTGCAGGTCACCTGACCATTGCCGATGATGTGGTGGTGACGGGCTGCAGCCTGGTGAGTGCATCGATTAAGAAACCCGGCAGCTATTCAAGCGGCATGCCGACTGTGGAGACGAGACTGTGGCGGCGGATGGTCGCCCATTTGAGGCGATTGGACGCATAGGAGAGATAATGTCGGAGTCCGATAGGTTGGATATCGAAGCGATCATGCGGCAATTGCCGCATCGGTATCCCTTCTTGTTGGTCGATCGGGTCTTGGAATGCGTTGCCGGGAAGCACTGCGTTGCGCTGAAGAATGTGACGGTCAACGAACCGTTCTTCCAGGGGCATTTCCCGCACCGCCCAGTCATGCCGGGGGTTCTCATCGTCGAGGCCTTGGCACAGGCCGCCGGCATCTTGGCGTTCAAGACCGCGAAGGTGGTGCCTGACATCAATACGCGTTTCTACTTTGTCGCCATCGACAACGCGCGCTTTCGCAAGCCTGTGGAACCGGGCGATCAGTTGATGCTGAAGGTTGCCTTGAAGCGCGCCTTCAAGGGGATCTGGAAGTTCCACTGTTTGGCCGAAGTCGAGGGCAAAGAAGTGGCGTCGGCGGAAATCATGGTCGCTCCGGAGACCAAGGCGCCCGAGACCAAGGCGGCTCCGCGTGCGGGGGCGGCCGGATGATCGATTCGCGGGCGGTGATATCGCCGCAAGCTCAGATCGCGGCGGACGTCCAGGTCGGACCCTATACGATAATCGGCGCCGACGTGGTGATCGGATCCGGGACCTGGATCGGTCCGCACGCCGTGATCAACGGCCCCACGCGCATCGGCGTCGACAACAAAATCTTCCAGTTTGCCTCGCTGGGCGACGCGCCCCAGGACAAGAAATACAATGGCGAGCCGACTCGCCTCGAGATCGGCGACCGCAACGTATTTCGCGAATCCGTGACCGTGAACCGCGGCACCACCCACGATAAAGGCGTGACACACATCGGCAACGACAATCTCCTGATGGCGTATTCGCATGTGGCGCATGACTGCCATTTGGGCGACCAGATCGTGATGGCGAACTGTGCCACCTTGGGCGGTCACGTTGAGATCGGCGATTTCGTCACCATGGGCGGCCTCTCGGCGGTGCATCAGTACACCAAAATCGGCGCGCACTGTTTCATTGCGCACAACGCTGCCGTGACTCGCGATGTTCCGCCCTATGTCATGGCGGTGGGACGGCCGGCGGTGCCGCACAGCGTCAACTCTGTCGGCTTGCAGCGCCGCGGATTCACCCCTGCGCAAATCCTGAACATTCGCCGTGCCTATCGACTGCTGTATCGCTCGGGTCTGAAATTGAAAGCGGCCATCGAGGAGCTTGAAAAAGTGGCGGCGACACAGCCGGAAATCGCGCCCTTCGTCGAATTCATCAAGCACAGCTCACGCAGCATCGTTCGCTAGGGATGAACGCGCCCGCAGCCACGCGCGCATCCACTCCCCTGCGGGTGGGCCTGGTGGCGGGTGAAGCCTCGGGCGATACCTTGGGTGCCGATCTGATCCATTCGCTGCGCAGGCGCGCTCCCGACACGCAGTTCTTCGGCGTTGCCGGACCGAAAATGCTGGCGGCGGGGTGCGAGAGCTGGGAGCCGGCAGAGTCGTTGGCCGTGATGGGGTTGTTCGACGTACTGCGCGACTTGCCGAGGCTGGCGCGGCTGCTCGCGCGCATCAAGCGAATGTTTCTGACGGCGCGACCGGACGTCTTCATCGGCATTGACGCGCCCGACACCAACTTAAGATTGGCCCGCACACTGCATGCGGCAGGCATTCCCACCGTGCAATACGTCAGTCCCCAGGTGTGGGCATGGCGGCAAGGGCGCGCCCGAAAAATTCGCGATTCGGTGGACCTCGTATTGTGCCTGCTGCCGTTCGAAAAACGCTTCTACGATGAGCACGGGATACGCGCGGAATTCGTCGGTCATCCGTTGGCGGACGCCATCCCTCAGCAGATCGATCGCGAGGCGGCGCGGCGCGCGCTCGGGCTGGACCTGAAGTCGAGCATCGTCGCATTGCTGCC
>Ga0210406_10002259_pt1 | contig 22262 bp, 18 predicted proteins | sample IncBWC30MmetaG_FD_155454 | JGI IMG/M metagenome (GOLD analysis project Ga0210406, IMG submission 155454) | Forest soil microbial communities from Barre Woods Harvard Forest LTER site, Petersham, Massachusetts, United States - Inc-BW-C-30-M | ecosystem: Environmental > Terrestrial > Soil >...
TCACCGACCGCGATGACGCCAGCGTCACCGTTGGGGACTATTTCCACGCCAATTGCCATCACCACCACCGGGAATGTCTCGCCAGCGAGCCCGCTTGGCAGCCCCTCAACCACCGTATGCAGTTCAATGCCAGGAGGCCCGCCGAGCAATGGTGCGGCTTTTCCGCTCTCGACGCCGCAAATTCCGGCGAACCCGCCACTCGGCACGATTCAACCTGATATCACGGAGATTGGCGGCACCAGCATCGATCCGACAATGACCGTGGTGCCCACACCGAACACGTCGGCGTGCGCCGAGAGCACGACGATGAATCTGGCTACCCCCGGGATGATGCCACCGGCGAATGCCACCGGCGCCACGGCAACCCCCGGCGTGTCGTCCCCATCTGGCTGCTGATGCGGGAACGCCGCGATATCCCTTCGGCAAAATGCCAGATCACACGCGGCCCAAAGAAGTGACGGCCAATGTTAGGGCGTGCATAACTCCGCCAATTGTTCTTGCGAAATTGCTTGCAACCCTCTCCGCGTACGTCATTCGGCTTGTATCGACCCTGAAAGGCTAAATTACTATTTAGTTGAAAGCCTCGGTAACGGAAAAGATCTGTAGGTAGTCAGTTGGGTACATAGCAGTTCAGACAGCCTGCGCTTTTGGCTGAAAGGCACCCGACCAATAATCAACGAGGTTACTCTTATGCTGCAGAAAACGTCGCTCACGCCTCCCACGACTCTTTCGGAAAAAGCGGTTCACGATATCTCGGGAGTGTTGGCGCCGCTTCTCGCGGACGTGTTCGCGTTGTATCTCAAAACCAAGAACTTCCATTGGCATATGTCCGGCCCGCATTTCCGCGACTATCATCTGATGCTCGATGATCAAGGTGACCAGATTTTCGCGATGACGGATGCCATTGCCGAGCGAGCGCGGAAGATCGGCGGCACGACCCTTCGCTCGATCGGGCAGATCTCGCGTCTTCAGCGCATCGTGGACAGCGATGCCGAATGCGTTAGCCCGCTCGACATGATTGCTGAACTCCGGGACGACAATGCGATGCTGACGCAGAACATGCGCAACGTGCATTCGCTATGTGACGAGGCAGGGGATGTGGCCACCGCGAGTCTGCTGGAAAACTGGATCGACGAAACCGAGAAGAGAATTTGGTTCCTCTTCGAGTGCGGTCGGCGTGCCTGAGACCGAGGCCTTCATTGTAGTCAGCGAACTTCAGCATAATCAGAAGGCGCAAGCTTTCCATCGAAACCGCCAAGCTGAACCAGCACGGACCTTTTACAGATGAGAACTTCAGCGAGACGATCACAAGCGTCCAACTACACGGCTGAACGAAAGAAAACTCCTGCAACAAGGCCAGCACCCGAGAGGGTGGATTGGCACCGGGCGGACCAGCGGCTCGATGAGGAGCTGAAGGACACATTCCCGGCGAGCGATGCTCTTTCGGTCACACGAAATCCGACCGGCAGGTGATCGCAGAGGCTTCGGGCCTGGCTAAAGCCGACTCGGTCGAAGTTCAAACTGAACGGCAGGGACAGAGGCATACTAACCGCCTCCACTAACCGCCTCCGAGCGGCTGCGAACCTGCTTCTTCAACACGCAAACATTTAAACAGATCGCATATGCGGCATGCAGAGAGCCGCCTGCTGCCGGACCACATTCGTACTACATCGCGCGTGTTGGAGAACTTTTTTGAATGTCAACTGAAACAATTTCGACGGATGGGCCGGTTGCGATCGATGGTCTGCTAGCCGAACGCCGGAGATGGGCCGCGGCGGCGATTTTCACCGCGCTGGCGATGGCATCACTCGATACGGCGATCGCGAACATCGCGCTTCCGGCTATTGCAGCCGATCTTCACGCCAGCCCATCCGATGTCATCTGGGTGGTGAATGTCTACCAGATTGCCCTGGTTGCGACGCTGTTGCCGCTCGCCGCGCTTGGCGAGATCGTGGGTCACCACCGGATCTATCTCGGAGGCCTCTTGCTGTTCACGCTGGCGTCACTGGCCTGCGCCTGCGCCTGGTCGTTGCCCAGCCTGCTGACGGCGCGTGTGCTGCAGGGTCTGGGCGCCAGTGGCATCTTGAGTGTGAATACGGCACTGGTTCGTTTCGTTTATCCGGGGCACTTGGAGGGCCGCGGTTTCGGGCACAACGCGCTAGTCGTTGCGACTGCCTTCACGCTCGGCCCAACGATCGCCTCCGGCATTCTAGCGATCGGGCCGTGGACCTGGCTGTTTGCCGTCAACATTCCCTTCGGCGTTGTTGCGATTTTGGTCGGTATGAAGACATTGCCGCGTATCCCTCGAGTGACACGTCCTTTCGATTTTCCTGGCGCGCTGGCGGCTGCGCTCTGTCTTGGTCTTTTCGTCGTGGGGATCGGAGGCATTGCCCACCACGAGCGCCCCGGTCTTGTCTCGATTGAAATTGTCTCCGCCGTGTTGCTTGGCTGGGTTCTGATCCGCAGACAGGCGGATTCTCCGGCGCCCGTTCTGCCAATAGACCTGTTTCGCAGGCCGCTTTTCGCATTGTCCACGGCTACCGCGGTCTGCTCGTTTGCAGTCCAGGGCTTGGCTTTCGTCTCCCTGCCATTCTATTTCGAAGACATTCTTGGCCGGTCGCAGGTCCAGACCGGCTTTTTCATGACCCCCTGGCCTCTTGTGGTGGCCATCATGGCGCCAATCGCCGGACGTCTATCCGACCGCTATCCCGCGGGAATTCTCGGTGGCCTCGGCCTCACATTGCTCGGTCTGGGCATGGCCCTATTGGCGTTGCTTCCGACGAGCCCTCACTTCGCCGACATCGTTTGGCGGATGGCCATCTGCGGATGTGGATTTGGCTTTTTCCAGGCGCCGAACATGAAGGCTTTGATGTCCAGCGCACCAGCCGATCGTGGCGGTAGCGCGAGCGGCATCGTGGCGACCGCACGTCTGACCGGACAGACGATCGGCGCAGCGCTTGCGGCAATCTGTTTTGGCCTCGCCGGCCGTGAAGGAGCGACGCTCGCACTCGTGCTTGGTGCGGTATTCGCCGCGGTGGGATCCGGGATGAGCGTCCTGCGTCTGGTCGCGGCGCCGCAACGTGGCGCCTGATCCTCCAGTTATTTGGCCAACTCTAAAATGCTATTTAATGGTGCTGCTCGTCCAGGAAGCCTATTTTTCCAGTAGGAAATCCCACCGCGCTTACCCCGGCGCCGGTGGCCAGCAGAGCCGGCAGCGCGCGCCTTTCCATTTGCCCAAATAGGGCGGCGCGCGGCCCTTAGGATGAAACCTGCGGCGGTTAGAGGTCGTTGACATGGCGTCGGTCTCGGGCGAGCGTGTAATCTCGGAGGCGACAGGCTCTAGCCGTACGGATGTTCTCGCCGCAGTCGGGAATCGATTGATGACAAAAGTGCTGCTGATCGAGGATGATAGCGAGACGGCTGAGGAAATCACAGCCGAACTGGTCGATCGCGGTTTTGAAGTCGAATGGTCGGCCAACGGCATCGAAGGCCTCGACAAGGCGCGATCATTGCGGCCCGATGCCATGATCGTCGACCGGCTGTTACCTGGAATGGATGGTCTCACCGTCATCGAGGCGCTGCGAAAAGATCAGGTGCGCACCCCGGTGCTTGTGCTGAGCGCCCTTGGCGCCGTCGATGACCGCGTACGCGGATTGCGGATGGGTGGCGACGACTACCTCACCAAACCATTCGCAGTTGTGGAACTCATCGCCAGGGTCGAGGCGTTGCTGCGAAGGCCGGCAGAATCGCGCGAGACGACGTTGCGGGTAGGGTCGCTCGAACTCGATCTGATCGAGCGTACCGCCAAGCGCGGCGATCGCGTGATCGATCTTTTGCCACGAGAGTTTCGCCTGCTTGAATACATGATGCAACGGAGCGATCAGCTGCTGACGCGAGCAATGTTGCTGGAGGAAGTCTGGAATTACAAGTTCATTCCGGCGACCAACCTTGTTGACGTACACATGGGGCGCCTGCGCCACAAGGTGGACGGTCCCGGCGAAGCCCCCATGATCCACAATGTCCGCGGTTCCGGTTTCATTCTTCGCGCGGGACCATAGGGTTCGGATGTCCGGTCCCGATATGCCGCCGTTGACGTCGAGCAGGACATCCGGACAGCGAGATCCGATGCGTCAACCGCAATTCATGCGTTCGACCACCTTTCACTGGGCGCTTGCGGTGGCCGGCGTGTTCGCAGTTTTCGTCATCGTGCTGTTCGGCTTTATCTACTGGAAGACCGACGAGTACCTGATCGCACGATCCGACACGATGATCGCGAGGCAATTGAACTATATTGCTGGCTTGCCAAGCGGACGCCAGCTGGAAGCGATCGATGAGCATCTGGCGCAGGATTCCCGCGGCGTTCAATATGTCGGATTGTTTGGCCCGGACGGCCACAAGATGGCGGGCAACCTGGAACGGTTTCCGCCCGAGTTAAAGATGAACGATTCCGTCCAGAGCGTCTCGGTCGTCCGGATGCTTCCTGCCGGGCCGCAAACCCGCGCGATACAAGCAATCGCCCGGCGCATGGCAGATGGCAACGCGCTGGTGATCGGACGAGAGGTCGACGAAACCAGGGAGATTTCCCATGTCGTCGGGCAGGCGCTGGCGCTGGGCCTGGTGCCGGCGCTTTGCCTGTGCCTGCTGGCCGGCGCGTGGTTGAGCATGCGCGCCCAGAAGCGCGTCGAAGAGGTCAATCAGCGGGTTCAGCGCATCACCGCAGGCGATCTGCGCGAGCGGCTTCCGCACCGCAATGTCGATGAGCCGTTTTCAAAGCTCGCCGTCATTGTCAACGGCATGCTCGATGAAATGGAAGCGATGATCCACGCGCTCGCGGGTGTCGGCAACGACATCGCGCACGACTTGCGCACGCCGCTGACGCGAGCCCGGCTCACCCTCGAGCGTGGCCGCACCAACGCAACCAACCTGGAGCAGCTCCAGACGGTTGTGGACAAGGCAATCGCGAACCTTGATCAGTCGCTGGCGATCATCACGGCGCTGCTGCGCCTGGCCGAAATCGAAAACAGCCGGCGGTCGGCGGCTTTCGGGAGCGTCCCGCTGCACGAGATGCTGGGCGAGGTCTGCGATATCTACGAACCGATCGCTGAAAACAAGAAAATCGACTTGCGGGTCGACGTGCGACACCGGCTGAACGTGCGTGCCGACCGCGATCTCTTGTTTGAGGCGGTTGCGAACCTTGTCGATAACGCCATCAAGTTTACCCCGGAGGGCGGCAAGGTGGAGATCGAACTGCTACGTGGCGACAGTGAAACAATCGTCCGCGTCGCTGATACCGGATCCGGCATCAGCGAGCAGGAGCGCGAGGCGGTGATGCGGCGTTTCTATCGTTCCGACAAGATACGAAACACGCCGGGCGTGGGCCTTGGCCTCAGCCTCGTGGCAGCGATCGTGAAGCTGCACGGCTTCCGGCTCGCGATCCATTCCGGCGCCGGCGGCCGGCTTGAGATCATCTGTCCAGACCTGCAACCAACGTGAAGCCGGAGCAACGGCGCCGCGCCCGCGCATCCCATCTGCTTCCTTCAAGCGAGCGTGATCGGGGAACCCGAAGTCATGCCAGTTTGAGGTAATCGTAAAATAGAATTTAGTGTTGCGCCGGGGCACTCCGTCTTAAAGCGATCGGGCTACGGTGCTACGTTCTGCAGGCGCCGCTTAGCGCTGGCTTGCAGGGTTCCAAAGTGAAGACACGGCGCACACTCTTGCCGATCGCAGCGGCGATCTTCGTCTCTACGCTGGGCGCGGATGCGCCGAACGCGGAGGAGACTGGTTCGAAGCTCTCTCCTCAGGCACTCCAGGAAATTGCGCAGCTCGAGACCGAGATCGACCGCATCGAAGCGCAGACAATCGAGCGGTTTGTGGCGCCGCCGGACAATCAGATCCAGCAAATCGAATTGCTCGGTAAGGTGATGCTGTACGACAAGAATCTGTCGGTGTACCGCAACGAGGCTTGCGCCTTCTGCCATATGCCGGAGACGGGCTTTACTGGTCCGGTATCGGAGCTGAACCGCACGACCGGCGCCTATCCCGGCTCGGTGCGCACGCGATTTTCCGATCGCAAGCCGCAGTCGCACGCCTATGCACCACTGTCGCCGGTGTTGCACTACAATCCGGGGCAGGGCGACCTCGTCGGCGGCAATTTCTGGGACATGCGCGCGACCGGACGCCGGTTGGGCAATCCGGCCGCGGAGCAGGCGGAAGGTCCGCCGACCAATCCGGTGGAAATGGGCCTGCCCGATATTGCCTGCGCGGTCTATCGCACCTCGCAGCGGCCTTATCGCGTCCTGTTCGAGAACGTGTGGGGGCCGCAGAGCTTTGCGATCGCATGGCCGGGCGACGTGGAAGAAATCTGCAATCGGCCCGGGCCGCCGACCATCGGTGAGCCGTTGCCGGTTCATCTGAGCGAGGTTGATCGCGGCCGGGTCGGCACCACCTTCGATCAGATGGCACAGTCTATCGCCGGCTATGAGGCGTCAGCTGAGGTGACGTCGTTCACCTCCAAATTCGACGCGGTACTTGCGAAAAAAGCTCAGTTCACGGCGCAGGAGCAGCAGGGATACGACCTGTTCCGCGGCAGGGCGCGATGCAACGAATGTCACCGCGACGGCGGACCCGGTGAGGACCCGCTGTTCACCGACTTCACCGCCAGCAATATCGGCACTCCGGCCAACGCGAGGCTTCCTTACTACGAGGAAAACCGGCCCGACGCATTGGGTTATACCGCCAATCCGCAAGGGACGTCGTTCGTCGATGGCGGTGTCGGCACTTTTCTCAAGCAAGGACATCTGCTGAGCCAGCCCTCCGCAGTGGACCAACGATGGCTCAAGCTGGCGCCAGACACCCAGGCGCGAATGCAGGTGCCGACACTGCGCAATGTTGACAAGCGGCCGTATCCAGCCTTCGTGAAGGCCTACGGGCATAATGGATACTTCACGAGCCTAAAAAAGATCACGCATTTCTACAACACCCGCGATGTTCTGCCGAGATGCAAGCCCGGCGACGCCGGTGAGGGAACGACATGCTGGCCTGCGCCGGAGTCGACCGACAACATGAACACGAGCAAAGTCGGGAATCTCGGCCTGTCTGATGCAGAAGAGGATGCGCTCGTCGCCTTCATGCAGACGCTGACGGACGGCTTTATGCCTCGCGATCAGCAATAAGCCGGTGACGGCGTGGGCCGTTGTCGGCCTGAAGATCGCTGGCGAGTTTGCAAATGTCATGAAGGTTGATCCGGCAGAATTTCCCAAGCCCACGCGCCGCGCTCGGCATCTTCGTTCTTTGGCTTGACGGCCCGACGGGGAGCAGCCCTGCCATCGGTACATCACTCTGACCGTGATTGGTGCAGAATCCCGAATGGATTTTGCGATGACTCCGGCGCAGGAACCGCCTTGGTCTCGAGGGCATAAGCCGAGGCGAATAAAACCGCAGCTACGAGTCCCATCGTGATGTGCGCGCTAGTAATCTTTTTGAGAACAGCAATGCTTCTTTTGCTCTTGCAGCGCAGGATCTGCGCAAGATGGTGCATAACGCTCTTTGTCACGGCGCGGTACTCCGTAGATCGGCCGGGCCGCGGCAACCATGCGTTTGAGGCTCGCTGACGCGACCCTTACCGCAGCCAGCAAAGAAAGCGCTTGCAGATAGGTTGGGCCACGCGACGGTCGGCTGCGGAAGCGGATCATCGTCCGTCACGACATACGGAAAGGCCGGCTTGATCTGAAAGGACCCGATGGCTTGGCAAGCTGACCAAGTGGGGGCCGTGAGAGCCATTACCAACATCAGGAAGCGGATGTGGCAAAGCACCGAGGTCAACATTCTGGTCTCCACAGATAATTCAAGACGCAACGTTAAGCGCGGGCGCAACGGAGAACGATTAAATTGGGGTTTAAGGAGATCAAATCGAATTGACGCGGGATGATCCGCGGCAACGGCGCGTACGCATGAAATTACTATGGCCTAAGCGACGGCGCTGCGAGCTAGCCGCCGGCCGCTACCGTTCGGGCATGCTGCTCGGCGGGCTGATAGTCGCTTCCGAGCGGGAGATCGAGCTCCCGCCATACCGCGACCAACGCGTCAGCCAACTGTCCGATCAGCCGAAGGTCGTGCGACGGGGTAGGGGTAATCCGCAATCGCTCGGTGCCTCTGGCAACCGTGGGATAGTTGATGGGCTGGATGTAGATCCCGTGCTGCTCAAGCAGGAGATCGCTCGCCTGCTTGCACAGATCGGGATCGCCGACCATGACCGGAACAATGTGCGTTTCCGTCGCCAGCACAGGCAGGCCGGCTTCCCGCAAAGCCGCTTTCGTCGCGGCCACGGCAGCGCGCTGACCCGCACGCTCTGCGCCCGATGTCTTGAGATGAGCGATCGAGGCCGTCGTGGCCGCGGCCACCGCGGGCGGCAAGGCGGTGGTGAAGATAAATCCGGGCGCATGGGATCGAACGGCATCCACGACGGCGCTGCTGCCTGCGATGTAACCGCCAAGCGTGCCGAATGCCTTGGCAAGCGTTCCCTCGATGACGTCGATGCGCGCCATCACCCCGTCCCGCTCGGCGATGCCGGCGCCGCGTGGCCCGTACATGCCGACGGCATGCACCTCGTCGAGATAGGTCATTGCGCCATAGCGCTCCGCAAGGTCGCAGATCGCCTCGAGTGGCGCGACGTCGCCGTCCATCGAATAGACGCTCTCGAAGACGATCAGTTTTGGGCGGCTCGGCGCCGCGCGCGACAGCAGTTGCTCCAGGTGTTCAACATCATTGTGGCGCCAGATCTGCTTGGCACAGGAGGAGGCGCGCACGCCTTCGATCATCGAATTGTGGTTGAGCGCGTCTGACAGGATCAGGCAGTCCGGAAGCAGCCTCGCGATCGTCGCGATTCCCGTATGGTTGGACACATAGCCCGACGTGAAAACGAGCGCGGCTTCCTTCGCATGAAGGTCCGCTAGCTCGGCCTCCAGATCCACCAGCGCGCGATTCGTACCCGAGATGTTGCGCGTCCCGCCCGCGCCCGCACCCATCGCGCGCGCGGCGGCGCACATCGCTTCGATCACCTTCGGGTGCTGGCCCATGCCGAGATAGTCGTTCGAGCACCATACGACGACGTCCCGCTTGCCGTTCGGGCTATTCCAAAGCGCATGGGGGAACTGTCCCGCTTTGCGCTCCAGGTCGGCGAAGACGCGATAGCGCCGCTCACGTTTCAGCGCGGCAATGGCAGATTGAAAACTCCCGACATAGTCGAACATTTCTTGCAAATCCCTTGATTGAGCCGTCTGCGACACCACGCTATCCCGGGCCGGTCGCCGCCGATCGGCCGCCAACACGGGCAGCCTATCGGCGAGAAGGCCAAGGGCTATATCAATCGACCAGCTCCGGCTGTTTCAGCCCGAGTGCCTTCGCGACCCCAGCTCCGTACGCCGGATCCGCGCGCGTGCAATTGTCGACATACCGCTGCTTGATGTGCGCCTTCGCATCGCCCATCGCCCGCGCCGTGTTCTCGAACAGCACCTTTTGCTGTTGCGGCGTCATCTTCCGGAACAGGTTGCCGGGCTGCTCCCAATGATCGTCTTCAACACGGTGGTCCCAGTGCGCTGCGTCCCCTTCGATTGCGAACGGCGGCTCGGCAAAATCCGGCTGGTTGTCCCAGAGCCCCGCGCTGTTGGGATTGTAAGTGAGCGTTCCGCCCAGATTGCCATCGGTCCGCATCTTGCCGTCGCGATGGTAGCTCTGGAACGGGCATTTGGGCGCGTTGACCGGAATGTGGTTGAAGTTGACGCCGAGCCGGTAGCGTTGCGTGTCGCCATAGGAGAACAGCCGCCCCTGGAGCATTTTATCGGGCGAAAAACCGATGCCGGGCACGATGTTGGCGGGCGAGAACGCGGCCTGCTCCACTTCAGCGAAAAAGTTGTCAGGGTAGCGGTTGAGCTCCATCACGCCGACCTCGATCAGCGGATACTCCGCTTTCGGCCACACCTTGGTCAGGTCGAAGGGATTGTGCCTGTGGGTTTTCGCCTGAGCCTCGGTCATCACCTGAATGAAGAGCGTCCAGCGCGGGAAGTCGCCCGCCTCGATCGCGTTGAGCAAATCCCGGCCGTGGCTTTCGCGATCCCCGGCGACGAGGGCCGCGGCCTCGGCGTCGGTGAGGTTCGCGATTCCCTGCTGCGAGCGGAAATGAAACTTGACCCAGACGCGCTCATTGGCGGCATTGATCATCGCGAAGGTATGGCTGCCGAACAGGTGCATGTGGCGGAAGCTCTTCGGAATGCCGCGATCGGACATGATGATAGTGACCTGGTGCAACGCCTCCGGCAGCAGCGACCAGAAATCCCAGTTGTTGTCCGCGCTGCGCAGCCCGGTGCGCGGGTCGCGCTTGATGGCATGGTTGAGGTCCGAGAACCGCAGCGGGTCGCGGAAGAAGAACACCGGCGTGTTGTTGCCGACGATGTCCCAGTTACCCTCCTCGGTATAGAACTTGAGGGCGGTGCCGCGGATGTCGCGTTCCGCATCGGCCGCGCCGCGCTCGCCGGCGACGGTCGAGAAGCGCGCGAACATGGGCGTCGTTTTGCCGAGCTGCGAGAAAATCTTGGCCTTGGTGTAGCGCGTGATATCGTGGGTTACCGTGAACGTGCCGTGTGCGCCCCAGCCCTTGGCGTGCATGCGCCGCTCCGGGATCACCTCCCGGTCGAAATGCGCCAGCTTCTCGATCAGCCAGATATCCTGCAGCAATGCCGGGCCGCGCCGACCAGCGGTCATGATGTTGGTGTTGTCGGCGACCGGCGACCCGGTTGCGTTGGTAAACCGGTTCGCAATGCGCTTCTCGGTAGACATGATCAGCTCCTCTGTTGTGGTTAGTCTGTTGGGTTACGTCGCGTGCGCCGACATCGAGCCAACCTGTTCGACCAATGGCGGCTTCAGTGCCGGATTTTCGGCGGCAGGGTTGGCGGGCTTACCCGCGCCAAGCGGATCCTCGGATGACGCTGCAGAAATCGCCGCGAGTGAAGTGCGGATCCTTGTCCGCCAGCACGTCGGCATTGACGTTGCCGAAGGTCGTCTCCGGCTTGTGCTTGTTGCCGTCGTAGAAGGCCTGGATGATGTCTTCTTTGAAACGCGCGCTACGCGGATGTGCATGCACCACCGCCTCGCGCTCCGCGTCGGAGTATTCGGAATGGGCTAGTCCGAGCACATCCATTTCGACGCCCGCCGTCACCAGAGCCACGACCGGGTGCATGTGCGGGGGGATGCCCGGCGTCGTGTGCAAGGCGATCGCGGTCCAGACCGTCTCAACGTCTTGTTGATGGACTCCGCGGCTTCGCAGGAAGTCACGGGCGGTATTTGCGCTGTCAACCTCGAAGCGTTCCTGCGTGCTGCTGTGCTGATGCGTCAAGCCCATGTCGTGGAACATCGCGCCTGCATAAAGTAGTTCGGGATCGAATCTCAATCCGCGACGCTTGCCGGCCAGAGCGCCCCAGTAATAGACGCGGCTCGAATGGTGAAACAGCAGCGGCGTCTCGGTGTCCCGCACCAGCTCCGTTATCTCGCGAGCGAGCTTGCTGTCGGGAATCCTGATTCCCGCGAGGTCGATATCCGCTTTGACATCGATATTCATTGCGTTTCTCCTGCTGATTGATCCGAGAGAAGATTGCCCTTCGCTTGAACTGCGGAATCGCCTGGGGCGCGGATGCGCGTCAGCGACGAGGGAGCGCCGCTACGATTCACTGGACCCGGAATGCGTGAAGCTGAGGTAGGTTCGCGGCCAACCGACACCACTAAATTTTAATTTAGGAAACACTTTCGTGCAGACCCCGGGTGGGAAAGCAATTGCGTCAGCCGAGGATCATCATGCGGCGCTCACCTGCTCGTAGGCGTCGAGCACGCGGCTGGAATAGACGATTGCGGCGACGGCATTGACGGCTATCGCAACGCCGAGCGCTTCGCTGATTTCTTCTCGCGACATCTCCTTCGGGGTGACTGGCGATCGAGCGGATTTATGTCAGGTTGGCCGCTGCTCTAGCGTGGCTTTCGACAAGCAGGATGGCACTTTCGCAGTGATCTGCGTAGCAATCGTGATCGCAGTAGATGAGGTGCGTCCCGACTTCTCGCAGGTAGCTTGCGCCGATCGGTCGATTGCACATCGCGCAGAAGGACTGTCGGCAGGGCGACCTGAAATTCACCAATACGAATCTCATGTGGCGCCCCCTAGTGTAAAGCAGAACACGGTATCGGACGGGTGGAAGACATTGGGTGGGGGAGCGCAGAGATGATTTTGACCATCGGGATTGTCTCTGTTCCGCTCGACCTTTTCCGGTGGAACGGGAATGTACTTTCCGTCTTCTCTGCGTTTTGCGTAGAGGTTGCCGTCGACGTACTTGATTTCAGTCGGATAGCAGTCCGCATCATTGCAACAGCTAGCCGACGGATTGTCGGGCATGTGCCATGTTGAATAGAATTTCTCGTGCAGGAGCTGATCTTGCGGCGGATGGTGGCGAAGCCCAGCGTGGCTTTGTCCGTCTTGTGCTTGGACCGGAACAGCCAACAGGCAACAGAGGCAACTGCATAAGAGAAGTTTGCACAGAAGGTTCAATGCGCAGCCTCCTTGTTACGAAACACTGAACTGCGGGAAATTGCCGCGTGATTGGTGCCGCAACAGTCGTCAGGCGGCTTGGAGCCGGCGTAACCATCTGCGGTCACCCTCCTGGCGGGCCTTGAAGCGATCATCGCACTTCTTCGAGCAGAGCGCGGTTCGCCAGGAGTAGTACCGGATGAGACCAAACTTTCCGTCACAGATTGCGCAACGCTTCGCTGCGCCGTTGCAATGATATTGAGGACCGTTGCGCATTTCTGCCTCCTGTGGATCTTGCGTGAGTCGTGCCTAGAGCTTGCCTGCTGTTCGCCGTCGCACTTCGCGCACAGGTGAAGCACGGCTTCGGGATCGTAGTGACCTGCCAAGTCGCACGGCAGATAGGGACAGCGAGCGCAGAGCTTGACTCTCATGTGCCGCCTCCTGAGGCGAAGCAGCAGACTTCTTGATCGTCGCAGGTGCGGTTTGGCGGCGGGGCACATCCGTGACTCCGCCCGTCGGGCTTACGGCGGTTGCGCTCGATCTTTCTGGCCGGGATCGTGGACATCTTGTCACCTGCAATCGGCTCGTCCGATTAGTAGCGAGACTAAGAGGATGAGACGGCGGGCTCAATCGTACGTGCGTAAGCGTCCGATATCGAAAAGGATCAGGAGAGTCATACGGAGGTTTATGGTGTTTGCCTTTCACGCCCCACGCTTCTTGAGCGGCAGCGGCGAAGGTCCGTGCAACGCGATGTAGGGCCGGCCGGCGCTGCTACTGACACGCGCGGCGAGTGACGGGTGATGGGTAAAGCGACCGCGAATTTTCCGGAATTCGGCCCGTGCAGTGCTGCGGGCAAAGAGGCGGACGGCCCGCAGGGCGGGGGGGAGGGGCGATGCGCAGCCGTCCGCTTTGGCAGCTATGCGATACCGCGCCAGAGAGAAGACGCGGCCGGGCTGCTTGATCCAAGACTAGGTCCGGTCAGCCGGCGACACCATTAAACAGAGGTTTAGTCGGGTTAAATGGAAGGTTAGTTGGATTGCCTTTCGCGGCAGTATCGCATGAGCAGCGCTGCCAGCTTGTGGGTGTGCAGCGACCGTGGGATCGAGGTCACTCGCATCGATTGCGCAAAGCCAGCTGATGACGGTTGCGCGCTTGGAGGCGGAATGGCTTGCGCGAGATTGCGGCGTTTTGTTCGATTTTGCGGAGATTTAACTAGGGTTTCGAGTAACTTAACCGCTTGGGAACCGCGTCCGCAGAGGCAATCGAATTGCCGGAATTCCTTAAAATGCTCTAATCTCGTTCGCCGGAGACCCGGGACGGGACGCTCTGCAAATGTTGCGTAACCAGATCACGAATTTCCGGAATTCAGCCGCGCGGTTTTTCCCCCGCGGCATTGCAGTCGCATCGCCCTCAACGGGACGAGCTGGCAGAATGGGAAAACCTGATCTCCCTCAGCGGTGGCCAAGACTGTCCACGATTTCTCACCATGCAATGGCGGTCTTGTCGGTCGCGGTTGCGATCATTGCCGCGGAACTCATCACACGTTTGCTGAATGCTGAGGCTATCGCATCGTCGATGTTTTGCGCTGTTATCTTCGCTGCGTGGGTCGGCGGTTTCGGCCCGGCGCTGTTGGCGATCGCGCTCGCCCTTTTGGCGTTTCATTATTACCTGGTGCCTCCGATCAATTCATTTACCTGGAAGCATGATTTATCCGTCGTGGGTATTTCTGAGCTGCCGCGTCTGTTCCTGTTCTCCCTTACATCGCTCGTTGTCGCGTTCCTGATCTCGGCGCAGAGAAGAGCAACAGAATCGCTCCAGCATTCGGGCGATGATTTGAGAGTAGCGATTGCGGATCAGAAGCGGATTGAAGCCGCGCTGCTGCATAGCGAAATGTATTTGACCGAAGCGCAGAGATTGAGCGGCACCGGGAGCTTCGGATGGAATGTCGCCAGCGGCGAGATCATCTGGTCGGACCAAACTTTCCGGATCTTTGGATGTGACCGGGCAACGAAACCGACCGTAGAATTTATTATCCAGCGCACTCATCCGGAGGATCGCACTGCCGTGCGAGAGACCATCGATCGCGCGTCCCGCGACGGAAAAGATTTCGACCATGAACACCGATTGCTGATGCCCGACGGCGCGGTGAAATATGTCCATGCCGTAGCTCGTGCCGTGAGAGATGCGTCAGGCGGCGTCGAGTTTGTCGGGGCGGTGACGGTCGTCACGGCTGCAAGGGAAGCGGAACGGAAGCTGCGACGCAGCGAAGCCTATTTGGCCGAAGCCCAGCGATTGAGTCACACGGGCAGTTGGGCCTGGGATGTGCGCCTTCAGGCATTCGTTTATCGGTCGCCCGAAGTGTACCACCTGTTTGGGTTCGATCCGGAAAATGACCCTCTGTCACCGCAATCCTTCCAGGATCGCATTCTCCCCGAAGACAGGGAGCTGGTTATCGAAATGGCGCGGCAGGCAGTGCGAGAGAAAGCGGACTTTGAAGTCGATTTTCGCATAGATCTTCCGGACGGTCCGACAAGATACGTACATTCGGTGGGACATCCTCTCGTCGGTGGCGACGGTGAAGTGCTCGAACTGGTTGGTACGCACATCGATGTCACCGAGCAGCACCTCGCCAAGGAGGCGCTGCAAAAGGCGTTTGATGAAATCAAGAAATCCGAAGATCGCCTTCGGCTGGTCATCGACACCATCCCGACGCTGGTCTGGCGTGCTGGACCGGACGGGGTCCCCGATTTCCTCAATCAAACAGCCCTTGACTATACCGGCATCTCATTGGACCAGGTCTCGACTGCCTGGCCGCGTGCTTTTCATCCTGACGACAAGAGGGCCATGTTGGTGAAGTGGAGCGCAATACGGGAGTCCGGCATGCGAGGCGGGCTTGAAGCCCGGCTCCGGCGGTACGATGGTGAATATCGCTGGTTTTGGTTCCAGGCCGAGCCGCTGCGCGATGAGGCGGGCAACATTGTCAAATGGTACGGATCGTCTACCGACATCGAGGACCGCAAGCGAGCCGAGGTGGCACTTCGCGAAAGCGAGCAGCGCTTCCGCGATTATGCCGAAACGGCATCCGACTGGTTCTGGGAGGCCGGACCGGACCATCGGGTCACCCGCATATCGGAACACGTCGGTGATATTGGCCTCGTGCCCTCAGGCCTGGCCGGCCTGTCTCGCTGGGATATTGCAGCGGATGTCGAGTCAGAGCCCGAAAAATGGAGACAGCATCGGACGATACTGGACGCACATCTGCCATTTCGAGATTTCGAGTACGCCCTCCGCGGGACCGGATCCCCAATATACGTGCGGACGAGCGGCAAACCGTTTTTTAACGCAAAGGGAGAATTTCTCGGCTATCGGGGCACCGGCACCGATGTTACGGCGGCGATTCGCGCAGATCACGCCGAGAGGGCGCTGCGCGAAGCGCAGGTGGAACTCGCGCATGTTATGCGCATGACGACGCTGGGCGAACTGACCGCCTCCATCGCCCATGAAGTGAACCAACCGCTCGCCGCTGCCGTCGCCAACGCCGAAGCCTGTCTGCGCTGGCTCGACCGTGAGACTCCCGATCTCGCCGCCGCGCGCCGCTCGGTCGAATGGGTCATCAACGACAGCTGCCGGGCGAGCGAAGTGATGCGGCGTGTCCGGGCGCTCGCTAAAAAGTCCGACATCGAGAAGGTGCCGCTCGACGTAAATGACGTCGTCGGGGAGGTCATCGCGCTGGTGGAGCGTGAGCTAACCAGCCACCGGGTATCATTGCGAACCGAGTTGGCGCCTGCTTTACCCATTATTCGCGCTGATCGGGTTCAACTGCAGCAGGTGATCCTCAATTTGGTGATGAATGGTATCGAAGCCATGCAGCCGATCTGCGATCGACCGCGCGAACTGGTGATCCGAACAGGCCAGGACGAGACACACCGCGTACTTGCAAGTGTGACGGATTGCGGTATCGGGATTTCGCCCGAGAATGCAAACCGGCTGTTCGACGCCTTCTTCACCACCAAGTCCAGCGGCATGGGCATGGGACTCTCGATCTGCCGCTCGATCGTGGAAGCCCATGGGGGACGTCTGTCGGCTTCCCGCAATGAGGGGGCCGGCGCGACGTTTCAATTCGCCTTGCCCTCGCACCAGGAGGATGCATTGTGACCGAGCGCCCCAAACCATCGCATCAGCCCGCCGGCGCCAGGGAGCCGCTCGTCTTCATTGTCGAAGACGATGAATCAATACGAAGAGCGCTAAACAACCTCTTTCAATCGGTGGGACTGGAGGTCGAGCTGTTCGGTTCGGCGTCCGAAATGCTGCAATCGAAGCTTCCAGATGTCGCGAGCTGCCTCGTTCTTGACATCAGGTTGCCGGGATTGAGCGGTCTGGACTTCCAAGCCGAACTAGCCAAGGCGAACATTCATATTCCCATCATCTTCATGACCGGCCATGGCGACATTCCGATGAGCGTCAGAGCGATGAAGGGCGGGGCGGTCGATTTCCTGACCAAACCGTTTCGCGATCAGGACATGCTGGACGCCGTGACGGTGGCGATTGAACGGGATCGCAAGCGACGCGAAGCCGATAAGATCGTCGCCGGCTTGCAGACCCATTTTGAGACCTTAACGCCTCGCGAGCGGGAAATCCTGGCTTTAGTATCGTCTGGCCTCATGAACAAACAGATAGCCGCAGAACTCGGACTTGCCGAAATTACCGTGAAGATCCATCGTGGGCACATCATGAAGAAGATGGGCGCGAGGTCGTTGGCCGATTTGGTGAGAAGGGCCGAAACGCTCGGAATTCGTCGTACCAAGGCCTAGCGCGTATTCCGCGAGCATTGGGCGAATCCAATTTCCACCGGCTTGTCCACGGCGAGTTCTCGCGCCGCTAAACCAAGGTATAGGGCGCGGCAAACCAACACGATATTCGAATCAACCTTCGTAGGTCGAGCCGTTGGCTGGTGATCGGTCTACCCTCGCGATCGGTCTTTGGTTGGCGACAAATGCCGCGGAGGTTCAAATGGCGAAGAATGGTGCCTTTCATCGCAAGATGACGCGGCGGCAACTGCTTGCCGCGGCAAGCGCTGCAGGCGTGGCTCTGTCAAAACCAGCATGGGCGCAAAACATGATTGAGCTGCCGCTGCCCGGCGGTCCCGATGCGCGGCAGATTACGACCGCCTTCCCGCAGAAAGGGCCGATGATCCTGCAGCGGACCCGTCCACCGCTTCTCGAAACCCCGTTTGAAGTCTTCGACAAGGGGGTATTCACGCCTAACGACCAGTTCTATGTGCGCTGGCACTGGGCGCTCATCCCGACCGATATCGACATCGACAAGTTCGGCCTGAGCGTGCGCGGCCATGTCAATCAAACATTGTCGCTGTCGCTCAACGATATCCTGCACGGTTTGCCGAGCGTTCAACTGTCCGCCGTGAACCAATGCTCCGGCAATTCGCGAGGGTTTTTCCAGCCTCGCGTGCCCGGTGGGCAATGGGCGAACGGCGCCATGGGCAATGCGCTCTGGACCGGGGTCCGTCTCAAGGACGTGCTGGATAAGGCCGGCGTGAAGCCGGGCGCCGTGCAGGTACGATTTAAAGGACTGGAAGAGCCCGTGGTGGCGGATGCGCCACACTTCATGAAGTCGTTGGACATCGACCACGCGCGCGACGGCGAGGTGATGATCGCCTATGCCATGAATGGCGAGCAGCTGCCCTTGGTGAATGGATTTCCCTTGCGGCTGGTCGTGCCCGGCTGGTACGCGACCTACTGGGTCAAGATGCTCAATGATATTGAGGTGCTTGATCAACCGGACACCAATTACTGGACAAAGGTTGCCTACACCATTCCCGACACGCCGCACGCCAACATCAAACCGGGCGAAACCGACGTGAAGATGATTCCGATCAACCGAATGGTGCCCAGATCCTTCGTCACGAATATTGCGTCTGGTAATAAGATGAAGGCGGCTACACCGACGACGTTGCGCGGCATTGCATTCGGCGGCGATAGTGGCGTGGCGGGCGTCGACTTCTCGATCGACCATGGTCAAAGCTGGCATCAGGCGCAGCTGGGAAAAGACGAAGGCAAATACGGATTTCGGCAGTGGCAGACGCAATTAACGCTGCCCGCGGCCGGTGAGTACAGTCTGTTGGTCCGGTGCACCAACAGCAACGGTGTCGCGCAACCCGACACACCGAATTGGAATCCGGCCGGCTTCATGCGCAACATCGTGGAGTCAGTGAATGTTACCGCGGTTTGATGGAGTACCTGATGCTTAGGAATTTGCTGCCGGCCATCGTTCTGTTAGGAGTGGCGTCAATGCCTCTCACGGCGCGCGCCGCTACACCACTCGAATTGAAGTCGGTCAAGCTCGACCTGCCCGACAGCGACAAGATGTTCCCCACGGGGCCGGGTTCGGACGCGATCAACAATAATTGCCTCGCCTGTCACTCGGCCGGCATGGTCTTGGAGCAACCGGCGCTGTCGAAGCAGGCTTGGGCGGCGGAAGTCAACAAGATGATCAACAACTACAAGGCTCCGATCGCCCCGGAGGATGTCGGCGCGATCGTCGAGTATTTGACCGCGCTCAAGGGCGCGAAATAGAATTCGGCTTTAAGTTCGCTTAAAGGCCGGCCCCCCCGTAATTTTGCGGTGCGTCTTCGCGCGCGAACAAACCTAAGTATGATTTCGCAATCCTGATTCGCGGCCCACCTTTCCGATCGGCCCAGTGCCAAGCCAGGCGCCTTGCGCGCGCATGAGGAAGGTCCGCCTTGTCAATGCTTTCGGTAATTTCAGTCATTGACGACGATGCATCCGTCCGTGCTGCGACCGACAATCTTCTCAGCTCGCATGGATACCTGGTCCATACATTTGCATCAGCCGAGGAGTTCCTGCAGTCGACCCATTTGCACGGCACGTCGTGCGTCGTCGCGGATGTGCAGATGCCGGCTATGAGCGGGTTGGACCTTCTCACACATGTGCGAGCCCAAGGTTACAAGGTGCCGTTTGTGTTTATCACGGCCTTCCCCGAAGAGAGCGTCCGCGCCCACGCGTTGAAGGCGGGAGCCATTGGCTTCCTGGCCAAGCCCTTTGCTGCACCGGCCTTGATCAACTGCGTCGAGGCCGCCTTGAATCGACATCCCGGCGGAGCCGGCAGCTGAGATGGTGAAGCGAAGGCGCATTATCTGGTACACCTCCTGCGACGACTTCTCCCGCTATCAGCCTGTCCGGAGCGAATTTTCCCGCTGCTAAACCAAGGTATGGGGCGGTCAAAACCAATACTGCATTCGAAACAACCTCCGTAGGATCGAGCCGTTCGCATTGATCAGGCATGCTGGCGCTTGGAGCTGGAACCCCAGGGATACGCCGTGCAGGTGCGAGCCAGACGAGCCAAACGCGAAGGGTGGATCCATGTCGACGAAGTCATGCCTGCTTCGTTCCGAGCCTCGCAACTATTGCCCAAAGCAAGCAGAAGAGCAGCGCGCCTCTGCGACCTTTCGGCTGAACAACCTGATGCAGATGCCTGAGTTCATGCGCTCGACTACGCTGCGGTGGACCGTGCTAGTAGCCGGCGTATTTGCGGCTTTTACCGTTACATTGCTCGGGTTCGTCTATTTGAAAACAAAGCATGACCTGACGATGCGATCCGACCGTGCGATCGCCTTGCAGATGGGCGCCCTTGCGGCCTTATCGCCAGTGCAGAGGCTCGAATCCATCAACGAGGGCATAAGGCAAGATCCGGCCCGTGTTCGGCTCGTGGGATTGTTTGCCCCGGACGGCGGCAGGATCGCAGGCAACGTGGAAAGCCGGCCACTCGATCTCAAGATAGACGGCAGGACACAAGAAGCTGTGGTCGACCGGATCGACGAGAGCGGCCGCGAGAAACAGGTGATCCGCCTGATCGCACGAATTTTGCCTGATAGCAACGTGCTGGTGATCGGACGAAGCGCCGATGAAATCGACGAGATCGCGCGCGTCGTCGGCCGGGCGCTCGCACTCGGACTAATTCCCGCCGTTCTTCTCTGTGTTGCGGTTGGTGTGGCGCTGAACGCGCGGGCTAGAAGGCGCATCGTGGAGGTCAACGATCGTGTTCAGCGCATCGTCGCCGGCAATTTGCGCGAACGACTCCCGCATGGGAACACTGATGATCCCTTCTCCAAACTTGCGATCATCGTCAACGGCATGCTCGACGAGATGGAAACCCTCATCCACTCCCTTGCCGGCGTAGGCCACGACATCGCACATGACCTGCGCACGCCCCTCACGCGGGCCCGGCTCATGCTTGAGCGCGGTCGCACCAGCGCCAGAACGCTGGAGCAGTTGCAGTCTGTTGCAGACAAAGCGATAGAGGCGCTCGATCAGTCGCTTTCGATCATCACCGCGATTTTGCGGCTTGCGGAAATCGAGAAAAGTCAGCGGTCGGCCGGCTTCGGCAAAGTGGCGCTTGCAGACCTGGTGCGCGAGGTGGGCGACATGTACGAGCCGATAGCAGAAGATAAGGGGATCAACCTTGTCGTTCAATCGCCGCACGAAGTAAGCGTTTATGGTGACCGCGACCTCTTGATCGAGGCGGTCGCCAACCTTGTCGACAACGCCGTCAAATATACCCCGACCGGCGGGCGGGTGGAAATCGCGTTGGATTGCCACAATGGTGAAATTATCATGCGCGTCAAGGACACTGGTTCCGGCATAAGCGAACACGAGCGCGACGCCGTCCTAAGGCGCTTCTATCGGTCGGATAAGATAAGACACACAACGGGCCTGGGTCTTGGCCTGAACCTGGTAGCGGCAATCGTAAAGTTGCATGGCTTCCGATTCACTATTCGCCCGGGAGCCGGGTGCGTCGTCGAGATCGCATGCCCGTATGCGCCGACGCTAGCGTGACCAACTGAAGCCCGTCAAATTCACCTGCCGCGCACTAGATCGTTCGCGACAACTGGAATTTTTCGCAACAGCACGGTGAGCGCCCAGCTCATCGAGAGCGTGCCGGTGAATACGATGGCGAACTTGACCGGTGCTGGGAACGGTGGATCGTAAACGATATATTGCAGCCAGATGAGAAAGATGAAGTGCACGAGATAAATGCCATAGGCAGAGGGCCGCATCGCGTCGAGCAGCCAAAGCGAATACCGCGCAAAGCGCAGGAAACCCGCTAGCACCGCGAACAGCATCGCCGCGCTGAACATAGCGAAAGCGAGACCATAGGCGGTGTGCCACCAAAGCGGAGGTGAATTGAAATCCGCGAGCCAATTGTGGTGCGCATAGACCAGAAGCAGGATTGCGCCATAGAAGGCAAACGCAAAGCCGAGCCACAGCGCCCAGCGCTTTGCTAGCGGCCCTTCCTCTGCAAGGATCCCGGTTCTCAGGTTAACCGCACCGACACCGACGCCGTTAAAAAAGTATCCGGCATAGAGCAGGATACGGCTGGTCTGTATCGGAAACGGATAGTGGCCCGGCACCAGCCAGGATGAATCGCCAAAGATCAGGCGCATCGGCAGATAGATGATGATCGAGAAGATCAGGAATGCGACGAAGGTGGTCAGCGGCCGGTCGCGCCAGGCGTAGATCAATTTCCCGAACGCTTCGATCTTGTGGCTCGCTGCCGTCCACAGCAGCGCGGCGATCGCGCCGAGCGCCAGCAACACCCACAAGAACCACGCCGACCCCGACGGCCAGGGACCGATCGTCAACATGTGCCACCAGAAATGGAAGAA
>Ga0210406_10002260_pt1 | contig 22261 bp, 21 predicted proteins | sample IncBWC30MmetaG_FD_155454 | JGI IMG/M metagenome (GOLD analysis project Ga0210406, IMG submission 155454) | Forest soil microbial communities from Barre Woods Harvard Forest LTER site, Petersham, Massachusetts, United States - Inc-BW-C-30-M | ecosystem: Environmental > Terrestrial > Soil >...
CGGCAACAATCGCGGCGAGCAACGCCAAATTTGCCACATTGGCGATACCGGTTTCGTCGCCGGAGATCAGGATTTGCAGGACGGCATTCACCCCGCCGTACAACGCGGCCGCACTGACGATAAAAAGCCTGACCCGGCGACGGCCCTCGACCAGATCGGCGGACCAGGAGGCGACGGTCTGCGCGATCGCCAATCCGATGAAACCTAGCGCAAGCAGATTGACCGCGACGATGGAAAGCCGCGCGTTCCCGGCTGGGGCGAGCAAATAGCAATTGACGAAGCTGAAGGCGACGACTGCGGCCCAGATCAGCCCGTGCCACCAGCGCAAGGCGAACGATTCATCAAACAGCGCGCACGTGAACAGCCAGAACACCACGACATTGCCGGTCGACAGTGCGATCAACGGCGCGTGCCAGATCGTTACCGGCGATGTGGCGCCGATGCCAAAGGTGATGACGTGGATCGCGGATCCCAGCGCAAAGGCGACCGCGAGCCGACTGGCAACGACGTTCCGAAAGTCGCGCGACAGCGAGGCCGCAAGCGCCAGCAGCAAAGCCACGGTGGCGGCACGCAACGCAACATCGAGAACGGCAAGTGACATCAATCTGCTCGATCAAACGGCTTAGGCTTCGAAGCAATTCTAGGGGAGATCGGCTGCCATTTCAATTTTGCGAATCAGCCTCCCAGGCCTCGCGCCTCGTCACCCACACATCCGCGGCATGACCGAACAAATCGGTCTCGCCTTGCCGTTCGGCCCCGAGCCGCCGGGCCACGGCCTGCGAAGCCGTGTTTTCACGATCGATGCAATGGACGATCCGGTTGAGCTCGAACGTCGCGAAAGCCCAATCAATCGACGCCCGTGCTGCTTCCACCGCGTAGCCGTTGCCGCGAAACTCGCCGGCAATGCCCCAGCCGACCTCAAAGCCCGGCCAGCCCGGCGGAAACCAGGGACCTACGCGCCCGACGAATTTGCCGGTGGATTTTTCCTCGACCACAAACATGCCGAAGCCGTGCAGCACCCAATGTCCGGCCATGATGGCCGCATTGCGCCAGCCGACCAACTCCTCGGTGACGGGTTTTCCGTCGGCGGTGATGAATCGCGCGGTGGGAGGATCGGACAGCATCGCGGTGTTCGGCGCGATATCCGAATCGCGCCATCGCCGCAGGATCAGGCGCTCGGTCTCGATGACGGGACCGTCCGGCTGGGCCAGGATGACGCCGGGTTTGAGGGGAACGATCACGGTATCCTGCCCTCTGTGTTCTTTTCGGGTTAAGGCGCTTACCGTCTTAGTTGCGCGAAACGCAAGCAACGAAGTTGCGCTAGGCCCATGCCCTGGCGTCATCGCGGGGTGCGCACTCTTGCGCGCCTCGGAGGATGGCCGCATCATCCATGGTCATCCTTCGAGGCTCGCCTAAGGCCACGGCGCAGATGCAGCGTCAGGCTGGCACCCGAGGATGGCGGCTGGCGGCAAGCAAAATAAAGGAGTTCCCCATGAGCTGGCTTCCCTCGAACGATCCGGTGCTTGGCGATCCGAAATCCTGCGATGCGCTGGAACTCGTCATCGTGCCGCGCACCCGCGATCTGGGCGACGGTTTTGAAGTTCGCCGCGCGCTGCCGCATGGCAAGCGGCAGATGGTCGGCCCTTTCATCTTCTTCGATCATTTCGGGCCGGTGCAATTCATGTCCGGCAAGGGCATGGACGTGCGGCCGCATCCGCATATCGGGCTTGCCACCGTCACTTATCTGTTCGACGGCTCTATCATGCACCGCGACAGCGAGGGCAACATCCAGGAGATCGAGCCGGGCGCCATGAACCTGATGACGGCCGGCCGCGGCATCGCCCATTCCGAGCGCACGCCGGACCTGCAACGCAAGCACGGCCAGAAGATGCTGGGCCTGCAAAGCTGGATCGCACTGCCGGCCGGATCGGAAGAAGTCGCGCCGACGTTCCAGCATTACGCCGCACCCGATCTGCCGATGATATCCGAGCGCGGTTTTACTGCGCGGGTGATTGCAGGCCAGTCGTTCGGCATCACCTCGCCAGTCGCGATGGTGTCGCCGTGGTTCTATACCGAGGTAACGGCCGGCGCGGGAGTGAGCGTGCCGCTCGACCCCGATCATGAAGAGCGCGCGATCTATCTCGTCGACGGCGAGGTGGAGATCGCAGGCGATCGCTATGACGGCCCGCGGCTCCTGATCTTCCGGCCCGGCGACCGCATCACGGTGAAGACGGTTCTGCCGACGCGGATGATGTTTCTCGGCGGCGACGCGCTGGAAGGCCCGCGACACATCTGGTGGAATTTCGTCTCTTCAAGCAAGGAGCGGATCGAGCAGGCCAAGCAGGACTGGAAAACCGGCCGTTTCGCGCACGTCCCCAACGAACACGAGTTCATTCCGCTGCCGGAGTAGGCTATCTCCTGTTCCTTCTTGCCACTTGCGCTCCATGCGCGAGCGCATTGCTCTGGAAGCCTGGCCAAAATGAATACGATGCTTGCCAGCGATTTGCCGTTGCCAAAAATCGGGCGCGGCAAGGTCCGCGATATCTACGCTGTCGGCGATGATCGGGTGCTGCTCTTGACCACCGACCGCATCAGCGCTTTTGACGTGGTGATGGCCGAGACCATCCCGATGAAGGGCGCGGTGCTGACCCAGATCAGCGCTTTCTGGTTCAACTTGCTCGAGGGCGTGGTGCCGCATCACATGATCAGCGCCGACGCGGACCAAATCATCGACCATGTCCCGGCGCTGCAACGCCACCGCGCCGACATTCTGGGCCGCGCCATGCTGTGCCGACGCACGCGCGTGTTCCCGATCGAATGCGTGATCCGCGGCTATATCTCCGGCTCGGCCTGGAAGGAATATTCGCAACAGGGCACGCTCGCCGGCGAGAAGCTCGCGCCCGGCCTCACCGAAAGCGCAACGCTCGAGCCTGCGATCTTCAGCCCGGCGACCAAGGCCGAGACCGGCCATGACGAGAACATCACGGTCGCGCGCATGCGCGAAATCGTGGGCCACGAGGTGGCGCACGAACTGGAGAGCATGACGCGCGCGATCTATACGCTCGGCGAGAAGATCAGCCGCGATCAAGGCATCATCATCGCCGATACCAAGTTCGAATTCGGCCGCGACACAGACGGGCGCATCATCCTGATTGACGAGGTGATGACCCCCGACAGCTCGCGGTTCTGGGCGGTTGATGTCTATAAGCCCGGCCAGCCGCAGCCGAGCTTCGACAAGCAGCCGTTGCGCGACTATCTCGACGCCGAGCGCCGCGCCGGCCGCTGGAACGGCGATGCGCCACCGCCGCCGCTGCCGGCCAGCGTGGTCGATGCCACGAGTAAGCGCTATCTCGAAGCCTATCGCCGCGTTACCGGCGCTGACCTGAAAATCGTCTAACCCGATCCGCGCCGACGGGTGAATTGTCTTCACCGCGGTTGAAGACAAACCTTTTGTCCGCGGCATCAGGGTCTTGCAGTCTCCGTCAAGACGGAGACACGCGATGCGGCAATTGACCTATGTCGGCGGCAACACTATCGAGTGGTGGGACGTTCCGGAGCCGAAATTGCAGGGCAACCGCGATGCCTTGGTGCAGCCGCTCGCCGTGACGCGCTGCGATCTCGATCTGATCATCGCCGGCGGCAAGTCGGGCCTGCCCGGCCCCTTCGCGCTCGGGCACGAGACCGCCGGCGTCGTTACCGAAGTGGGCGATGGCGTGAAAAACTTCACGCCCCGCGATCTCGTCATCGTGCCGTTCCAGATCAGTTGCGGCGAGTGCGAACGCTGCCGGCGCGGCCATACCAACGCCTGCACCTCCGTCCCTTTTCGTTCGTCCTATGGCTTGAAGCCGGTCTGTGGCGTCGAATATGGCGGGGCGCTGTCCGATCTGATCCGCGTGCCGTTTGCCGATCATATGCTGGTCAAGCAGCCCGCAGGCCACGCGCTGTCGCAGACCGCGGGGCTTGCCGATGGAGCAACGGACGGCTTCAGCGGCGTGGCCCATCGGCTGCGAGAGCGCCCCGGCGCCGAGGTCCTGGTGATCGGCGGATTTGGCCAATCGCTCAGCATGTTTGCCGTTCAGGCCGCGCTGAGCCGGGGCGCGCGACGCGTCGTCTATATCGACGACAACCCGCAGCGACTGGCGAAAGCAAAATCGCTCGGCGCCGAGGTTTATGGGGCGCCAAAAGGTCTGGCGATGGATCCGATCGGACAGTTCCCGATCGTGGTCGATGCCGCCGCGACCGACACCAGCATCCTGCTGGCGTTCCGCTCCGCCGAGCCGAATGGCATTTGCCAGCGCATGTATGGCGATTTCGCCGAGACCACGCCGGTGCCGCTGCGGCATATGTATAGCGTCGGCATCACGCTGCGGGTCGGGCGGGTCAATTTGCGCGCCGAAATGCCTGATTGCGTCGCCCATGTCGCCGCCGGTCATTTCCACCCGGAGCACGTCATCACCCGGCGGGTTCGTTTCGAAGACGCTCATGAGGCGATCGGCGATCCGACAATCCGGGTCGCCTTCGTTCGCGATGGAATTGAATGATTGAAGACGCTAGGCTCGCTCTCAACAAAAACGGGAGGCTGCCTGACATGACCGACACCGATTCCGTGCTGATCGAGCGCGATGGACCCATCACCATTGTTTCCATCAATCGTCCGCATTGTCGTAACGCCGTCGATGGCGCTACCGCGCGAAAACTGTTCGATGCGTTCCGCGCCTTCGATGCCGACAAGGACGCTTCGGTTGCGGTGTTTACCGGCACCGGCGGCTATTTCTGCGCGGGCGCCGATCTGAAGGCAGTGGCGTCTGGCGATCCCGAAAAGAAGCGCGAGGTCGGCGGACACAACTCGATCGCGCCGATGGGGCCGAGCCGCCTGCTTCTATCAAAACCGGTGATCGCCGCGGTCGAAGGCTTTGCGGTGGCCGGCGGCATGGAACTCGCGCTATGGGCCGATATGCGCGTCGTCGCCGAGGACGCCACCTTTGGCATCTTCTGCCGCCGCTTCGGCGTTCCGCTGATCGATCTCGGCACCATCCGGCTGCCCCGGCTGATCGGACACTCGCAGGCGATCGACCTGATCCTCACCGGCCGGCCGGTTGGCGGCCCCGAGGCGCTGCACATGGGACTTGCCCATCGCCTGGTGCCGAAAGGCGAAGCGCGTGCGCATGCGATCGCGCTCGCCAAGGATATCGCGCGCTTTCCGCAAACCTGCCTGCGTGCGGACCGGCTATCGGCCTTGCGGCAATGGGACCTTGAAGAGGAAGATGCGATCGCCAACGAAATGCGTGGCGGGCTGGACGTGATCGCCTCCGGCGAGACGCTGTCGGGCGCAACGCGCTTTGCTTCCGGGGTCGGCCGTCATGGCGCGTTCGGCGAGAAGGCCTGAGGAAATCGGCGCGGCACGCCCGAGCACGCAATAATTCGAGCGAGAAGCCGTAGGGTGGGCAAAGGCGCTCTTCGCGCCGTGCCCACCATTTTAGAAGTTGAGCGACGCCATTGCATTGAATGGTGGGCACGCTTCGCTTTGCCCACCCTACGGTCTGTTGGGGTTACGCCTTCAAACCCCCGCCATCATCACGTATTTGATCTCGACATATTCTTCCATGCCGTGATGCGAGCCTTCGCGGCCAAGACCGCTTTCCTTGACGCCGCCGAACGGCGCCACTTCGGTGGTGATCAGGCCGGTGTTGACGCCGACCATGCCCGACTCCAGCGCTTCGGCGACCCGCCACACCCGGCCGAGATCGCGCGAGTAGAAATATGACGCGAGCCCGAATGGCGAGTTGTTGCACATCGCGATCACCTCGGCCTCGTCCTTGAAGCGGAACACCGGCGCCAAAGGCCCAAAGGTTTCTTCGTGCGCCACCAGCGCGTCCGGCTTGACATTGGCAAGCACCGTCGGCTCGAAGAAGGTACCGCCGAGCGAATGACGTTTGCCGCCGGTGACGACCTTGGCACCACCCTTGATCGCATCGGCGATGTGCTTTTCGACCTTGAGAACCGCATCCATGTTGATCAACGGGCCCTGCGTGACACCTTGCTCGGTGCCGTCGCCGATCTTCATCGCCGCGACCTTCTTGGAGAGCTTTTCGACGAACTGGTCGTAGATCTTGTCCTGGGCGTAGAGGCGGTTGGCGCAGACGCAGGTCTGGCCCATGTTGCGATACTTCGAGACCATCGCGCCATCGACCGCGGCGTCGATATCGGCGTCGTCGAATACCACAAACGGCGCGTTGCCGCCGAGCTCGAGCCCGAGCTTCTTCACACCGACGGAGGCCTGCTGATAGAGGATCTTGCCGACCTCGGTCGAGCCGGTGAAGCCAACGAAGCGCACGGCCGAATGTTCGCACAGGACCTTGCCGATCGCGGACGAATTGCCGGTGATGATATTGAATACGCCCTTCGGCACGCCGGCCTTCTCAGCTAGCGCGGCCAGTGCGAGCGCGGACAGCGGCGTCTCATTGGCGGGCTTCAGCACCACCGTGCAGCCGGCGGCGAGCGCCGGCGACACTTTGCGGGTGATCATCGAATTTGGAAAATTCCACGGCGTGATCGCGCCGCAGACGCCGATCGGCTGCTTGATCGCGAGCAGCCGCGCATCCGCCCGCTGGCTCGGAATGGTCTCGCCATAGACGCGACGCGCCTCTTCGGCAAAGAACTCGACATAGGCACCGCCGATATCGACCTCGCCGAGCGCCTCGGTGAGTGGCTTGCCCTGCTCGGAGGTCAGGATCAGCGCCAGGTCTTCGCGGTTGGCGGCGATCAGCTCGAACCATTTGCGCAAAATGTTCGAACGCTGCTTGGCGGTGAGCTTCGCCCAGGCCGGAAACGCGCGCTCGGCGGCTTCCACCGCTTGCGTTGCTTCCGCCGTGCTCATGACCGGTATTTTCGCAAGCTCGACGCCATTGACCGGATTGGTGACGGGACGCGACGGCGTACCGACCCAGGCGCCGTCGATGTAGCAGCGGTCGCGCAAGAGCGAGGCGTCCTTCAGACGGTCGCGCAGCGAGGGCGTGGAGGGGTGCGAAGCGCGTGCGGCAGCGGTCGGGGTCATGGCGTTGCTCCTCGGATTTTTGAAGGCTTGGCCTCGACTATAGGCTCAAACAATCGACAATGCACCGGGTGCGAAAACGCTATCGCTTCAAGCAATTTTGAAAAATGACCGAAACCCGATCAGGCCGCGCCGCTCATATAGGCTTCGCGGCGGCCGATCATGCGCTCTGCTGCGGCCTTGGCGTGGGATTTGGACGATGTGGCACAGGTGCGGTATTCGAGATCCGGCATGCTCTCGGGTTCGCGACGCCCGAACCACGACTTGGAACCGACGGCGAGCTGCGACAAGGCTTGCGCGACGTTGTCGACCGCGCCAAACGAGTGCAGCGCGCCGGTGCCGGCAAATCGAACTTCGTAGATGCCGGGCGAGATCGGCGCCTCAATATTTTCCCCGCGGCCGGCCCGGGGGTACCGCTTCCATTCGCTCCATGTTGAAATCATTGTCGACCCCTCGCGGCGTCATTGGCCGCAAAATATTTGAATCAAACGATCGGTCGGGCAACGCCGATTCGACCGTGTTCTGAAAGCCTTACTGGAAAAAATAGTTCAACACCCTATCGCAGGATAGCATATCGACCCGGTTCCGTAGGGTCACGGACATAGGCCACAATTCACCGCAAATTGTGGCAGGGTGTTGCAGTTCTGTATCGCTTTTCCCGACCACCATCACGAGATCGCGACCGGAAAGCTTCCCTCGAACACGCGCTTGCGATGCCGAACCGCCGGGAGGAAGATCGCGCCACTTTCATAAAAAACAAACGGGAGGCGCGCCATGCAAAGCCAAGCTCAGATCGATCAGATTCTGCGTCAGAAAAGCGATGCCAACGAGATTCCCGGCGTCGTCGCCATCGCCGCAAGCAGCAAAGAGGTGATCTACCAGGGCGCGTTCGGCAAACGCGACCTGTCGAAGCCCGATGCCATGACGGCCGATAGCGTGTTCTGGATTGCCTCGATGACCAAAGCGATCACGACCGCGGGCGCGATGCAATTGGTCGAGCAGGGCAAGCTCGCGCTCGAGGCGCCGATCGGCAAGCTATTACCCGATCTCGCTTCACCGCAGGTGCTCGAAGGCTTCGACGCCGCGGGCGAACCGAAGCTGCGGCCGGCGAAGAATCCGATTACGCTGCGCCATCTCATGACCCACACCGCCGGCTTCTGCTACGACATGTGGAACGGCGACATGGTGAAGTATCTGGAGAAGACCGGGCTTCCCAGCGTCACCACCTGCAAGAACGACGCGCTGAAGACGCCGATCATGTCCGACCCCGGCACGCGCTGGGAATACGGCACCAATGTCGATTTCGTCGGCAAGGCCATTGAGGCAGTGAGCGGCAAGCGGCTTGACGGCTATTTGCGCGATCATCTGTTTACGCCGCTCGGCATGTCCGACACCGGGTTCAAACTCGGTGATTCTCAGCGCAAGCGTCTGGTGGCCATGCATGCCCGCGGCCCGGATGGGGCGCTGGCGCCGATCCCGTTCGAACTCGAGCAGGATCCGGAATTCCACATGGGTGGCGGCGGCCTCTACGGCACCGCCGGTGACTACATCAAGTTCACCCAGATGATCCTCAACAAGGGAAAAGGCAACGGCAACCAGGTGCTAAAACCCGAGACGGTCGCGATGATGGGGCAAAACCACATCGGCGAGATCAACATGACCAAGATGGTTTCGGCGGTGCCGGGCGCGACCAACGATGTCGATCTCTATCCGGACATGGTGAAGAAATGGGGGCTCTCTTTCCTGATCAACACCGCGAAAACCCCGGAGGGCCGCAGCCCAGGCAGCCTTGCCTGGGCGGGACTTGCCAACACCTATTTCTGGATCGATCCCTCGCGCGACGTTAGCGGCGTGATCCTGATGCAGCTCTTGCCATTCGCGGACAAGATTTGCCTGGAGGCGTTTGCGGGCTTCGAGCGCGGCGTCTATGCCGGCCTCGACGCGGCCGGCCAAAAGGCGGCGTAACTTCTTTTTTCCTTCTCTCCGCGCTTCGCGGGGAGAAGGAACGAACAAACCCTACACCGGCAGCCTATTCTTGTTCGCCAGCTCCTTCAGCGATACCTGCGGCCGCGCGCCGATGTGCTGGATCACCTCGGCCGCGGCGAGCGCGCCCAGCCGTCCGGCATTCTCATATCCGGCGTTGCGCACCAGACCGACAAGAAATCCCGCAGCGAACAGGTCGCCGGCGCCTGTGGTGTCCACCATCTTTTCGATCGGAAACGCCGGCACCGCGATGACGCCGTCCTTCGAGGCCACAACGCAGCCCTTCTCGCTGCGGGTGACGACGCCGAGCTTGGTATCCTTGCGAAACTCCTTCAGCGCGGTGTCGAAATCGGAAGTCTGGTACAGCGAGTGCAATTCAGCCTCGTTGGCGAACACCAGATCGACCGTGCGCTTCCGCATCAACTCCAGGAACTCGTCGCGATAGCGGTCGACGCAAAACGCATCGGACAGCGTCAACGCAACCTCCCGGCCAGCGCCGTGCGCGATGGTTGCCGCCTTGACGAAGGCTTCCTTGGCGCTTTTGGGGTCCCACAAATAGCCTTCGAGATAGACGATCTTCGCACCCGCGACCTCGTCGGCATCGATATCGTCAGCCGTCAGCTCCTGCGCCGCGCCGAGATAGGTATTCATCGTGCGCTCGCCGTCATTCGTCACCAGAATGTAGGAGCAACCGGTCGCGGGCCCGCCGGAAGCGGGGCTGGTATCGAACGCGACGCCGGCGGCGCGGATATCATGCGCATAAAGCCGCCCGATCTGATCGTCCTTGACCTTGCCGACATAGGCCGCCCGCGCGCCGAACCCGGCGATCCCGACAATGGTGTTGGCGGCCGAGCCGCCGGACATTTCGGTCGCCGGACCCATGTCGCGATAGATCGATGCGGCGCGCGCCTCGTCGATCAGCGACATGCCGCCCTTGGTCATGCCGTGACGGCTAAGAAATTTTTCGTCGGTCTTAACCAGCACGTCGAAAATCGCATTGCCGATCCCGAGAACGTCATATTTTGCTTCAGCCATTCATCAAGTCCTGTTTACGGCGATTTTCGAAAGTCTGCGGCCTATCACAGGCAACGCTGCTATAGAAGCCCTGATGATCCGCTCCTTCCTCACGGTATCGACGGGTACGCTGGCCTCGCGGCTGCTTGGATTTGCCCGCGACTCCATGATCGCGGCGCTGCTCGGGACAGGCCCGGTCGCGGACGCGTTTCTAGCCGCATTCCAGCTCGTCAACGTCGTCAGGCGATTATTGACGGAAGGCGCGCTGAATGCGGCGCTGGTGCCGGCCTGGCTGCGCGAGCGCGAGACCGGTGGCGCCAAGGCTGCCGCCGCCTTCGCCGGGCGCGTGCTCGGTACCGTGAGCGCGGCGCTGATCGCAGCGGCGGCGTCGATTGGTTTGTTGATGCCCTGGGTCATGACCGCGCTCGCGCCCGGATTTTCCGGAAGCGAGACGCTGCAACTCGCGGTCGACGATGCCAGGCTGATGCTGCCCTATCTCGCTTTCGCCGGACCCGCCACCGTGCTGCTGGCATTATCGAGCGCACAGGGCCGCTTCGCGCTGACCGCGTTTTCGCCGTTGCTGTTCAACATCGCGCTGATTTCAGTCATGATCGCGCTGTTCGCCTGGCGGCAGGAGGCAAGCTACGCCGCGCTCGTGATGGCAGCCACCGTCGGCATCGCCGGATTGCTGCAGTTGTTGATCCTAGCGATGCGCCGCGGCGACAGCGTCGCCACCCCGTTGCGCGTTTCATTCGATGCTCCGATGCGCGGCTTTATCGCCAAGGCGATCCCCGGCATGGTCGCAAGCTCGGGGCCGCAACTGCTGGTCGTCGCCGGCGCAATCATTGCCTCAGGCGCGCCGTCGGCGGTGTCTTGGATTTATTTCGCCAACCGCCTGGTCGAACTGCCGCTAGGCATTGTCGGCGTCGCCATGGGCACCGTGTTGGTGCCGGAAATGACGCGCGCGCTCCGCGGCGGTGATGCAGGCGCGGTCGCAAGCGCGGAATCGCGGGCGCTTGAACTTGCCACCGGCCTCGCTTTGCCGGCAATGCTCGGATTGATGGTGCTCAGCGCACCGATCGTGCGGCTGTTGTTCGAGCACGGCGCATTCTCCGCTTCGGACACCACCGCCACCGCGCAGGCATTGATGTGGCTTGCACTCGGCCTGCCCGCCCATGTGCTGGTGAAATCGCTGTCGCCGGCCTTTTTCGCGCGCGAGGATACGCTCACCCCGCTGATCGCGATGCTCAAGGGCCTCGTCGTCGCGATTGTCTTTGCCGTGATCCTCGGTCATTTCTTTGGCACTGCCGGCATCGCCGCCAGCATCGCGCTGGGGGCATGGAGCAACGCGGCGAGCTTGATCCGGCGCGGGGCCGCCACGTTCGGATTTTCAATCGATGCCGCCGCGCGCCGGCGGCTGCCGCGCATCGCCGCGGCCGCGCTGGCGATGGGCGCGCTATTGTGGCTGGCGATCACTTTCGTTCCGGCGCCGATGCATGGCCTGGCGCAGGCCGCCGTCCTGGCGGTGTCGATTGCCGGCGGGATGGCGGCTTACGGCCTGGTGCTGGGCCTGCTTGGCGTGACGGGATGGCGCGAAACGGTTAACGCCATCAGGCCAACAAAGCCCGGCGACTTGCGCAGCTGAGGCGCGCGTGGCAAACGACGGCGCGCAACAAGCAATCTGGAACTTCTGGCCATGGTTGAACGGGTTTTTTCGGGTGTCCAGCCGACCGGCAATCTGCATCTCGGCAATTACCTCGGCGCGATCGTCAATTTCGTGAAGCTGCAGGAGACCTACAACTGTCTCTATTGTGTGGTCGACTTGCATGCGCTGACGCAGGGGGTGGAGGTGTGGGGCGGCCCGGTCGAACTCGCGCGCAATACCCGCGAAGTGACCGCGGCCTTCATCGCCAGCGGCATCGATCCGAAGAAACATATCGTCTTCAACCAGAGCCAGGTGCACGAGCACGCGGAACTGACCTGGATTTTCAATTGTGTGGCGCGGGTCGGATGGCTCAGCCGCATGACGCAGTTCAAGGATAAGGCCGGCAAGGATCGCGAAAATGCATCGGTCGGGCTCTATGACTATCCGGTGCTGATGGCAGCCGACATTCTGGTGTACCGCGCCACCCACGTTCCGGTCGGCGAAGACCAGAAGCAGCACCTTGAGCTGTCGCGCGACATCGCGCAAAAATTCAACAACGACTTCGTCGACTCGATCCGCAGCCATGGCTTCAACGATGGCCTGTTCTTTCCGCAGCCGGAGCCGCTGATCACGGGACCGGCGACGCGGGTGATGAGCTTGCGCGACGGCACCAAGAAGATGTCGAAGTCGGACGCCTCCGACAATTCGCGCATCAATCTCACCGACGACGCCGACACCATCGCGCAAAAAATCCGCAAGGCAAAAACCGATCCGGAGCCGTTGCCATCGGAGGAAAACGGGCTTGAGACCCGTCCCGAAGCCGACAATCTTGTCGGCATCTATGCCGCATTGTCGGGCCGCGCCAAGTCCGACGTGCTGCGCGATTTCGGCGGCGGGCAATTCTCCAGCTTCAAGAACTCGCTGGTCGAGCTTTGCGTGGAAAAACTGTCGCCGATCGCCGCCGAGATGAAGCGGCTGATGGCGGATCCCGGCCATGTCGATCGGATCCTGATCGACGGCGCCGAACGTGCGGGCGCGATTGCCGATGAAACCATGAAGATGACCAAGGATATCGTCGGCTTCGTCCGCCGGCACTGAATTTTTGCGATGCGAAAGTATCGCCCAGTGCTGTGCGGACGATGCTGGTTTCTTCCGATCGGCCGTAATCGCTTACCCTAGCCCTCTCCCAAAGGGCGAGGGAGTGTGGCAGCATATGGCGCGCTTGCGCAGCACCGGGACATGCATGACCACCCAGCGACGAAGCTACGAGACGGGTCACAAGCCGAAATGTCTGGTTATCGTTGACGACACTGCGGAATGGGACCGCGCGGTCTATTACGCAAGCCGCTGGGCGATCCGGGCCGGCGGCGGCGTGGTGATGCTGCGCATCATCGAACTGGAAGATCAGAACCAGCAATGGCTCGGGGTCGCGGACATCATGCGCGCGGAAGCGGAGGAAGCGGCCGACGAGGCGCTCGACCGCGCGTCAGGCCGCGCCAACGGCATCGCCGCCATCACGCCGGAGCGGGTGATCCGCGAGGGCGACCCGACCGAGCAGATCCTCGACGTGATCGACAAGGACGCCGATATTGCCAAGCTGGTGCTGGCGGCCAATCCCGGGCCGGAAGGCCCCGGCCCGCTCGTTACCGCAATGGCCCAGGCGGTCGGCTCGTTCCCGATCCCGATCACCATCATTTCTGGCGATCTCAGCGACGCCGCGATCGACGCGCTGTCATAGCGATGCAGCCCGGAAACTGGTGATTTGCGCCCCTTGACCGTGCCTTTGCCGTAGCCATCTGGTAGAGAGACTTCACGCGCCGGCCTTGAACCGGCGACGCCGGAGAAAACCATGTTTATTCAGACCGAAGCGACCCCAAATCCCGCTACGCTAAAATTCATCCCCGGCCGCCTCGTGCTCGACAGCGGCACCATGGAATTCGCCAACCGCGAGGCGGCTGCGCGCTCCCCGCTGGCCGAACGACTGTTCGGCGTGACCGGCGTGACCGGCGTGTTCTACGGCTCGGACTTCATCACCGTGACCAAGGACGGTAGCGACTGGCAGCATCTCAAGCCCGCGATCCTGGGCGCCATCATGGAGCACTACATGTCCGGCGCGCCGCTGCTCGCCGACGGCAGCGCCGCAAGCGACGAGGCGAGCGACGAAGAAGGCGAGTTTTTCAGCGAGGCCGACGCCGAGACGGTCGAGATGATCAAGGACCTGATCGAAACCAGGGTACGGCCTGCGGTCGCCAATGACGGCGGCGACATCACCTTTCGCGGCTTCAAGGACGGCATCGTCTATCTGAACATGAAGGGCTCTTGCGCAGGCTGCCCGTCATCGACAGCGACGTTGCAGCACGGTATCCAGAACCTGCTGCGGCATTTCGTGCCCGACGTGGTCGAAGTCCGGCCGATGTAATTTCGCGCTGAGAGCATCGCCTATATCACCGTCATGCCCGGGCTTGTCCGGCTGTCCCGGGCATCCACGTTCCTGGGCTCCAGAAAAGACGTGGATGGCCGGGACAAGCCCGGCCATGACGGTGAGAACGGCGGGCCTTTCGCGGCGAATAATGCTACCAATCAATCATGCTGATCCTCGCCATCGATACTGCGCTCGATGCCTGCGCCGCATGCGTTCTCGACACCGAAGCCGACAGGCTGATTGCGCGGGAATCCCTGGCGATGAAGCGCGGCCATGCCGAAGCCTTGATGCCGATGATCGCGCGCGTCATGGAGCAATCAGGACTGTCGTTTTTGGCGCTCGACCGCATCGCGGTGACCACCGGCCCAGGTAGTTTTACCGGGCTGCGGGTGGGACTATCCGCCGCCCGCGGGATTGCATTGGCCGCCGGCAGGCCGGCGGTCGGAGTGACCACGCTGACGGCCTATGCCGCACCCGTGGTCAGCGAACATGGCGAACATCCGGTCATCGCGGCGATCGATGCGCGGCACGATCATGTGTACTTCCAGGTGGTCGGCGGCGACGGCACGTCGCTGATCGCACCGCAGGTCGCGCCGATCGCCGACGCGCTCGCGGCATGGCGCTTCGGACCGCCACATCTGGTCGGCAACGCCGCCGGGATCCTCGGCGAGCACTGGCCGGCGCATGCGGCGCCACCCGTCATGGTCGATGCGCAAGTGGCACCCGATATCGCCTGGGTGGCGTGGCTCGGCGCCGCGGTCAGTCCGGAAAGCGCGCCGGCCCGGCCCTATTATCTGCGCGCGCCCGATGCCAAGCCTTCAAAGAATATGCCGCCAACGACCTCGCAGCCGACCGCCTCATGATGGCGTGGCTCTCGGAACTTTGGAGTGGCAGCACACCCGCGATCGAAGCCGCGACCTTGCGCGACGCGCCGAGGCTGGCCGAACTCCACGGCGCCTCGTTTCATCGCGGCTGGGGCGAGAGCGAATTCGAAGGCATGATTCGCGAGCGCAATACGCTCGTTCATCGCCTCAGGCTAGGGAGAAAGACCATAGGCTTCGCGGTGTCGCGGATGGCGGAGGATGAAGCGGAGATATTGTCGATCGCGATCGACGCCGCCTATCGCGGCCGGGGACTTTCCCGTGACCTGCTCTTGACCCATCTCGGTCACCTGGCAGGCCGCGGCATACGCACCGTCTTCCTCGAGGTCGAGGAAAATAACCAGCCCGCACGCGCCCTCTACGAACGGGTCGGATTTGGGGTCGTTGGGCGCCGCGAACGCTATTATCGGCAGGCGAGCGGGGAACAATTGAATGCGCTTCTGATGCGCCGCGACTTGTCGTAAACTACGCGTAGTGGCAGAAAGCCGGTTAGGCAAAGGACCCCATGACCGCCCTGAAATCCACGCCGGCCGTGAAAGCCACCGGGATAGAGGCGCGTTGCGCCGCCACCGGCATGCGCATGACCGAACAGCGCCGCGTCATCGCGCGGGTGCTGGCGGAGGCCGTGGATCATCCCGATGTCGAGGAACTGTATCGGCGCTGTGTCGCGGTCGACGACAAGATCTCGATCTCCACGGTGTATCGCACCGTAAAACTGTTCGAGGATGCCGGCATCATCGAGCGCCATGATTTTCGCGAAGGCCGCGCCCGCTACGAGCAGATGCGCGACAGCCACCACGATCATCTGATCAATCTGCGCGACGGCAAGGTGATCGAATTCACCTCGGAGGAGATCGAGAAGCTGCAGGCCGAAATCGCCCGCAAGCTCGGCTACAAACTGGTCGATCACCGCCTGGAACTGTATTGCGTCCCGATGGACGACGATAAACCATCCGGCTAGTGTCGACCGATCTCATCATATTCGACTGCGATGGCCTGCCGGTCGACAGCGGGCGGTTTCCCAATTTGAGTTTTGACGCTCGGCGAGCCGCTACGGCGGCGGAGGGGCTAATGAGCGACCTCAACACCAAGTTCTCTAGCCTTAGACCGAATGAGAAAGCGATGTTTCTAGCGCGCGTCGCCCATATGGCGACGATTGCAGCCCGTGAATCGTATTGCCCTAGCGCCGCCCGCCCCGAACGAAACTATGATCGTCCCGATGCGGTTATTCTGCGAGACGCCAACAATTTCGTTCATCGCGTCACCGGCTACATCATGAACGTTCTAGAGGGTGCCGAGATGGCTGGACAGGACGAGTCCGTTATGGCGATGATTGAAAATCACGATCGGGAACGGGAGCTTACATCCTTCCTCCCGAAATGGCTGGCGATTTCAAATTCGGGCGCTCCTCAACAACGCGGTGATCTATTTCCACGCGGGAACAAGTGATTTTGATCGAGATTCCGGGTTCGCCACCGAGCCTCTCGTCGACCGCGATTTGCGCGTTGGCCCAACCCGGAATGACGGTGGCCGGTCCAAAAGCTGGATTTTCAACATTTTAGCCTATATTTGAAGGGCTCCGTCTCACGCCATCCAGGTTCCATGAAGCCGCCGCGCAAGCTGCATATCAAATCATATGGCTGCCAGATGAACGTCTACGATGCGCAGCGCATGGTGGACACGCTGGCGGGCGAGGGCTTTGTCGAGACCGCAAGCGCTGACGACGCCGATCTGGTGATCCTCAACACCTGCCACATCCGCGAAAAGGCCTCCGAGAAGGTTTACTCGGAGCTGGGCCGGCTACGCATCGCCAAGGACGAGGCGGCGCGTCACGGCCGGACGATGAACATCGCGGTGGCCGGCTGCGTCGCACAGGCCGAAGGCAACGAGATCATCCGCCGTGCACCGGTGGTCGACGTCGTAGTCGGTCCGCAAAGCTATCATCATCTGCCGCAGCTTCTGGCACGCGCCAAGAGCCATGGCCGTGCCATCGAGACCGAATTTCCGCTCCTGGACAAGTTCGGATTTTTGCCGCCGCCGCGGCCCGATGCGATCCGCGCGCGCGGCATTTCATCCTTCGTCACGGTGCAAGAAGGCTGCGACAAATTCTGCACCTTCTGCGTGGTGCCATATACGCGCGGCGCCGAGGTGTCGCGGCCCGTCGCCAAGATCATCGACGACGTGATGCGGCTCGCCGACAATGGCGTGCACGAAATCACGCTGATCGGACAGAACGTCAACGCCTATCATGGCGAGGGAGCGGACGGACAAGCCTGGCCGCTCGGCAAACTGCTGACGCGGCTTGCCGAGATTCCCGGCATCGTCCGCCTGCGCTATTCGACCAGCCATCCCCGCGACGTCGACGATTCGCTGATCGAGGCGCATCGCGATGTGCCGGCGCTGATGCCGTTCGTGCATCTGCCGGTGCAGTCGGGGTCGGACCGGATGTTGGCCGCGATGAACCGCAAACATACCGCCAGCGATTATCGCAAGGTCATCGACCGTTTTCGCGCCGCTTGCCAAGATATTGCATTTTCATCGGATTTTATCGTCGGTTTCCCCGGCGAGACCGAGGAAGATTTTTCCGCCACCCTCGCGCTTGTCGCGCAAATCGGATACGCTGGCGCCTATTCGTTCAAATATTCGCCGCGGCCCGGCACGCCTGCGGCGGAGATGCGGGAGACGGTGTCAGCTGAAGACATGGACGAGCGATTGGTGCGGCTCCAGGAATTGATCGACAGCCAGCAGTCGGCCTTCAACATGGCTGCGATTGGCAAGACCGTCGATGTGCTGTTCGAGCGCGCGGCGCGCAATCCGGGCCAGATCGTCGGCCGCACCGCCTATCTGCAGCCCGCCCATGTGATGGCCTCGCCCGACATTATCGGCCAGGTCTTGCCGATGAAGATCGAAAGCCTCGAGCGCTACAGCCTGCTCGGCGAACTCGCCACATCAATGCACGCGCACACGATGCGGGCCGCTTCCTCTCACATGACCAACGGAGCCTGAACCCTTGCCAAAAAGCGCATCGGATTCGCCTTCGCTCGCTCCCAGCCGCAAATTTGACCGCGACATGCAAATTCCGCCCGAGACGCAGGTCGTCATCGACTTCGATGACAACCGCGCCGCTTCGGCATTGGTGGGACCCTATGGGCAAAACCTGGCGCTGATCGAGCGCCGGCTTGGCGTCGTCGTCGATTCCCGCGGCAATCACATCACCATCGCCGGCTCGCGCGACGGCTGCGACGCCGCGCGGCGGGTGCTGGAAGCGCTCTATGCGCAGGCCGCGCAGGGGCAGGATCTGGCGCAGGGTGATGTCGAAGGCGCGATCCGCGCGGTCATCGCGCAAGGCTCGCTGTTCGAGTTCGATGCCAAAGCGGCGAAGTCGGCGTTCGAAATCGTCAATCTGCGCAAGCGTCCCGTGCGGGCGCGCACCGCCGCGCAGGACTCCTATATCCGCGCGCTGAAGCGCCATGAACTGGTGTTCGGCATCGGCCCAGCCGGCACCGGCAAGACCTGGCTTGCGGTCGCGCATGCCGCGCAATTGTTCGAACGCAAGGAAGTCGATCGCATCATCCTGTCGCGGCCCGCGGTCGAAGCCGGCGAGCGGCTCGGCTTCCTGCCCGGCGATTTGCGCGAGAAAGTCGATCCTTACCTGAGGCCGATCTACGACGCGCTGTACGATCTGATGGATTCACGGGTCGTCGAACGCGCGCTGCAAGCCGGCGAAATCGAGATCGCGCCGCTCGCCTTCATGCGCGGCCGCACCCTTACCAACGCCGCCATCATCCTGGACGAGGCGCAGAATACCACTTCGATGCAAATGAAGATGTTCCTGACGCGGCTTGGCGAAAACAGCCGCATGATCGTCACCGGCGATCCCTCCCAGGTCGATCTGCCGAACGGCCAGACCTCGGGCCTTGCGGAAGCCGCAAGGCTGCTCGATGGCGTCGAGGGCATCGCACAAGTGAAATTCACCTCCGAGGACGTGATCCGCCACGAATTGGTGGCGCGGATCGTCGCAGCCTACGAAGGATCGCCGCAGCGGCCGGTAGTCGGCAAGCCGTGATCCGAAACTGAACGCGCCCGCGAGCGCGCTGGAGGCGACTTCCGGTCGCAAAGAATTCTGCACGATGCCGAACTCAATCCTGCCCATGACCGAGGTTCTCGTTGTCGCCGATTGCTGGCACGATGAACCTGACGCGGAGGTCGTCATCCAGCGCGCCGTCGCGGCTGCCGCCGAGACCGTCGATCAGGATGTCGGCGAGGCCGAGCTCGCGGTGATGCTGACCGACGATGCCGGCATCCGCACCCTCAACGGCAATTGGCGCGGCATCGACAAGCCGACCAATGTGCTGTCGTTTCCGGCGCTGCAGCCCTCCGGCCCGAGCGGTCCGGACGACGCGCCGCGCACGCTAGGCGACATCGCGATTGCCTATGAGACGACGCGCAAGGAAGCCGATGAGGAACAAAAGCCGTTCGATCATCATCTCAGCCATCTCGCGGTGCATGGCTTCCTGCACCTGATCGGCTACGATCACGAGAAGGACGACGACGCCGAGGCGATGGAAGCCCTCGAGCAGGAAATTCTGGCGCAGCTCGGCATTCCCAATCCGCATTCGGATCGCGATCCCGATGCGAAGCGGGAGCGGATGGACTGAGATGGCCGACTCCGAACCGATCCACGACAACCCGCGCAATACCCGCAATCTGCCCGCGGTGGTGCAGCCCGGCGAGGTCGCGCGTCCCGTGGCCGAAGGCTGGCTCAGCCGGGCGATCCGCGCGCTGTTTGGTTGGAAGCCGGGATCGGTCCGCGACGATCTGCAGGTCGTGCTCGATGCCTCTACCCCTGATGACGTCGGCTTCACCGCGGTCGAGCGCACCATGCTGCGCAATATCCTTTCCCTGCATGAGCGGCGCATCGCCGACGTCATGGTGCACCGCGCCGACATCGTCGCAGTGAAGCGCGACATTCTGCTCGGCGAATTGATGGACCTGTTCGAGAGCGCGGCGCATTCGCGCCTGGTGGTCTATAACGAGACCCTCGATGATCCCGAAGGCATCGTTCATATCCGCGATCTCCTGGCGTTCATGACCGCAAGAGCGCGCGTGCCCGAGACCGCCAAGTCGAGACGCAAAAAGCCCTTCCCGGCGGGGCTCGACCTGCGCGCGGTCGACCTGGCGCTGCCGCTTTCGGACACCAGCATCATCCGGAAATTGCTTTACGTGCCGCCGTCGATGCGGGCGATCGATCTGCTCGCACAGATGCAGGCCTCGCGCATCCACCTGGCGCTGGTGGTGGATGAGTATGGCGGCACCGACGGCCTGGTTTCGATCGAGGATATCGTCGAGCAGATCGTGGGAGAGATCGACGACGAGCATGACAGCGACGAGCCGCCGGCGATCGTGCGGCAGGCGGACAACTCCTTCATCGCCGACGCCCGCGCCAGCCTCGACGACGTCCGCTCCGTGATCGGTGAGGATTTCGTGACCGGCGAAGCCGGTGAAGAGGTGGAGACGCTGGGCGGCTATCTCGTCAGCCATGTCGGCCGGCTGCCGGTGCGCGGCGAAGTGATTTCCGGTCCCGGCAATTTCGAAGTCGAGGTGCTCGACGCCGATCCGCGGCGCGTCAAGCGCCTGCGTATCGCCACACGCAAGGAGCGCGCCACGCCGCGCACCCAGCGCGAGAGCCGCCGCCGCGAGCCGGTACCGGACGGCGGCCAGACGCCGGTCCCCGATAATCCGAGCCCGCCAGCCAGCGACGGAGCCGGCTCGCAGTGACGATCCCTGACAGGCTCCGCGCGGCGGCTCTGGCGATCATCCTGACCTGGGGATGGAAACGCGCGGCCATCGCGCTATCGGCAGGCGCACTGTCGGTGCTGGCGACGGCGCCGTTCAACGCATGGCCGGTGTTGTTCCTGACCTTCCCGGTGATGGTCTTTTTGATCGACGGCGCGGGCGCCGGGAGATGGCGCGGCGTGCCGGCGGCGGCGATGACAGGCTGGTGGTTCGGCCTCGGCTATTTCGTGCTTGGACTGTACTGGATCGGCTACGCGTTCCTGGTCGACGCATCGACCTTCGCATGGTTGTTGCCGCTCGCGATATTGGGGTTGCCCGCTTATCTTGCGTTGTTCACCGCCTTGGGCTTTGCGCTGGCGCGGCTGATCTGGACCGGCGATGGCTCGCGTGTGATCGCGCTCGCCGTCTGCCTCACGATCGCCGAATGGCTGCGTGGCCAGGTGCTCACCGGCTTCCCGTGGAATGCGTTCGGCTACGCGCTGTCGGAGCCGCTGGCGCTGGCGCAGACGGCATCGCTGATCGGCCTGTGGGGCATGACATTCCTGACGGTGGCGATATTCGCGAGCCCCGCCGCGCTGATCGACGGCGGCTCGCGCGGACGAAGCGCCTGGATCGCGCCGGTCACGGCCATCGTCGTGCTCATCGCGATGGGCGCCTTCGGCGTTGTCCGGCTGTCGCGGCACCCGACCCTGACGGTCGCCAACGCCAAGTTGCGGATCATGCAGCCCGATCTGCAGCAGGACGAAAAATTCAACTATTCCGCCAAGGCGGCGGTGATGCAGAAATATTTGACGCTTTCCGATCGCGCCTCGGGACCGCAATCTACCGGCGTGCGCGACGTCACCATCCTGATCTGGCCGGAATCGGCGTTTCCGTTTTTCTTGACCCGCGAAGCCGACGTGATGGCGCAGATCGCCGATCTGTTGCCCAAGGGCACGGTCCTGATCACAGGTTCGGTGCGCGCGCCCGATCTGCCGCCCGGAACGAAAGTCACGCGCGCTTATAATTCGGTCTACGTGATCGACCATGACGGCACCGTGCTGTCGATTTACGACAAGCTGCATCTGGTGCCGTTCGGCGAATTCTTGCCATTGCAGGATTGGATGGAAAAGCTCGGTTTCGTGCAGCTCACCAAGGTTTCTGGCGGTTTCATCCAGGGCACGCTGCGCCGGACGATGGCGATACCAGGCGCCCCGCGTGCGCTGCCCTTACTTTGTTACGAGGTGATTTTTCCCGCCGACATTGCCGCGCGCGACGACCGTCCGGGCTGGATCGTCAACCTGACCAATGACGGCTGGTTTGGCATCTCGACCGGCCCCTACCAGCATCTTCAACAGGCGCGGCTGCGCGCGGTCGAGCAGGGGTTGCCGGTGGTGCGCGCCGCAAACACCGGCATTTCCGCGGTAATCGATCCGCTGGGACGGATTGTCGCCCAACTCGGTCTTGGTGTTGAAGGCGTGCTGGATTCC
>Ga0210406_10002261_pt1 | contig 22257 bp, 26 predicted proteins | sample IncBWC30MmetaG_FD_155454 | JGI IMG/M metagenome (GOLD analysis project Ga0210406, IMG submission 155454) | Forest soil microbial communities from Barre Woods Harvard Forest LTER site, Petersham, Massachusetts, United States - Inc-BW-C-30-M | ecosystem: Environmental > Terrestrial > Soil >...
TTGCTTGGCGATCGTCGCGAGGATCGATAAGACGGCGTCCTTGAACATCCCGCAGCTATCCAGGTATTGTTCGGTGAAGCTGCGCCAGTCGACGCCGTATCCGCTCAGTCGTTCAAGATCCTGGAGTGTGGCAAGCACACCCTCACGGCTGAACCGATCGAGCGACCAGAATAAGACCAGGCCAAACTCGCGACGGCTTGCCGCGGCTAGCATCGCCTGGAACTGCGGACGCTTCGAAGTCTTCGCCGACGCCTGGTCGATGAACTCGATGGTTATAACCCAGCCCTGCCGCGCTGCGAACTCGCGAAGCTGTGCGAGCTGGTTCTCAACATCCTGCCCTTTGTCCTTCGTGCTGACTCGACCATAAACCGCTATCCGTTGAATCGCCATGGCTGAGTTTGGAACATGAAGATGGACCGGACAATCACCCGTTCGTACCATTCCAGAAAGGGGCATTGACGGAACGATTCTCAAGGCTTCGTATCTACATGGCTGGACATCACACGACACCTTAGGAACCAGCAGACCTTTGTGGAACGCTCGTGCCAGTCGGAACCTGCCGCGGCGCCGTCGAACCGCTGGAAGGTGTGCAGTGAGACGCGGGCGAATCTCAATGCTGTTTTTCTTGGTGCCACCAAGCTGAACTTGCACGCGGGCGTTCCTTCCAATTCACCTCTTCCTTACCGTCCGCATCGCGCTCGATTGTCAAACCGTCAACTAAGCGGGCTCTCAGGTAAGGATCATTTCCACACAGGACCTCTCCTGCCCACGGATCGCCTTCCGTGGTCTGTCCGAATCTTGCTGCATACGGAGTTCTTCCTCCCGGCCACTTTATTGACAACTATTCTTCAAATTTGAAGTATTTGCTCGTGACCCAAATAAGCTCAACGAACTCGCGAACTCGGACTCCGCCAAGGCGAGAACTAAAGATGGCTGCGACTTCCCGTTTTGGGTGATCTCTAAGCCAATGCCAGGTAACCAGCCATGCCTTCACTCCACGCGCCTCTTTTGCTTTCATGGTGGGAGGATAACAGCCAGCCCAGAACAGGCGCAACGATTCACGGATTCTACGAAAGCCCTTGCGGAAAACGTCCTTCCAATCCGGCCGGATCAACTACGGAAACAAACCACTTTCAGGATCCGCCATCTGCTGCGGTGCCGCGGGCGCTCGCCGCGGGCGGCCTGCGGCGTATTACGCACGTACGGATCTGCGCGGGGGGCGGTCCACAATGATCGTCCCTACCGCGACAGCCAGATATTCTGGTTCGAAATGTCTCTTCCCGTTCGTCAACGAAAAGCATAACCAAGAACCGCGTTTTGGCGCAAACTCGTTAGAGTCGAACCTCTCCGCTCATTTCAGCCAATCGGCGACCGGTCGGATTCGCCCCCCTGGGACGTCGCTCAGCGATTAGACAACGATCTTGGCAAGATCATTCACATCACGGTCGACGGCGCGCCGGCCCCCGACAATCCGTTCCTCGGAAAACCGGGCGTTCTGCCGAAAATCTGGGCCTATGGCACGCGCAGCCAGGAAGGCCTCGCTTTCGATCCCAAAACTGGACGCTTATGGGAAAACGAGCACGGTCCTCGCGGTGGCGACGAGTTGAACATCATCGAGAAGGGCAAGAATAGGGCAACCTATAGAGCAACGCCCACAAGCGACGCGCCAACAACAAGCGAGAGGGACACTCGTTGCAAATCCTCGGCTGTGATCTAATCCGTCCCAGCACGAGGATGGCTTGGTCGCTTCGCCCCTGGGCTGCCGCGTACGCGTCGATCTGGACGGCTGCCTAAACACAGCCCGACTATCGCCCCGAAATCGATGCCCTAAGCGCTTTCGTCACCTGTCCTGCGATATCGTCCTGCACCTTCAACGTGTCCCCCCACGGACGGTCGTAGGTCTCGGTCCAAATGACGTACCCGCTCTCCGCACGAACCAGTCGCGCCGCGATGCGCACTCGATCCCCCCACTTGCGCACGCTCCCGTCCAGTAGATAGACGACGCCCAGCGTCTTGGCGATGTCTGGGATCGCTTTCTTATTTCCCTTGAAAAAGAACGATGCTGTGGGGGGCGGCACCCGAAGGCCGGGGATCTTGCCTCACCCGGCCGCTCGGCCAAGCACATCAGCAGCCGCATGGCCCGCACTTCGAGCCGGGCAGTTTCACCATCTCGCGATATTTCGCCGGACATCGGATTGACGCACCAGGCGCCGATGCGAAGGATTGTCGCGGTCGGACGTTCCATCGAGGATTAGCGCTCCGATCATGGCAACAGGATCGCGAAAAAACCGCCAGATTCCGTCTCCTCTCGGGCTTAGCCAGAAAAGTTTCAGAACGATTCAGACTGTTTCAGACCACGTTTCAGGACTTAATGGACGGTACCTGGGTATAGTCAAGCTACTATGACTGCAGCTTCAGCGGTTGCGCTGGCGCCCACCGGGAGAAGGAGCGCCCTCCTGGCGATCTCAGTGGGCGGCTTAACTGCCGGTGCCTTGGACTTTACACAAGCCACTACGCTGTTCGGATTCCAGGTTTGGCGCGTCGTCGCGGCCGCCTTGCTGGGTCCCCAAGTCCTTCATGGCGGCGCGCCCATCTATGCCCTCGGCATCTTCCTGCACTTCTTTATCGCGTTCTCCGTAACCGCCATCTACTACGCGGCAAGCCGCAGGCTGCTGTTCCTAATGGAGCACCCACTGGTGTGTGGATTGGTGTACGGCGCCATTGTGGAGAACGTGATGAACCTGATCGTTCTGCCGCTCTCCGCTTTACACGCGCGGGGCCCTTACTCGCTGCATGACATGCTCCTGGGATTGGGAGTGCACATGCTCGTGATCGGCCTGCCGGTCTCTTTCAGCGTAAGGCGATTCGGGAAATAGCATTTATGCGACTAACAAGAGCTGATCTCTTCTCGTCAGGCTTGACAAGAGCTGTAAAAACGCGGAGGCAAAGGCCAGTACCGTGGCTGCACGCGCGAAGCGTCATCACCGTGCACGAACACTGCGGCCATCATCATGAAGAGCGCCATTACGATCGCTGAATATCTCATAAGCTCGTTCGACTAGTTGCACTGCGGTGACGGTATCCAGTGCGAGATTGAGAACCCAAGGGCCCTCCGGCAGTGGGTGCTCGGCTTCAATTTCAAGGTATTGTATGAATCACGAGTGGAGATATTCCGAACTTCCTACTCACCCATCGGATGCGCCATGTGATGTCTCCAATTAACCCAGCCTAGAGAGTTCGAACCAGAATGGCTGGCTCCCCGAGCGCTACATTACAAGAAATAGAAACTGGCACGCGCGACTAGAGAGTCTGTAAGCCATTGACTTGAAAACCACCTCGGTAAAATCGAAGCGGTGAAAACAAGCACGTCCGTGAGCCGACGATTCTCTTTCGATGCACTGCTTGGGCAGCCAAGCGATACATCTTGAAATACGAGGTCGGCTCTCCAAGCAACAGATCTTCCGCGAGGCGGATCTCACGAGATCGCAGCTTACGAGAGCCATTCTCTGGTGGGCGCACATGCACAAAGCACGACTGCAAGGGTGCATTCTGGCGGGGACGATTTTTAAGAGAGTTGACCTGAGCAGAACCGAAGGACTTGATCAGGCGAAGCAGACCGGACCATCGAGCATTGGCATCGATACAATCTACGAATCGAAGGGGCAGATTCGGGCGAACTGCGAGGTTTGATTTGCTCTGCGTGGTTGGTAACCTTGGAATGCTTTAGGTCGTGCCGGATAATCCGTACTTGCGAGGTGCCACCGGCCCGAGGGCAGAAGCGCTCCTGCTAACGACGGTGAAGAAGGATGGCATACTGATGGCTGAGATTATAGAAATTGTCAGGGATCTCCAATTTGGCTTTTGATGTCCCGGCCGAATGCATGGAGGATGCTTTTGTGCGATTGGCAGAAGAAGAAGGCGGACTTCCTTTCGCGGCTGTGCTAAAGCTTTGATCAGACCAAGGTACTCAACCGGAAGGGACGGCGCTTCACGGAACTGTGCGATCATGCGAATCGACAAGTCCCAAGACTCTGCAGGTGGATAGCCGCCTACGATGTAGATTGTACGATAGGATCAAACCGACGCAACATGACTGTGCTTGTACTCGGCGCCGGCGCCTCCAAGAGCTACACCTCGTCACCCAGCGGATTGCAAATGCCACTCGCAAGAGACTTCTTTCGCACATATATGCACTCGCGCCTAAAGGATCAGACTTGGGTCCTGATTCATCACATCATTGGTTACCTGCAGTTGTTTCGGCATTCATCTATTGAAGAGTTCGTCCTCCGCAATGAAGATATCGAGGCTTTTCATTCCGAGATTGAGGAGCGTCTCAGTGCAAGCGCAGAGTCAGACCGGATGACTCAGGTTGCGCTCTCCTCCGCCAGCACTCAACTCGTGTTCCTCTTTGCCGCGCTGATAAACGAAATCCAAAATGGTCCGCCTTCACGGCCCCACTGCAAGCTCGCACGACGCTTGCGACAAGACGACTGCGTCATCACGTTTAACTGGGACACGCTAATGGATCGGGCCCTCGCGGAGGTCACGTCCTGGCGATGTGACTCCGGGTATCGTGCGATCCCAGCTGCAGTCTATCGCGATTCTTGGGTAGCTCCTCAAGAGCCTGCTGCGCCCACTGCGCCGACCCTTCTAAAGCTACACGGGTCGACTAACTGGATAACGAGTTACATCATGCACGAGCAGGGGCGCCCGAGGCTGATGCATGCCGCCAGCCCAGATACGCTATGCATCTTCGAACACTGCACCAAGCCGTATCACACTTGGCGTGGGCGTTTCATGCCAGGGTTTGAACCATATTCGTACGGGTACTATCCACCCAACATACCCGTTCCAGGCATGAGCGCCGACCCGGGTCACGTATTCGTCCAATTCAACCTGAAGTTTCCCGGGATACCCGACGGGGACGCTGGCGAGGAGGGATTGACCTCGATGCCTCTCATCATCCCTCCAGTCAGGGAGAAGAAGTACGATCTATTCGGTGAACTGTTTAGACGAATCTGGCAGGGGGCCGAAGACGCGCTCGCAACAGCCGACAGAATCGTGCTGATTGGTTACTCTTTTCCTATCACAGACGTCCAGAGCGACCACCTTTTTTGCAGCGCTTTCCTCCGACGCGAGACGATGCCCGAGGTCTTCATCGTCGACCCTGCACCAGAACGGGCAGCCGAGAAATTTCAAATGGCGTATGGTATTGCCTCCGACCATTTAACGGTGTACAAAGCTTACTTCACAGAGGAATTCGAATTGGACGCAATATTGCCGAAAGCCTGAGAACGAGAATGTCGGAATCATTGGGAGGGGCCAGGGCCGCCCCATCCGAACAGGCAGAGATGGTTGTAAGCCCAGAGCTTAATGGTGGAAGGTTGAGAGGGCTCAACGTTCGCGAGCTAACGTATCCACGCTAAGAACCGTATCAGAGCGGTCCTGCTTGCTCGGAAAAATCTGGTCAATTGACGCGAACAAATTGTAGGAGAGTCTGCTGTGCCTTGATGCCCTGACCAATGGTGCGAGCGGCCGATCAAATCGGGCTGATCTGCGAGAAGCGTTCGTAATCGTAATCGTTCAAATAAACCACGGGCTGGCGCGGGATCATGTTCCAGCGCAAGAGCGCCTGTGTCATGGCATCTACTTGATCATCATGGGCGCCGTTGGGAAAGGCTGCACATTCTTCGATGAAGTCGTTCACCCAGGGAGCGTAAAGGGGGTGCGGCAGATAGACGTTTCCGGCCTCGATCAAGGGACTGACCGCCATGGCACGCGCCACCTTTCCACCTTCCGGGTTTACTGGAAGAATGCCAGGGATCTCGTGCTGAAGCATCTGAATCACGGCCGATCCGTTGGCCTTGTCCTCGATCCGCTTGGCAAGAGTGCCGGGCCACCTTTGAGATAGTTCACGAATCGCTTTAATGGTGGCAGGGCAGTCCATTCGAGCGCGGATCTGATGTCCAAGCAAGTAGATGGAGCCCGAACGGGCCCATGCTTGGCCGACAACGTAATCGGAAGTATCGAGATCCTTGAAACTACAGTCCCAACTTTGAATCTGTTCATCGACGTAGCTCGGAGCATTGATCGCGGGGATCGACATGAGCGTCCCGTCCGGCAGTGATACGACGACAGGCGGCAGGTTGGCGCCCTGCGGCTGAAAGTATCGCCACCAGTGCCGTTTGAATATTCCGCCACCGAGCGGTGAAGGACGCTGCTGTAGTTGCCCGGCCGCGGCGTAGCTGCCGAGTCTGCGCTTCAGATCCTCGATCTCCTGCGTGCCGTACCGCTCCTTCCAGAGCAGCTCACCCATCTCTTTGCGCGGATCGGAGAATCCAATCGACGTCTTGCGTGTCGAGCCTTCGTACTCGGCCGGCAGACATAAGTGCTCAAAGCCGCCTTGTTCCAGTAGATGGCCACTCAGATCCTGCTGATGGCATCTCTGCATGACTACCACCATGGCGCTGGTCTTGGGATCGTTGACACGCGTGGACATGACGACGTCCCACCAGTCGAGCGTCCCTTTACGAACGGAATCTGACTCGACTTCCTGAACATTATGAGGATCATCGCAAATAATGCGATCGCCGCCTTCACCAGTCGCAGAACCACCCACCGACGTCGCGATCCGGTAGCCGGATCGGCTATTATCGACCCGAACTTTTGTGTTTTGATCGCTGGTGAGCGAGAACCGATCGCCCCAGCGTGATTGATACCAGGGCGATTCGATTAAGCGCCGGAACTTCACCGAATCGCGAATGCTGAGCGAAGCTGCATAGCTGCTGTAGAGCCATCGACGTTCCGGGTGACCGATCCACTCCCATGCCGGCCAGAACACGGAGACAAGCAAGCTCTTCATATGTCTGGGGGGCACGTTGATCAGGAGGTTTCGAATCTGACCGCGGGTGACCGCCTCGAGGTGCTCGATGATGGCATCGATGTGGAAACCAGGGACAAATGGGGTTGAAGGCTCGACAATAATCCAAGCCTGATGGACAAACTCCAGCAGGCTGCGGACTGCTCGTTCGGCGTCAATCTCGATCAGGAGGCCGGGTCTTTGTAGCAATGATGCGAAGTTGTTCAAGTTCTTCATGCGATAGTTGGGAATAATCAGGTTTGGTTTCAAACTGGATCGGAGCGCCGTCTGGTCCGCTGTGTTCGTTGCTTTGGATGTCTTTGTATCCAAGCAGATTCTTGGCCAGGAAGATGGCAGCGGCAATGTTGCCGGCCGCCGCTAAGCGAAACAACGCTCGTCGGACGGACACTCGGCCCCTGGCTTTGGCGCGGGCAATGACTTCGGCGAACTTCCTAACGTCCTTCCGGCGAGCTAGCGTGCGTGTGCTGACACCGACAAATGCGGCGACCTCTTCGTCCGTGCATTGCATCCCGTAAAGCTTCTCAAGCTCAGCGGTATCGATCTTCACTCTAGGCCGCGCCATGGTTCACTGCTCCTTTTCGAGGATTCGTAGTTCGGCGCTCCAGTCCGAGAGCGCCAGGCACAATCCCTCCATGTCGGAATGCCCCGAAACAATCTGCCACTCGATTTCCGCGATCTCGCGGCGGCATCGTTCGATTCATGCGGCGACTCCGAGCCTTTCGGCTTTGACCTGGTCGAACGTGCGGCCGCTGCCTTCGAGCGTTGGCTCCAAGCCAGTGAACTGCTGCCACCTAAGAACAGCTACATCCGTGTACTTCGGATCGATATCAATGCCGTAGCAGATCCGTCCTGTAACCTCGGCCGCCATGATGGTGGTTCCAGAACCGAGAAACGGATCGTAAACCAATTCGCCGCGCTTGGTGTGGTTCAAGATCGGGCGCCGCATCAGTTCCAACGGCTTCTGAGTTGGGTGATCGCATTTCTCTTCCTTGGAGCCGCCCATGATGAATTTGGGTGATGGGACTTCCCACACGGTCGAGTTCTCGCCGGCTTTTCCGAACCAGGGAGCGTTCTTTTTTCGGACGTACCACGCCGGCTCGTGCTGAAACCAATAATGCGTTCGCGTGAGCACCGTTCGGCCTTTATTCCAGATGATTTGTTGATGGTGTACGAAGCCGATGCGCAGCAGCCCGGCAAGAACCTCGCTCGTAAATTTCGAAGCGTGCCAGACGTAAGCAACCTGGAGACTCGGCACCAGCGCGAAGGCTTCCGACCAATCGGCTCGGGTGTCGGACGAGATCGATGTATTTGTGTGGCCCACAGTCCGGTGCTTCATGTAGCTCGGCTCGGCCGGGCCGTGGCCGTTTAGCCCGGCTCGGTCTCTCCACTCGCTGTCCAAACCGACGCCATACGGCGGATCACTAACGAGCAGAAACGGTGCCGACTTACCGCACAGTAGAGCTACGGCATCTGGAGAAGTCGCATCACCGCACAGGATCCGGTGCTTGCCACAGAGCCATAGATCACCGGGCTTGGAAACCGGCTGAGCCGGCACTGGCGGTGCTACTTCGGCGCGCTCGAGCAGATCGGGATCAGCGAGGAAATCTTCTATCTCATGCTGATCGAAGCCGGTTAGCTCGAGGTCGAAGTCGAGAGCATAAAGCTCTTCCAGTTCGGGGCCCAGAAGGTCGAGGTCCCAATCGGTCTCCTCGTGGCTGCGATTATCCATCAACCGGTACGCTTTGACCTGCGCTGGCGTTAGATTGTCGGCGACGTGGACAGGCACCTGTTTGAGTCCCAACTTCTTCGCCGCCAGCAGCCGCGTATGGCCGCAGATGATGACGCCATCTTTATCTACGACGATTGCTTGGCGCCAGCCAAATTCCTTGATCGAGGCAGCGACTTTGTCGATCGCGCGCTCGGGGATCTTGCGGCTATTTCGGGAATAGGCAATCGGTTTGTCGATCGGCCACCACCACACCTTCAGATCGTTCATCCGTGCACCTCGGAGTGAATTGGATCTTTCGGAGGGTGCCCTTTGGGCTGGCCTGTCGAACCGGTCCTGTGCTTCCTTTATACGCTGATTCGAAATCGATGTCTAGTCAATCAGGTAACTCTCCGGCTTGGGCGTTATTCGGCAGCGGACGTTTTGATCGCGACTCCGAGGGCACCATCAACGGCTCGAACGAGAAAACGTTGATCGGTCGACTCGCTCTTGTAGCCGAGGCGGACGAGAGTCCGAAATGTCTCCAGATTGTAAATCTTTGTTAACGGCATTCATCTCGCCCGAAAAATCTACCGGTATTTTCCGCATGTACAGATGGGGACAGAATTGGAGGGTATGCGATGTCAAATGCTTTAGCTCGGTCCGGTCAGTATGTACTCGCGACTGGTGCGGACGCTGTCGGCCGCCTCAAGATACTTCACAGGATATATTCATCCGCTGGTCGCGAGGCGCTTCTCGAAGCGGGACTCAAGGAAGGCATGAGCGTTGCGGATTTCGGCTGCGGTCCGGGCACGATGACTCGGATGCTTGCGGCCCTTGTTGGATCCTCGGGAAGTGTCATCGGGATCGATTTGCACGCGGCCCAACTCGAAGAAGCGAGGCAACTCTGCGCAATGGATGGTCTGGTTAATACGACGTTTGTCGCTGCCGACGCGTGTGGTACAGGGCTTCCCCAAAATCGGTTCGATCTCGTATATTGCCGGTTTCTGCTGCTCCATCTGATGGACCCGGCGTCGTGTCTGCACGAAATGTGGAGGGTTCTTAAACCCGGGGGAATTCTGCTCGTGGAGGACGGAGACTTGGCGTCCGCCTGCAGCGTTCCACCGACGGCTCTCGATGCATTTGCGGATCTGTTCAGTCGCCTGGGGCCCATCCGTGGCGTAGACTACTCTCTGGCCAATCACCTGTGCCAGCTCGTAGGAGATGCGGGCTTCTCAATCATGAACCTGAAAATTCATCAGCCTGCTGAACGAGCCGGGCTGAGCGGCTTGCTACTGAAATGGAGTGTGGAGGAAGCAGGCCCTGCGTTTGTCGAGGCCGGTTTGATCACCCTCGAACAACTGCAGCGCACGATTGAGGAAATGGAGAGCGCCGTCGGAGACCCCAATGTTCTGGCGCTCGCGCCGCGTATGTCTTTGGTCTCAGCACGGAAACGGATGAACTGAAATGAACCACTGTCCACGGCAACCTCCGCTGGACGATCACTGGAGGGGCTGGCCGACTTCCCATTCATAATCCACCAGCTCTGTCGAGATGCGGTTTGGTGTCAGTTGCCGGTACGCCAGCAGCAGCTTAAGCGGCGCAACGGACAAAAGTGGTGGAATGGCAAGGATGGGTTCACGGGCACATTCTCGTCTGCTGCGGTGTCAACATTATTTGGACTCTCTAACGCGAATACCCGGATCGCTGGCCTTCCTCCTTTGCTGTTCCATCCGTGCTTTCGCCGTAGCGCCTTCGGACGTGCATTTGACGCTCGCCGTCACGAAATCTCCCGCCGTTTACCACTTAGGTGAACGGATCGTCTGCGAGCTGTCATTTTCGGCGTCCACACCGGAGAAGTACGGGATCGTCAACATCGGCTACTCGAGGCACAGTTCGGGCTCCGGGCTTGAGACCTTCATCGTTACTCCCTCCGACGGCACGTCAGATCCGAATGTCGATGTCAACCGCCAACTCGCGTTCATATACGCCGAGTCCGTTCTCTCGAGCTTTACCACGCTATCGTCCGTTCCGAGTGTTGTGAAAATCGATCTCAATGAATGGCTGCGCTTCAACCGCCCAGGCGTGTACCGGCTGCAAGCGCGATCATCGCGAGTCGGGCTGTTCCATGAATCCTTACCGGTAGCGCTGAGCTCGAACGAAATCGAACTCAACGTGCTGCCCGCCGACCCGGCGTGGACTGCGGGTGAAATAAGCGATATCAGAAAAATACTTGATTCCTCCGCATCCAGCGCAGAGCAGAAAACCACCGCGGCCTCGCGCTTGCGATATCTGAATACGGAGTCATCAACAGCGGAGATGGTCCCTCAGCTTCCAGATTCGGCAGACGAGCCGTATCACCACGCTTTGTATCAAGGGCTGATCGAGTCGTCTTTCCGAAAGAACGCTATCAAGATGCTGCAGCAAACCCTTCGTGGTCCGGCCACTCTGGTCTCCTGGGATGCCGTCGATGTGTTGACAACGCTAACTCTTGTGGATGAATACCAAAACCAGCCGATGCCGGAAGAGCTTAGCGCTTTGCAGAGATCGGCGCAGGAGCGCCGCGATCGATACTCAGCCGTTTCGGCGAGATACGCGGCCGAGTTGAAGGCGAGCTTGCCGCAGAGATCCGGCCGGGCCCTGACGGACGCAATCTTTGCGCTTTGGAAAGAACAGGAATTACACTCCCAGGGTGCGCCCTCTGACTCACTGGTGGCCTTGCGCCAAGAGATCGTTTCGATTGCCGGCGATCTCACGCTCAACCAACAGGCGTGGCTCCTCTCGATCTATTGGCAGGGCCTACCCAACCGGGCGAGCCTTTTGTCCCTCGTAAAGAAGCTTGCGCTTTCCGACCAACCCATCGTGCTGAGCTGGGTAGGCAGAGACCTTCGGAAGACGGCCCTGGCTTGCTGGTGCGAGCTGGATGCCGCCGGTTGCCTGGGCCACTAGTTCTTTCGGTACGTTTTGCGTCCTTCAGGCACGCCGCAGATAAACACCATTGCGTTGGTCAATCCACTCGGACGCATTGTCGCTGACTCGGACTTGTGACTTCAACGGCCCGTCAGCGGCTGACGAATCTTTGCCTGGACCGTGGCAGCCCCTTTTCCAGATGCCGATCTCGCTCCCCTTGCGCGCCAACAGCGCGTGGCTCTAAGGCTAATTGCTAGGGCTTGTGCGGCTAGAATTGTCTTGAATCCTACGGCAGTCATGGCCCAACATGGCACTGATGAAAACAATTGGCTACGTTCGTGTTTCCACAGACAAGCAGGCGGACCGAGGCGTTTCCCTCGAGGCCCAAGCGGAGAAGATTCGGGCCATGGCCGTGGTCCACAACGCCGAGTTGATCGACATCATCGTGGACGGCGGAGAGTCGGCCAAGAGCCTGAACCGCCCCGGCATGGCACGCTTGCTCGCGCTGGTTGACGCCGGCGAGGTGCAGGCGGTCATCATCGCAAAGCTCGACCGGCTCACCAGGAGCGTGAAGGATCTGTGCACGCTGCTGGAGCGCTTCGAGCGGCGCGGCGTCGCGCTGGTATCGGTCGCGGAGTCGCTCGACACCGGTTCGGCGGCCGGGCGCCTGGTGCTGAACATCATGACGGCAGTTAGCCAGTGGGAACGCGAGGCAATCGGCGAACGCACCCGGGACGCCATGAGTCACAAGCGGAGCAACGGCGAGCGCGTGGGCAATATCCAGTTCGGCTATCGGCTTGGCGCTGACGGAAAGCACGTCGAGCCGGACCCCGCAGAGCAGGAAGTGCTCGACGAAATCCGTAGTATGCGCCAGAGCGGCACTACCCTGCGAGGCATCGCTGCCGCGCTGAACCACCGTGGGCGCCGGACACGCCGCGGTTCTGCCTGGCGGCTGGAGCACGTGGCCAGGATCACCAAGCAGGGAGCGACAGCGTGCTGAACGATCATTCCGGGAAAAGGCGGTCAATCTCGGGATCGTCGGATAGGCTGACGATTTCTCCGCACTCGTCGCACACGAATGCGATCAGTCTAGAGAACCCGGGAGCCAGATGAACTGCGCCACAGCGCGGACAGATCGCGCTGGCAACATCGCCCTGAAGTTCCATCTCCCTCAGCGTACGTTCAAGATCGGCCACCGGAACGGTGCGGACTATGGCGTTACATTCGTTGCAAACAATGTCCGCCTGATCTCCGCGACCGATGCCGAACAGACAGCCGCAACAATCAACATCGCCGAAATCCGAGTGAGGAATGATCGGTCCGCGCTCATGTTCTGCGTTCACTGGTTTATTATCGCCGCTGCCATTCAATGAGCTTGCGGGATGGAAGCGCCCGCCATCCGCCAATCAGGAGGAGTACCGTGGAATCGCTCGGAGGGGACGCAGTTAAAGCCCCGCGCGGCATCCTCCGAGCGCCCACGCCGGCCGAACCTGTCTCCCGGCACTCAGCTGGGAGTCGTCGAGGCGGATTTGCCTTCGCTACAACCGCACTACTACGGCCAACAGCACGGCTCAGATGGGAAGTGGAGCCGAGCCACAGTCAGAATTGTTCGTTAGGATTGGAGTACCGACCGCCAGCAGCTTGGAGAACCGCCAGCCAGGCAGCGAGCAGCAGTAACAGCGGAGCCGTCAGCAGACCAGGGAAGTAGCCCCCTCGCGACAAGGCAAGGACGGAGTGGCCAATGCCGTTGCCGAGCTCCAGAATGGTCCACAACCAAACTAACCCCCGAGCAGCGTGCCAGCCTGACCGCACGGGAACGGCCCAACACCATAGACCGAACGTGACAAGGGCCGCGTTGACGACTAGGAAGCCCAGAGCGAGATCGCTGCTGACGAGGCTGCTCACAAAGCGAGCCGGGGCGAAGACCTCATACAACTTGGTGGCGTACTCTTCGATGGAGTGGGCGCCCTGGGCGAGAATCAGGAACAAGAAGACGAGCTGGCTTCTGTGTTCCACAAGACCTCTTGGGCCATGCTAACGCTTGTGTCGCGGAGGAGCAATACAGCTCGCGAGCCCTCCGTCACAGATGGTATTTACTGGCTGTCGCAGATCCCAAATTCGGAACGAGAATCCGGTGTTTCGAGGAGAGGAATTTTATTTGCCGAGATTATAGACCCGAGCCGTCCCGTTCTGGATGAAGGTACAAGTGCCTTTCCCATTGGGGCCGCAGACTTCGTGCTGCATCTTGATCATTTCCAACTGGATGAATTGCTCCGGCGAAAGGTGCATCGCCTCGCGGTAAGTATTATCGGCTTCCGCTCGGCTGGTTTCCGCAGCGCGTCTCTGATCTTCAGCGAGTTTTCGTTGTTTCTCAGTGTTGCTGCGCTGCTCTTGCGCCGCAGTCTCAATTCGTTGGTTCTTGATCGCATCCGGAGGATTCGCCCGGCCAACGGTCATTGTCACTAGGGTAACGGGTAGTCCCTTGCTGGCAATAAAAGCTGTCAACCCATCACGGATCTCCGCGTCGATCGCGTCCAGCGCTACGGTGCTAATCGCGGTCTCATTCATCCCGTGCTTCCGTACGGCCTGGCGGACCATGGTCTTGAATGGCTCTTCGAGGTTGTTTCTATACCAGTCTGGGCCAAAAGTCTTAATCAAGTTGACGGAGTCGGTGACTTTCAGGACCATGATGGCGTGGAAGCTGATTGGGACGCCGTCCTGCGTCATCGTGTCGTCGAGTTGTGTCTCATACTTGAGCGGCTGCACGTAGACATCGACGCCTTGCGTCGTAATCGCAGCCACCGTCAGTCCGGTCTTAACCGGCTCAGAATCTACTCCGCCGTGGCCAAAGATTAACGGCTTTTTGACCAATACGATCTCATGTCCAGCATCCGGAGAATACATCCGGCAGCCCGTCGCTAACGCCGCGAATGAAAGAACGGCCCATGTTTTCCGCATACTCCAATTTAGTATCGACAGCTGGGACGTTCACGGATAGGGATGCGAAAATTCGTTTCGACTCGCAGGCGTTTGGATTCAAATCTGTAATTCACAAAGTGGCCCAGTCGACCCCGGTACTCGCTAAGCTGCTGAGCACGTAGCGTGAATAAGCCGCAGGGCTGCCGCCGTCTCCTGAATCGTCTACCGCACAGCCACGGCCAACAGCACGGCTAGAGTCGCCACCCCAATTGCGAGCGGCCAAAAGCTAAGCCTTGGGGAGCTATTCACCGGGCTGTATTGTCGCACGCTCAAACCCGTGCCGGGCAGGCCCGCGCTCACGTATCGCTGCCCACGCGCTGTGACACCCACGTGGAAGCCTCGGCCACCTAGTGAGACACCAACGCCAGAAAGGCTCACGTTGAGGTGCACGCGCGGCAGCACGCGGATGCGTCGCTGAAACCGTAGGCCGTGGAAACGTCCGCGTCTCATCGTAGGCCTCCGTTCAGAGCCGCTTTCACGCGGTAAGGTTCTAGCAAATCCTGCGCCCAAGCCGGAATGCCGGGCCAGCTATAGCCCGCTTCGCCACTCGTCTCACCCTTCCAGGATGGAGTGCTTTCAATGCGCGGTAGGACGACTTGGAGCAGTTCATCGTGCGGGTACAGATACCATTCGCCGTTGGTGGCAGGGAACGCCATGTACAGGCTCTTGCCACGATACTTTTGCCAGAACCCAAATCGCCCTTTCAATTGCACTTGCAACGAGCTGCCGTCGATATGTTGGGCGATCAGATCCGCGCCATTCCAGTCCGCGCTGAGCCGCATCGTGTTGAAACCATAGTCTGCCAAGATGGCAGAGAGCTTGGCGAAGTTGTAGTTCTCAATCTGGCGAGAGTTCAACGTACGAGGATCGACGTGAGTCATTGCACCCCACGCGTTTTCACGACCCTACGATGGACCGCTTCAGCCGTTGAAGTTCACCGAGGACATCGCCCGGAAGCCGCCCTTTCCTAACTGCATCCTGCAAATTCGGCCGGCCCTGGAGTGGTCCCAAGCGCTGTGCCGCACGGATCTCGGATTTGAAGGCTTCGGCCAGGGACGTTCCGGCTCCGCCCTTTGCTTCATCGATGAACCTCCCATCCTTCGCGGTGAAACGCCTCTTGCTCGAACTATTGTTGGCGTCGGCAAAGACCGTGAAGTATTCGCTATCACCCTCTGCTGAGAAATACCAGGCTGGTTCCATTTGAAGCCCTCCGAATTCTCAATCGACAGAATGGAATACAAACTTAAACCTGGGAGCGATCGGGCACCTCGAACGGGTCGCGGCCGGGAAGCACGTCCAAGGATGTTCCACGGCGTGCAGCCATTTACTGCATCAGCGGCTTAGACCCAAAGCCGGGCCCGTTCGGTAATGTTCCACGATCCGCCGTTTTCGAAGCTTCAGCGTCGCCGCCGCTCGCGCCAACGCCAGAATCGAATGAGTAGCCGGGCCATCGCGTTTGACATCCAGCCCGGCAGTGGCAGGAACACCCAGAAGAAGGAAAACAGGACCGCGATGACAGCTACGACGATAATCACCGCCGGCGCATAAAAGGAAATCAGTGCAAGGGTTTGCATATGAACTCTCCCGAGTCCACACGACCTTGCCTGGTTGTCCCGAGAAATGGAATGGCACTTTGGACATAACGGCGAGTGGCCTGGGAAACAGAATGCGCTGCGTGCTCCCTGGGCGCGCCGTTGGACAGCAGGTGGGGAAACACAGCCGTCTGGTTGGCCACGACGCCACTTGGAGCGCGCGTGCGCGGCTAAGAAGTGGCCAATCTGCCCGCATGCCGCCGGAACGTTTCTGCGAACGATGATTTGGCATTCGGGCGGCCCGTAACGAGTGAGTTTTGCCGAAGCCTATTCGTTTTCGCGAGGCGGAAACTGGCAAGGAATCAAATATTTACGGCGAGATGTGCACCGAACATGTACCTTTTCGGTACCTTTTCAGCGCAAAACGCCGCAGAAATCGCGTACCAGTTCCGGCTTGCGGGGGCAGCCGGGAGTCTCGGGCCAACGACCCCTCGCTTCACGCGCTAGGGCGCGCCGCCGTTGGCTTGGTGGAGGAATACGGCCACCTCCCCGCCTGGGACGCCACTGTGGGCGCGTACGACGCCAAAAACGGCGTTTCGTGCGACCGACCCGCCCAAACAATTCGCCTCGGTTTGATTTGGAGGAAAAAAAGGCGCTTTCAAGTGCCGTGACGGGTCCGTGACGTCACTTACTCGCGCCTGCAAGCAGGAACGCCGCCCCTGGCGCGTGGCCGAGGCGGCGTTTGGACGACGAGTTGCCTGTGCTACTTTCCGATCCTGTATGTCCGTTCGCCCGCGGCGTTCTTGGACGAATCGATCTTCTCGCCTCCTTTGCTCCCCAGGATGCTGACGAAGCCACGCACTGTGTGCGGCTGCCAGCCCGTCGCCTTCATGATTTCCGCAAGTGTGGCGCCTTTCGCGCGGTTCATCATCGCGATCACCTCCGCCTTCTTGTTGGCGCGATCGGCTTTCGGCTTGGCCGCGGCCCTCTTGGCCCGCCCCCCCTTCTTCGCGGACTTCGCCTTCTTGGCCTTGCGCGGGCCCTTGGTCGCCGGAGCTTCAGCCGCCGACGTACTGGTGTTCTCAGAATCGTTGCTCATGTTAATTCTCCTTTGCCGCAAGCTAGCCTGCGGTCGTCACATGGATCACTCCAGTTCAGAGAAAGAGCAAGCAGAATCTTTAGCGATTTAGGCGATTGAGGCTAATGGCAGCTCGGAATAAGGCGATTTGGCGGGCGCGGTCCCTTTTTTATAGGGCCCGACAAAACGAAGTGTGATTGTATGGTGTGAACGTCGGACGGATAACTGTCGGTGGGTTCGGATCTGCAGCGACAGCAAGTGCCGCCGCAAAGGTAGTGGCACATAGTAAACTACAAACTGCCTTGATGCTCAAAGTCATGTGAAAATCCTCCACTTCAATTGGTAGGCGCGGGGCTCCTCCGATAAATAGATCTTACGCTCAAACGGGTTAAAACCGAGTGACCCCGGAAGAAGTAACTGTTACAGTTGTCACAAGATCTCTATAGATTTAATTGTATAGATTTAATTGTTGACACTCTGCATCTCTAGGCTTAGAATAGACGGCACTAGTACTAGTACCGATCTGGAGGAAATCGGCAATGAGTACAGCCTAGGTCGCGAGTTTCTACCGACCAAATGGGGTATTCTTCTCGAACGCAGTGGCATTAACGGAGCGCGCTAGTGCCTCGAAGTCCGACTCACTTAAGTGAACTTACATTTGACGGTCCGATGAGTACTTGAGAGTGTAACACCATTCGGAATTTGCAAGGAACTTTCAGCCGGACGAAAGCTTGAATTTCCTAGTTCTTACATTAAAGGAGGAGTTGAATGACTAGCATCTCAAACTTGTTTCGCGTCGCGGCATGCGCCGTTATGATTTTGGCGTTCGCTACGAGCGCCCAAGCAACTTACATGGGTCTCTCCTGGGTCGTGACGGGAACCGAAGCGCCTTGGCTCGGCGGAACAGTGGCCCCCAACCCCATCTCGTTCCCGACAACGGGCTTGGATGCAACGTTCACGTCCACAACTGTCAATTGGATGAATCCCTTCGGGGCTGGTAGCCTGAGGAACTTTCTCGCCAGCAACCCAGGCACCACCATCAACACTTGTACGACCGCCACCGTGGGAGCTGTAACGTACAACTGTAATACTGACGTAATCAGCACCGGAACAGCAGGAACTCAGTCGGCCACAACTTATGGTCAGATCCTGGAGATTATGGGAACCGAAACTTTCGTCGGGGGCACGACTTACAGCATCACTCATGATGATGGTATCGTAGTCACATTGGACGGGTCAGTGATCATCAGCAGCATGGTACCGACACCATCCCCGGTAACCAATACATTTACGGCCAGCGGGACGCATAATATCGTGATTGAGTACGCTGAGTGCTGCGGTAATCCCGCTATGTTGACGTCCAATTTACCTTCCAATGCTACCACTGTTGCTGAGCCTGGCACCTTTGGGTTGGCGCTAGGCACACTGCTCACGGGCTTTGGTCTTCTATTCCGCCGCCGGATTGGCGAAAAGACAGCCTGATTCGGGCGATAACGTCCGGCTTAGTCGGCGGACAGGTGAAGACTAAACAAGTCATTTGGCAACGGTAAGCTTTGACGACCGACGTCCACAGCCATCCGCCGGAGCCGCTTCGAGAAGAACGGGTGTCTTCCTCCGAGCACCCGTTTTATTGATCCGCGGCGCCGGCGGTCCCCCCATACAGAGTCCGATGGCGGATAGAAGTGCGCGCTGGGCGTTTGGATAGTCATGCGGTAGGAAGTTGTCAGATTTGTGGAAATAAGCAATGACATTCTGCCCCGAGCCTGGTGATTACGGAGCTAGCGTAACCGTTGTTGAAACAGCCGTGCTTGTCGGCACTGCTTGAGAGTGCTCACCAGTGATCCTCTCCCAAAGGACAGCGTTCCATCCTCCACTTGCTTCGCCTCCGATGGTGCGAATCGGCCTGTAGGCAGCCGTGAAGTATTCACCCAGTTCCCGGTCGAAATCCACACCGAAGTTGGGGGTACCGTACTCTTCAAAAGTCCTATTCGACCAGATCAGGTAACGTTCGATCTCCTGAATGACACGACGCGTCATCGCTGCTGGGGCAAGGACACCAGGCGTGAATGCGTAAACACGGGTAGGGCAGCGAATTCCCGCAAAAAAATACAAACTCGCGTCTTCCGGTACTGAGAGAAAGCTTGCGCTCGTTGGTTGATCCTGAATAAAATCGAGCACGGAACGATAGGCCTGAGCTCTTTGTGGTGTCGTGTAAATCACACCCCGATCCGTGATTAACCGTTCGCTGCTCAGATTCAGTCTGTAGAGAGGCAAGAGGTCCAAGCTAACGACGAGTAGTGCTGCTATATAAGGCATGAATGCGACGCTCCCACGACTCGACGTCAGTCCTGACGCTTTCCAACCCACTCCAGCTGGTTTTGTCGGGTATATAAAAAAGGACGCGCACCCGCCAATTGCCCTAAAGCCCTCCCGGCATTCGCCCATCCCTAATCGCCAGATTCTGCTTGCTGTTTTTCTGAAGCCGAGTGATGAATATGGCGACCGCAGCCCGCTGCCAAGGAAACAGCAAACCAAGTGTTCGGAGACTAGGCCGGCGAGGCGAATGCCGCTATCGGGGCGCCCGGCAGCCGAGTTCGCGATTTCACTTTGGCTGTTGGTATGGATACTTTACCTTATCCCGATTTACCAGGAAAACTCCGCGGACATACCTTTCACCTCCCTCTTTCTCGGTGAACATTCCAATTCGTGCTCTCTCCTGTGCGAAAACCAGAGTCCAGTCATTGTCCTCGGGCCCCGGAATATCGCTCTGCTCGACTCCTAACGATACCCTCGGACCCTTCTCGTCCTCCATCGTCAGGACTGGCTTACCGTCTGTGCTTAATACCATCCTCACCCGAGTCTTCCCGTCTGCTCCTCTCATCTTCAGCATAGGATTGTCGGCGCCTAGCAATCCGATTGCAGTCAACTGGTTGTCTGGGTTCGCGAGTCCGATACTGCGAGGGCGAGCGCCTCCGGGCGCCAGCCCGCGGCTCCCAAAAGCCAGTACTGCATTGTCGCCCTGATCCACTCCCCAAAACGAGATCGCTTGCCCGGCGGCGTCCACCAGCTCGAAGCTCCGGGCGCGAACTATCCGTCTCGGACCTTGTTCGCTGGTCCGACCCATGCGCGCGCCAAGAATGCCTCCGACAAATCCGGCAACGAGAGCCGCCACGATCACCGAAATCGCCCTCATAGTCCTCCTTCATTACCATGGTGCTGTATTCGCCTGACAGGATGGCACCTGGGGATTACCCGGCGTGCAGGTGCAGTCCGTGCTCATCCAGGTCGAGATATTAACCGTCGCTGTAGAATTTGTGGGTCGCCACAGACCTTGGGCTCTCACTGCAAGGAAGAGAAGAATCAGCTAACGGCGAGCCAGTTTGACCTTGGGCGTCGCCAGGTAACCAACGATCTGGTCTTTGTTCACCTGGTTCACCACGATTTCGTATGGCTGCGAGTTCCCGCTCACGTAGAGTTGGACCGGCTCATTGATGGTCCGGTCCCTTTTCTCCAAGCGCTTATCGTCCGCCAGGACGTCCACTGAATAGCGGTTATGCTTCGGATCTGACTTCTTGAGGGTCAGAGTAATGTCGCCGACTCTCTTCGTATTTTGGCTCTTGTTCAGATCGAACTCAAAGTAATTGCGTTCGCCGAGCGCGCGCAGCGCTCCCAGATCCTTGGAATTCGTGGCGATGAGGCCGCTCATTACGCCCATGTCGCCCATCACGCGCTTCAAGTCGGCGCGCGTTTTGTCGAGCTCGGATTGCGTTGACGCGACATTCGACTTCACGGTTTCAACGTTGGCCTTGACGCCTTCCACGTTGGTCGAAACTTCCCTGAACTTGGAAGTGGTCGTATCCTTCAACTGGGTGATTTCACTCGAGACTTGCTGCTGTTGCTCCGCGAGTTTCTGGCTCAGATCCGCATCCTGTTTCTGAGCCTCAGTGCGGGCTCGCCTGATGGCCGTCGTGGCCGAGTCGTTGACGCCCTTTACCTGATGAGCGACTTCCTCCAGGCGCTGTTGTTCCTGTTGTAACAGTGTCGTGGTCGCCTCTTTCAACGCGGAAATCTGCGTCTGCGCATCAGCCTGATTCTGTGCGATCTGCTCATTCAGATGAGTCGATCGCACCCACAGATAGGCGTCGCCCGCGAGTGCCGCCAGAAGGCCTACGGTGAGGAGCCCAACTACTACCATGTGACTCCTAGGAGGTCTCCCTTCCACTTCGTGCGAATGGTCGGACTCGTTCGTTGACATAGTGTTGCTCCTTTGGGCCAAACCTGGCCAATGGGTTAGGAAGGGGTACGATCAATGACAAAACGCCCCATAGGATTTGATCGGTGCATGGCGAAGATGAGGAGATACTGCCATGGCTGTACCACGATAGCCTTTTCATACGAGCCTAGTACTAAGGATGCAGAATATGCAGCGATGCGGCGAATGCCGCTACCGGTTTAAGGGCAAGTGGCCGTGCTGGGCCCTTTCTTAAATAGGGCGATGCAGATCACTCGTTTTCGGAATCGGGAGCAAAGGTTACACCGCAATCACTACAGCCAGCTATGCTCTGTTTTGGCCCTTTTCAGGATCGGGACACCGGTGTCGCGGACTTCGCCTTCTTGCCCGCTTTGCGTGCCGGCCTTTTGGCTTCGACGTGTCGGGCGCTGGCCTGCTGGTGTTCTCGCTATCGATTGCGTTTTCGTTCATTGAGTTTCTCCTTGCGGCGTGTTGCGGTCGTCACATCCATCACTCCAGTTGGGAGAGACTGCAAGCAGAATCTTGCGGAGATTAGGCTGCTGAGACGAATGCCGATTGGAACCAAGGGCCAATTGGCGGGGATGGTCCCTTTATTATGTACCGACAAAACCAGCCGGACCGCGCCTTTTGTTTCAGCCATCCAAAACTAAAAGCATCCCCTCCGCGGTGATATTCAAGGCGATTGCCATTCCCTCAACGGCGAATACATTACATAGACCTTTGCTTAACTCGTTTGCTATGGACGCGGGCATGTCGTAAGCCATCGCGAGCTGCTGCTGAAGATGGGGGATTGCGCAGGTTATTCCGACGACGACCTCATCGAGCGATCCATATGGATCCTGATAGAAAGCGCCGTCCCCTTTCATATCGAGCCATTCTCGGATGAAGCGATCACGCACCTGCCTCACATTGGCGATGAGC
>Ga0210406_10002262_pt1 | contig 22241 bp, 14 predicted proteins | sample IncBWC30MmetaG_FD_155454 | JGI IMG/M metagenome (GOLD analysis project Ga0210406, IMG submission 155454) | Forest soil microbial communities from Barre Woods Harvard Forest LTER site, Petersham, Massachusetts, United States - Inc-BW-C-30-M | ecosystem: Environmental > Terrestrial > Soil >...
CAATGATCTGCTCTTCCGTGTGTCCCTTCTTCGGCATGTTGAACCTCCTCGATTTCTTCCGAGGACCTCAACTGCCACAATATCTCTACTTCCAACTGGTACAGTTTTCCGGTTTTGGGTCACCCACGTTCAGCGGTACCTTCATGAAACGCAACTATGCTGCCAAACAATCTCCCCATGCGAATATGGAACGTAACGAATATTCAGCACCCACCGCGGCCGGAGAACATCGCGGATGGCGTTTGCAGAAGAATTTTGAGATCAAACCAAAACGACTGCTGGATTGCGTATCGGAGATCCATGCGTACCATTTCATCAAATGTAGTACGAGATCTCCCTTCAATTTGCCATAGTCCCGTCAATCCGGGCTTCAGTTCCAGCACTCTGCGTTTATGCCATGTCCGATACCGTTCAAATTCATAGGGCAAAGGTGGCCGCGGTCCGACCAAAGACATATCATTTTGCAAGACATTGAAAAATTGTGGGAGTTCATCAAGACTGCTTTTTCGGAGAAATCTGCCCAGAGGAGTAATTCTTGGATCGTTAACAAGTTTATACACACCTGTCGACTTGGAAACATCTCCTGCTATAAGTTTCGCGACGTACTCCTGATGAATCCGAGGGTCATTATCCGTAGACATTGTTCGAAACTTATAAAACGTAAACTCTTTTCCATAAAGTCCGACTCGCTTCTGACAAAACAAAATCGGCCCCCGCGAAGTGAGCTTTACGAGGGCCGCGACTATCAGAAACATCGGCATAAAGAGAAGGAGGGCGGTGAGACTGCCGATAATATCGACAGATCGCTTTAGAACAGTCCCCCATTTCTGTTTCGACCTGTTTGGGCGCGTAATATCTGGATAATGGATATGGTTGTCATCATTAGTGGATGACCTCTCCACTTCTTGGGGAAAGAGGCGAAACTGAAATGAGATCGAGCGAAATTCTTCAATAGCTACTTCACTTTGGACAGCTCGCCGAATCCTCTGAGTAATGATGTCGACAGTGGTGGGATTTGGCTCCCCAATCTCTGTCATCAGGATACCTAGTGTGATTCCACTTTCATACCATCCAAGAATATCGGTTTCACGAGTAGCCCTAGATAAAGCCGCGATGACGCGATCCAGAAGAATACCCTCCCCTTTTGATCGAAACTCCTCGCAAGATATAAGGACAAACATGAATGCTCTGCCGGAACGCTCTGTTCTGCGTCGCTCTAGCCGAAGCATTCGGATGAATGCCGGTTCCGAGATAAGGACTACTTCCCGCAACGACTCCGAGGAGCTGTCCGAAGACTCTTCCCAAGAGATGTCCTTCACACAAGCGAGATCGAATTTATGGATAGCCATCTATTCATTCCTTGAGAGAATCCCGGTAAAGGGATCGGACTTTTTGCAAAACTGACACCTTTGGTCGAGGACGAGCGACTCGTTCCAGACATGCCGACCATACATCAGTGACCCCGAGCTCTCTAGATAGTGCATTTCCTCTCCTAACAGGGAATATCCAGTGGTCCAGCACGAACGGCGATTGTTGGCTCCCGATTCCCTTACCGTGGATCTGAGAGCGAATGTCGTGATCTTTTTTGATTGAATAAGCAATTGAATGGCCAGCGCCGCCACGTTGACTAGAGTTAAAGGAGTTCTCCCTTTTGTGCAGCTGATTGCAATTACGACGATAAAGCTTCTTTTGCCTTTGACAGCAGCCTGGGCGACCATCTCTGTAAACTGCTGAACTTTAGTAGATAAAGCGTCGGTCGGCCTTTAGCGTTGTCTACAGAAGTTGTTTGAACAGATCAACAACATGCAAATCTTATGCGATTTGAGGAATTTCCCGACTAACAAAGATTTGCAAACACTATGCACGGATGACGTCACCGGCTAGGGAAGCTGGACCTCGAAGGAACCCACGAACCCCTAAAAGACCTCCTTCTCAAAGAGGTGATATGCCTATTTTCCCTTCCCGTAACTTCCGTAGTAAGCGCTCCCGCTGATTGGGCAATCGTTTGCAACCACACCCCAAAGCTTGGAACCTAGAGCCTCGATCGCTGGGTTCAGCATATCCTTCTCGGTCTTGCGAGTACGTACAACCAAAATGGCTCCGTCGATATTCTCTGTCATCTCAGAGACATCTGCCATCGGAATGACGGGGGCAAAATCAAGTATTACCCACTTAAACATGGCGCGGAGTTTCGATGCCATCCTTTGCATGGATTGAGAATGAAAGAGGCGCCCAGGTGATGCGAGGCGTTTTTTGATCCCTAGTACGTAAAGTGGGTGCTCGCCAAGTTGATGAATCAACTCATCAATCTCCGCTTTACCTTGAAGCACCTCTTGGACACCGCCCTCTTCGAAAGGGTAGCGCAACATCTGCGAGATACCCGGAGCTCTGAAGTCCAGATCAACGAGACAGGTAGAAATTCCCACCTCGGCGAAAGACCAAGCTAGATTAACCGAAGTTAGCGTCTTTCCTTCCCCAGGCGACGGACTTGTCATAAGTACAACACCCCCGTCGGGATGTAGCGTATGTAGACGGCGTCGAAGCAATCGATACCGCTCGACCGCCAATCCCTCAGGGTCGGTCAAATAGACTAGCCGTGAAGCGCTATCGGAAGGGATCGAAATCTGTCGTGCCGAAAAGTGTTGCCGCGGATGCGACGCAGAGCGCCCAGTATTCGTAGTGTGTAACCCAAAAATAGAGCTCATAGGACTGGCCTCACTTTAAAGAGAAAAATTACAAGTGCAGCACATGTGAGTACCAGCAGAACACTGGTTTGAAATGTCATCCACCTGGCGCGACGTATATCCAATTGGTTCTGTATCGGAGGGATCGTTCCAAGCACAGGAATGTGGGGGGAGAGCAGCTCTTTCAATTGCGTTTCGCTCTTGACCACGCCACTCAACGCTTCTTTGGCAAGGACTACTCCAAGAGGAAGGGCGATCGATAAAGCCAAGACGCCCAAAAATAGAGGCATCCGCTTCGGTTTGAGCGGCTTTTCCGGAGTCTTCGCTAGATCCAGAATCATGAATCGCGCAGCCTGCTGCTTCTTTTCCAGTTGCTCCGACATTCCCGCCGAAAGAGTCTTATCGAGCAGCGACTGATAGTTTTGACGCGATACTTCATAGTTTCGGGTAAGCTCCGCTAGCCGTGATTCCAGGATAGGTACCGAGTCGACCTTTCCCTGGAAGGACCTTATCTGTGCCTGCAGATTGGCCTTCAGTTCCCTGTGACGCTGCAGTTCTTTCTCGATCAGAGTCAGGCGGACTTTGGTAGTAGAATCAAGGTGATCAGTGGTGTTTGACGACTCGGGAATCGCAGCAAGACGTGCACTCGCGTCCTTAATCTGCTCTTTCACGGAAATCACATCTGGATACGTATCTGTAAACTGACGTTTCAACTCAGAAAGCTCGCTTTCCAGCCGCCGCTTGTCCTGGATAAGCCTATCCCTCTCCGTTAGGGGAGCCACCCGGGGGTCAGCAGAACTGGTTTGACTCAACAAAATACGTTCCTGATCGAGTCTGCTGATCGCATCCTCGTTTGCCTCACTCTCAGCCTGCAGACGCGAAAGAGCTTGTAAATTTCCCGTCAAGGCATCGGGAGTCGCACCCGCGTGTTGCATGCGGTACTCCTGAAGCGCAGTCTCCTGCTCCTCCAGGCTCTTCTTGGCCTCATCGAGTTCGCTGGAAAGAAACACGGTTGTTCCAAAAGCCTGCTGTTGACGGGCTTTCAGGTTCCACGCGATAAAGCTCGCCGCCAGCTGATTCGTAACAACAGCAACAATTGCTCGATCCGTGTTCTCGTAGGTAATACTGAAGCTGCTGAGCCCCTGCTCCGGCTCCAGGCTTGGCTTGATATCGATCTTCGTCTTCGATCGCATGTATTCAATTACCTCTTCCCTTGAAGAGGTCTGCAAATTCGAGTAGAGGTTATATCGCTCAATAATTTCCTGAAGGCGGCTGCTGCTAAGAACCTGTTGCGCGAGAGTATTCAGCTGTGCATTCGGATCTATCGTCGATGCAACGTAACGCTCCGGAATCTTCTGCGGATCAACGAGAACCGTGGTCGTTGCACTATATATGTTCGGCAACAACGACACACTCACAATCCCGGTCGCCAAAATGATAGTGCTCGAGATGAGAATAAGATGAATATGCTTTCGCATCGCTGCGAAGCACTGTTTCACTGTGATTGATGACCCGGGAGAATTCAGTTCGTCTTCGTCGATCATGGCGCCTCAATAAACTGCCCGTCATACCGTTCAGCAGGAATATTCATTGCTCCTCTATGGAACAATTACTGTGTCGCCCGCCTGAAGGCTGATGTTCTGCTTCGGGTCCCCCCGCACGGCGCTGTTGTAGTTAAACTTCAGGCGTTCCAGGTGACCTCCTGTACCACGGAGGATCACGATATTTTTTCTGTTGGCAAATGTATTCAAACCGCCTGCCTGCGCAATCAGCTGCAGCGCAGAGATTGGCACAACGAGAGGGTATCCGCCCGGTTTGCCCACTTCGCCGGTTACGTAAACCTGCCTGCTACGGATATCTACAATGCCCACCGTGACCTGGGCATTCACCACATAGCTGCTGAGCCTCGACTTTAGATCCTGTGCCAACTGGTTCGCCGTCATCCCAGCAACATGAACGTCGCCGAGTAGCGGCAGAGAAACAAACCCATCCGGCCCGATCGTTACCGTCTGGGAGAGATCAGCGTTCTTCCATACGTTGATCTTGATTACGTCGGCGGTCCCGAGAACAAACTGTGATGCTATCGCTGCAGCACTTGGCGCCGTATTCGAAGCGGCGGGGTTGCTGTCCGGGAGATGAGCGACTTTGGGCTGAGGGGGAGCGGCGAAATCCTGCCCCAAGAGTCTCATGAACCCGGCAACAAATACAACTGCCGTAAGCTGCAGAATGAATAGACGTGTATGCATCGTATCTCGCTCTAAAGGGAAAGCACGTAGATGGCCAAAGTAGCGCCGGACCGTCGCGGCATTCCTTTTGCACACTTACGCAGCAATCTGCTCAAAATTCCGGAGATTTGTCCCAGATAGTTTGCACAGCGTTGCGCACTTTGCAAAATATCGCGATAGCTATACATCACGCCGCAGGCGACGTCCCAGGGCATCCCTCTGACTTAAGAGAAAAGGCGCACCCCGGTAAATCGAGTTTTTCTCCCGGTTACAAGAACCGGGCCGTAACATACCCTCGCTGGCGCCTCACCGAACGGTGCAACCGTCGGCTTTCTGTAAACCCTGGAGTCTAAGGAATCCCCCCGTGATCTGTTGCTTCTGAAGGCTCCGTTATCACAGCCTCTACGCCGATACCCTTCGCTATGGACAGGTAGTTTCTACCCGCGCCGCCACCCTCACTTATGGCCCATGCAACGGCGCTTCAGTAGGCACGACCGAGAACTGGACTTCACCCAGGCCTTCTCAGCCTCCGGCTCATCGACCGTCTCGGTCCTCATCGATAACGACACCTCCGGCGACCCGCTTCCCGGAGTTTCTAAAACCGTACAGATCCAGGAGCAAGCTTCACCACAGACCATCACCGTCAACGGACGAAACGTTACCGTCTCCGCGATCGGCGCCTCAGCTTGCCAACAAACCGCTAATCCCAGCGTGATCAATTTCCAAAACGCCACCGTCGGATACCCAAAAAGAACGGCTGCGGTAATCTCGATGACTGCTTTGGTCATTTACGTGCATAGCCTTTGAATGCAGAGGACATATGTTCGAAATTCGAGGGTATACACCGGTTGAAGCGCTAATCGGAGACTCGGCGGCTATCCATCGAGTTTGCGCCCAACTGCAAAAAGCTGCATTGACCGAAGTTCCAGTTCTAATTACTGGTGAGAGCGGCACCGGTAAGGAACTGGCTGCAAGGCTGTTGCATAGTTTGAGCGCGCGCCGTGCGCACAATTTCCTTAAAGTCAGTTGCCCAGCCATTCCCAATCGGCTCTTCGAGAGCGAACTCTTTGGACATGAATTTGGTGCATTCATCGCAAAAGAATCGAACGCTGGTAAGTGTGAGCAGGACAATAAGGGCACACTATTTCTGGACGAGATCGGAGAGCTAGATCTGGGGCTGCAAGCAAAACTGCTGCACGCTTTGCAAGACTTCCGAGTGGTGAGATTGGAAGCGGTGGATGAACGCGCAGCCGATATTCGATTAATCTGTGCTACCAACCGAGATCTTGAGGTTGAAGTAGTCAAAGGTGGGTTTCGCACCGACCTGTTCTACCGGATTAACGTACTTAGAATTCATATGCCTGCCTTGCGCGAACGCGCCTCTGATGTGCCTCTCCTGATGAATCATTTCATCCGGATATACAGCAAGCAGTTCGGGGGTAACGCCGTACAGCTGAGTCCAGCCATTATGAGCTTGCTCGAGTCATACCATTGGCCAGGGAACATCCGAGAGCTTGAAAATATGGCAAAGCGCTACGTCGTGTTGGGGGGGGAAGAACACATCCTCTGTGTTATGAAACAACTTGAAAAACCTCTATCTTCAGCCCCCGATGCGATTGATTTAACAACTCCTTTGCGCGTCCAGACAAAACGTGCGACCCAACATTTAGAGAGAAAAATCATTCTTGGTGTTCTTGAAGCGCATAAGTGGAATCGCAGAAAGACTGCACGCTCTCTGGATATCAGTTATCGCGCGCTGTTGTACAAGATCAAAGAAGTTGGATTACCAGTAATCCCGAGCAACAAGCCCACATTTTACGACCCCGGCGGATGCTCGATTGATGATTTCAAATAACTCTCCTGGTGAGGGTTTGGCATGCGGCATGCTTCTCTCACCGGTGCTTCCTAAATTCGTACTTGAATGACCCAATTTGAGTGTGCTGCAGGTTGGTTTTGGTTTTCTGATCGATACGAGTGTGCAAATTTTTGTATCAACACGGCACTCCTTTGGTCAAGTTTGAACTGTCATGGGAGGAAACGTGATAAACGTAGGCGTAATTGGTTATGGATATTGGGGACCGAACCTGGTTCGCAATCTGTTTGAAGTCGCAGAGACGCGGGTGGTTGCGGTCAGCGACATGCGTCAAGATCGGCTTGAACAAGTAAAGAGCCGTTACCCATCAGTCGAGGTCACGACGGACTTTCGGCAGCTACTTAACAACCCGAAGATCGACGCAATCGCGATCGCGACACCGGTTCACACTCACTACGACCTCGCGCTGCAGGCTCTGCAGAGCGGCAAACACGTCATGGTCGAAAAGCCGATGACGTCTTCTTCTGAGCAGGCTCTTCGATTGATTGACGAAGCTGCTCGTCGCAACCTTACTCTTCTGGTGGATCACACCTTCGTCTACACAGGTGCGGTTCGAAAAATCAAAGCCATTGCCGATTCTGGACAACTGGGAGACATCCTCTATTACGATTCCACACGTATCAACCTGGGCCTGTTCCAGCGTGATGTCGATGTTATTTGGGACCTTGCCGTCCATGACCTTGCGATTATGGACTACATTCTTCCATCAGCTCCCTGTGCCGTCGCCGCGACCGGAATCAACCATGTATTTGGCGGCACTGAGAATCTGGCGTACATCACGATGTTTTTCGAAGAGAACATCATCGCTCACGTCAACGTCAACTGGCTATCGCCTGTCAAGGTTCGGCGCACACTGCTTGGGGGCAGTAAACAGATGATAGTGTACGACGACATGGAGCCTAGCGAGAAAATCAAAGTCTATGACAAAGGAATCACGGTGAATGGATCTTCGGATTCGCTCTATGAGGCACTGGTGGGGTATCGCTCCGGTGACATGTTCGCTCCCCAGTTGGACGTTTCGGAGGCTCTCAAAGTAGAGATTCAACATTTTGCGGAGTGCATCCGGACGGGAGCTGAACCGATTACGGGAGGCCAAGCTGGACTGCGGGTTGTCCGTATTCTCGAGAGCGCCTCTCTCTCCATGAAGCAGCGCGGCAAACTTGTCCATCTGGTACCCGAAAGACTTGCGTTGAGTCAAGGAGCCGCCTGACGATGGGGCAAATTCAATTCAATCGCGATTCATGGTCAGTCAGCGATGGCTCGCTTGCAGCTGAGCCATCGTTACTTCCGCAGCCTCCCGAGTTCAGCCGGATCGCTCCGGATGTAAAACTGGGCGAAGACGTTCGCATCTTTGCTTTCGTAAATCTTTATGGCTGCTCGATTGGTGATAACAGCAAGATCGGGACGTTCGTCGAGATTCAGAAGAACGCTGAAATAGGAAGAAACGTAAAAATCTCAAGCCACACCTTCATCTGTGAAGGCGTCCGCATCGAAGACGATGTCTTCGTGGGCCATAACGTCTCGTTCATCAACGACAAATATCCCCGCGCCACCAGCGCAGCCGGTAAGTTGCAAACAGAAGCAGACTGGCAGGTCGTCAGGACGGTAATAAAACGTGGAGCATCGATAGGTACGAGTTGCACAATCCTTTGCGGAGTTACGGTCGGAGAGTTCGCCGTAGTCGGGGCCGGCAGTGTCGTCACCCGTGATGTTCCCGCGAACAGTGTTGTCGCCGGTAACCCTGCTCGCATTCTGAGAGAGATGGAGAAAAAATGAAGATCCCTTTTGTAGACCTGAAGTCGTTGCACAGCGAGATCAAGGACGACCTTCGTGAAGTGTTTGATCGGGTCCTAGATAACTCGACCTTCGTGTTAGGACCAGAGGTCCAAAGATTCGAGCACGAGTTTGCGGCTTATTGTGGAACGGACCATTGCGTGGCAGTGAATACAGGCACTGCTGCAATCCATCTGGTTCTGGCATCTCTTGGCATCGGTCCCGGAGATGAGGTCATTACAGTCCCTCATACCTTCATTGCGACTGCGGAGGCTATTACGGCGGTAGGCGCACGACCCGTTTTTATAGATATTGATCCCGTCTCCTTCACAATGGACGCCTCCCTTTTGGAAGCGGCTATCACGAGCAAGACACGCGCTATCATTCCCGTCGATCTCTATGGCCAGGTTGCGGACATGGAGCCTATCCTGGAAATTGCAAACCGGCATGGCATTCCGGTGGTTGAGGATGCCTGTCAAGCTCACGGCGCAGAATACAAAGGACGTAAAGCTGGATCATTTGGTGTAGCTGGCTGTTTCAGTTTTTATCCTGGGAAAAATCTCGGCGCTTGCGGCGAAGGCGGGGCTGTGACGACCAATGACACCGATCTCGCTCAGCGTATACGTCTGTGGCGCGATCACGGATCGTCAAAGAGATACGAACATGTCTTTCCAGGGCTCAACATGCGCATGGAAGGAATTCAAGGCGGAATCCTTTCGGTCAAACTCAAGTATCTCGACCGCTGGAATGACCAACGGCGCCAGGCAGCGGCAGCGTATGGCAAGGCGCTCGCTGATACGGACATTGAGATACCCACCGAGATGGATTATGGCCGCCATGTTTATCATCTTTACGTCGTCCAGTCCGACAACCGGGCTGCGCTGCGCCAGCAGTTGACTGACGCCGACATCGAATCCGGATTACACTATCCGACACCATTGCATCTTCAAGAGGCCTACCGCTTCCTTGGTTACAAGCATGGTGACTTCCCGGTCACGGAGAAGGTTAAGAGCCGTATCCTCTCGCTTCCGATGTACCCAGGTATCCACTCTGAAGCAGTTGAGAGAGTTGCATCCGAACTCCGGGAGAGTTGTTATGTCGGTTGATCGTGAGCTCGCAATGGCATTGAAGGTTCGGACTGTGCCTGCCGTGTTTGGGAGCAAGGAGGTTCTACATGATTCGATCTGGGAGTGGGACTTAGCTGCACACTTGAAGCAGACTCATTCCCCGGTTGAGCTGCTCGCTCTGTTCTCCAGATATCGCAACGAAGAAGGCCCGTTTGAGTCCCAGCTTAGACGCGTGATATTTCGTGCTATGTGCCGAAAGGCCGGACATAATCTGCACGTGGACACTGGAGTTGTCGTGAAACATCCTGAGACTATGGAGCTTGGAGATGCAGTCTTTATCGGCTCCCAAACGATGATCCAGGGACGTTTCGACGGAATATGCCGCATTGGCAATCATGTATGGATCGGCCCTCACTCTTACTTCGATGCCCGAAATCTCATCCTTGAAGACTACGTAGGATGGGGGCCAGGAGCGAAGGTGCTCGGCTCTTACCACACGGGCGAACCGATAGATGTTCCCATCATCGCGACAGAGCTCTGCATTAAGCCCGTCGTGATAGGCTACGGAGCAGATATCGGCACCAATGCGACGATTCTTCCAGGTGCTCACGTCGGAGCTCATTCCATTGTGGGCGCAGGCGCGGTCGTCACTGTTGATGTTCCGAAGTACGCAGTCGCGGCAGGTGTACCTGCTCGAGTTATCCGATATCGTAAGTAGAAGCGAGTTTTTGATTTACTTGCGCATCGGACTTATAGTACACGGTGCCAGTTGATATGAGGCCAACAACAAGCAGCCGTGCATCGGCGAGAGAGCATCGAATGAACCCTCTTCAAGGAACAAAGATACTTATCACAGGCGGTGCCGGATTTGTAGGAAGCGCCACAGCCGACCAGCTACTTGACGCCGGGGCAGCTGAAGTACGCGTGCTGGACAATTTTGTCCGCGGCAATCTAAGGAATCTGGAGAGTGCGAAGAAAAAGGGCGACGTGGTCATCATCGAAGGTGATATTCGCGATACTGACACGGTGGACAGCGCAGTGGATGGCGTGGACTATGTTTTTCATCAGGCCGCTCTGCGCATTACGCGCTGTGCCGAAGCGCCACGCGAAGCCGTTCAGGTTTTGATCGATGGAACCTCTAATGTTCTGGAGAGCGCAGTTCGACACAAAATCAAGAAGGTTGTGGCGGCGTCCTCAGCTTCCGTCTACGGCGATCCATCCTATCTTCCGATGGACGAGAACCATCCATTCAATAATCGAACTCTCTACGGAGCCGGAAAAATAGCCAACGAACAAATGTATCGGGCCTACTACGAGATGTTCAAGTTGCCTTATGTTGCGTTTCGTTACTTCAATATTTACGGACCGCGCATGGATATTGACGGTGTTTACACCGAAGTATTGATTCGCTGGATGGATGCTATCGAGGCCGGACAGTCGCCAAAGATCTTCGGAGACGGTTCACAGTCCATGGATTTTGTGTACGTGGAAGATGTCGCGCGCGCCAACGTTGCCGGCCTTGTGGCTGATGTCACCGATGAAGTCTTTAACGTTGGAACGGGCGTTCAGACGACCCTGAACGAACTGTGCCACATGCTGCTCAAGGTCACTGGATCGCACCTTAAGCCTGAGTATCACGATGCTCGGAAAGTAAACAACGTCCAGGCGCGTCGCGCGACCACCGAAAAGGCTGAGAAGCTCCTCGGCTTTACCGCGCAGGTAGATCTTGAGAGCGGCTTGAAATCGCTAATCCGGTGGCGCGATCAAACCAAGTCAGAAATGACCACCGCAGTTGGGGGTGCAAAATGAGTGTTCTCTCTACTCCCGTTACTGGGATGATTCCCGTCGCCCGCCCTTACATTGGCGCCGAGGAAGAGCAGGCAGTTGTCGAAGTATTACGCTCAGGCTGGGTGACGCAAGGCCCCCGCGTCTCCGAGTTTGAAGAGAAATTTTCGGAGTATATTGGCTGCGCTCATTCGATCGCTATTTCTTCTTGTACCACGGCTCTCCACCTCTCACTGCTGGCGATTGGCGTCGGCCCGGGCGACGAGGTCATCTGCCCGAGTCTTTCATTTATCGCCACGGCTAATTCGATCGCCTACACCGGAGCAACACCGGTTTTTGGCGACATCGATCCGGCGAGTTACAATCTCGATCCTGCCCGACTCGAAGAGGTCATTTCATCGCGGACCAAAGCTATCCTGGTAGTTCATCAGATCGGACTGCCGGCAGCGATGAATGAGATCTTAGTCGTGGCAGCTAAGCACGGTCTCGCGGTGATCGAGGATGCTGCGTGCGCCATCGGCTCCGAGTACGACGGAAAATTGATTGGCAAGCCACTCGGCACGATGGCATGCTTCAGCTTTCATCCAAGGAAGATCTTGACTACTGGCGAAGGAGGAATGATTACCACGAGCGACGCTAAGTTCGCGGAGCGACTTCGCCGCCTCAGACAACACTCTATGAGTTTGTCGGATGTAGTCCGCCACAACTCTAAGCAGGTCAGCTCTGAAACTTATGACGAGATCGGCTTCAACTTTCGTATGACCGATATGCAGGCTGCGATAGGCCTCATTCAACTTGGTCGCCTGAGCGATTTCCTAAAACGCCGGCGTCTCCTCGCCGCACGTTACACCCAGGCTCTCAGGCAGCTGTCCTGGTTACAAACACCTGTGGCTCCCGCCAACTGTCTCCACAACTATCAGTCTTACATGGTACGTTTGGTGGGTGACTTCGCGGCGCAACGTGATTTGATCATGCAGGAACTGCTGGAGAGGAAGATTTCTACACGACGCGCAATCATGGCAATACATCGGGAACTTCCCTACCGTTCAGAGCGGTGGAAAGATAGCTTGGCCCAGACGAATCTCGCCACAGATACCGGACTCATTCTCCCGCTCTTCCATCAGATGACTGACTCTGAGCAGGATTATGTCATAGAGTCCCTTCAGGCATACGGAGCGTAATCTTTCCTTTGTTTGGAACCCCCAGTATTTATTTTGAATGACTCGGGCGACGAGAGTCGTCATTGCCTGCCGCAAATCCGCAACCCAGTCAAAGTTCCGACGGTTCGTCTCTTCATGAGCGAAAATTCTCGCAACAGTCACCATTTCCCTTCGCCATCTTCCGCTCTTCTTTGTACAGTCTCTCTCACGAGATCTGGTACATAAAAGGCCGGGCACTCAAACACCCAAACACGATCCTCATCCAACAGAGCAAAATGGCCCGTAGATTCTTTTTGCAGCCGGAAAATCGAGTTGAGCTTCGCTCCCTCAGATAGAAGTAAAGTTCACTCCTGTCACATTCGCCGAACTGACCGTTGTAGGTTTACTTCCGGGGAGAAATATGTGGCCGGTTTTGGATGGCGTGACGGTGTAAGAGCCAGCCGTCACACCGGTAAAGGTATAAACCCCCGAGGAGTTTGCTGTCACCGTAGCCGTTGCGGCTCCACTCAATTTCACCGTTGCACCTGCCCCGCCAGGTCCACTAATCGTTCCAGTGATGGTGAACGTCGGAGTTGAGCTGAAGTTCGCAGTCGTGTTCGCTCCGTTTACCGTAATTGCCTGGTTCGGCGGCGTAAAGGCGAAGCCGCTCTTCGTTGGTGTCACAGTGTACGAGCCGTTTAGCACGCCGGTGAAGGTGTATACGCCTGATGTATTTGCTGTCACTGTAGCTGTTGCTGCTCCAGTCAACTTCACGGTTGCACCCGACCCTCCAGCTCCGCCAATCGTTCCAGTGATGGTAAAGGTAGGAGCTGAGCTGAAGTTCGCAGTTGTATTCGCTCCGTTTACCGTAATTGCTTGGTTCGGCGGCGTAAAGACAAAGCCGCTCTTAGTTACTGTAACGGTGTACGATCCATTGACAACCGAGAAGCTGTACCCTCCTGACGCATTTGCCGTCACGCTAGCTGTCGTTGCTCCGGTCAACGCTACGGTCGCTCCGGCCCCACCAATTCCACTGATCGTGCCACTGATAGTAAAAGTCTGCGCAGACGAGGCGAAGTTCGCGGTTGTATTGGCTCCGCTTACCGTGACTGGTTGGCTCGCCGGGATAAAGGCGAACCCAGACTTAGTGGGCGTCACCGTGTACGAGCCATTGGACACACCCGAGAAGGTGTAGATCCCGGAGGCATTTGCCGTGGTCGTCGCTGTCGCGGCTCCGCTGAGGCTGACCGTTGCTCCACTGCCTCCTGAACCACTTATCGTTCCAGTGATCGTGAAAGTCTGAACAGTCGCGGTAAAGACAGAAACCGTTATGTTGCTCCCGTTCACCGTTACGTTCTGACTTGCCGGGGCAAACACGAATCCAACCTTTGCGGGCGTGACGATGTAACTGCCATTCGTCACAGTTCCAAAGCTATAGTTCCCTAATGCGTCCGCAGTGGTGGTGGCCGTCACTGGTCCGCTAAGGCTTACAGTCGCGCCTGCACCACCGGCTCCGCTGATAGTTCCTGTGATACTAAAAGAGGGTAAATAGATGACGTCGACCCAATAGTTCGCGGCATTAAAGCTGTTAGTAGGAAATCCGCTGCTGGAGCCGTAGAGGTAGAGTCCGTTCGTCCCGTCAACGCCATTGGCCAGTGCGTGTAGTGGCGGAACGTCCACTCCGGCACTTGCAAAGAAGCTCCCGTCGGCCGAGTAGTCACCCGCCGGTGCAAAGTAGGATGCTACGTACGTAGTGTTAGAGACGACAGCAACAGGACTGCTGAAGAAGACTTGCTGCCATCCAGAGCTTCCCTCATTGGTGAAGGTTGCGGTTCCAAGCAATGTCCCAGTGCTCGACCAGAGGTTACCTTGGTGGGGACCAATGTTCGTTGCAGCCTTATAAAATCTAATTCCTGCGACGTAGCCGTTTGAGTCGGCCCGGAACTTGACCCCGACCTCAATGCCTTGAGCATCTCCGGAGTTAACGACAGTAGGTGTGGTGGAAGGCTGCCATATCGTGTTACACGGGCAAGATTGCGGCACTGCGAAGTTCGCGCTGAGGACATTTCCTCCTGCGACCACAACGGTGAGACCTACTGGAACAAAGACGAGACCATTCTTGGCGGGAGTGATCGCGTAAGACCCGTTCGTGACCCCGGCAAAACTGTAGTTGCCGGAAGAATCGGCTGTAGTCGTTGCGTTAGCCGTCCCGGTCAGGTTAACCGTCGCTCCTGCCCCCCCGCTGATCGTGCCGGATATCGAGTAGGTAAGTGCAGTGGCAACAAAGTTGACTGCCGATACGTCGGCTCCGCTAAGGGTAACATTTTGGCTGATGGGGCTTACGGAAAATCCCGGACCGCTCGGAGTTACCGTATAGGAGCCGTTCGGAACCGCTGGGAAGCTGTAAGCTCCAGCACTGTCGGTGGTGGCGGTTGCTGTGGTCGTGCCGGTCAAAGACACAGTGAGTCCCGATCCTCCGCTGACCGTACCCGAGACGACGTGAGTGGGCTGGCTGGCGGTAAAGTTGACGCCAAGATTGTGCGCACCACTGATAGTGACTGTTTGGCTTACAGGACTGAATGAAAGCCCAGTCTTGCTTGGTGTGACGGTGTAAGTTCCATCGGCAACGCCGCTGAAGCTATAGTTGCCCAGAGTATCTGCAGTTGTAGTCGCAGCTGCCGCTCCACTCAACACAATTGTTGCCCCTGCGACGCTGGGGCCGGTGATCACGCCTCCAAGGCTATGTGTCGCCGTCGTCGCATAGATCACGTCTACCCAGTAGTTATTAGAGTTGTAGCTGCTACTGGGGAACACGCTAGTCGGTGAGCTCGTGAAGACGCCGTTCAGGCCATCCACTCCATTCGCCAATGCGTGCAGTGGAGGGCTATCGACACCGACACTGGCAAAAGCGGCCGAGTCAACCGAGTAGTGTCCCCCCGGAGCAAAATATGACGCAACATACGTGGTGTGTGCGCTAACCGGTACTGGATTCGGAAACACAACCTGTTGCCATCCTGAGGCACTCTCGTTGGTGAAGGTAGCGCTTGAAAGCGGACTCCCGCCTCCCGTATTCGACCAGAGATTTCCAATATGAACACCTGTATTAGCCATCGCCTTGTAGAATCGCACTCCGAGGATGTAGCCGTCGGAGTCGGCACGGAACTTGACTCCCAACTCGTAAGAACTCGCGTCGCCGGAGTCAGTCAATGCGGGGAGCGTTGAGGAGGTCCAGATGGTATTGCACGGACATATTAACGGCACACTGAAGTTAACACCCGTGACGTTCGCGCCGGCTACCGATACGTTTTGGTTTCCAGGAATGAAGACAACACCGGCCTTTGTGGGAGTGACAGAGTAAGAACCTGCTAGGACGCCGCTGAATGCATAGTTACCTGTACCATCTGCAGTGGTGGTTGCACCGCTCGTTCCACCAAGCTTCACGGTTGCTCCCGCGCCAGCTGCCCCCGCGATGGTTCCGCTGATGTTGAATGTCTGAGCAGCTGTAAACAAAACATCTACCCAGTAGTTGGTTGACATGTAGCTATTGGTGGGAAAGCCACCGCTTGAGGTATAGAGGTACACCCCATTGGGCCCGTCAACGCCATTACCCAGCGAATGCAGGGGCGGACTATCGACGCCTGTTGTCGCAAAATAGTTGAGGTCCGCTGAATAGTGCCCCGACGGCGCAAAATATGAGGCTATATATGTGGTGTTTGCGGAGACAAGGATAGGTGTTTGGAAGGTTACCTGTTGCCATCCTGTTCCGGTTTCGTTGGTGAAGGTGGCGCTACCCAATAGCGCGCCGGTCCTGGACCAGATGTGCCCAACGTGAGTACCGACGTTTGTACTTGCCTTATAGAATCGCAGTCCTGTAACGGAACCGGTCGTGTCGGCCCTAAATTTCACTCCGAGTTCGACAGGGGTGCCGTCGTTGCTATCGATCAGTGCCGGCGTTGATGAGGGTTGCCAAATAGTGCCGCAATTGCAATTCTGCCCCTGGAAATTTATCGCTGTCACGTTTGCCCCAGACAAAACTACGCTGTTTGTTCCTGGGATGAAGATGAAACCAGTTGCAGTTGGAGTGACGCTATAGGTCCCGTTTAATAGACCGTTGAACGAATAGTTTCCCGAGGCATCTGCGGTGGTTGTGGCCGTAGCCGCGCCGCCAAGGTTTACGGTTGTGCTCGCGCCACCAGTAATCGTCCCTGAGATGGTTAATGGATTGGTCACAGTCGCAGTAAAGTTGACGCCTGTTGCCACGCTCCCGTTGATAGTGCCTGTCCTGCTCGTCGGCGTAAAGGTAACGCCTGTTTCGCTCGGAGTGACGGTGTAAGTTCCATTTACCACTCCACTAAAGACGTAGTTGCCCGCTCCATCTGCCGTTGCAGTAGCCGTCTCTGTGCCACTTAGGCTCAGCGTTGCTCCAGCGCCGCCATATCCGTTTATTGTTCCGGATATGTTGAATGTATTCGACGAAGTGTAGACAACGTCTACCCAATAGTTAGTCGCTCGGAAGGTGGACGTCGGGAAAGTACCTGATGCGCCGGAGAAGACCCCGTTTGAACCATCCACGCCATTTGCCAGAGCATGAAGCGGTGGACTGTCAACGCCGGACTGTTCAAAGAAGTCGAGATCAGCCGAGTAATGTCCCGCCGGTGCAAAGTAGGAAACAATATAAGTGGTATTCGCAACCACCGGGATGGGAGTGGCGAAGTTGACTTGCTGCCAACCAGTGCTGCTTTCGTTCGTGAAGGTTGCCGTTCCGAGCAATGTTCCTGCACTGGACCAGACGCGGCCGACATGGGTGCCAGTATTTTTTGTCGCTTTGTAGTAGCGGACCCCGATGACGGAACCGTCCGCATCCGCACGGAACTTGACACCTAGCTCGACAGCAGAGGAATCACCGCTATCTACCGTTCCAGGGATACTTGATGAATTCCAAATACTGCAAGGACAGGTTTCGGGCACGACATTGACGGTGACTCCGTTTTGCGGTGTCTCTAAGTTAGCACTGTCATCGACTGCGCGGCTCATGAGAGTTATTGCGCCGACAGTAGTAGGCGTCCACACCACGCTCCAACTGGAGCGCCCGGTGGCAGGATGCCACGTCTTACCACCATCTCCGGAAAACTCTACGCCTCCAACAACTCCACCAGAATCACTTGCAGTCCCCGTCACAGTAACAGAATTACCTGGGCTGATAGTTACACCCGCCGAAGGGGACGTGATAACAGACACCGGAGGTGTTGTATCAGTGGAGGCGCTGGCAGGCGCCAACCCTGGCTGCAAGGTTACTGGTTGTACTCCCATATCGGCGAAGAGATTTAGAGTGGCTTGTTGTATGTTTAGATCGGGAGGTGGGTTGGACGAAAATGGATTGTCGTGATTATCGTTCAGCCCCCACGACCAGTCGACTGTGCCAGCGCCGAACACCAGAGCCCCGCTTGGAGCGCGGTATAGCATCAAATGATGCGTTCCCACTCCTGCCCCGTAGGTCGCTCCGTAATCCAACAGCAAATCGGAGGTCAACGTGTACGTAGAAGTTGAAAGGTGGAAGGCACCTGCCGGTCGGAATCCGTTGTCTACGTCCAGATCCCATTCATAGCCAAGACTTCCGACCGGGGCCGTGTAGGTAGCGTTGGGTGCAAGAGTCGCAGCAGCAGTATTGCGCCAAAATCGCATCTTCCCATCGTCTGACGGGACTTTGATCGTGAGAGTACCGTTGTTATCCGAACCGGGACCGTTGACCATAAACAGGGTTCCGGTCAGGGAGTTCTCTGGCCGGCCGCCGTCCGCCGGAGGAGAAAAGCTTGGATCGCGCCACGTTCCAGTCCAAGTAGCCGGATCAGGATCGATCTTCGCAAATGAAAGAGTCTCCTTGTAGCAGACCAGGGTACGATTTGGCGTATTGCTTCCGTCAATGCTGTTCTCCAAACGGGTCTTCCAAAACATCTCGTTACCGCTAAAGAAAGCGAGATTGACGCCAGCGTCGCGGGCTGCTTGAACACTGGCCCGCTGTGGTCCTGACCAATATTCATCATGGCCTGAATCCATGTAGATCTTGTGATTTCCAATCAACGTTCCGTTACGGGCTGCATCGATTCCAGTAAAGTAAGTTACATCGTAGCCATTTGACTCCAGCCACTGGATCATTGGGAATTCCGGGCCGAACACCCATGTATCCGTCTCGGCCTGAAAGCTTCTTGTACTAAATGGACGGTTGTAGCTGACTTTATGCGAACGGCTTGTGAGATCGAACGTTGGGGACCCCGGGCCATAAAGGCTGCCGCTACCATAAAAGTTATAGGCCTGCCATGATTCGTCGGAAGTTTGATACAGAATGGCTGAATGGCTCGCGTCGTTTCGCACGATAAAGACAATGTGGCTGTCTCCGCCAGTATCTGTTCGGATGAGATGAGCAAAATAGATGCCAGAGGTGGCGGTCGCCGGCACTTGCCAGGAAGCAGATACTCCCCAGTTGCCGCAGTCGGTTAGTCCCGTGGTCGAGTCCGTAAGGCAGGCCGGTTGGCTCTGCGGAAGAGTCGCAGAGGGCGAGATTGTGGCCACCTTGCGCGCACCCATACCAGCGTAGTAGCCCATGCGATAGATATTGATCGTATAGGCCTTCGCTGGAGTGTTTATCTTGAAGAAGATCGTACCTCCCTGATTCACGCTGATGTCAGTGGCAAAACCCTGTATCGTAGGATCTCCGGCATCCTGAGTACTCACATCCCACTCACTGGGATCATTTCCCGTGAGGCAGTTCTCGGCCACGATTGCATTCGCGGGGCTGCTGCATTGGGAATGCGCCTGCCCTACGAAACCGAACAACACTACCAAAACCATTCCGAGGAATGTCAGCCTGTTGCTTGTTGGCACTGGTTGCAGTGAGTTGAACATGACTTCCTCGCTCAATTAGGTGGCTCTTGACCCAACTACGACATCGCATCGGCGTTTCCATAGCGACGAACATGTTGTCATTGCTTCACGCCACAGGCCCTGGGGCGGTAGCTTCGTGGAAACTTGCTGGCCTGTACTCCGTTTCTGGATCCGTCGCAGCTTGTTTCTGTTGCGAAATCGTTTTTCGGGAGATGTACCTCTGATAAATACTCTGCCCACTAACGAATATGCATGCCCATTGGGCCACCTCCAACGCAACTCAAGAAATCTCCTTTCCACCCGTGCACGTTGAATGCCGAAACCAGTGTTCTCTCGTTTCAAACAATCAACTACTGTAATGACGCATCGATTCGCATATTTCTCACCTTTACTTGGCTTGGTTTGAAGTGCAATATCACTTCCCTGCTTCGGGTACAACATGCATCGGTCTGCATAGAAGACGCTTCCAGAAGGGAAATCAGGTTCACTTGAACAGGATGTGGAGCATCGGTGTGAATCGAACCGTCACGGAAACCCTGGATACAACAGACGGGTCTTGGTAAAAGCGCTGCCATAAGGCAAAAAGTGAGTAAGCCTGCAAATTTGTAGAGACGAGCTAGGAGCTTACTGATGGAGGGAACCATGGCTTCGCGAGCAGCTAGGGAATTGTCAATGTGATCTGATTTGACGCGACGCTCTCTACTCCGCTATAATCGACGCTCTTCACCACATAACTGTAGGTAGCACCACTTACGATTGCACTATCCACGTAAGTAATCGATGAGTCGGGCGACGAGTTTACCAACACAAGTGACCCACTCCCCGTCGACCGGTAGATGTTGTAGCCTGCCACCGGATCGGGCGAACTGGTCGGGGCATTCCAACTGAGGTCGACCTCATGTGAGACCGTTGTACCGGTACCATTCAGAGCAACGGCAGCCGTGCTACCCGTGGTTGAGTTACTGCTGATGGTCAGTTGTCCGGTTAGGGCGCCCGCTGTTGTTGGCTTGAACTGTAGCTGCAGTACAAGCGTCTTGGTTGGGTCTATTGTCACAGGGAAGGCACCGCCTACGAGAGTGAAGCCAGCGCCTGTGATTGTGCCTGAGTTCACCGTCACCGGCGTCGTTCCTGACGACGTCAACGTCAATGTCAGGGTAGTCGCTGTGTTTACGGCTACACTACCGAAGCTTAGGCTTGCAGCGCTCACAGTCAACTGTGGATTCGCAGCTGTTCCCGTACCACTCAAAGCCAGTACAGTTGTGCTGCCGGTGGTCGAATTGCTGCTGATAGTGAGCTGTCCGGTTAAGGCTCCTACTGTTGTCGGCTTGAACTGCACCTGCAACGTCAACGACTGCGTCGGGTTCAAGTTCACTGGGAAACTCTGAGCGACGATGGTGAAGCCGGCGCCTGCAATTGTCGCTGCATTTACTGTCACTGCTGAGGTGCCAGTCGATGTTAGAGTTACGGACGCGGTTGCAGCAGAATTCGTCACTACACTACCGAAGCTCAGACTCGTAACACTTACCGTCAATTGAGGATTTGGTGCCGCTGTACCGGTGCCCCCCAGAGTCACCGCCGTCGAGCCGCCGGTCGACGAGTTGCTGGTGATCGTGATCTGCCCGCTGGCTGATCCAGTTGCCGTCGGCAAGAACCGCACTTGTAGCGTCACCGTCTGGGTCGGATTCAATGTCACCGGCAGGCTGCCCCCGACGATCGTAAAGCCAGTACCTATGATTGCAGCCGAACTCACCGTTACTGCCGCAGTCCCGGTCGACGTGAGCGTCAACGACTGTATCGTCGCGGTGTTCACCGTCACGCTCCCGAAGCTCAAAGTCGCGGTGCTCACCGTCAACTGCGGACTCGGCGCCGCTGCACTCGTACCACTCAGAGTCACCTGCGCGGTGGAACCCGTCGACGAGTCGCTGGTGATCGTGATGTGCCCGCTGGCTGATCCTGTTGCCGTCGGCAAGAACTGCACTTGTAGCGTCATCGTCTGGGTCGGATTCAATGTCACCGGCAGGCTGCTCCCGACAATCGTAAAGCCAGTACCTGTGATTGCGGCCGAACTCACCGTTACTGGCGCAGTCCCGGTCGAGGTGAGCGTCAACGACTGTATTGTCGCGGTGTTCACTGTCACACTGCCAAAACTCAAAGTCGCAGTGCTTACCGTCAACTGCGGACTCGGCGCTGCTGCACTCGTACCGCTCAGAGTCACCTGCGCGGTGGAACCCGTCGACGAGTCGCTGGTGATCGTGATCTGACCGCTGGCTGATCCAGTTGCTGTCGGCAGGAACTGAACTTGTAACGTCACCGTCTGGGTCGGATTCAATGTCACCGGCAGGCTGCTCCCGACAATCGAAAAGCCAGTACCTGTGATTGCAGCCGAACTCACCGTTACTGGCGCAGTCCCGGTCGATGTGAGCGTCAACGACTGTATCGTCGCGGTGTTCACTGTCACACTGCCAAAGCTCAGAGTCGCGGTGCTCACCGTCAACTGCGGACTCGGCGCTGCTGCACTCGTACCGCTCAGAGTCACCTGCGCGGTGGAACCTGTCGATGAGTCGCTGTTAATCGTGATCTGACCGCTGGCTGATCCTGTTGCTGTCGGCAAGAACTGCACTTGTAGCGTCACAGTCTGGGTCGGATTCAGCGTCACCGGGAAACTTCCCCCGACAATCGTGAACCCTGCTCCGGTGATGGTCGCGGAGTTTATCGTTACAGGCGATGTACCTGTCGACGCTAATGTCAGCGACTGTGTCGTCGCCGTGTTCACTGTCACGCTCCCAAAACTCAAACTCCCAGCACTCACCGTCAAC
>Ga0210406_10002263_pt1 | contig 22230 bp, 34 predicted proteins | sample IncBWC30MmetaG_FD_155454 | JGI IMG/M metagenome (GOLD analysis project Ga0210406, IMG submission 155454) | Forest soil microbial communities from Barre Woods Harvard Forest LTER site, Petersham, Massachusetts, United States - Inc-BW-C-30-M | ecosystem: Environmental > Terrestrial > Soil >...
TAGAACGCGGAGCCGCGAGCGTAAGTCTGCTTCGTCTTCTTTTCCACGAAGGGAGCAATTTCTACTGTTCCCGGTTTGGAGAAGGAATTTACGTCCGTGCTCATCACGGGCCAGATACGGACTTCGCTGGAAATGTTGGTCATCGTCGACTTCACTGCAGCCTTGGAAACGTTGCTCGCGTCCGCGTAGAAACTGTTCGTCGAGCGGGTGCCGCTCTTCACGCCAGCGAAGTAGTTTGAGGTCGCAGCCATCGTGACCTCGGTGCTGCGGCGCATATCGCGTTCGGTCTGCTCCCACTCCTGAATATTGCCTGCGGGAATACCAAGATTCACCAGATTCTGCTTCCCGCCAAAGGGCACGCGAAACGTGAACGTCCAGCGGTCGGTCGCCATCAACCGGGCAATCTCGTCGCCTAGCAATCGGCCTCCCCATCGCTCCGAACTATTCTCGTTGCCATCGGTCACGACCATCACGAGAAAGGTGGTTTCCGGATTCTTTACGTCCGGCGCGGTCTTCAGCATCTGGATGATTTCGCCCACAGAGTCAAACAGCGGGGTACAACCACCGTCTGCGACGTAACAGGTCAGTGGCTTCAATCGAGCGACGCTGGTGTGGTAGTGTTCCTGTTCCACGATGCCATTCCATCCGACGCCGCACTTCACGGTCGAGACGATGGTATCGATATCTTCCTTCTCCGAAGCAGCCTTCAAGCTGCTAATCAAGATTCCTACGTATTGCTTTTTCATTTCTCCTCCTCTTCCATTCTAATGATGTCTTGATGCTCGAACAGTGTAGCAGGGTCTTCCGGATTTGTCAAGGGCAAAATTTGGGTTTCAGGAATCTCAGGCTGGGTCAGTATCGGCGAATCTTGGGGCAGCACTTGGAACTTCGTCTTCACCAGCAGCCAAGGTCCTCCGCCCTCCTGCTCCCGGTACACGACCGTCTGCTTGGTGTTGTAACGGTTCGGCAGCGTCTCCGTGGGCTTCAACACCACGCGCGCGTCCTTCACGCTGCCGCCGGGTTGGTATGCGACAATCATTCAATGCCCGCCAGCGTTATAAACCAAAAGATGAAACCGAGAATACCGAACAGAAAAGAAATTGCGATGGTATCGAAGTCATGAATCCAGACGCCTCGAAAGAGGAAGCCAAGAATCACCAAATCTACCACGCTGAAAAATCCGTTCCACCACGCGTTTTGTGAACTCTTGCTCATGACTTCTCCTCCACTGGTTTTGCTACCTCTTCGAAAACGTCGGCGAGGTACCGCTGCTTATCGCCTGTCTCGACCACAGTGAGTTCGTAGAAGCCGCCTCCCTCTGACTTGACGGCTTCCACGACCACACCGCCCACGACGAGATATTTCTTTGCGATGTTGGACATCACTCGACTCCTGATACCATCAATTGCAAACCTTCCAGCGCAGGCTTCGATGATTCACCAACTCTCTTTTTCGCCTTCTCCACAGCCTCATCGCCGTTTGCTGCAACGACCTTCATTGCTGGCTCTGTATCGCGTTCGAAGTGGCCGTTGCCGTAATGACGGACACAAGACAGAGTTACGAGGTAAAGATTTTTCACTGCGGGTCCTGTTGCTTCTGCTTCTCTTCGATGCGGGCGTTGCGAATTTCTTGAGACTTGTTTCGCGCGGCCATCACATCGAACATCGGAACCATCCCGTTCGAACTGCCCACGACCATCGACGGCAGTTGGCCGTCCCACTTCTCGTTCATCAATTCAATGGTACGCATTTGAAGCAGTTCCGGGGTGATGTTGGTAACCTGCAAGCGCTGAGCCTCGGCCTTTGCGCGAGCCACGATGAGCTGGGACTCGGCAGAACCCTTAGCGTTGGCAATCTGAGCTTGCGCCTCTCCATCCGCCTTTGCCGCGACCTGCTCGGCCTCGACCTTGATACGGTTCAGGTCGTTCTTGGCCTTCTCGGCGTTCTGTTCCGCGACCTGCTTCGCCTCGATAGATGCCTCGTACTGCTGAGAGAAGGCGAAGTTGGTGATGGACGTGGTTTCCGCCGCGATGAAGTAAGGCAGCAAACGAGCCTTGACGCGCTCCTCGATGCCGTCGCGAACCTTGGCGCGCTGGGTGACGAACTGTTGAACGTCATACTGAGCCGTCTCCGCCTTGATGGACTCCAAGATGGCCGGAACGATAACGCGGTTCTCCGCGTCGTTGTTCAATTGAACCAAGATGTCCATCGCGTGCTGGTTGTCGACGTGGTAAGCGAGCGTCACCTCGGTGTTCACAATCTGCAAGTCCTTGGACGAGGCAGGCTCCGAGACCTTGACGATGCGGGTCTGGACCGGGACCTCGGTGACCGTGTCGATGATTGGATGAACGAAGTGATAACCGGGCTGCAACGTGCCGACCGCTTTTCCGCCCGTCTTCACCACGCCGACCGAACCCGCGTCAACCGAGACGAGGCCTAAGAACAGCGAGAAGAATACCAGCGCAGGGACCAAGCTGATGAGCGCCGGAATCGGTTTGACCACAACATTGTCGCCCGCCTTTTCCGATGCTTTAAAGCTCTGCACGACGGAGATAGTGATGCCGCCGAGCAGCGAAACCAAGAACAGCAAGAACAAAATCACTCCCATAGATTCCTCCTGATTTGAAATTATGCGCCTTTGTGACAGACGCAGGTACATCCAATCTTACCGCCACCCTTTACGCCATCCATTTTGCAGCCGCAGGTCTGACAGACTCCGGCTTTCATCACAGATGTGGAACTCTTCACAGCATCCTGTTCAGGAAATTCGAACGGAGCGGTCGCGACCAGATAGCAGGGGTCGCACACAAACGTGTCGATATCTACAGGCGCTCCGCAGTGTCGACAGTGATTCATTAATCGCTCAATCCTTTGACACATACCAACTGCTTGATTTTCAAAACGGGCTCAACTAGGTCGCGCTGCGATTCCATCACCGCATCGATGTCTTTGTACGCGGCTGGCGTTTCGTCGAGCACGGCGCGTGTCTTGTCGCAGTACACGCCTGCCGTTGCCGCCTCGTGGTCCCCGACCGTGAACGTCTTCAAAGCCTGCGTTCGGCTCATTGCGCGGCCTGCGCCGTGGGAGCAAGAGCAGAACGATTCCTTGTTGCCCAGCCCGCGAGCGATGTAGGTCTTCGCGCCCATCGAACCGGGGATGATGACCCAATTGCCGTGGCTCGCGTCGACCGCGCCCTTGCGAGTCAGGTTGATGTCAAGACCGCCGAAGCAAATCTGTGTCATATAGTTATGGTGCATGTGGATAATCGAGGGAGTGACATTGAAGCCGTCAATTTGCTCGTTACCATCCTGCTCTGCACCGATAGCTTTCAGCACGCGCTCCATCATGATGATGCGATTGTGCCACGCAAACTTCTGCGCCAGCGTAATCGCCGTGATGTAATCGTCGTACTGACTGGTGCCGACCGGGAGATACCCGAGGTCCTTGTTCGGGAGCTGGACGCCCCACGTCTTGCAAAGGTCTCCGGCCAGCTTGGTGAAATATGTGCCGATGCGATTGCCCAGTCCGCGAGAGCCGGAGTGGATGACCACCCAAAGGTTAGAGTCCGGGTTGTCGATTTCGGTGCAGACCTCGATGAAGTGGTTCCCGGTGCCGAGTGTGCCGAGATGGCGCTCCGCATTCTTCGATAACGCGCCCGGGTGCTTCCGACAAAGCTCATCGTAAGGCGCGGCGAATTCTTTCTCCCATATTCCTGCGATGTCAGTCGGGACCGTACCCCAGCCGCCGATATCTCTCGCGCCGCCGTTGTCGGTGCGACCGTGCGGTACCGCCTTCGAGATTGCCTCGAACATGCGCTTGTAATCGTATATCTCGAAAATTCCGTCTTCGGGAGCTGCTTGTCGCCATTTGAGATTTGTGCGGACAGCCATCATCCCGCAGCCGATATCCACGCCGACCGCAGCGGGCATCACAGCGCCCACCGTCGGGATAACGGAGCCGACCGTCGCGCCCATACCCCAGTGGCAATCACTCATTGCTGCGACATAAGGCTTCACAAAAGACATAGAAGCCACGTCTTTCAGCTGTTGAATTGCTTGTTCCTCAACCTTAACGTGCTTGTTCCAAATTTTGATTGGCACACCAGTTTCAGGGACAATCACGTTGTAATTCTTCCCGACCATCTTTTCGTTTGGCAAGCTCATTCGTCGTCCTCTTCATCCTCGTCGTATCTGAAATCGTCTTCGTAATAATCGTTATCTTCCTCCGATTCCAGCTTGGAGAGATAATTTGTTCGAAGCCGTTGGAAGTCTTCGAGCGTGTACTCCGAATAGAAACCGTACTCCTGCTTCAACTCGGCGAGTTCGGTCACCGCCTCTTCTGGTGTCAAGATGCCTGCTTCGACCGAGCCGACCAGACCGAGAAACAAATCTTGTGCCACGCTCATGCAATCCTCCTGATTAACGAAGTCACCTTATCACGATAGATTTGAAATGTCAAGCACAAAATTTGCGGGTCGCCGCCCAACACGGCCCACATAAGGAAGGCCGGGATACCGTGCTGGGGGCAGAGCAGCTCCCACATTAGCGTGGATAGGCGTACAGCCGCCCGTTCGGGTTAATCTGGTCCGGACGAGGCTTGTCCATGCTGGTTCTGGTGCTGTCCAGAATCGTGGAAAGAATCGAGGCGTACAAAATGGTCAACCCGGCTTGCGGCTGGGGAGGCCGACCCGTGTGCTCCCGGCGAATCGTCTTCCGCAGCTCCGCGCTCAACTGACGGTGCGACATCTTCTGTACGGACTTGCCGTACAGCTCGACGCGCTCCCGTTCCTTCTGAGCCTCTTCCTGCGCCTTCTGTTTTGTGGCGAGGATTTCGGCCTGCTGTTCCGGCGTGAGAGCCGGAGCCTTCTTTTGCGGTTTCAATTTACACCTCCTGATTTGGATGCAATAAAAGCTGCCAAAACTTTTTGAGCTTCGCCGCTCCCATCGTACTCGCCATCGCTGATATCACGCATCGCGAGCGCGGCGAGCGTGGTCTCTTCCGGCTGCCACTGTTCTTCCAGTCCGTGACAAGAACAGTGCGAACCGTTGACCTCGAACAGCTTGCCTTCCTTTTCGTAGACCACGAGGCTGCTGCCGTTATAGCTCCCGTAGCCGTACCACGCGAGGTGGATGATTGCACCGCTCAAATCTTCTTGCGAGGTGCCTCCATAGCTGTCGACGATGTCATCCACGCTGGAAAAATTTTGAACAAATTCGCTCATGACTTCCTCCTGTCATTTAATATACCTTAACTGCCAACTGGCTTTTGTTCTTCGTGAAAACCACACAAACCGTACTTTTCAGAACAATCCGGGCATCTTTGAATAGCTAGAATAAAATCAGTAGATTTTTGTTCCGGAGTTCTGTTGTCGTTTGGTGCGCCCGGAAAATCTCTTCCAAATGCCTTTTGCCAAGGGGTGAGTGCCATAAGTCTCCTGTCAGTTAACAGCGCCTTAACTGCCACTTCTCAGCCGACCATCACAGATGACTTCCTCATACTTCCCGTTCTTCCGCTTCCACCGCCAGACGTCTTCCTCCGTGAAGTGAACCGCCTTGTGCTTGCAAACGTAGCACTCGCCGCATCGAGAGCAGATGTAGAGCAGCTCCCCGTTCTTGCCCTGTAATCGGCAGTTATGAGCCATGCTGGTGATTCGAGAACCAGCACGCGGGCATCGTGTCGACCGGAATCTGATAAACGTCCATCCGCTCCAGCACGGAGCCGAGCGCCGCCGACGGATGATTGTAAGATGCTGCGAGCCTCATGCAGTGGGTCCAGACCACACGACCGGACGGCTTAACGCCCGCCAAGTAGTGGGGAGCTTCTTCTCTCACGACCACGACGCGCTCCGGCGCGAGCTTATGAGCGTGCATCAGCTCCGGCTTATGGTCACGCTCGTAAAAGACGACCTTTCCGCTCTGGATGTCTTGCAGATACTTCTCTGCGACCGCATGAATGTCCACAGTTCCCTACCTTTCATGAATATGCTAACACGCTTTCAAAACCCTGTCAAGAACTATTTCGATTTCGATGAGCTAGAGTTCTGATTGAACGCGATGCCGAAAAACATGTTAAGCACAAACGCTTGCCAAAAGCCAATCTTGGCGGTGCCGAACACGAAAAAGAGAAGCTGCGCGCTGAACAAATAGTTCACGCTCCACATGGTGGGATAAGCCATAAGAAGGGCCAATCCAAACAAGAGAGCCAACGCAATAACTACAACCATCGCCGCTGCGATAAATTTTTCCATAACGCACCTACCTTTCATGAAGAGACTAACATACCTCTGTGACATTGTCAAGCACTTTTTTCTGGCAGTATAAGCAGGCGACCGGGCGAGGCTCATCGTCCCCATACAAGAACATTTCTATGAGCGCTTTACAGATGCAGCATCTGGGGGCGGTGGGGTCTTCGGGAGGACGAACGTAGGGATTTTCGGAGGGTGGCAGAGGCGGGAGGTCAGATGCGTCGATGTAGCCTTTCTCAGGAATCACGAGCGGAGTCTTCGCCTCCACCAGACCGAGCGTCTTCTTGAGTTCTTTGTTGGCCTTTGCGGCGGCGGTTTTTATCTCGGCGTTCTTCGCTTCCATTGCGGCGAGCGGCGTGTACTGCTCCCGGGCCTCCGGAGTGATAGTCAGCCCGCTGGCGGGACGATTCTCGCGGAGTTTGGTGAGCGGCGCGGCCTTCCCGGTCCACCAGACCCATGCGCCCGTGGAGGTATCCGGCTTGAACCCTGCGGCCTTGACGGCAGCAAGGTCCCCTTGGAAATCAGAGGAGAACTCCGCGATAAATCTGCGGAAGGTCGCGTCCCAGCGGAGGTTCACAGTACCCTAGTCCAGTCTTCCATCCAGCGTGGAGTCAAAATTTGGAAAGCGTTGTTGAGCTGTTTAACTCTATTTTGTAGATATCTTTTTTCCTTAGCGGGGCCTATTCTGCCCACGTGAAAGCCGCCGCAAAAGGGACACTGGTAAGAATTAAAAACTTGTCGATACTTTTCTTGCATCGCTCGCGCTCGAACATTTGCCTCTTCCTTGCTAGTTATGAGCTGTTTTCGAGCACACTGAGTCCATTCCTTGGCATAAGCTCGGCTATACCATTCGGACGGAGACGACATCAGAGTACTGCGGCTTTCACCAGCGCGAGACGGCGCTCCAGCTCCGCGTTCTCTTTTACGAGCTGGTCAAACGCGTTGCTCACGATGTTCCACTGTTCCAGAACCTGAGTAGCGACCAAGTGAACGGTCGGGTCTTCGTCCGCTTTTTCTGCGCTGCGAGCGACCATAGTTTCGAACTGGCCTTCCAGCCAGCCTTGTGCGAAGACAGCCGTTGATAGCTTATGTTGTGCCATTTTCCCTCTTTTTGTATCCTTCCCACTCTGCGCGCCGCTTATCATCCATGTCTTTGAAGTAGTTGCGATTCTTCATTAAGTAGTTCGCGTACAAAGCGTGAAACATGTCGTAACAGAGACTACAAACCTGATGGGTCTTGAACTCTCCACACCCGCAGAATGTGCTCTTGTCGCAGCGATACATCAGCTCTTTGACTGCCTTCTCGTCCTTGGAGACTGTGTGGCCGCAGATTTTGCAGCGCGCCATCAAGACTCGGCGCACCTTGTCTATCTCGTAGCAGTTCATGAAGACCGTGCGAGGCGTCATCGGGTGCTTCAATCCCGGAACCCATTCTGGCATAATCCAAGTCACGAATTAATCCTGCGGACCCAGTCGCTCAGAAACTGCGCTTCTCCGGGGTTGTTGTTAACCACATTCATCACATGATTCAAGAAGGCGGCCTTGTAAGCCGGGAGAAGATTCTCCAGCTGATTCAGCGTCGCGAGCGTGTTGGGTCCGAAGACGCCGTCCGACACGATTGCGATTTTATTCTCCATCGTGATTTGCAGCATCTTCACGGCGGTATTGACGCCAAATAAGACGCCGAGGTCAAAGAGTTTGTTAGCCAGTTGCTGGTCATTAATCTGGCTGTAGAGGGGCTTCCAGTAGCCTTCCCGGTAAAGCTCCGCAGCCCGGTCCATCGTAAGATTCACGATATCCTCGTTGGGGAACTCGCGGGCGCTGATACCGTACTTCGTGCCCTTCAACTCCCCCACGCCGACCTCGCCTCCGGTCCAGTTGCCTTTGTCGCCGCGCAAACACTGGTAGCCGCCTTCGTGGTTCGCGTCCATCGTGATGTTCACTGCTGTTCTAAAGTCCGCCATTTTCTATCTCCGTATGTTTCGTATGACATTTACGACAAAGAAGCTTTTTACAGCAGGAACATCTTACTCGTTTTCGCTGTCCGGGCTGAATGCCGTTTTCTTCTTTACACTCGTCGCAGCGACGTTCAATTATTCCTTGGGCGCGTTTATATTCCGGCATGTGTTTTTGGCCCGGTCGCCTGATATCGTTCCGGATGTGAAATGAACTTGTTAAACTCAACGGGCGCGTAGCTGGTGTATTCGAGTGCGAAAAGACGCTGCCATGAGTGTTTCAATCGCTTCGTAAAATCGATACCGAGCAATTCCTTGTCTCGTTCGATTCGTTCTGGACGATGAAATCCATCCCAAATATTGTGGAGGTGACCATGCACATTCAATTCACAACCTTCTGGCAGACCAGCGTCAAGAGAGCCGTATGGACGATGTCCATCCGATTTGATGACCGCATTTGCTGGCTCATGCGTGAGCAGCACCTTGCGGAAGACCATAGAATCGCACGCAAAATCGAAGCCGTGCTCCATCCACCACGAGCACGAGTGATTGCGGTCGTGGTTGCCTCGAATTAGAATCTTACGGCAGGGCCATTCGCGGATTATCCACTCCCACGCGTCGTGCTTGCCGATGCCGACATCGCCGAGGTGAATCAGGGTGTCCTTCTCGGTCACGGTATTCATGACATTTTTATGTGTCAGCTCCGTAAAATTCGATGGGCGTACGCAGTATGTCTTCATTGCGTCATGCTTGAAGTGCGTGTCGGAAATGAGGTAAAAGTTCATTGTTTTTCACACTTGGGACAAGTCCCTTCCCCGAATCGTCGAAATCTACCTGTGCCTGCGCCACAATAAGAACAAAACTGCCTTTCTCCGAATAGTTCTGCATCCACCATCAGTCGGACCAGTTCCTTGAATTTCACCTTCGGCTCCCAGCCGAGCACGCGCTTCGCTTTCGATGCATCGCCGAGCAGCAGGTCAACTTCGGCAGGGCGATAAAGCTCCGGGTCTATCGCGACGTGCTGATGCCAGTCGATGTGAAGATAGTCAAAGGCCTCATCGAGAAATTCACGGATGGAGTGGGTCTCCCCGGTCGCGAGCACGAAGTCATCCGGCTTCGGCTGCTGCATCATCATCCACATTCCTTCCACGTAATCCTTGGCATATCCCCAATCGCGGCGCGCATCCAAATTGCCCAAACGCAGTTCTAGCTGTTTCTTTCGATAAATATTCACCGCTGCCTTTGTAATCTTCTGGGTCACGAACCCAGTGCCACGGCGAGGACTCTCGTGGTTGAAGAGGATACCGTTGCACGCGAACATGTCATAGCTCTCGCGGTAGTTCACGGTCGACCAGAACGCGTACTGCTTTGCGACTCCGTAAGGGCTGCGAGGATAGAACGGAGTCTTCTCGGACTGCGGAGTCTCCAGCGCCTTCCCGAATAGTTCCGAGCTGCTCGCTTGGTAAAACTTGCTGCGGTGCGCGCGGCACAGCTCCAAGAGTCGCAGCGCGCCTAGCCCGGTGACATCGCCTGTGTACTCTGGAACATCAAAGCTGGCGCGTACGTCGCTCTGTGCTCCCAAATTATAGACTTCTTCGAATGTATGCTTCGCGAAAACATTTTCAATTGATTGGCTATCGGACAGGTCACCGAGGTGGGTGTGCAGGTCCGGCAGGATGTGCTTGATGCGCTCCGTGTTAATGCTGGAAGCGCGACGCAGCACGCCGTGAACCTCGTAGCCCTTGGAGAGCAGAAGCTCCGCGAGGTAGCTGCCGTCTTGCCCGGATATTCCTGTAATCAGCGCTTTCATGTAGTCTCCAATTTAGGTAAAGGAAAAATCAAATTTTGGTTCGCGTACTTCCAGTTCTCCAAAAAGAACTTCTTGAAATGCCACGGCAGGACAATCAGGAAGTCCGGCTTCGCGGCGAGCACCTCGGCCTCCGAAACGATTGGTATCCCGGTACCGGGCGTATAAGAACCTACCTTATCACAGTTGACCTCTCCGATGCAAGAGATATCTTTTTCGGTCAGCCCGCAGTACTGGAGCAGGACGTTGCCCTTGGTGGACGCGCCGAGCGCCATCACCGTCTTGTTATTCTGTTGAGCATCGCGCAAAAAGGCGAGCAAGGCGAGCTTCGATTCCTCCGCTCTTTTTGCGAAGGATAAGAAGGGTTCAAAATAATTATATCCGGCTTCCCCTTCTTTATCAAGAAGTATTTTTACCATCTCGGATTCTTTTCCGTATTTGGAAAGAGTGACCGAAATACTGCCGCCGTTCACGTCATTGAGTTCGACATCACGAATTACGAACCCGACCAAGTCTGCCATCCACGCGATTTGTTTTAAGGCGTAGAATTCCAGATGCTCGTGACAGACGGTATCGTAAGAGCCTGTTTGCAGCATAGAAGGCATGTAGCTTTGTTCGAACACCCATATCCCATCATCAGCCAAGACCTCGTAGATATCCCTCATAAAGCGAGTAGGGTCTTCTAAGTCGTAGAACATGGAGAAGGACGTGATAACGGATACCTTCCTTCTGCCGTACTTTTTCAGCAGCTCAGCGGAAAAGAAATCAGAGACCAGCTGAACGCCTTCCGGATAATACTCGGCGAACTTGGCACCCGCCGGGTCAAAGCCCATACGAGTCAGGAAGGCCGGATAAGCTCGCAGCGTGGTCCCGTCGTTGCTGCCGATATCTACGACGATGTCGCCCGGGAGCAGGTGGGTCTGCTTCAAAATTCTTGCGACCTTTGCTTGCAGGTGGGCTACCATGCTCGGGTTCAAACCGGAACGATACCCGTAATTCTCTCCGTACATCTCAGAAGAGTCGTACGAGTGTTCCAGTTGCAGCAAACCGCACATGCCGATGCACTTTACCAAGCGCAGCGGCCCCTTCGTAATCTTGGCGTCCCTTGTCTTAGGGAATACGCCTGTGAGCACTTGCTCGCCCAAATCAAGTACGCAGAGGAGATTCGTGTTACCGCAGATTCGGCACTTGTTAATCTTTACCATATATTTTCGTCGTTCCCTGTTTGTAGGATTTTTGGCCCAGCTCCTCGTCTATCGCCTGAATCAGGTCGTTCCGCTGTTGGTTGGCGACGTTGGTCACTCGGGTCGCATCCGCAATCTGCTTGTCGGTAGCGTCCGGCTTCCTCTTTATATCCTCCGCCATCCAGATTCGGATGTTGGCGATGGTCAGCTGGTCAATCAGGTTTCCTACCGTAATCTTCATAGATTCCCCAGCATGCTGGTCAGTCTGCTTATGTACTCCGCGCGGTGATTCGCCTTCGGCGGGAAGCGGCGCTCGTGCTCCGGCGGGTTCTGGCCCGGAGGGTCAGCGACCACCAGCTCCATCGGCCCGTTCGCCAGCGAGTACGTGCTCATAATGAACGAGCCGCAGTATTGCAGCTTCGGAGTAGGTTTGTTACCCCAACAGCTGGTCGCTACCGAAATGCCGCTGGATATCCCGATGAACAAATCGGCGTAGTTGTTGACGAGCGCGGTCTGTCTCACCGTGAAGTTGTTGCAGTTAAGCACGCCCGCATCGTCGGTGAATCGTGAGTAATCGCCCGCGCACGCGAAAATGAAGTTGCACTTGCCGAGCTTCTGGCGGCACAGCGCCATCGTCTGCCGGGTCAGGTCATCGTCCCAGTGCGATTTGCCGGACGTGAAATTGGTCTCCAGCATCACCGTCTTCGGGTGCGGGAACGTAGCGGCGAACGCTCTCACCGCCTCGCGCTCCTCATCCAGAAATCCGAGATACGGGTGCCACTCCCACGACGAGTCGGCGCGGAACACCTTTCGCGATATGTTAGGATAATCAATCCCGTGCCGCTGTTCGAGACTCATCATCCAAGGCGTGGGAAAGAAACCTTCGTCCAAATCTTTGGTCGATTCAAACTCATGCTTGCGGGCATTTAGACGGTTCTCGCTGTCCAGCAAGATGCTAAAGTCGGCCCACGGCAAATCTTTGGACTCGCCCGAGGCTATCCTCTGATTCTCCAACACGCAGCGCTCTGGCAGCTTCCAGCCTTCCGGCCAGTGCCGAACTTCGGCTATCGCATCGTTGTGGTTCAACACCTCGCGGAATCGCTCTCCGCAGAACCAAACCACTTCCTTCCCGGGCCACAGCGTGTCTTTGTATTTGAGCACCGACATCGCGCTCATAATGTCGCCGTTCAGCCCCGGTAGAAAAATTCCTATTTTTCCGCTCATCGTGTCCACCAATCCTCAAAAGGTCTCTTGCCTACTTCTACTTCATTTATAACGCAAGACGGAGATAGCACGTCCGGTACCGCGAGCGTGTATCCCTGCGAAAGCATGAACTCTCGAATCGCGTCTCGGCGGTCCAGTTTGATGCCCATGCTGTCGTGCTCCACAGTGGCGCAGCGAAATGAAACGCCCGCCGCCACAAGATTGTGTAACACGTCCAGCTCCTCGCCGTATAAATCCAAAGACAGGTAGCCAATTTCGAGCGGTAAGCCGCGCGACGTAAGCTCGTGACGCCAATCAACGTTCAGCGCGTTCGCACAAATAGCGGGGCATGCTCGGTACTGATTCCAAGTCGATATGAACAAATTTTCAAAATCGACCGCTAGACCCTTCCAGCCTGCGCGGTCTAAAATGTAAGTGTTGTTATCTCTGAACGGCTCCATGCACCCGATATCCAAGAACGTCTGATTTCCGCCTGAGTTTTCCAGCGCAAATAAGTCCTGACCGACCTGACTCCAAGATTTCTTAACGGCCATTTAGCCTCGCTATAATATCTTCCGGATAGCACGCATCGCTTTCCACCTTCGCTATCACGTCGCTGTCGAACTGCTGCGGGTCCAAGTACCAGTCTTCGAACGGGCAGTTTATGAAATCCGGATGGCGCACAAAGACGTCGGAGCAAACCAACGCGTACCCCTTGCTCAAAAGAAATTCTCTTTGAGGCGCGCGATACAGGTCGCCGTGCTGATACGCGTCGTGCTCGATGCCGATGACCTTGAAGCGATAGTCGGTGTTGAGCACCAGCTTGGCGACTTCCAAATCCAGCACGTCCACATCGAGAGATAAGAAATCTATCGACCTCGGCATTCCCAGCATCTTGAACGCTTCGGCGTAGTCCAGCTTTGTCGCATCACCGTTGACATACGTGCAGCCTATCCGGTCGGTGTAGCTGCTGTTGTACTGACTATCGAGTTCGATGCATAACCCGGTCCACCCGAGCTTCGTGTCGAGGAAGTGCGAGTTATTGTGGAACTTGGAATGCGCCGAGCCGATGTCGACGTAGGTGCCGCCGTGCTTGAAGTTAAGCATGATGGCGCAAAACTCGTCCAGCCGAGACCCACTGTGGCAGCCGGGGGCGTTTTCAAAGGACATCTTTTCGCTCATCCAATCCTCGCTTTCAGCCATTCGGTTTTCTGTTGGTGGAACTCTCGGCTGCGGTGGTCCCAGTTGCTGCCGGAGCGGTAGTGTAGTACTGTAGCACACTGGTCGCCCTTTGTCAAGTAGAATTCATCGGTGCTGAACTCGGTGTGGTGAAGCTTCCGAGCCGAAATAACATCCAAGTCCGGGTGCGCTTGGAAGTAGTGATAGGTCTGCCCGCCCACGTCGACGGGCGTGTTCTCCACCCTGCCGCACCACCAGTTCATGGTTTCCGGGTCCGGCAGCCGCGCCATATCCATCACGACGAACGTCGGCCACATGTAGCGGAAGACGCGCCCGTCTTGCTGGTGAGTCTTGCCGTCCGGGACGTTGAGCATCACGTGAGGGAGCATCATCTCGGTCAGGCTCACTGGCTCAACCAGAAAGACATCCGAGTCGAAGATGGCAATCGGCTGGCGCTCTTTCGAGATGTGGTTCTCCCACGCCCAGCAGAGCGCGTACGCGTGCGCCACGTTGGCGTTCGAATACAAGCCTTGAGGATTAAACAGCGGGCAGCTCAGCTCAATCTTCTGGCAGCGCTCCGCCAATCCGGGGTCCTTCACGACATCAATCATCCGGATGCCGAGCGCCTTGGCCTGCTCGTGGAGGCCGTTGTAGTTTCCGCCCGCACCGTTGTCGTAGGTCGCATTGTTGAAGACTACGAACTCGAAGTCCTCTTTCAGATGGCGCTGGAACGAGCGCAGTTGCAGACCGATGAAGTCCGGACGATTGGAACCAAAGCTGAATATTTTAAGCATGACTCTCCATAAAGCCGTTGGTCCATAGCAAGTCTTCCAAGGCGTCGTAACCCATTACGACGTCCTTAGAGCTGAATTCATCCATTCTAGCCTGATAGCCGGATTGTTTTTCAAGCACCGATTTAATTACGTAGTAGCTACCACGATGAATGGTTCTCGAAACCTCTTCTTCGCTGACAAGAATTTCGTGAATCTTCTCTCCCGGGCGGATGCCAGTCTCTTTGATTTTGATATCGCGGCATCCGATGAGCTGGTGGGCCACATCCATCACGCGCGCCGATGGAATAAGTGGGATGTAGGTCTCCCCATTTTGCCCGCCCTCGACCGCTGCGAAGACCGTGTCTACGGCTTGGTCCAAGGTCAGCAAAAATCGAGTCATCTCATTCGTGGTGACCGTTACAGGCCCGCCGCGCTTAATCTGCTCTTTGAAGAGCGGAATCACGGAGCCGCGCGAGGCCAGCACATTACCGTACCGCACGCACACAAAATTTGTCATCGGACAGCGTTCCGCCGCTCCGAGGAAGATGCGCTCCTGTATCGCCTTTGTCATGCCCATCACGTTCACGGGCTTACAGGCCTTGTCTGTAGAAATGCCGACTACTGTCTGGACGGGGAACGGGCGCGTCGTCTGCTGCTCGATGGCGCGGACGATGTTCTCTGCTCCGATGATATTGGTCTGGACTGCCTCGTAAGGAAAATACTCGCAGGAGGGAACCTGCTTCAACGCGGCGGCATTGAATACGATGTGCATACCCTTTATCGCGGTCTCGACGGAGGCGAGGTTGCGGACGTCGCCAATCTGAAAATGAACCTTGGTCTCAGATTTGTTATCCAACTTCTGTTTCAAATCCGATTGCTTGGCCTCGTCGCGAGAGAGGATAAGGATGTTCGCGGGCGTGCCCTTCTCGCCAGACAGGAGTCGACGCACCAGCGTGCTGCCGAGAGAGCCTGTGCCACCCGTGATTAAGATGTTCTTTCCGTCAAATAGCATATCCGCTCCCTTTGTCCAAATTTCGCTGACCTTCGACCATGTGCTCAATGCTCGGAATCGATATCAGTGTATCGTGTTTAAACTTTGTTGGGTCTAGGCTTCGGTCACATCGCGGTTCCGAAACCGGGATGATAGTAACACCCTGCTTATTATAAGTCCTTTGGAAAATTTTAAGCAGCTCGAACTTTGAAACTGGCTCGGTCGCGACATTGTACAATCCTGAAAGCCTCTTGGGCCAATATATCAGCTCCGCGACTAGACTTGACAGCCACTCGGTTGTGACTCCTGAGAAGATGGCATTCTCATGACCTTGAATTTCGCCCGTTTGTCGAAGGAACCATTCGAGCAGACCCAGATAATTCGCTCGCTCGCGCCCGACGATTGATGTGCGGAGCGTCAGCGTGTTCTTCGAATCAGTAATTTCTCCCACCGCTTTCGTGAGACCGTACAGGTCTTCGGCGTCCGGCGCATCCTTCTCCGTGTACATCCCCTTCTTTCCGGAGAACACGCAGTCGCTGCTGAAATGAATCAGGTATGCGCCCCGCTCCTCACATTGGCGGCTTAAAAAATGCGGGAGAAGCGCGTTCACGCTCTGCATACCTTGTGATGTTCTTTGCTTGATGACCCCGAGACAGTTCACAACCACGTCCGGTTTATAGTAGTTGAAAACTTGCATCACTTTACCACTGTCAGTGGCATCAAAGTTTGCCTTGGTTGCGGTTTTGAAATTCTTTCTCGACACCCCTTCTACGTAGGGATGATGAAGCTTTAAGCGTTCGAGCATCTTGTGCCCGAGCATACCCCCGGAGCCGAGGACTAGAATCTTCATCCGCGTGCCTCCTGCGTCAGTTTGACCGCTTTCAGCAGACTGTCCACTTTGGTGAGATACGTGTGGTTGGCCGCGACCTCGTCCATCAGCTGGTGAAGGTCCGCGAGCTTGTATTCGCGCAAAGCCTTCTTCGCGTCGTAAAAGAGCTGATATGTATCCTCGTTGAAGATGAGCCGACCTTTGAAGAACTCCTGCGCGTATCTATTGTTGGTCAGCGGCAAACGACCGTACGAAATGTTCTTGTAGGTGCGGCACGGGATGTAACCGACCTTCGCGTGGTAAACGTCGCCTATAGCAGGAGCCATGTAGGACTCGCGCACCAGCCGGACGTTCTCCGCGATGGATACGGGCGCGGTGCCCGTGAAGCCGCCGATAGCGTTGAACTTGATTCCGTTCTCCCGGCAGGCCTTCGCGAACGGGTCGTGGACGTTGTGATAAATCGTGCCTACGAAATTAACGTCTGTCTTGCTCTCGTCAAAAACTTGGGTCGGCTTGTTGGCCTCAATCTCGTGAGGGAACAGGTCGGTGCCCCAGCGGAGTATCGTGGTGGTGTACGCCTCGTGACCTTGCAGAGACAGATAGGTCTCGAAACCGACCTCGATGTCATCCTGTCCCAGCTTGGTCGTGCTCGTGTACATGCCGTAGTTCATCACTGAGTACTGACGCAGGTCGCCGCCGAAGGCTGCCTTGGTGGTCTCGTCCAGATTGTGGATGATGTAAAAGGCGTCCTTGCGCTTCGGCATCTTCACCAAGTTCGCCACGTTGACGGTCATCACCACAGCGTTTGAGAAGTCCGCGTCTTCCACGTTCATCTCGTCGACCCAGCTGACCTTCCGGTCGGGGAACTTGTATTGCAGCGCGCGGTACCACGCTTCCTGAATGTGGCCGAACGTGTTGTAGCTGTTGCGGAAGCCGTACACAACAAAGTTGCACGTGTTCAAATCAATCATATCCTCACCCATCTTTCCGGGACGATGTCCCGAGAGTCTTCGTCCTTCGATTGAAACCAATTCTTCGGTGCCACAACCACGCGGTCCCCTCTCTTTCCGAGGTACGCGCCCCACCAGCTGAACGACGAGTTGGCGATGATGTTGTGCTTGCAGAGAGACATCGCTTGGATATCTGATGCCTCTTCGGTTGGCTCAACAATTACAACCGAACGGCGACCCTCGCTAGTAAAGTGCTCCCGACACCACTGCGGGTCGTCGCTGAATATAAAAAACGTCGGACGCGGAATTCGCTCGATGATGTAATTGAAAGCGTTGTTGTAATAATCCAGTCCAAGATTACCGTGGAAGCTTGCGTGCGGCTCTCTCGTGTAGTCGCCTCGGCGAACATGAACCGCGACAGGCTGCATAGTGTTGAAGATGTTCTCCAACAGTGCATTGCTGGTGACTCGGGGACGGAGGGCCAGAAGCTCTTGCTCGATGCCTTGGAAATATTTCTCGGTCTGCCAGTAGCCTTGAATCACGTCGCCGTTCTTGATGCTGTTCGCGAGCGCCGGGTTGTACGGCATGCCTTGCTCCCGCACGGTCGGCTCAACCTGATAAGGCACGTCCGACTTCTCCGCCGTCCACTGGTTCAACGTGTACGGACGGTTGCCGCCGAGCTTGCTCGTGTTCAGCTGTAGCTTCACGCCGAGCCGCTTCGCCTGCGCCATTCCGAAGGCCCACTGGAATAGCTGGTTGCCGTGTCCGCCTAGCAGTTGTATGGTAATCATCTCACTCCGCTCCAATTCAGTTCTGGGTGCAAGGTCTTCATCACTTCAATCATCCTTCCTCGGTTCATCGTCGAGACCATCGAGACGGGCTTGCGACGGTAGAAGAACAGCGGCTCGTTCACGACCGCGACCTTCCAGCCGCGCTTCAATATCGAGACCCACAGCTCCCAGTCCTCGCAGCCCTCGTTCATGATGCTTTTGTAGCCGCCTGCTTCCAGAATCGCCTTCTTGCGAATCAGAGAGCATACAGGCATTCCGTTGTACTGAACAACCTGCTGCAACGTCGTGTGCGTCGGGCGCAGTCGGTCTGTGTGTGTTCCGAAGTACTGCATGTCTGTCGAGACCACACCGACCGCGCTTGACATCAGCGGCACCGTCTTCATCAGATAGTGCGGGTCAATCTTGTCGTCGGCGTCCAGTGGCAGAATCAGCTCACCCGTGGAAAACCCGATGCCTGCGTTGCGGGCAGATGCCAGCCCGCCGTTCTGCTTGTTGACAATCTTAACCGGATAGTTCTCGATTTCGCCGAGAGAGCCGTCGGTAGACCCATCATCCACCACCACGACCTCGAAGTCCCGGTACGACTGCGCCAGCGCGGACTGAATCGCCTCGCCGACGTACACGCGCATATTGTAGCACGGAATTACGATACTAACCTTCATCGCCCTGCCTTCGTAAGCGCCAGAATCTTCGGCGTTGGGTTGATGCCCGCCGCGCGCCACTTGTTCAGATAGTGGTCGCCCGCGCCCTCCGGGTAGCAGTAACTCGGGTCCAGAATCTTTGAAGGTGGATGGTCGTACAGGTACCGATTCAGATGGCTTTCGTCGTGCCAGACAGCCAAGACGCCTTTCTCCGTATCTTTGTCGATGCACCACGCCAGCTCCGCTGCCATTCCGAGGAACGCGCCGGAAAATCCACCGTTGAAGCCGCCGCAAAAATATTTGTTCTTTGCGTTGTACGAAATTGCGGCCATCGATTCCGGTCTACGCTCCGGACTGCCGACCTCGTTTACGTAGCCGGGGTGAAGGCAGGCCGTGATATTGTTAGAAAAAATTTCCTTGCCCACAGGCGCGACCAGCCGCATGTCCACATCGAGATAGAACAGGTAGTCATATTTTGCTAGAAGCGAGCGCTGCTGCAAAATAGTGTGATATCTATAAAGAGTCTCGTTAGGATACCCGAGTGGCTCTTTCGTCAGCACGAACTTCGCGTCGATTTGGCTTGCTGCCGCGAGGCTGTCGGTCCACACCCACGCATCGTGCTCCACGAAGAACTCACGGGCCGATTCGAGCAGCGGGTTCACATACTGGTGATACTTCTCGCCCGTTGCGATAACTAGTAGCGCGGTCTTCATCCGTTCACCACCTGATTGGCCGCGTGCATCAGCTCCATCCACTTTAGCTCTGGGCTGTAGCCTTGTCCGTACTGGTGCGCCGGGAAGTGCCGCGAATAGCTGCCCGCTGGCAGGTCGAGGCCGTGCATGCTGCCTTGTGCAATTTCCTTTCCGAGAACTTGGCCGACCCAGAGGTCTTCCGCCCAGCCCTTCGGATACGAATCGGCAATCAAAAATGCGGCATCGCGAGAAAGGAAGTAGCCGTATCCGCCGCTGGCCCACGGGTAGCAGTTCTCCATGTGGGTGGTCACGCCTCTCCGGTCGACCGCATCATAAGCAAACGTCTCCCCGAGCGGCTTGCTAATCTTGCCCGCGTAATCGTAGCGGTTATATCCGCACGTCAACAACTTTTGCGGGTAAACGTACGTGTCGTTGTCGCAGAGAAAGATATTCTCGATGTTCTTCCCGGTCGCCCAGTGACAGATGGCGCGAGTCTTGTGCGGCAGCGAGTCGTAGTCGTCCGCCGCGTCTATCTCAACCTCGTCGCTTTGTAGCGTGCGAGCCTTTGCGCCCGGATGCGCCATAAAGTATTTGTCGGCGGTGTGACCCACGAAGAACCGCACGATGGCGCGCCCACGGAACTGCTGGCCCCACGTGGCGCGAATCACGTTGTGACAGCCTCGGTCGAGGTCAGCTCTGCAACTTTTAACAGCAATCAGTAATTGACTCACTTGATGCAGCCTCCCGGGCTTACTAAAGCTTCGGAAAATGCCTTTGCGTTTGCTCGTCCAAGGATTCTATCCACCAGTTCTCGACCTGCGTCAACGCTGAGCTGAAAGCCTGCCGCGTTGTTGTGGCCTCCGCCGCCGAACGACTTAGCGATTGCACTCACATCCACGGAGCCGTCGCCGCGAAGCGAGAACGTGGTCATACCGTCGCCGCGCTCGAACCAGAGCAGCGCGACCGGGTAGCCCGCTTTGCAGAGCGCGTTGCCTGCTTCACTCACCCCGGCGTACGGAATGTTGAGAACCGCGATGCGAAGCTGCTTGAAATCATTTACGCAAGAGAACGCGAACAGCCCTTCTTGCACTTCCGCGACCACGGAGCGGGTGTAGTATTCGATGTACTGACGAACACCAACACCTTTTGCTCTGGCCGATGCTTTGCCGCCCGGGTCTTTTGCAATTTCATTCCATACTTCAACGGTGCGAGGCTGAACCATTAAGTATGCATTGATTTCTTGACTGTCTTCGAGCGTCCAGTTCCAAAGGTCTTGGTCTTCTGTGTAATCGACCCACCACGGACGATATTCCTTCACTGAATCTGTGGCATCAGCCATCTCCGGGGAATCTTTTCCGAAGAGATAATCCCACGCGAGGCCCGCGCCAGAACGCTTCATGTCGAAGGTCGCATACGATGCGCCAGCCAGCGCGGCTTGCGCGGTCTTGTGGTGGTCGAGGATACGGAACGACTTTGCGACCGAATTCAGCCGCTCGTTCAACTCTCGGGTGCGGAGCGAATAGTCGACCATGATAACATCTTTATTGCGGCAACCTTCGAAGAGACTATCAAGTGCCTCTTCGCCTAGTCCGTGATTAAGCGGAATCAGTTGCGCTTCTGGATATTTGAGCTTGCAGATGTAGGCGGCGCACCAGCCGTCCGGACACGCATTGTGATAAAGTATGAGGTCCATCACTTCACCAGTCGCAGCGCTTGGATGGCGATGTCGGCCTTCTGAATGCGGCCATCGTTGCCAGCCCACAGCACTGTCAAGATAACTTGCGATGTGGAGACGGCAGCGACTACAGTCATAAAGGGTCCGCCACTTTTCAGTTGAACTACCGAGCCAATCGTAATCGGCTTTGGTTCCTTCTGTTTCTTAACTTTCATGATATTCCTCCGTTGAAATCGATGTACTTCTTAATGTTCCGCTTCTGCTTCATCAGCGCATGCCCGGTCGTGAGCGCGCGACGACGAAATTCCTTATACCTCGGGTCCTGCTTGGCCGGGTCGTACGGCTGCGTGTTGATGTTCGCACCGGGTAAAAGTACAACGTGCTTGTTCGCCGCCTTCAAGTCAAGAAACCAATCTACGTGTTCTCCACCGATGGGTCGAATGCTCTCATCCCACGGTATCTCTCGGAGCACTTCTGTGCGAGCAAGGAAAAAATTTGCGGCGATATCAACTCGCCACACCGGGTCCATCAGCCACGGAACCCCCCGACTGCCGAGCATGTGTTCTCTAATGTACTCGCCGGGAACGTATTCGAGATAGCCCTCGTAAGGACGCTCATTGACTCTGCCAGCGACTACGTCAACATGTTTAAACACGGTTAGTACGCTGTCCATGTTATCAACGGTCTTTCGCGCTTCCGGCGTGGAGAAGTCGAAGTCATCGCATCCCATCAGTGTGTACTTCGTTTCAACCAGTTTGACCGCCCAGTTGCGCTTCATCGTCAGCCCGGAGTCGTACGGCAGCTTCGTCCAGTACGTATTATGCTCATAAGTGCAGTCGCCGCCGTCATCTTGTGCCACTACCACCGAGCACTCGGGCAGATTCTCTCCCAGAGCGCGGAAGCACTCTTTCAAGTAACCTCGGCGGTGGAAGGTCGGGATGACGATTGTGATGTCGCTTAGCATATAGGTTCCACAGTGTCGATGTATCGAAGCCTCATCTTGGTGTCCGGTGGTAGCGTCACTCGCATCGGGATGTATGCTTTATTAGGGCAGTCGACGCCTTTCGGACACGCCTCCTGCACCAAGCCTTGAATGCCGTCGCAGCACGGGCAGTTTGCAATCAACGTGCGTCCGGTCGCTCCCGGCTTACCGCCACCGCAAATGCAATCATCTGAATTCTTCGTCGGCAGCGTGTAGTTCTCCGGCTTCGCGAAAAGATGATAGTGTGGCTCACCTTCTTGCGGCGTTTGAGAGCAAGATACAATAATCACGCTAGCCCTCGATTAATGCGACGAGACTGGCCTTGGGTGCGGCGG
>Ga0210406_10002264_pt1 | contig 22221 bp, 24 predicted proteins | sample IncBWC30MmetaG_FD_155454 | JGI IMG/M metagenome (GOLD analysis project Ga0210406, IMG submission 155454) | Forest soil microbial communities from Barre Woods Harvard Forest LTER site, Petersham, Massachusetts, United States - Inc-BW-C-30-M | ecosystem: Environmental > Terrestrial > Soil >...
ACCAGAATTTCCGCTTCATCCGCTCGCGGCGTCAGCTCATACCCTTCGCGCGCAAGAATACCCATCATCACCTCGCTATCCACGAGGTTCTTCGGGCATCCCAGGCTGACGAATCCGACCTTAGTCATAAGCTATGAATTTACACCTTTGCGCAATTCTTAATTGTAACACGAGCCTTCCATTCGGTGTTTGCAGGGGTGCAGCGCCGCAGCGCCCAATCTTGGCAGGGTGTAATGGGTCTTCAGCGCGCCCGCAACATCGCGCGGATCTGATCAAGCAATTGGTGCAATCGCGTGGCGTCGCAAGGCGCTCCGCCAAAGCGAGTATGTGCGTAGAGTTGCGTAAACTCCCGGACCGCGGGCGCCAGATTCGGAGCATCCACCGCGGCCGCAAATTCGAACGGCGTCTGCGACACTTCTCGAGTCAGCCCGCGCCGCGCCAGCATGCGCAAAAGCTCCCCATACAACTTCGAGGCCAGATGCGGATTCGAACGCGCCGCTTTTGCGGACCGAAGTTGCCACGACAACCACATCCGCCGCAGCATCGCCGACAGCGCATCGAACCGGAGCACGATCAGGAACGTTAGAACCACGAGTGGAATCAGAATGCTAATCCGGTTGTGCCACGACTTCATCCACCGCCGTCCATTGATCTGCTGCCGTCGGTACCACGCGCGCATTGACTCCGACATATCGCGTGAGCTGCGCTGCAAGTTTTGTGCCAGGGCCACCTGGTGCCCGAAGTCATACCCGATCACCCATTCGCTCCAGGTGAGCTGCGCCCAGTCGGCGTACTGCCCCAGGCGCGTCAGGAAGCCAACATCGTTTTCCGCAAGCGCCGGCGTGGGATCGAATACTTGCCAGTCCATGCCGGGAAAGTAGACCTCCACCCAGCTGTGCGCGTCGCTGGCGCGGACAATGTAGTCTCCGCCCAGGTCGTTGTATTCGCCGGGCAGGAAACCGTTGACTTCGCGCGAAGGAATTCCGAGCGTGCGGAGCATGATGACCATTGACGATGCAAAATATTCGCAATGGCCCCCGCGGGTTTCGAACAGGAAATGGGCCAGCGGATCGTCTCCGGGTTTTCCGGTCAGATTCAAAGTATACGTGTAACGATTGCGCAGGAAACTTTCGATGGCCAGCGCTTTGTCAAACGGCGTCTTGGCGTATTTCGTGGCCTGCCTGGCCAGTTCGGGGATACGCCGGTCGAGCACATCTGGAAGCTGAAGGTAGGTCGAAGTGATCTCTTTGGAGTATTGCGTCGAAGCGGTGCGGAGTTTCGTAGCGTCCATCGGAGGCAACAGAGAAAATCCCGCATACCGGATAGCCGTGTAGTTGTGGAAAGGATTCAGCAGCGTATCCGTGGAATCGCGAAGAATATACGTGCGGCGGATCGCGCTGAACGAATTGCCGCCCTCGCCCGTGAAATTCCCTTTCAGGGAAATGACTTTCCCGGGAATGAAAATGGCGTCGGTGGCCAGCGGCTCCAGATACACGGTGTAGATCATTCCCGGCTTGGGCGTCTCAGATTTCTGAGGCGAATCGGCGGTGTGAATCCAGCCATCCTCGCCCGGCTGCAATTTTTGCGTGCTATGCTCGGAAGTGGTCCATCGCTTTCCATCGAAATTTGTTAGCGCGATGCCGCGCCAGCGCAGCCGGTCGTAACCAATCGGCTTGCCCGTTTGCACGCGCATGACCACCGCGGAATTCTTTTTGATCTCGCCAATTTGCCCGAGCTCGACGTTTTCCGTGAAACCCGACATCAGCGAGGAATTGAAGCTCGCTCGGCCGAGATAACCCGCGCTGAAACGCGGAAAGAAGAAAAACAGCACGCCGCCAAGCGCGATCGATCCGATGGCCACGCTGAGAGCGGAAAAGCAAAGCGCGCGATTCAGTTTCCGGTCGCGCGCGGTGTGCAGGTGGACGGCCGGCGAGACGGCTCCGGCGGCTCCCCGGCGCAATTCCATTCCGATGAAAGTGGAAACGCCAAACAGGAGAAAGATGAAAAAAAGAACTAGGAAAGTCGTGTCGACGGTGAGTACGGCGGCCGCGAGAATCCCCGCGAAAGACAGCATCGAAAGGAAGAGCGCATCGCGGTCCGTCACCGCACTATAAAAACGAACGATGCTGACGAATATCAGAAAATGAACCGCGGCCAGAAGCATTGCGAAGAGCGGCGGATTCGCCGAATTTCCGACGGAGAAACGCGAAAGAACCAGGGCATCCACGGGAAAGAACGCCAGGTAAGCGAGCACGCACCAGGTTGCGGTGCGATGGGTTAACTCAGCTGGCCGGCCGTGCCACCAGCGAAGACCTTTGTAGACCACGATGAGCGGAGCCAAAAAGCTTGTAACGATGTCAAGCTTGCCGGTGCTGACCAGCGTCAGCGTTGACGTGAGCATCAGCAGAGTCAGCGAGGTGCGGAAAAAACGCTCGGCGGGCAGAGCGCGTTCATTCGAAGCTGAGAAGATGGCGGCCATGGCGGACTTTTTATCGTAGCATCTGCCGGGTTCGCCGGGAACGAAGCGGAGCGAAAGGATAACTCTCAGGGCTTGGCCGGAGCGAGAGCGGCGGCTTCCAGGGCGGCGCGAGCGACTTTCCGGGTGAGATTGGAAACAGGCAAGCCGGAGATGTCACTTAGCGGCACCTGTTTCGCGCTTAGAATCCGGGGAAGATTTTTTACCTCGATCACAAAGGGCAGGACGGTGATGGCGCGGTAGGTCACAGCGTGACGGATCTTGCCGACTGGAGCAAGTTTCAGCTTGCTGATTTGGATGTTCGGAAAGAGTCCTCGGAGAAAGGCGAGGAGGTTTTCGCCGGGATTGCCGTTCACCGAGAGCGTCGGAAAGTGCCACATTCTTGAAACCAATGTCGGAACGTGATCGGCGGAAACCTTCTCGTTTGAGTACTTCGGCGGCGGAAGCAGAAGCGTCTGGCCCTTTTTGTCCGAGAAAACGGCCGCGGCTAGAGTCACGTCCACGGTGGCGCGCTTCTTCCGTTTTTCGGGCAAAGATTCGGCGATGCCCAGTTTGCGTCCTTCGCAAAATTGCATGACGGGGCAGAGCAGGCATTGCGGCGATTTTGGAATGCACAGCGTCGCGCCCAGCTCCATCATGGCTTGGTTCCAATCGCCGGACGATTTCGGTTCGAGCAAGACCTCCGCGGTTTCTTGCAACTCTTGCCAGCGTTTTAGCTCTCGAAGGTCACCGCGAACGGCCCCGAGGCGGGCAAGGACCCGCGCCACGTTGCCATCGAGAACGGCATGTTTTTGCTTGAACGCAATACTCAGAATTGCCGCGGCGGTGTAATTTCCAATACCGGGCAAGGCGAGAGCTTCCTCCAACTGCTCCGGGAATTGTCCGCCGTGTTTCGCGACGATTTGTTGCGCGGCTCTTTGCAGGTTGCGCGCGCGGCTGTAATACCCGAGACCGGACCAGAGGCGCAGAACTTCTTCCTGCGGCGCAGCAGCCAGCGAGTGCACATCCGGGAATCGTTCCAAGAATCGTTCGTAGTAGGGAATCGCGGCCGCAACGCGCGTTTGCTGGAGCATGATTTCCGAAAGCCAGATGCGATAGGGATCGCTGGTGCGGCGCCACGGCAGGTCGCGCTGAAATTGGCGAAACCAGCCGAGGAGTTGTTTACGAAATGCGGCGAGTTCGCGGCCTTCTAGCATTGTGCCGGAACATTCTCGCACAGTTGCGCTTCCGGGGATGGACTTGGAGTGCGGGAGCGCTCGCTTCCGCTTTTCTTACAGCCGATATCTGTTACTGGTCCACGATTCGCGCTCTCTATGAATCCAGCACATTCGGCACCAGTGATCGCTCTCGCAAGAAAAGCGGCGGCGAACCCCCACTCCCAAAATACGCGCGGCAATTATTATTGCTGTTCGTCGTCGAGGAAGATGACGTAGGAGGAGCTCCACACGGAAGCCGGGATTGAGCCGCGGGGCTTGCACGTGACGATAATTTTGAAAAGATCGGGCAAAGCCGCCAGATCGGCCATGAGCTTTTGATCGGGATCAGGCGGCAGAGGTTGCGCGATGGCCAGGTGTTGGAGAATGGCGAAAATGAGCTCGTCGGCGGGCGCGAGAAGAGTTTCCACCGCCGCGGTTCGGAACTGCAACAGCGAATTCTTTTCGTAAAAGTGCCAGGCCAGGCTGGCGCAAATGGTCACGGTGCGCTCGAAATGCTCGTGGATCGCAGGGATCCCGTGCTTCAACCGCGAGAATTCTTCCTCCGGCAAATGAGGATCGAGAACGAGCAGGACTCGACAGTCGTCCTCGCGGGTGAACTCGCGGACCATCAATGAACCGGAACGCGCGGAGGCTTTCCAGTGAACGTGGCGCGCGCTGTCCGTGGGGACGTAGCCGCGCAGCGCGTAAAGATCCTGGCCGCGTCCTTTGGTGATGCTTTCGAGAGCTCCTTGCAGGCCCTGCAAAATCTCGAGGTATTCGGGGCTGGGTTCCACTGAGGGGTAGACGAGCGCTTCCGTTTTCAAATTCAACTGGCGCGCTTTCCGCAGGAAACCGAAGGGAAAACGAGTGACGATGCGGAAGGCTTCCTGGCGATAGACGCCGCGGCGCGGAAACGTCACAGGAATGGTTTGTTGCACCGATTCATGCTTAGGGAGATACGGAAAATAAACGGGAGTATCGAGCAGAGCGGCGGCCGGACCGTGTTTGGTCTTAGTAGCTTCGACGCGCAGCGAAAACGATGGCAGCGTCATCTTTTCATTTTCGAGCTCGACCATTGCTCGCACTGGCTGACCGGCAAAAATGTGTTCGGGCAGCACGAGGCGCATTCCGACGCCCGAGAGCGTGATGGAAGAAAGAATGCCAGACATCAGAACCAGGGCGATAAGGCTGGAGAGAATCAAAAAGAGGAGATTGTTTCCGGTGTTCAGAGCGGCTAGAGCGACGAGCACGATGCCGGCCAGATAGATCCAGCCTTCGAGCGTGACGCGGTACTCCATTTTGTAACCGATCCAGCGGAGCGGCGTACGCTTCGCGAGGATGGGAACGAGCGTTATGCCCACCCATCCAGCGATCACGAGCGCGGCCACTGCTGAAGTCGTGGCGATGGCCAGCTGGCCGAGTTCAGCGGCAGCGCCGGAATAGAGCGCCAGAAGAAGCGCGGCTGCGAGCGCGGTCATGGAAAGGAGAAAGGCACGGACCGCGGAGTGGTCGGCCTTGGCCCACAGTCGCGAGATGGTTGGCAGTACGCTCACAGCTTAGCGATCACAGTGGAACGGGAACGGACTCGACGATATCGCGGAGAACGGAATCCGTGGTTTCCGATTTTTTCTGCAGCGAGGCATGGCGCGAACTGGCGACGACGCGATGAGAAAAAACTGAAACGGCTAGCTGCTTGAAATCGTCGGGAAGGCAATAATCGCGGCCATCCAGGAAGGCGCGAGCTTGCGCCGCGCGCTGGAGCATAAGAGTGCCGCGGGGGCTGACACCGAGATTGAGCTGTTCGCTCTTGCGGGTGCGGTTGACGATTTCGAGAGCGTAATCGTGCAGGCTGGAGTCCACCTTGACGTGCGCGACGGCGTCCTGCATGGCCATCACATCGCTGATATCCGCGATAGATTCGAGCGAATCGATGGGATTGTCGCCCACACGCTTGCGCAGGATTTCCCGTTCTGTTTCGTGGGAGGGATAGCCCATTTTGATGCGCATCAGAAAGCGATCGAGCTGCGATTCCGGGAGAGGATAGGTGCCGTGATGCTCAACAGGATTTTGCGTCGCAATCACCAGAAATGGTTGAGGAAGCGGGAGCGTTTTGCCGTCAACGGTGACCTGCGCTTCATTCATGGCTTCGAGAAGCGCGGACTGCGTGCGCGGCGTGGTGCGGTTGATCTCGTCGGCGAGGACGACGTTGGCGAAAATCGGGCCGGAACGAAATTCAAATTCGCGCGACTCGGGATTGTAGACGCTCACGCCGAGTACGTCGCTGGGCAGCAGGTCGGAAGTGAACTGGATGCGCTGGAAGCTGCAATGAAAAGATTTGGCGATCGCTTGCGCGAGAGTGGTCTTGCCGACGCCGGGAACGTCTTCGATGAGCAGGTGGCCGCGAGCAAGCAGCGTGATCAGCGCCAGCTGGATGGCGTCTTCCTTGCCGTAGATGGCGCGCGCGATGGAGCGCTGCAGCTGCGAGACAACTTGAGAGGTGGCAGTCGGCATGTATTGAAAACCAGCGTCCTTCCTGTTACAAATAGATGGCGGTGCCGGCCGTCGCGGTTACCTGCATTGGGCGACTAGCTCAGTTGGTTAGAGCGCTCCCCTCACACGGGAGAGGTCAAAGGTTCAAGTCCTTTGTCGCCCACCATTCCTTCCCATTCTCCCACATCGGTCTAGCCCAGGCACCACACCTTGGCGACTTGTGCCGAAGTTGATATTTAATAGCACGCGGTCAGACACTCTGGGGCAAGTGAAGGAAAACTGCGTGCGTCAAGCGCCCGGTGGCCGGAATTTGGGCTGTCTTGTATAGTCAACGCATGGCGAACTTGCTGCGTACGCTTGAATTCCTAGGCTTGAGTTTGTGGCTGGGGAGCGACGTGTTTCTGAGCTTTGTGGTGGCGCCGGGGGCGTTCCGGATATTGGCTAGCCGGGACTCGGCTGGGGCGATTGTTGGGTTTGGGCTTGGGCGCATGCACATGATCGGAGTGGTTTGCGGGATTGCGATTCTGGTGGCGCGTTTGGTGAGGACGCGAACGTTTGCGGTTCTGGTGACTCCGGCGGCGGTTTGCGTGGTGCTGATGATCTTGCTCACAGTGGTATCGCAGCAGGCAGTTAGCCCGAAGATGGCGGCGTTGCGGGTGCAGATGGGGTCGATCCAGTCGGCGGCGGCGGATAGTCCGTTGCTGGCGGAGTTCGGAAAACTGCACCGGATTTCGGTTTCGCTGGAAAGCGGCGTTCTGCTGGCGGGATTTGCAGCTATGTATTTGATGGTGAGAGAGTTGGCTGTCCGGCCGTAGAATTCGACAGTCTAGTTAACAATAACCGCACTCCCCCTCCCCCCTTTTTCAAAAGTGCTCATTCTAAAGAGAGTTAAAGTCCTTTGTTTTGATACACTTTCGGAAGTGTTCATTCTAAGGTAGTTAGCGCTGGTTCTCGAGGCACTTTTCCGAGGCTGATTCTAAAGGAGTTGCGCAGTGCCAAATTTGCGTCCGAAGGCCGGGAATCCTCCATTCCTGGCTGTCGAATGCTGGGGCACGCCTAATTGAAACGGGAGCAAGTCCAAAAGAAAAGCGGGAGCAGGGCTCCCACACTCCAAACGCATGAATACCTGACAAGTATATTACTCGGTTTGATAGGGGCGGTCAAGTGGAAAATGCGCCCGCCTCGGAAGGCGGCCGCTACGAATGCTTGCGGATGCGGCGGCTGGGCTTGGCTGGTTTGCCCCTGCGCATGCGGGTCTTGGGGGGGCGGATTTTGTTGGTGGCTTTGTAGCCGGCGCGCTCGAAGGCGCGCCACATGTACCAACTGGCGACGGTGCGGTAGGGGCGCCAGCGTTCGCCGAAGGCGAGGAGCTCCTTGGGCTTGGGCATGTGCTTTTTGCCGTAGGCGACGGACCAGCCTTTTTTGACGCCGAGGTCGTGGATGGGGAGGACGTCGGGGCGGCCCAGACGGAAGATCAGGAACATTTCGACGGTCCAGGCGCCGATGCCGCGGACGGAGACCAGGCGTTCGACGAGTTCTTCGTCGGAGAGTTTTTCGGCTTGCTCGAGGGTGGGGATGATGCCGTCGAGGGTTTTTTGCGCGAGGTCTTTCATGGCGAGAACTTTGGCGCCGGAGAGGCCGGCTTTGCGGAGGACGGGCTTGCGGATCTTCAACATTTCTTGGGGAGTGGGAGCGCGGCCGGTGGCGCTGAGGGCTTTGATGCGGCCGTAAATGGTGGCGGCGGCTTTGCCGGAGATGGATTGGTAGGCGATGGCTTCGAGGAGAGCTTCGTAGGGGGATTGGAGTGGATCCTGGTCCATTTGGAAGGGGATGGCTTCTGCGATCAGACGCTTCAGGCACTCGTCACGTTCGGATAAGTGTTTGGTGGCGGTGGCTAGGTCGAAACAGGGAGAGGGAGTTGACATGGCGGGGGATAGATTAAGCCGAAATAGGAAAAGAGAAAAGACAACGCAGAGACGCAGAGAACGCTGGGGAGTCGCAGAGAAGAAAGAGGGAAGAGCGCCGCGCCCCCTCGGTGGTCAAAACGCGCAACGGCGGCTTGTGATTAAGGAGACGGTGCAGCTTGCTGAACGGGCTTGCGGGCGTGGAGGGCTTTTTTGCGGGCATGGCGCAGGCGAAGGAGACTGATGGCGGCGATGAGGAGGAGGCAGAATTCGACGAAAAGTTTGCCGCCGTCGGACCAATCGGTGGGCTTATTTTTCAAGTCAGGATCGGTGAAGAGGCTGTGCCAGAAAAGAGCGGCGGCGGCGAAATAAATTGAGAAGTGGAAGGATTTCCAAAGATGACGGCCGAGTCGGATGCGCAGGTAGGAAGTGACAACGACGAAGGCGAGCAAATAGAGAGCGATGGCACCGATGGTGTTGTCGAGAGGCTGGGATGGCGAACGGATGGGGTAGACGAGATCGAGGGTGCGGAAGCGCGGGTCCTTGTTAAAGAGCAGAATCGCCGGATGAAGGATGGAAACACCTAGGGCAAGGTAGCCAGTCCAGTTGTGAATGCGGAAGTAATTGAAGCGGTGATGGGGCCAGGAGCGGTGGGGGCTGTAGCGAAAGGCCATCAACAATCCTAAGAGCATGTTTAGGGTGATGGCGCCGACGGCGGCGAGGCCGACGTAAGCTGAGAGATCCAGGATTGTCAGGCCCATGGGCAGCATGGATTATAAATCGTGTCCTTTGCAAAGAGTCTGTCATTTTGAAGTTGGTGGGGGTTATTTCGGTTGGAAGAACTCGGATTTGGCGCGGGCGCGAAGGCCGGAAGCCGAAGAAAAAGGAGGAAACATAACCCTAGGCGCGGAGGACTCAAAGTAAAAGCAGAAGGAAGTGCACCGTGACGGTGTGGTCGCGCGGAGGGAACGGGTGATGCATAGGGGTGTGTTAGGATGAGGAGTTTGTGCGGGTAGAAAATAGTGGAATGAAGGGACGCGAGTGCAGACAGGAATTATTGGATTGCCGCAGGTGGGGAAGACGACGCTGTTTCGGATTTTGACGAAGGCGCACGTGGAGGGGAAGGCTGGGGCGTCGGCGACGCATGTGGGCGTGGCGAAGGTGCCGGAGCCGCGGCTGCTGGAGCTGGCGAAGCTGTATACCCCGAAGAAGATTACGTATGCGACGGTGAATTACGTCGATCTGGGCGGAATGCAGAAGGAGCGCATGCGGGATGCGTTGGCGCAACTTCGCGAAGTGGATGTGATTGCTCACGTGATTCGCGTATTTGACGATCCTTCGGTGCCGCATTCGGAGGGGAGCATCGATCCGCTGCGGGATGCGACGAATCTGGATTTGGAATTGATGCTTTCGGACCACGATCAGATTACGCGGCGGTTGGAGCGGGTGGAGAAGGACTTAAAGAAGAAGAGCGATCCAGTTTTGATACTGGAAAAGAATACATTGGAGAAATGCAAGACGCAGTTGGAAGGCGAAAAGGCGCTGCGAGAATTGGAGTTGAACACGGAGGAGAGGAAATCCATCGGTGGATTTCTGTTTCTCTCGGCGCGGCCGGTGTTGTATGTGCTGAATTTGGGGGACGACGAAGCGGACAAATTGGATACGGCGGTGGAGCGGCACAAATTGAGCGCTTTGCAGGGGCGGCCGAATGCGGCGGTGGTGGCGATTTGCGGGCGGCTAGAAGCGGAACTTTCCGAGATGGATGAGAAAGAAGCGGCGGAGCTGCTGGCGTCGTATGGATTGAAGGAGCCGGGGCTGAACCGCTTGATTCGCGCGACGTATGATTTGCTGGGGCTGATTCAGTTTTTTACGGCAGGGGAGCCGGAAGTGCGGGCGTGGACGATTCGCAAGGGCGCGACGGCGGTGAAGGCGGCGGGGGCGATTCACAGCGACATCGAGAAGGGATTTATTCGGGCGGAAGTGGTGCGGTGGAATGAGTTGCTGACGGCCGGGAGTTTGGCGGCGGCGCGGGAGAAGGCGCAGGTGCGGTTGGAGGGGAAGGAATACATTGTGCAAGAAGGGGATGTGATTTTGTTCAGACATAGCGGATGAATGCTTTCAGTGATCAGTTTTCGGTTGGCAGTGCTTGAGAAAAGAAGAAGAGACAAAGATAACGCAGAGACGTCCAGACCGGGTCGGGGTAAACGGCGGACAGGGAGATTTCGCAGAGAAGATTAAGGTCCCAGGAAAGAGACTGAAGATAAAGAGACGGGTAAGCAGGAATCGGCGCTGGTGATTGCGCTTGTGGCTTGGGGTTTTGTAGTGGGCGGGCGGAAAAGCGGGAGCTGCGCTCCCGCGCTCCAAAATGGGACATGATGTGACATTTCGGACTTTGTTGGCGGTGGGGCTGGGGCTGGTGGCCGCGGCGGGGAATTTGATTGGGGGGTATTTTGTTGTTCACCGCACTTGGCCGCGGAAATTCCTGCAATATTTTCTGGCGCTGGGCGCGGGATACATGCTGGCGGTGGCGTTTGTCGAGGTGATTCCGGAGTCGGTGCGGATTTCGGGCGAAAGTGCGCTGCTTTTTGTTCTCTTCGGGTACTTCCTCGTGCATTTGTTCGAGCACACCTTGGCGCCACACTTTCATTTTGGGGAAGAGACGCACACCGAAGAGGTGAGCCATCAGCACGCAAGAACGAGCGTGTTGGTGGGGATGACGATTCATACTTTTTTCGACGGGGTGGCGATCGCGGCGGGGTTTCTGGTTTCGACCTGGCTGGGAGCGGTGATGTTTTTTGCGGTGTTTCTGCACAAGCTGCCGGAAGGATTTACGGTGGCGTCGGTGGTGCTGGCGAGCGGGCAGGGGAAGCGCAACGCAATTCTCGCGGCGGGGTTGTTAGGAGTGGCTACGGTGGCGGGAGTGGCGCTGACGAGTGCGCTGCAGGGGCAATTGAGGTATGCATTGCCATTGTCCGGTGGTGTCACGTTGTACGTGGCGGCGACGGATTTGCTGCCGGAGGTAAACCGGGAGCCGAACTGGCGAATGGCGCTGCTGGTGTTTGTGGGTGTGGCTAGTTTATTGATAATGAAGCACTTATTCCATGTTTAAGGGTTTCAGTCGAACAATTGAGCTCGACGATGGATGCTGGGCTAAAGCCCGACGCTGCAATAGTTTAGAGTTCCTTCCAGACGACAAATCACAAGCAACTTTCTAGGACCTGCTGGGTTTGATACAGTGTGGCGGCTATGGCCAGGTCGGACGTCCAACTGATGCTGGACGTGAAGGCGGGCGACGAACAGTCGTTCACCCTTCTGCTGCATCGCTATCGGAGTCCGTTGATTAATTTCCTGTACCGCATGGTGCGGAACCGGGAACAGGCGGAAGATCTGGCGCAGGAAGTGTTCATTCGAGTGTACCGAGCGCGGGAAGATTACGTACCGAGCGCGAAGTTCACCACCTGGCTGTTCCGGATTGCGACGAATTTGGCGCTGAATTCCGTGCGGGACAACCGTTACCAGCGGATGGAAATCTCACTGGATGCGCCGGTGACGGTAGACAGTGAAGATGGCGATGAAAAGACGATGGATGTCGCCGAGAAGCATCCGAACATCGAGCAGCATTTGGTCGAGGAGACGCGGAAGAAGATGATCCGGCGCGCGATTGATAAATTGCCGGAGAAGCAGCGGGCGGCGGTGCTGCTGCACAAGTATCAAGAGCTGGATTACGGAGAGATTTCGAAGGTTTTGCAATGCTCGGAAAGCGCGCTGAAATCGCTGCTCTTCCGGGCGTACGAAACGCTGCGGGTGGAACTAGCCCCCCTCGTGGCGCAGCACGGTAAGTAGTAGAGGTCGGGCCAGAGGGGAAGGACGCTATGAGTTGTGGACGAATGGAAAGCAAGATTATGGGATACGTGGACGGGCGCCTGAAGGAAGGCGAACGGCTGGAGATGGAGAAGCATCTCTCGACGTGCGCGGCGTGCCAGGTGCGCGTGAATGAATTCCGCGCGGTAAATGTGTTGCTGGACGAGTTGCCGATGATCGAGCCGTCGGCGGCGTTTGATATTCGCGTGCATGCGCGTGTGGCGGCGGAGCCGGCGAAGCAGAGCTTGTGGGCATGGTTTATGCCGTCACCGAGGATCGCGTTTGCGGCGTCGATGCTGTTGCTGGCGACGGTGTGGCTGGGCTCGCGGCCGGCGGATTCCCCCTTGAGTGCGGCGGACGTTGACAAGATCAATCAGAACATGTCGGCGTTGGAAAACTACGACGTGATTTCGGATTTTGCGCCGTTGAGCGAGCTGCCGCAGCCAGCGCAGGGCGATGATATTGACGATGCGAATCAGAATCAAAGTACGAATCCGAATCAGCAAATGTAACGAGAAATGAAACGGAAACTCAAATTCGCGGGATGGGTGCTAGCGCTGGGAATGGGTACGGCGCTGGCGGTGCCGTCATTCGCGCAGGGACCGCGCGCGAATGGGGCGCCGAACCGGCAAGACAATAAGCCGCCCAAGCAGCAGAGCCAGCCGCCGCGACAGCAACCTTCGCGCGTGCAGCCACCAAGGCAGCAGGCAAGACAAGAGCAAAGGCGGGAGCAGAGACAGCAGCAACAGGAAGCGCGGAGAGCGCAGAACGGGCGGCCGAGCTCTGGCGCGAACCGTCCACCGAACTCGAATCGCCCGCTGAACTCGAACACGAATCATGCGGATACGGCAGCGCGGCCCAATAATAATCCGAACCGCCCGCCGTCGGCTTACACTCCGCCTCCTCCGAAAAAATTCAGCGAATTGAATCCGCAGGAAAAGAAAAAAGTCGTCGACAGCTATAACAAGCAAAGGAATCTTACTCCAGCGCAGAGAACACAAATCGATGAACGCATTCGAAAATGGAACAAGCTGACGCCGGAACAGCAGAATCACATTCGGAACGATGTGAACCCAAAATGGAAGCAGCTTCCGCCACAGCGCCAAAACGCGATCCAGCAGCGACTCGGAGTGTTGCAAAACATGCCAGAGTCAGCGCGGAATCAGCACTTGAACGATCCGAATTTTACCCGCGGTATGAGCGAAGAAGATAAGGCGATGCTGCGTGATTTGAGCCACCTACACGTGGGCGCGCCGGACCCGCCGAGCGAATAGCGGCACGGTTTTTTCGGAGAGACAATCTGGCTCGGCCCCTCCTTTGGACTGCATTGACAACACATCTCCTCTCACGGCATCGTGACTAGTTCGAATTCTCCGCATCCAACGAGGGGAGGAAGAAAATTTTGAAGAGTGACCGCACCGCGGTCAGCCCGGCCGTTTCCCCGCGCTTCCCGTCGTCTTCAACGCGCTTCCGCGCGATGCAACACCGCAATTTTCAACTCTTCATTGCGGGACAACTCATTTCGCTCATCGGAACCTGGATGCAGAACATGGCGCAGCTGTGGCTGGTGTATCAGCTGACGCATTCTGCGGCGCTGCTGGGTGTTTTTGGATTCGCGAGCCAAGTACCGATGCTCTTTCTATCCTCGCTGGGCGGTTATGTGGGGGACCGCTTTGACCGGCATCGGGGCGTGATTGTGACGCAGACGATTTCGATGCTGCTGGCGTTTGCGCTGGCGGTGCTGACACGGACGCATTTGATCGGCCAATGGCAGTTGATCGCCATCGCGTTTCTTGTAGGCATCGTCAACGCGTTCGATGTGCCGATCCGGCAAGCATTCTTCGTGCAGATGGTGGGGAAGGAAGACTTGCCGAACGCGATAGCGCTGAATTCGTCGATTTTCAATGGAGCGAGAGCGGTAGGTCCAGCGATCGCGGGGTTTGCGATCGCGCTTGTCGGGCCGGCGTGGTGTTTTTTTATAAACGGATTGAGCTTCCTGGCGGTGATTGGGGCGCTGTTGTTGATGCGAATCGAGCCGAGGGAAATCAAACCAAGCACGGATTCGCCGCTGAGAAGTCTTGTACAGGGTTTCCGGTTTGCGATGAGCGATGTACCGGTGCGGTCGGCGTTGCTCCTGCTGAGCGCACTGAGCCTCTTTGGACTGCAATACGCGGTGTTCATGCCGATTTACGCGCAAGACATTTTGAAGGGGGATGCGCGGACCCTGGGATTTCTGATGAGTTCGGCGGGAGTAGGAGCGGTGGCCGGGGCGCTGCAGTTTGCGGCGCGCACGCATTACCGGGGGCTGGCACGATGGATTGCGTGGACGTCTACAACATGCGCGGTGGGCCTGATCCTATTCTCGCAAGCGAAAGTGCTCTGGCTGTGCGTCGCGGTGCTTTTCGTGGTGGGATTCGCGGCCACATCGCAAATGGCGGCGACAAACACATTGATTCAGAATCGCGTGCCGGATGAACTGCGAAGCCGGGTGATCGCGGTATACGCGACGATGTTTATGGGAGTGCAGCCGATTGGTGCGTTGATCGCGGGTGGGATGGCGAAACACATCCGCGCGCCGAACACGCTGGCCGTATTTGGGTCGCTGGTGTTGGTGGGGAGTTTGATTTTTATTTTTCAAGTGGTGATGAAGCTGGGAGAAACGCAAGCCGCGGCGGCGGACTAGGCGGGATTGGGGCGATAGAGCCAGGCGGGCTTCACAAAGAGTTGAGACGGGGGCGCGGTGTTCATTCCTGCGAGGATGGCGTCGACTCTGGGGCGCTGCGGGGCGAGGGAGCAGACAGGATCGGTGGCAGCGGCGTCACCAGCGAGGAGCAATGCCTGGCAGCGGCAGCCGCCGAAGTCTTGCTCACGTCGGTCGCAAGTTTTGCAGGGTTCCTGCATCCAGTCTTCTCCGCGGAATTTCTGGAACGCAACGGAGTGTCCCCAGATTTTGCGCAGGCTGCGGTCTTTCACATTTTCAAAGGAGAGGCCGGGAATGACTTGCGCGGCATGGCAGGGGAGAGCGTCGCCGCTCGGCGTGATCAGCATGAGTTTGCGTCCCCAGCCGCCCATGCAAGGCTTGGGGTATTTCGCGTAATAATCCGGGACGACGTATTCAATTCGAATCCGGCCTTGAAGGCGATCTTGCGCGCTCTTGATGAAAGCGAGCGATTGATCGAGCTGCGCGCGCGTGGGGAGAAGATTTTCACGATTGGCGAAGGCCCAGCCGTAGTACTGGACATTGGCGAATTCGATGCGGGTGGCGGAGGAAGATTCCGCGATGGCGAGCATTTCCGGAAGTTGGTCGATATTGCGGCGGTGGATGACGAAATTGAGCGTGACGGCGACGCGATGCTGCTTGAGCCAATCGAGTACGCGGAGCTTTTGCGCGTGGGAATTTGTGCCGGAGATTTCGTTGGCGGTTTCTTCGCGGGCGCCCTGGAAGCTGAGTTGGATGTGGTCTAGGCCGGCTTGCACCAGAGCAGTGAGCTTTGTTTCGTCGAGGGGCAGGCCCGAAGTGATGAGATTGACGTAGAGGCCGGCGGCGCGGGCGGAGTGGATGAGTTCGACGACGTCGGGGCGGGCTAGGGGTTCGCCGCCGGTGAAGTCGGCTTGAAGGACGCCTAGCTTAGCTGCTTGCTGGAATACTCGTGACCAGACTTCCGTGGAGAGTTCGTTGGCGCGGGATTGCATTTCGAGGGGATTGGAGCAATAGACGCAATGTAGGGGGCAGCGGTGGGTTAGTTCGGCGATTAGGGCTAGCGGGTTGGAGAGAGTAGATGTCATATTCAATAACGGTCTGAGAGCGAATTCTTCATCAACTGAATATTTTGCGGATCGCAGCAGAGGCTAACCCATAGAGAAATCCGTTTGCCGCTACCACTATCAAAACGATGATCACTTGCCCTGATAATGAGGCGTTTTCGGTGACCATCAAACCAATCGAGGGAGGGAATAAAAAAAGATAGACCAATTCATTGATTCTGGTCGCTTCCACGTTGGAGTTTGAATAGTAGGCATACCATGTGAGAAAGGCTCCGACCGCTATTCCAACGAGTACGAAGACCCGATCAATTTTCTTCATGCCGTCTACCTCAAATACTAATCATCCCCCTGCAAGAATGGCTCTTCTTCCGCTAATCGCCTTCGGCGGAGGACTGGCGCTAGAGCTCGAAATCGAGTGCACGGTCTTTTTGCAAGAGCGCCAGATAGCCTAGGATGTCCTGCTCGACTTTTTGCGGCTGGGCTTTGGAATAGATCTTCTGCAAATCGGTGATGATTTGCTGGACGGTGTGCTTGCCGTCGCAGCGCTCGACAATCTCCAAACTGGGGCCATTGAGGCGGAGGGCGCGTTCGGGCATGAGAAGGACGCGCTGCTGGTTGCTTTCACCGAGACGGCAGCCTGGGGCGAGGCGGGGGCGGCTATTCAGTTCGGGAGGCATCGTCAGTTTTTCAAGATTCCTTTGCGGGCTGGAAGGCGCCGGGGGGCGGCCAGCCGGGATTGACGTAAGCAAAATAGAGGGCGTCGAGTTGGGCCCAAAGGATGTCGCATTTGGCGCGCAAGGCGGCGTGGGCACCGTCTTGTTCTGGGCGGGTGTGTGCGTGTTTTACGACCCAGGCGAGGGCGAAGTCGGCATCCTCGGGAGCTTGCGTCAAGCGACCGGTGAAATAATCGAGGCCGTCGGAGAGCCAGGGATAATGCTGGCGCATGCGGTCCATCCGAAGAGCGATGAGTTTGTGAGAGAAGAGTTCGGTGAGAGACGAAGCGACAGCTTCGAGGTGCGAACGAGTGGAAACGAAATCGACATAGGCCTGAACGGCGAAGCGCGTCGCGGGGAGAATTCCATCACCCCGGAGAGCTTGTTCGCGTGCGAGGCCCGTGGCTTCCACGAGGCGCAGCCACTTCTCGATGCCGCCGGGCCTGGTGCCGTCGCCGTCGTGATCGAGGATGCGTTTGCGCCAGGCGACTCGGAATGTGGGGTCTTCGCTGCGCGCGAGGATGGCGGCGTCTTTGATGGGGATACAGCTCTGATAGTAATAGCGATTGAGCGCCCAGGCTTGAAGCTGGCCGCGAGTGAGCTTGCCTTCGTGCATCAGCAAATGAAATGGGTGCCTGTGGTGGTAGCGTTCTTCACCGATGGCGTGAAAGCCGGCGATGAATTCGGATTCGGAGAGCAGCGGCTGTTCGACGACGTGATTCGTGGACGGGGTCACAGGGTGAACTCCATCCCATCATAGGCGATTTCCCATCCGGCATCACGCACGGCGCGATGTTCGGAGCTCTCTTCGTTCAAAATCGGGTTGGTATTGTTGATGTGGATGAGGACGCGCCTGGTCTTTCCGAGACGAAACGGGCGCTTGAGCATGCCGCGCTCGCCCCAGAGGGGAAGATGGCCCATTTCGCGGGCGGTCTTGCGGCTGCGCTTGGCGGAAATAAGTTCGTCGTCTTTCCAGAAGGTGCCATCGAGAAGGGCAAGGTCACTTTCATCGACAGTGCGCTGCCATTCTTCTCCCTGTCCCGCGACGCTTGGTCCGTAGAAAAATCTCTTCTCCTTGTGCACCAGTTGAACGCCGATCACTGCTTCTTCCGGCGGCATGCTGCCCCGCAGGGAATTACCCACGTAATCCGGAAAGCCGCCAAGGAGCGGCACGGCTTTGCAGAAGAGGCTATCTTTTGCGCCTAGGGAAGTAGGAGGAACCAGAGGGGTGAGACGGTCGAGAGGCAAAGTTTCCCATTTCACTGGCGGGTTTGAGCGGCTGAGTACCCGGAAGAGACTGTTTTCTTCGGTGAGGATGCGCCGAACTGCCTGAGTCGAATAGATTTGGAGCGGCTGGAACTCGCGAAGGTGAAGCAAGCCCATCACGCAATCCACATCGGCGCTGGTGAGAAGAATTCTGGAGATGGGGGAGCCGAGAGACGGAGAGGTGGCGGACAACTCGGGTGTGGCCAAGACTTGTTGACGGAGATCAGGTGAGGCGTTGAGAAGGAACCAGTGAGAGGGATCAGATGAGACCGCAACTTGGGCCTGCGTGCGCGGACGAGCCTTGAGAGTGCCGGCTCGCAGGCCGCTACAGTTGGAACATGCACAATTCCATTGGGGAAAGCCGCCCCCGGCCGCCGAGCCGAGAACTTTAACGCGCATTCGAGCTCGGTCTAGAGCTCAGCGTTGGCGTAGGAGCTAACTTCGCAGTTGAGGTCGATTTCTTCGTGCTGAGGGGTAACCCATTCCATGGTAGAGGCTCCTTTGGGAGTCAAGTACGCAACGACTCAAAAAGAATAACACGGAATTGAGTTTGAGGGAATGGGGAGTTGAAGAGTGCGGGCCGCGGCCGGGGATGGGCGGGAGCGCAGGTGGGGCTGGGAGATGGGAGTACTCTCTTGAATGATGCGGGGCGTTGCCAAGCCTGGAAGCAGGAGAACACGAAACAGGAAATATCCATCGCAGCACATCAGAATTCACTTGAGTTGACACTATTGGAGGGGGGAGTCAACGTTGACGTGAAGCAGAGTTATAGCCTTTCAGGACGGACATGCAAGTCCCCCCAGTAAAACCGAGTCCACGAGCCCAATTGCCCCTTCGAGGAGGAGACCATCCCTCCCGGAGCGAGAAATGCCGATCGTTCGCGTGCCGGGTGGCCCTCTTCGCAATACTCACGACCTTCTTGACCACCCAGTTAAAAGCCCAAACGCAGCGCGAGGAGGAAGTCAAGCCGGTTCCACTGCTCACGGGGAGCGCGGGTTTCATCACTACCTTTGATGGTGGGGAACCGCACCTCCACCCCATTGCAACGCCTCTTCTTCTGGTTCCGATCGGACAGCGATGGGTCTTTGAGTCGCGGGCGACTTTTGAAACGGACATGGTTCAAGTGCCGGGGCAAAGCGGGTTTCACGGGTCGGTCGCAAAAGAGGTCGAGTACGCCCAACTTGACTTCATTGCCAACCCCTATGTGACGGTGACGATGGGACGATTCCTAACGCCGTTTGGCATATTTAATGAAAGGCTCTACCCGGTGTGGATTCGAAACTTGCAGTCGGATCCGCTGATCCTGCCCATTGGCATAGGTCCCAGCAATGCGAGCACGGGAGCAATGGTTCGCGGAGGTTTCAAGGCGAGTTCGAAGTTCAATATCAACTACACGGCGTATTTTTCGGCGCTATCGACCGTAAGTAAATTGGATTCCGATCGATTCGCGGGAGGACGCGTGGGAATCTTTGTGCCTGCGGCGCAGCTGGAAATCGGCGGGTCTTTTCAACACGGCCTCCAAGACCAGAGATCGAATGCTTTTGGCTTCCATGGTATTTGGCAACCCCCTGCCTTGCCGCTCGACATTCGAGCCGAATACGCTCGTTCGATCGCAGGGAGCGGCTATTGGGCGGAAGCGGCGTTTCGTTTGAGTCAGATTCCGTTCCACCAAAACGAACTTCGGCGGACGCAGGTGGTGGCGCGAATGCAGCAGTATTTTGTTGGAGAAAACTCGGGCGACGCTCTTCTGCCGGCGAACACGAAGTTGTTTGAATTCGGTATGAACTACTACTTTATCGATGGACTGAAGGCCAGTGCCAACTACGGGCGGAAATTCAGCAGCGCAGGGAATGCAAACGTCTGGACGATGGCGATCACTTATCGATTCGTGATCCCGTTGGGACACACAGGGAGCGAGTGATGGCGCGACCATACATCCTGATTTGCCTTCTTGGGGTCATGGCGGGTCTGACGTTTTCCGCGCTCGCGCAGGAGCATGCCAATTCAGCAAGTTCGCCGAGCGCAGCGGCGCCTGCGCAGGCGCAAGGCAAATCCTCGACCTCAGCGGCGACACACACATCCTCGCTGGCCAAGGCGGTTCCGGATGCGGCCCAGGAACGTGCACTACGGGTGGAAGGCGAAAAAAGATTCCGCACCAATTGCGGCCGCTGCCACCAGGCTCCTCACAAGTTTCCACCGCGAGTGATGGCCGCAGCCATCCGGCATATGAGGGTTCGCGCCATGATCACCGATGAAGACATGCGGCTCATCCTGCGATACATGACACAATGACAAGGACCCGGCAGTTTCTGGAGAGAGCGGTTAACCAGGGGTTTCCGACTGCGATATTGTTGCTGGTGGCTTCGTGCAGTTGGGCGCAGAATTCGCAGCCGGCGCCGCGAGTGATTGAAATCCTGGCGGATCATGACAGCCGGTACAAGATGGAAGGGCAGAAACAGCCGGTAATAACAGCGAAGGCAGGCGAGCAAATCACCTTGCGGTTAACGGCGAAGAAAGCCAAGAACTTGAACAGAGATGGCTCTATCCATGGGTTTAGCCTGCTGCGAGCGAAGGACCGGAAGCCCGTGCAGGACTGGGATTTTCTTCTCAAGCCGGGGGTTCAGGAGTTCACGCTGGCCGCCCCCAGCGAGCCCGGAGAATATGTGGTCGTGTGCACCGTGATCTGCAGCCAGGATCATGAAGGCATGAGCATGAGATTCGTCGTGACGCCGTGACCTGAAGTCAGGTCTAATTCGAGAGTATTCGAAGAGGTGAACGATAGATGAGAACAAGAAGAGCAAAATCGATCCTGTGGGCTGCGTTTTTGGTTTGCATGGTGGCGAGCTATCCCCTGGCTCGCGGAGGCGATGAAAAGACATTTAAAGGTGAAATTGCAGACACGCAGTGCGCGCTGAACGTGCATTCACTCAGCCAATCGCACAAGGAAATGATCGAGATGAAACCGGAAGTGAAGACGAACGCCGATTGCGCGCGCTACTGCGTGAAAGAGCGCGGCGGAAGATTCGTACTGCAGACTCCTGATAAAGTGTACAAGCTGGACACGCAAGTCTTGGCGGAACAATGGGCCGGACTGAAAGTAAAGGTGATCGGGACTCTGGATCCGAAAACGGAGACCATTACTGTTCGCACGATTGAGTCCATCTCCTCGAACGTGAGCAAAACAACTCCGCCGAAGTAACGAGCAGGACTCCTGGAGTTCCGATCCGCAGGGAGAAGAAACGCCACCACCAAGAATTGATGTCGCCTGAAAAATAAACCGCAACCAGTTGCGGCACATTAGAAGTAATCCATCTTCGCTTTACTTTCACTGCTATTTTTGAACACACATAGGATTCCTCTTGACATGCGGGGAAAGCAGCCTATCATGTGGTGAAAAGTGGTAAGAAGTGGGAAGTAGTAGGGTTCAGTGGCAAGTCCTGGGGCAAAGTAGATCGCTTAAGAAAGTTGTGGTGAAAGTGGGCATTTTGGCCATTCTAGACCACATTTTCGTGTCTGACACCGCAAAAAGCGGTGCCGAGCTGAGTGGGGCGCATGAAGCTGCGGGGAAACTGTCCGGCGAAGGTGGACGAGAAGGGTCGGTTGAAGATACCCGCCGTGTTTCTGGACGAATTGAAGGAGTACGGCAACCAGTTTTATATCACCAGTACGACCGGTGAGACGGCCCGGATTTACCCGATCAAGGTTTGGTCGGAAATCGAAGACAAGCTGGCGCAGATGCCAAGCACGAACCGGGCGAAGAGAAAATTTCTGATGCGCACGAGCTATTACGGGCAGACGGTAGAACTGGACGGGCAGGGAAGATTGCTGCTGCCAACGGTGCTGCGCGAAGCGGCGCAAACCAAGGGAGACGTGGACGTCCTTGGCAACCTGGACTATTTGGAAGTCATGAACCACGCCAGAGTTTTGGATCAGTTGAAGAACGAGCCATACACGGACGAAGACGACAAGGCGCTCGAAGATTTGGGAATTTAGGATTTTGCAAGATTGGCTGCGCCGCACACGCCGGTGCTGTTGGAAGAGGTGCTCGAATGGCTTCGCATAAAGCCGGACGGAACTTACATCGACGCCACGTTGGGAGCGGGCGGACATTCGGAAGCAATCGCAAGAAGATTAACTTCAGGCCGCTTGATCAGCCTGGACCGGGACGCACAGGCGTTGGAACTGGCGCAGGAGCGGCTGAAGGGCTTCGGGGAGAAGGTGACGCCGGTGCAGTCGGCGTTCTCGAGGATTGCGGAGGTCGCGCAAGAGTTGGGGATTCCGCGGGTGGACGGGGTCTTGGCCGACTTGGGAGTTTCGAGCATGCAGCTTGATCAAGCGGAGCGGGGATTTTCGTTCCGCGAGGCGGCTGCTCTGGACATGAGAATGGACACTGCCAACGACGAATTGACGGCAGACGAAATTGTGAATCGATGGTCGGAGAAGGAAATCGCCGACCTGCTCTATCGGGAAGCCGATGAGCACGATTCCAGAAGAATCGCCAAGGCGATTGTACGAGCGCGGCCCCTACGGGATACCGCGCACTTGGCAAC
>Ga0210406_10002267_pt1 | contig 22207 bp, 16 predicted proteins | sample IncBWC30MmetaG_FD_155454 | JGI IMG/M metagenome (GOLD analysis project Ga0210406, IMG submission 155454) | Forest soil microbial communities from Barre Woods Harvard Forest LTER site, Petersham, Massachusetts, United States - Inc-BW-C-30-M | ecosystem: Environmental > Terrestrial > Soil >...
CTTGCGCTCATACTTCGGGCGAGTGATTTCGGTCCACATGTTGTGCCTCGTTGATTACCAGACACAACCATCGAATCACAACTCACTGAAATCACTCAACCCTTTTTCGGTCAGACACTTAGCGAGAGGCAGGTCGATAGGGAGCCGACTGATATCTTCGATTTGCATAGTTACTTATTCACTATCGGAATGGTCACCTTCCGGATGGGATCGCTCGTATGGACGAGCCGGCAATGACTGCCGGAGGTTCGCGACACCGGGAACCGGCCCGCTCCAAGGCTAGAATGACTTTGTTAATGTACTTTCTCCGAATTCTGAGCGATTAAATCAAAGCGCGTCATTGCGAGGAGCCCGCAGGGCGACGCGGCAATCTCCAGCCGGCTCGGCGCATTGTCGACGAGATTGCTTCGCTACGCTCGCAATGACGAACCCTTTCTGATCTCAGTAGTTTGCGTTCACTAACACTAGCCCTGACCGACGGCAGCCGCCCGCTCATGCGGCGAGCGTGACCGTAACCTCGCGAACACGGGGGGCTGGCTGCCCGGTATCGGTTCGCCGCGAGCCAAGCAATCTTCGAGAACCAAGCGAATGGCGTCCTCGGCCATCGCCAAAGCCTCGTCCTTGTCTTTACCAAAGGCAACGATCTCGGGAAGCGAGGGCACGCGCACTGTAAAACCACCCTCTTCCTCGGGCTCCAGGACAACCGCAAAAGTGTGCACGCGATCCATCGCGCTACGCCTTTTTACGAACCGACCGGGGCGATCCTAGGGCATTCCCCTGCGCTGTCAATCAACGGCGCTCTGCGGTAATGTATCAGTTTGAATTGTGACCATCCGATCCTCGATGGAGTGGCGGTGACTTAAAATCATGCCCGCGACCTCTCCCCTGCCATCGTTACTTACCGCGCATACTCGCCTCCGGTCCTAACACGCGCGGATGAGTGATCCGCACGGCCGAGCGCGCAGAGGCTGCAGCCAATCCGCACCACGCCGCCAGGGGCAGGTCGGCCACATGTTCAAAGTCGGCTGAAGCCGGATCCGCTCGCCATCTCGCACACCCGCACCGCCCGACGGCATTGTCTCCGGTTCCGATGATCCGCGACGGACAAGGCGCCGTAAAGCCTGGCCCTGCGGGCCCCCGCCTCCGGCGGCTGCGGGCTTAACGGCGCCTCGCCCGCCGCAGCCCGTTCCACCACGAGGTCAATGCCTTATTGTCCGTCCAGCCCGACCCCTCCCCAGCGCTCTGTGTGACATTTCTATCGGTGAGAATTTATGACTTCTCTATCAGTAAGAAACATTGACAGTGGCACGCGCCAGTGCCGGCCCTCAATATAGAACCGACGGCAGATAGGCGCCGGAGGGTTCGTTGTAGAGACCAATCGTCATCAAAGTCATCTGGTGCACCAGGCGCAGGCCATTTGCCAGGCACCAGCGGAAGACCTCCCCATTGCGGGTCGGCAGCAGAAATCCGCCACTCCCGAAGCCCGGAGCCGCGCCGATCAGCGCCTTCAGACCTTCGTTGGTCTCGGCGACGGCATGGGCGAAGAACGCGACATCCGTGGCGTAGGCGGTGATCTTGCCGAGGTGCTCGACGACGCATGCCGTTCCCGCCGTGATCGCATCACCGAGTTCGCCGCTGCGGTGGTGTCCGTGAACCCTCTGGCATAGCGCATCGCATGCCGCCAGGTCGGCAGTGCGGGCCGGACGCACGTCGTAGCCTGGAAATTCGAGGCCCAATGGCGCCCCGTTCATTTTCGATATCGTCTCGCGGGTCTCGAAGCCGAGCTTTGTGTAAAGACACAATGAACGATTGTGAAAGGCGGATTGCAGCAGCCTGACCCCGGCGGCACCTCGCTCGCTCGCGCGGTCAAGCACGGCGCCCATCAGCTGGCGCCCGATTGCCTGGTTCTGCGACATCGGATGCACCGTGATCGGTCCGACGCCGGCGATCGGCCCGCGTTCGTCGAGAAAGTTGCTGCCGACGACACTTCCGTCCGTCTCTGCGACCACCGAGTAGAAACCCGGGTTCGACAGCATCATCGTCAAGAGACCCGTGGCCACCTCCGCTGACGGAAAATCCCAGGGGAAATTGTGCTCATCGTCGATTGCCTTGAATGCCTCGAAGCAGATGGGGCCGCATGCAGCAGCATCCGCCGGTGTGCCGGGTCGCAACAACGTACTCATCGTTCCTCCCCCTGAGCGAAACTTTGGCGCTTTATTAAAGTGGGTCGGCGCGCGCCCCGGAGCATCGGGATCATGGGCGGCGAATGGGCCGCACGTATGACCCCCAGCGCCTCGAAACCGAACCGCTGGTATAGCGTTAAGTTGGCGGAGTTGCTGGATTCCAGGTAGGCCGGCATGTGCTCCTGGTCGCACCGGCTGAGCGCTTCCGCCAGCAGCGCCGATCCCAGCCCCTTGCCGCGCAGGTGGGGCTCAATTCCGATCGTCGGCAGGTACCAATGCGGATCGCGTGGGTGGTAGGCCGCCATCTCGCCAAACATGGCGTTCACATCTGCCATCACCTCGGGCGGCACGCTCTCGTCCAGGATAGCGGCGATCGCATCCTCGTCCGGCTTCACACCCGGCGGAAGCCACAGCGCCCCCCCGAGATTGCCGTCGATGCGCCATGCCGTCCCGGTCGAGAAGGCCTTGCCCGCAAACGCCCGGATGAACCGCCCAAAGTAGGCGAGGTATCGCTCCGGATCGCGATACATCCAGCGCGCCACCGGGTCTGCGGCGAACGCCAAGACCATAACGCTGATCAACGGCTCAATATCGGTCGGCTGGGCGGCAGCTACGCGACTGCTGTTCGCCGTCATGCGGCAGGACCTTGCTGCTCCACACTGGCCTCCGTCAATTCCACGGCTCGTGGAACGAAAACTCAAGTTGGAATCTAAGTCGCTCCGATCGATCACTGCTCACCCATCGAACACGAGTGCCCGGGGACGGTCTTGCTCGGCCGCGCGGGCGGGTGCCCGGTCTGACTTGTTGATGTTCCAGTCTCGGGAAGCGCGGTTACCCGACGATTTCAAATCGACGGAAATCCGGTTACAGCTGAAACTGGGCAGGCTGCCCGCTCTGGGCGCATTAATCCAAGCGGGCGTCGAGGTAATTGGCCTATGGGCAGGAACGTAGGAGCCGTCAGAGGCCGCGCACTGACTGCTGATCAGCACGGCGGCGCGGACGGCTATGCTACATCGCGTTACGCGATGATCGACGAACGTTTCCCATGGAGACGACCGTGTTGATGCGAAATAGCACACGATGTCCGGTTGCATTGTCGCTCGCGGTGCTGATCGGGTTGATTTGTAGTACCAGGGCCAGTGCTGAGGGCCGCTGCGGCGGTGTGCTGATGGCGACCAGGACCACGGTGATAAAGGACCGCAAGGAGATGGTCCAAAAACTCGGTTTCTACGCGATCGACGGCGGGCTCGTGATGGATGGCAAGAGCACCTGCACCTCAATCCGCATCGAGTGTTCGAAGGAGGCCCGCACTTGCCGCACGGCAACGGCTACGACAAACGCGTTTATGGGGCGGCCTCAGGTCATAGGCGTCATGTTGTCCGACGACTACAGGGTTACCGAGTGGACAAGGGACACGATCTCCGCCGAGATGCATACGCCGGTGGGCGGGACCTCGTATTTGCACCTCGCGATCAATGATGGTGCTCCCGACAAAGTCCAGGTAATCAACATAACCAAATCGCTAATTGCCAAGCTCGGTGAGTGGATAACAGAGGTCCTGACAGTCGCCAACGATCCCGCCCTTGAGGAGCGTTTACATCCCGCGCAACGCTGAATGCTCGGCGGCCTGCTGGCTTTGGTTGGCCGGCGCCAATGGCAACCATTATTGGAGTGATTACCTCAAACTCGGCGGACGCTGGTTGCGCGAACTCCCGATCTGTTCCGAATGGGGCCGCGGCCTGGGAGGAAGAACCATGACGCAATGGGTGATTGTCGTCTATCTGTGCTCGCCCTTGATCGCGCCGTCTTCGACGACGGGCTGCATGTTCGAGACCTTCGGTCCCTACCGTCCGAAGAAGTTTGCCTCAGCGCCAACCGGTCGATGCCCGATCCTCGCACATTCACTGTACGGGCGCTGGTGTGCACACGGCTGCTCGGCGGGCAAGAGGGTCCGGGCGAACCTACACCAGGCAGCCTTTGGCGTTACCCTTCTCGTCACTAAGCCTCTTGACCGCCGACTGGTGCTCGCACGGAGTAGCCATCAGCACGGCGGGGCCACGAGGCCCGGCGGAAATGCTGGCGCGCGCCGGCTGCTGGCAAACTGAGACACTACCCGCTCTGCAGGTCGCTCATTGCTCGGGCGACAGGATCAGCGTTGCAACCGCCGCGGATCGGCCGGGAAGCAGCCAGTCGAAGTCGCGCCAGCGGCGGAGGAGGTCGGCGAAATGGCCGGAGAGCGGGTTTCCGGATTGTCCGGGGGTGATCATCATTATCGCATCGTTTGGGGCCGCGAGATCGGTGATGATCCGCAAGCCGGCGCCGAAGCGCTGCTCATAGGGGTGGGCATCGTCGCGGATTGTGCTCGGCCCACGATTTAGCGTGTCGTATGCGCCCGATGTCGGGATCGAGATGTCGAGCCAATCGCGCAGTACCGGGATCCGACTGAAGACCGGGCTGGCAAACTCCGCGACATGCGCCCGCCCCCATTGCCATTGCGCCAGATCGGGACCGTAAATTTGCCGCTGCTGCGCCAGTGCGGCTGCCAGAGAATTCGCCAGCCGCACGGCACAGCCCTTTTGCTCGGGCTGCTTCGGGTCGTCACACCAATCCTCGTGTTCGGTCAATACGGCTTCCATCACGCGCGGTTTCAAATCCCAATAACCCGACACGGCCTCGCCGAACCGATCCGTCAGAACCGCGCGGCTGAACTCGCGCAGCCAGGCGGCGAACAGCAGCGGCTCGACCTTGTCGCGATCCATGCGAAAGTCCCAGCGGCCGAGGCGCGGCAGCGCCTCGCGGGAGCCATCGTCCGCGGGCGTCATCCGCGTCATCAGCGGCACGAGGCGCTGCGCCATCAGGGACAGCGTATCGGCCTCGATCGCGGCACTCGCGGCGGGGGTCTGCACCGGGGTGGCGGCGAGCAGCGCCTCGATCCGTTCCGCCCGGTTCGGCAGATCCCAATCGCGGCTCACGAAATAGGGGTAGCCGGGGGGGACGATCCGGTTGTTGGCGCTGACGAAATGACCCGATGGCGGGTTGATGGCACTCGGCAAAGCCTCAAACGGGATGAACCCGACCCAATCGTATTCGCCGGTCCAGCCGGGTGCCGGCAGCCAGCCCTCGCCATTGCGTCGGATCGGCACCAGCCCCGGGGCGATAAAGCCGATCGTGCCGTCGACATCGGCATAGACGATGTTCTGCATCGGGCCGACGAAGTGCCGCAGCGCCTCGCGGAAGCTCGGCCAATCGGTCGCGCGGTTGAGCTGCCACAGTGCCTCGGCGCTGCGGTCCTCCGGGATCGTGAAGGTCGCGGCCAGCGCCAGGACATATCCCGGATCGGCCGCCCCCGCGGGCAGAACGTCGGACAGCACAGGGCCGTGCCGGGTGCTGCGGATCGTGAGTTCGACAGGCGCCTCGCCGCGCACCAAGATCGTCTCACTTCGCGAGACGAACGGCGCGCTGCCGTCCGGGGTCAGATAGCGGCCGGGGTCTTCGGGATCGATGCGCTCGACAAAGAGATCCTCGACATCCGCCGTCGTCGTCGTCAGACCCCAGGCGATGCGCTCATTGTGGCCGACGAGAATGAACGGGTTGCCCGCGGCGGTCCCGCCGGCGATCTCGTGCTGCGGGGTTCTCAGCCGGGCGAGATACCAGAAGCCCGGCGCACCGAAATCGAGATGCGGATCGTTGGCGAGAAGGGGCTTGCCGCTGGCGCTGTGTCTGCCGTCGACGACCCAACTGTTCGAGGCGTAGCTCGGCCCGACGATCGGCGGCAATGCCTGGTAAAGGCGATCGAGCGCCAGGCGGCGATAGACCGGTAGCATCTCCGATAGCGTTGTCGGCGCATCCTTCGGATATTCCGGGTAGAGAATGGCGAGCTCTGCCGGCGAGATCGTCCGGGCCATCCGGGCGCGCAGCAGCTCGCCGCGGTAGTTGCCGCCGAGCCGTATGGCCATCAGCTTGCCCCAGACGAGGCTGTCGGACGGCCGCCACGGCTCGGGGGCAAAGCGCAGCAGCAAGAACTCGGGCGGCAACGCACCGCGATGCGCAGCCAGGAAGGCGTTGACCCCGGCGGCGTAGGCCTCGAGCCCGCCCCTCGCCGCCGCCGACAGAAACGGGATCTCGGCCTCGGCGGCGCGATAGAGGCCGAGGACGCGCATTTGCCGGTCGGTTGCCGCCGCCTCCGGCCCGAAGATTTCGGCGAGCCGTCCCGCACCATAGCGGCGCTGCAGCTCCATCTGGAAGAGGCGATCCTGGGCATGGACAAAGCCGAGGCCGAAGGCGGCGTCCTCGTCGTCGCGAGCGGCGATCAGGGGCACGCCGTCGGCGTCGCGCTCGATGCGGATCTCGGCGTGCAGCCCGGGGATGACGAGGCGGCCGCTGGTCTGCGGCAGCGACGAGCGCAGATAAAGGGCGACCCCGCCGCCGAGGACCATGAGCAGAGCCAGCAGGCCGACCGCTCCGGCCCTGAGCCTCCTCGGCTTGCGGGGGAAGGAATGCGAGGGAGCCAACATTAACCGGCGCGCAACCGTAGGGCGCTCGCCATCATCACGTCGATAATCCCTATTGCCAAATCTAAAAAATGCGTTTATGATAACTACATATGGTGAGCGACGTCACAACGCGGACCGGTGCGAAATGCCGACAGCAAGCCTCCCTGCTCCCTCCCTCAGCCGGCATGTTCGCCTCCCTGCTCGGTGGGTGCTGCTCATTGCATCTAACGATATGATATGCTTGGTGTTATTGTCGATTAGGAGGGCGATTTTGCAGGCTCGATCACATGTCCTCCCTGAGCTCAGGGAGGACGGGGCGTTTCGTTTGCCGGCGGGGACCGGCACTAGAGCCCGAGTTCGCGCAAGATCTTGTCGCGGTCGGCGTCGAGATCGGGGGCCCGGGACCTCGTCGGCGGATCGGCAAAGGCCGACAATTTCATCGGGTTGCCGGCGAGTTCGAGCTCACCGGTGACCGGGTCGTCGACCGCGACCAGCATGTTGCGGGCCGCGGTCTGCGGATGGGCGAGCGCCTGGGCGATGTTGTTGACCGGACCGCAAGGCACCCCGGCTGCCTCGAGCACGGCGATCCAGTGGCCGGTATCCTCGCCGCGCAGCACGCTCTCGATCTCGGCCCGCAGGGCCTCCTGATGCTGGTTGCGCAGCGCGTTTGTCTTGAAGAGCGGGTTCTCGGCCAAGTCCGCCCGTTCGAGCGCATGCGCCAGCTTGACGAAGAGCCCGTCATTGCCGGCGGCGATGATGATGTTGCCGTCCTTCGTCGAGAAGGCCTCGAACGGGGTGATCGAGGGATGGCGCGCACCCATCGGCCCCGGGATCTCGCCCGTCGTGGTGTAGCGCACGATCGCGTTCTCGAGCAGCGCCAGCTGGCAGTCGAAGAGGGCGACATCGACCTTTGTCGCCTCGCCGGTGCGCTCGCGATGCAGGAGTGCCGCGTTGAGTGCCACCGCGGTGTAGAGGCCGCCGGCGAGATCGCCGACCGAGGTGCCGACCCGCGTCAACGGCATCCCAGGGTGGCCGGTGATGCTCATGATGCCGCCGAGGCCCTGCACCACCATGTCGTAGGCCGGATAATGGGAGTAGGGACCGGTATGGCCGAAGCCCGAGGCAGCGGCATAGACGAGGCGGGGATAGCGCTGGTGCAGGCTCTCCCAGCCATAGCCGAGCTTCTCCATCGTGCCCGGGCGAAAGTTCTCGACGACCGCATCGGCCTTGTCGAGCAGCCGCTCGAAGATCTCGCGGCCGGCCGGCGATTTGAGGTCGAGTGCGATCGACTCCTTGCCCCGATTGACCGAGACAAAATAGGCCGACTTGCCGTTCTTGAACGGGCCATACTGGCGCGCATCGTCGCCGTGCTGCGGCGGCTCGACCTTGATCACGCGCGCGCCGAGCTCGGCGAGCAGCAACGTGCAGTAGGGGCCCGCGAGGATGCGGGAAAGATCGATGATGGTGATGCCGGAAAGTGGCCCGGGCTGAGCCATGCCTGATGATCCTTTCGCGATGCCGACGACGGTCAATAGCGTAGAGCGCCGCACGGCCGCAACCGGGCTCGACGGGTCCTGCGGGCTGGGGCTAATGTTAACCTAGTCTCATTTTGGGCAGGCCGATGAACCACCGCTCCGGAGATGGCGATGACGGAGCCGACCAGCGCAGGTCGTCGGCCCTGATTGGCCTGATCATCATTCTGGCGCTAGCCATCGCGGGTGTCGTGATCGTCCGCGAGCTCAGGGAGAAGTCTCGGCTCGAGGATTGCCTGATGTCGGGGCGGCACAATTGCGCGCCGATCGAGGTGCCCGCGAGGCGATAACCCGGCCTGGGCGCGACGATTCGCGCCCCAAAAACCGGCATGACTCGTAGAGATGGTCTATGATAAACATCGCCTCTTTGCTCGATTAAGGAGACGCTTTGGAGATGCTGAGGCGTGCAATCGGCCCAGCCATCACACCGGCCGCGATCTGGCTCCTGAGCCTCGGCGCCGTCGCGCCGGCGATAGCGCAGACCGGGGGGCCGGTGGTGCCGGTCACCGCCGGAACCGTTGTCACCGAGGACGTACCGGTGTTCCTGCACGGCATCGGCACGGTGCAAGCCTACAACATGGTTGCGATCAAAAGCCGGGCCGACGGCGAGATCTTCAAGATCGACTTCAAGGAGGGTCAGGAGGTCAAGGAAGGGGAGCCGCTCCTGCAGATCGATCCGCGACCCTACCAGGCGGCGCTAGCGCAGGCGGAAGCGACGAAGCAAAAGGATGAAGCGCAGCTCGTCGGTGCCCAGGCCGACCTAGAAAGATATGCGCAACTCGTTCCATCCGGGCACCAGACCCGGCAGAGCTACGACCAGCAAAAGGCGCTGGTCGCGCAGCTACAGGCCTCGATCAAGGCCGACGAAGCCCAGATCCAAACCGCCAAGCTCAACCTCGCCTATACCGACATCCGCTCGCCGATCGACGGGCGGCTTGGGGCCCGGCTTGTCGATAAGGGCAATCTCGTGCGTGCGACGGACAACGCCGTGCTCGTTACGATCTCCGAGGTGAAACCCATTTTTGTCAGTTTCACCTTGCCGCAGGAGGCGCTCGAAAAGATCCGGAAGCACCATAAAGAGGCACCGCTCGCGGTGCGCGCTTACAGCGGCGATGGCAAGAAGCAGTTGGCTGAGGGCAAGCTGACCATGTTCGACAACGCGATCGACCAGGCGACCGGGACGGTCCGCTTGAAGGCGCGTTTCGATAACGACGACGAGCGCCTGTGGCCGGGCGAGTTTGTCAACGTGCGGGTAATCCTGTCGACGCGGCGCGGCGTCGCCACCGTACCGGCCCAGACGGTCCAGAACGGCCCGAACGGTAATTACGTCTATATGATCAAGCCCGACGACACGGTCGAGCGTAGGGCCGTCGAAGTCGCCGCGATCCAGGACGGCATTGCAGTGGTGGCGAAGGGTCTCTCGCCCGGCGAGCAGGTGGTCGTCGATGGGCAATACCGCCTGACCAACGGCGCACGAATAAAACGCTCGGCGCCGCAAACCGGCTGAGCCTCGATCCCAAAACGGCCGAAACAGTCTTTGTTCGAGAGCGATCGTCGATGAGCATTTCGGAACCCTTCATTCGCCGGCCGATCGCGACCTCGCTGATGATGTTGGGCGTGCTGGTGTTTGGCATCGGCGCCTATGGCCTGCTACCGGTGGCGGCACTGCCCAAGGTCGATTTTCCGACCATCGTGGTCACCGTCAATTATCCGGGGGCGAGCCCGGCAACGATGGCATCTGCGGTCGCGACCCCGCTCGAGCAGCAATTCGCGGCCATCCCCGGCTTGGCGGAGATGACCTCGACGAGCGGGATCGGCTCAACGGCGATCACGATGCAGTTCGATCTCGAGCGCAACATCGACGGCGCCGCGCAAGACGTGCTGACCGCGATCAATGCCGCGGGTGGGGTTCTACCCAAGGATTTACCGAACCCGCCGACCTACAGAAAGACCAATCCGGCGGATCGCCCGGTCCTGATCTATGTCGTCCATTCCGATGCGATGCCGATCTACAAGATGGACGAATACGCCTTCACGATCCTGGCGCAGAAGCTGTCGACAGTGAAGGGCGTCTCTCAAGTTCAGATCTACGGACAGAAGCCCTACGCCGCGCATATCCAGGTCAATCCCGGCGCGCTGGCCACGCGCGGCATCGGTCTGGAGGATGTGCGCAACGCCTTGGTGGCAGCGACCGTCAACCGACCGAAAGGTAATCTTGAAGGCCTAAACCAGGCCATCACCCTCGATACCAACGATCAACTGTTCAACGCCAGCAGCTTTGGCAACGTCATCGTCACCTACCGCAATGGTGCGCCGGTTCGCATCAAGGACATCGGCGATGCGGTGGATGGAGTCCAGAATGCGCGAACCGGCGCGTGGTTCGAGGGCAAGCCCACCGAGCTGCTGGCGATCCAGCGCGATGCCGGCGCCAATACGATTCAGGTGGTCGACACGATAAAGACGATGCTGCCGCGCCTTCTAGAGTCGATCCCGCCCACCGTGCATGTCGACCTGATTTCCGACCGTTCGCTGGTCATCCGCGCTGCGGTCCACGACGTCCAGTTTACGATGATGCTGACGATCGGTCTCGTCGTCCTCGTCATCTTCCTGTTCCTGCGGACCTTGTGGGCAACGGTGATCCCGAGCATGGCCGTGCCGTTGTCGCTGCTCGCGACGTTCGGGATCATGTACGTCGTCGGCTATAGTCTCGACAACATCTCGCTAATGGCATTGACGATATCGGTCGGCTTTGTCGTCGATGACGCGATTGTCATGATCGAGAATATCGTGCGCTACATCGAGCAGGGCGACCGGCCGTTCGAGGCCGCCCTCAAAGGCGCCGGCCAGATCGGCTTCACGATCATTTCGATCACCTTTTCGCTGATCGCGGTTTTCATCCCGTTGCTCTTCATGGGCGGGATCGTTGGACGGCTGTTCCGCGAATTCGCCGTCACCGTTACGGTCGCGGTAGTCGCTTCGGCCTTTATCTCGCTGACCCTGACCCCGGTGATGTGCTCGCTGTTCCTGAAGCGGCCGGACGAGCAGAAGCCCGGTCGCTTCAACCGCGGCGCCGAGCGCGTCTTTGTCGCGGCCCTAAACGTCTATGACCGGGGCCTCCAATTTGTCTTCCGGCATCAGCTGCCCGTCTTGCTATCGACGCTGCTCCTGATGGTGGTGACCGGCGTCCTTTATGTGAAAATCCCCAAGGGTTTTTTCCCACAACAGGACACCGGCTTCATCTTCGGCCAGGCGGAGACGCGCCAGGATGCCTCATTTGCGAAGACGGCCGGCATGGTGCAAAAGATCGCCGACATCGCCCGGCAGGATCCTGCGGTCGAAGGGGTAGTCGGCTTCGCCGGGGCATCCAGCTTCAATCCCAGCGAGAACACCGGGCGGATGTTCATCCAGCTGAAACCCCACGACCAACGCGACCTAACCTCCGACCAAATTATTCAGCGGCTCCGCCCAAAAATCGCCCAAGTCGAAGGGGCGGGGTTTTTCATGCAGTCCGGGCAGGACGTGAGCATCGGGGGCCGTCTGGGTAAAACTCAGTACCAGTACACGCTGACTGACACCAATAGCGACGAGCTCAATCATTGGGCGCCGATCGTCGAGGCTGCGATGCGGAAATTGCCTGAGCTGCAGGACGTCAGCTCCGACCAACAGATCGCCGCACCGCATATCGCCATCGAGATCGATCGCGACGCCGCTTCGCGGCTCGGACTTTCCGCCTCGCTGATCGACGAAACGCTTTACGACGCGTTCGGTCAGCGACAAATCGCGACCATCTATACCGCGACCAGCCAATACAAGGTCATCCTCGAAGTCAAACCGGAGTTCCAGGAAGATCCGACGGCTCTGTCGAAGGTCTACGTGCTGTCGCCGACCGGAGCGCAGGTGCCGTTGAGCACGTTCGCCCATTACACCTCTACGGTCGAGCCGCTGTCGCTCCCCCATCAGGGACAGTTTCCTGCCGTGACCCTGTCGTTCAATCTGGCGCCCGGTATTGCACTGGGTCAGGCGGTCGAGCGGATCCAGGCATTGCAACGAGAGCTTCGCCTGCCGCCCACGGTCGACGGCTCGTTCATGGGCACTGCCCAGGCCTTCCAGGCGTCGATGTCCTCGACCCCCATCCTCGTCGCCGCAGCGATCCTCGTCGTCTACATCGTCCTCGGCATGCTCTATGAGAGCTATATTCATCCGATTACGATTCTGTCGGCGCTCCCTTCGGCCGGTGTCGGTGCGCTGCTCGGGCTGATCTTTTGGCCGCGCCCGAACTATTCACCGCCGAGCATCAGCTTTGGGGATTTCTGGAACCTATCCGCCAACATCCCGGCACATTACGATCTGAGCCTGATCGCGTTGATTGGCGTCATCCTGCTGATTGGCATCGTCAAGAAGAACGCGATCATGATGATCGACTTCGCGCTCCAGGCGGAAAGGCTGGAAGGCAAGAGCCCACGCGAGGCCATCCATCAGGCCTGCCTGCTGCGCTTTCGGCCGATTATGATGACAACTTTCGCGGCACTGTTCGGCGCGATGCCGATCGCGCTCGGCGGGGGTGCCGGCTCCGAGCTGCGCCGGCCGCTCGGCATCGCGATTGTCGGCGGGCTGCTGCTCTCACAGTGGCTGACGTTGTACACGACGCCGGTCATCTACCTCTATCTCGAACGCCTCGCCCGCTGGCTCGGCCGTCCCTACCGGCCGTCGCGCGTGCAGGAGGCCCTCTCAGACACTCCGAGACCGGCTCTGGCGGAGGGCCGTCATGGCGGCGAATGATGCCTCTGATCTGGTTAGGCTCGCGGTCGGGCCTCGGAATCCCGCCGCGGAAAAAATGATCGAGCCGCCGGAAGCGCAGTCAGGGTTGGATAGAAACTTCGGGTTCCTCGTCCACGACGTCTCCCGCCTGATCAAGCGGCGCTTCGACCGGCGGGCGCGGCAGACCGGGTTGCCGATCACCCGCCGCCAGGCCGCGGTCATCCTCTACATCGCCCGCAACGAGGGCGTGAGCCAAAGCGAAGTCGCAAGCTGGCTCGACATGGAGCCCATCGCGCTGGTGCGCATGCTGGACAAGCTTCACGAGGAAGGCCTGGTCGAGCGCCGGGCGCACAAGACCGATCGACGCATCCGAACCCTGTGGCTCACCCCCGCTGCGCGTCCGGTGATCGAACGTATTCAGATCATCAACCAGGCAATCCGCGAGGAGGCTTTCGCGGGTTTACCGGCGCAAGCGCGCGACACCGTCATCAATATCCTGGACGGCATCAAGGACAACCTCGTCCTCCAGGAGGAAGCCGCCGACAGCTCCCCAGCCGCTGCCGCGACGCCCCTCGTCACCGTCAATGGGCAGGTCGGGATATTGGAGTAAAAACGACCGCGAGAAGCTGCGTCATTGCTGGCGGCGTTCGCTGGCTGCGAGCCTCGCACCCGTGCCGCCCGTGCGCGATAATGTTGCAGCGTCGGTCGAGGGAAGAGCACGCATGGTGGCGTCGGGAAGGGTGGCGAACGGCATCGGTCAGCCGGTGCGGCGCAAGGAGGATCGTCGCCTCCTGACCGGAAAGGGCAGCTTTGGCGACGACGTCGCGCTGCCGGGCATGGTCCACGCTGTGATCGTGCGCTCGCCGCATGCCCATGCCCGCATCATCGCGATCGACAAGCAGGCGGCGCTCGCGGCACCCGGCGTGCTCGAGGTGCTGAGCGGCGCCGATTACCTCACCGACGGGCTTGGGCCGATCCCGCACAATCCCACGCTGAATGGGGCGCCGGACGTTGCCGTGCGCAAGCGGGGCTTGGAGCCGATCACCACCCTCGATCACCCGCTGCCGGCCGACAAGGTGCGATTTGTCGGCGAGCCCGTTGCGATGGTCGTGGCCGACACCATCGCGGCGGCCAAAGACGCCGCCGAGCGGCTCGACATCAGCTATGAGCTGATGCCGGTAGTGGCCCGCGCCGTCGATGCGCTGGCCCCCGATGCCCCGCTCTTGTGGGAGAATGCCCCGGGGAATCTCTGCGTCGACATCGAGCTCGGTGACGAGACCGCCACCGCCGCCGCTTTCGCCCGCGCCGCGCATGTCGTGCGGCTCTCCACCTGGGTCCAGCGAGTCACCGGCGTGCCGATGGAGCCGCGCACCAACATTGCCGAATATAACCCGGCGAGCGGAGAGTACACGCTCTATACCGGCAGCGGCCGCGGCGTCGCGAAGGTGCGGCTCGACCTCGCCCAGGTGCTCGGCGTGCCGGCCGAGCGGGTGCGCGTTCTGTGCAAGGATATGGGCGGCAATTTCGGCACCCGCAATCTCTTCTATCCCGAATACGCGCTTCTCGCCTGGGCGGCACGCCGGGTCGGCCGACCGGTCAGATGGACCTGCGAGCGGTCAGAATCCTTCCTCAGCGATTATCAGGGGCGCGATCTGACGGCCGAGGCCGAGCTGGCGCTCGACGTGGCAGGCAATTTCCTCGCGGTCCGCGGCTCCAATCTGAGCAATCTCGGCGGGCACGCCGCCGCCTTCGGGCCGCTGCAGAAGGGGCTCGGCTTGATGTCGAGCGTCTACAACATCCCTGCGGGCTATTTCTGCGGCCGCGCTGTGCTGACCAATACCGCTTCGACCACGCCTTACCGCAGCGCCGGCCGCCCCGAGGCGATCTTCGTCGTCGAACGGCTGATCGATCGGGCGGCGGACGAGATGGGGATCGACCCGGTGGCGCTGCGCCGCCGCAACCTGATCGCGCCCGCGATGCAGCCCTATGCCAACCCGCTCGGCATCACCTATGACAGTGGCGATTACCAGGCGGCGATGAACACCGCGCTGGGCCTCGCCGATTGGGACGGGTTTCCCGGCCGCCGCGCCGAGTCGCGGCAGCGCGGCAAATGGCGCGGCATCGGGGTCGCCAACTATGTCGAGATCACCTCGGGCGTGCCGCGCGAGCGCACCGAGATCACGGTGCTGCCCGACGGCAAGGTCGAGCTGGTAATGGGCACGATGAACTCGGGGCAGGGGCACGAGACGAGTTTCGCCCAGCTCGTCACCGAATGGCTCGGTGTGCCGTTCGACAGCATCGTCTACGTCGCCCACGATACCGACCGGGTCCAGGCCGGCGGCGGCTCCCACTCGGGCCGTTCGATGAAGCTGGCGACAACGATCATCGGCGAGGCGACCGACGACATCATCGCCAAGGGGCGCAGGATCGCGAGTTTTCTCTTCGAGGCCGGGGAGGCCGACGTCGAATTCGCGTGCGGCCGCTTCCGGATCGCCGGCACCGATCGCGAGATCGGTCTCTTCGAGGTCGCCGCGGCCGCGATGACGCGCGCCGACCTGCCGCAGGAACTACGGGGGCCGCTCGCCGGCATCTCCGACCAGACGCTCCCCGTTGCCAGTTTTCCCTACGGCACGCAGATCTGCGAGGTCGAGGTCGATGCCGAGACCGGTGACGTCGAGATCGTCGGCTATGCCGCGGTCGACGATGTCGGTCGCGCGGTCAACCCGATGATCCTGCACGGCCAAACCCATGGCGGCATCGCCCAAGGGGTCGGCCAGGCTTTGCTCGAGTACAGCCATTACGACCCTGCGAGCGGGCAATTACTGGCCGCGAGCTTTATGGATTACGCGATGCCGCGCGCCGACACCTTTCCGCCCTTGAAGACCGCACTCAGCGAGGTGCCGTCCCCCTCGAACCGCCTCGGTGTGCGCTCCGGCGGCGAGGGCGGCACCACCCCCGCACTCGCCGCGGTGATCAACGCGATTGTCGACGCTCTCGCCGAGCTTGGCGTGCGCCACATCGAAATGCCGGCCGCACCCGAACGGGTCTGGCGCGCGATCCGCGCCGCCCGCGCCGGCGCCGCAGGCTGAACCCGGGTTGGTGAGGGCTGGTCTGGTCGTCTTACTGCAGCTCGACTAGACCCATCGCCTCACCAAAGCGGCGGCTCGCGTCGAACGGGTCGCCGTATTTGCGGTGCCCGGCCGAGATATGGGCGCAGGCCAGCAACAGCCGCTCGCGATCGCGGCACTGGTTCTTACCGTAATCCTCGAGCATGCATTGCGGGATCTCCTGGTTGTGCGGATCGTTGCCGAAGCGCGCCGCCATCAGCGCCAGCCGCTGCACCAGCAGCGGGCGGTCGGCGCCGCTGTCGAGATAGGCCTTCGTCCACGCCACCGACTCTGCCGTGTCGACCGCCGCCAACGCGGCCTCCAGCCGTTCGATGATCTGGCCGCCGGTCAGCCGGTCGGCGCCGCGCGGCGGGCCGATCGGGTCAGATTTGAGCCAGCCGCTGCTGCGCTGGTTCCACGCCGCCTGGTTGACCATCGATCCGGCGACGTAGAGCAATTTCAGCCGCTGCGGATGGGCGAAATTGTCGAAGAACCAGCCGAGCGTATTGCAGTACTCGTAAGTGTGCTGCGGCATCGAAAAGTTGCTGGGGCCATCGGTGTCGAGCACGACCTGGGCTGCCGCTAGCTGGATCGCGTCGACGATCCGCCGCGGTGATTTGCCGGCCAAGAGCAAGGCGCTGATCTTCTGGATATAGGCGGGCTCGTGCTGGTGGACCAGCGCGTCGATCAGCTCTTCGGTCTCGGCCTCGTTCACCATCCCGGTATTGGCCAGCAGCATGCGTTCCCGTTCGGTCGTGCCGCCTTGCGGGACAGCGTGGACCTCTTTGCCCTCGATAAAGATCGTGACCACATTGCAGGCCATCTCGTAGACCGAGTGCCAGCGCGGCCCGACGGCGATGTCGAGCGCTCCCGCATAGACGACATCGTGGGCGCGGTCCCAGCCCACCGCGTTGCCGATCTCGACGACCGAGCGCGCCCGGTAGGCCTTGTGGCCGGTTGTGTAGGAGCGGTTGTAGAGCATACGGTCCTGGACATCGATCATGCCGGCGAAGACGAGCTGCGCCAGGACTTCCCGGCGATGCTCGGTCTCCTCCATCAGCCCGAGGAAGGCGCGGTAGGCGTCGATCACCTGGCCGCGCTCGACGAGGGTCAGCCAATGGTTGAGGCGCTCGTTCAGCGGCCCCTCTTCGCGAAGCGGCTCCTGGTCCGGCCAGTAGACGACCGCCTTTGGCGGCGTGGTGTTCGGCATCTTGTAGCCGCGTGAGGCGTAGTGGCCCGGGGCCTTGAGGATCTTCTGGTTCCAGATGTCGAGCCCGGACGGGATGTACCAGATGGTCTGTGCCAGCGGCAGCCCGGCCAATTGCTCGGGCAGCATCCTCTGCAGATTGATCGCCGCCCGCGCGCTCAACAGGCAATGGTCGTTGTTGACGAAGTTCGGGAAACCGTCGTCGATCCGCTGATGGTAGGGCACGTGGGTGTAGGGCGCGTGGATGCGCACCGCTTCGGCCATGATCTCGGGCAACGGCCGTCCGCGCCGCAGCAGCTCATAATAAACCCGGCTGCCGCCTTCCTGATCGCGGGCGAGGAGCCGTTCTCCGAGCTCGCCATAAAGCTGAGCCGCCTCCTGACGGCCGTTCGTGTGCGCTGCGGCTTGCGTTGCCATCGATTCCTTGCTCCTCGGTCGCGTTCGCACGGCAAGCATAACCCGGATGGCAGCTCGACCTGGGCTGCAAAAGACGCGGACCGGCAATGCCCGTGCGCGGCTCGCCGCGGTTGCTGTTCTCCGCGGTCCGCCCGGGTTATTGTCCGGACGACATGATCGGCCCCGACATCTTCCACCGGGATTTCACGCCGACCCCCTTCTGGTGGGAGGCGTACCGGCCGAGCGTGGGCGAACTTGTCGAGGTGCCGCGCGAGGCGCGCGTGGCGATCGTCGGCGGCGGGTATGCGGGGCTGTCGGCGGCGCTGGAGCTGGCGCGGCACGGCATCGACGCCCTCGTGCTCGAGGCGAACGAGCTGGGCTTCGGCGCCAGCACCCGCAACGGCGGTGCGGTCAGCGGCGGCGTCAATGTCGGCAAGAGCTTCAGCGGGAAGACCATCGAGGTCGATCCCGATCGCGCAGGGTGGATGCTGTCCGATGCGGCCGACGCCTTTACGCTGATCGACCGGCTGATCGACGCCGAAAAAATCGACTGCGGCTGGGAGAAATCGGGCCGGTTTGTCGGGGCCTGGACCAGACGGCATTACGACGCGCAGTCGCACCGGCTGGCACTGCTTAACGCGTCGGCCCAATCCGGCGCCTACATGGTGCCCCGCGACCGTCAGCGCGAGGAGATGGCCAGCGACTATTATTTCGGCGGCATGATTGTCGAGCGCTCGGGCAAGCTGCACCCAGCCCTCTACTACAAAGGCCTGCTGGAGGCGTGCCGCCGCCGCGGCGTCGCGGTCTGCGCCCGGGCGGCGGTCACCGGCCTCAGCCGGACCGGCAGCGCTTGGCGGGTCGAGACCACGCGCGGCATCGTCTCGGCCGGGGATGTCGTGATCGCCACCAACGGCTACACCGGCACCCTCACACCTGCCCTCAAACGGCGGGTGGTGCCAATCGCGAGCCACATTATCGCGACCGAGGAATTGCCGTCCGATCTCGCGCAATCGCTGATCCCGAAGGGCCGCACCCTGTCCGACACCCGCCGCGTGCTGTGCTATTACCGGATGTCGCCGGACGGCAGGCGGATGGTGTTCGGAGGGCGGGCGCGCTTCACCCAAGTCGATGCGAGGGTCAGTGCGGCCATCCTCCACCGCTACATGATCGATCGTTTTCCGCAGCTGCGCGGCTTCAGAATCACCCACTCGTGGACCGGAAATACCGCGTTCACCCTCGACGCGTTGCCGCATATGGGTCGCCGCGACGACCTCCATTATTGTCTCGGCTGCAACGGCAGCGGCATCGCCATGATGACCTATCTCGGGTGGCAGACGGCGCGCAAGATCGCGGGTATCGCGAACTATGCCTGCAGCTTCGATACCGAGGAGTTTCCGGATCACCCGCTCTACGCCGGCAACCCCTGGTTTCTGCCGGCTGTTGGCGGCTACTATCGGCTGCGCGACCGGCTCGATCGCCTGTTGGCGTGATGCCGGTGTATATTGCCTCCCGGAGAGGAGAAACCGCGATGGATTTCGAAACTTATAAGAGCTCGCTTGCCGCGGAGGCGCCGCCCGACGGCCTGAGCCCGGCGGCGCAGGCGTTGTGGTGGGAAGCGAAGGGCGACTGGCACTTGGCGCACCAATGTGCCCAGAACCAGGCTGACGCCGACGGCGCCTGGGCGCACGCCTATCTGCATCGCGTCGAGGGCGACTTTTCCAACGCCGGCGGCTGGTATCGCCGCGCCGGTAAGACGCCGTCGACTGCGCCCTTGAAGGAAGAGTGGGAGACGATCGCCCGCGCCTTGCTGGGCTAGCCCACGCGAGCGCAGGAGGGCCCCGGTGGTCGCGCGAATCTTTCGCCGGTTCGTCGCTGCGTTCGCCCTATTTCTCTTGATCACCGACGCCCAGCCTGCCGACAAGATCCCCCGCATCGGCTACCTCGCCACCGGTCCCGGCCCGACTGAAAATACCCGCTTCTTCGTTCAGCGGCTCGGTGAGCTCGGGTATGTCGAAGGACAGAACCTCATCATCGAGTACCTCTGGGCGGCGGGAGAGAACCAGCGACTGCCGGAGCTTGCGGCGGATCTCGTCCGCGCCAACGTCGATCTCATCGTCACGGGCGGGACACCGGCGACGTTGGCGGCGAAGCAAGCCACGCCAAGGATCCCGGTTGTCTTCGTCATCGCGAACCCCGTCGGGAAGGGGATCATAGCGAGCTTGGCGCGCCCGGGCGGGAACCTGACCGGGATCGGACTGATATCTGAGCAGGTAAAGCCTCTCGAGCTGCTGAAGGAGGCGGCTCCCGCGGTCTCTCATGTGGTTTACCTCTACGACCCGGCCACCTTCTCCGGGACCGGAGAATGGTTGATGACCAACCGAGCACAGGCAGAAACCCTCGGCGTCCGATTAGAGCCGGTCGCGCTGCGCGGGCCGAATGAGACGGATGGGGTGTTCACGGCGTTGCCGGCGGGCATAAACGGGCTGCTGCTCGAGAACTCGGGTATCAATCAGATGGCGCGAGATCGGATTTGTGCGCTCGCGATGGAACGGCGGCTGCCGACCGCTGGCAACGATCCACGTTTCGCCAGGAGCGGCTGTCTTTTGAGCTATGGCGAAGACCAGGCGGACATAAGCCGACGTGAGGCCGTTTATGTCGCCCGCATCCTCAAAGGTGCGAGGCCGGCTGATCTTCCGACGGAGCAGCCGACGAAATTCGATCTGATCATCAATCTTAAGACCGCCAACGAACTTGGGCTGACGGTCCCGTGGCAGCTCCTCGTCCGTGCCGAGGAAGTGATCGAGTGAGGTGACCGTAACGTCTTTTATCCGCTTTTAGTAGCCGTAGGGCGGGTGGAGCAGCGCGCAACCCGCCATTCGTTTTAGTGGCCGAGACGGCGGGTTACACCCGCCCTACGCTCCTCCGACCCGCCTTTAGCGACTTCCAGTCGACGCCTTTCTCGAAAGCGGCGGCAGCGCGGTAGATCGTCTCCTCGTCAAAGGCTTTGGCCACCAGCATCATGCCGACCGGCAGGCCGTCGACCAGGCCGCAGGGGAGGCTCATCGCCGGATGGTGGGTGCAGTCGAATTGCGCGGTGTTGGCCAGCATCTCGAAGGCGCGCTGCAGGATCTCTGCGATCGGCGCATTGGCCTCGGGCAGCGGTGTCGCCACCATCGGCAATGTCGGCATCAGCAAGAGGTCGTAGCGCGCCAGCACTTCGTCATAGGCACGGCGCAATCGGCGCACCAGGTTCTGCGCCTTGGCATAGTAATGGCCGCGGTAGCGCGTCACCATGTAATGGCCGAGCAGCATGGTGTTCTTCAGACTGTCCGACAGCTCGTCGGCTCGGGTCCGCCAGGCGCTGTGGAAATCCAGCATCGAGGTGACGTAGAGCCCCTGCCAGTTGAAGCCGAAGCCGTTGCCCAGCATCATCTGCATCGTGGCACCCTCGGCCGCCACCGGCAGCCAGATCGCCGAGCCCTGAAGGTGCATCGGGATCGACACGGTGTCGACAGTCGCATCCAATCCCCTGAAGCGCTCCGCCGCGTCGCGGACGATAGCATCGACTTGCGGCATGGATTGCGAATGGCCAAAGCCTTCCTCGACCACCGCGATCTTGAGACCCGCACCACCCTTGCCCAATGCCTCGCGATAGGGCTTCGCGACGGCGCCGACGTATTGCCGCGGGTCGAGCCCGTCCGGGCCGGCCAACACCTCCAACAGCAGCGCATTGTCCTCGACCGTGGCGGTCATCGGCCCGGTGTGGTCCAAGGTCAGCTCGATCGGCATGATGCCGGTGTAGGGCACGAGGCCATGCGTCGGCTTCAGCCCATAAATCCCGCAAAAAGACGCCGGGATGCGGATCGAGCCGCCCTGATCGCCGCCGAGCGCCATCGGCACCTCGCCGAGAGCGACGACGGCGGCGCTGCCCGAGGAGGAGCCGCCCGCCGAGTGGCCGATGCGGTGCGGGTTGTGCACCGGGCCGCTGGCGCTGGTGTGGCTGCCCCCCGAGAAGCAGAAATATTCGCACACCGTCTTGCCGACGATCGTCCCGCCCGCGTCGAGAATGCGGGCTACCACGGTCGCATCGAGATCGGGCACATAGCCTTGCATTGTCGAGGCGCCGTTCATCATCGGCACCCCGGCGAGGCAGATGTTGTCCTTGAGTGCCACCCTTTTGCCCCTGAGCTTGCCGGAAGCAGCGCCTTCGATCTCGGTCTTGACGTACCAGGCGCCGTGGCGGTTTTCCTCGGGCGGGGGACGGCGGCCGGGTAGCCGCGGGTAGGTAACCGGCGGCAGCTCGTCCGGCATCCGGTCGAGCTGGTTGTACGCCTCGAATGCCGGGATCAGGGCTTCGTGATGGGCGGCGAGATCGCCCTCGGTGAAAGTAAAGCCGAGCTCGTCCGCGACCTCTCCGAGCTGCGCCAATGTCGGGAGCTTGACGGTATTGAGCGACATCTCCGTTACCCTCTCGGCTGTGGCGCGGACCCTGGCGAAGTCAAGCAGTCGTCACGCCGCCGCTGCTTGACGC
>Ga0210406_10002270_pt1 | contig 22199 bp, 19 predicted proteins | sample IncBWC30MmetaG_FD_155454 | JGI IMG/M metagenome (GOLD analysis project Ga0210406, IMG submission 155454) | Forest soil microbial communities from Barre Woods Harvard Forest LTER site, Petersham, Massachusetts, United States - Inc-BW-C-30-M | ecosystem: Environmental > Terrestrial > Soil >...
ATTTACCCCGGCACGAACCCGCGCCTCATCCAGTTCGGACTGAAATTCATGTGCTAGCCTTACAAGCGCACGGGTTGGCTGTGCAAGCATATCCGTCCCGGGCGATTTTTCCCGGCGGTACCGTGATTGCCCACTCTCATTTCTCGCCGCGAAACCCCCATGCTTCCTGTCTCGGATTGGCGAATTTCCGAATCTTAAAATACAATTTGCATTGGCTTTCGGAGCCAAGCCAAGGAGACTCACGCAGCTATGGTTCGCCGATTTACCCGGCGTAATTTCCTGAATCTCGCGGCGATGGCTGCCGCCGCGCCTCTTTTCGAAGTAAAGGCCCTCCGGGGCGTTGATTTTGTTCTCCAGAATTCTCCCACCGCCAGAAAATTCCTGATCGAGACGATGCCGGGCGGCATCGCGTTATTCGACTACAACAATGATGGCCTGCTCGATATTTTCCTGGTCAACGGCGGCCGCATCACGGAATCTCTCCATGTTCCGGAAAATTTCGATCGAAGCGATCCGCGTTACTGGAATCGCCTGTACCGGCAGAACCGCGACGGAAGTTTTGCGGACGTAACCCAGGCTGCTGGTCTAGCAAACGCGGGCAATGGCAACTACGGAATGGGCGTGGCTGTAGGCGACTACGACAACGACGGATTTCCCGATCTGTACGTAACCAGCTACGGAAAAAACATCCTGTATCACAATAACGGTGACGGCACTTTCACCGATGTAACCACTAAGGCTGGCGTCGCTGCGGGTGGCTGGTCAGTTTCGGCAGGATTCTTCGACTACGACAACGATGGCCATCTTGACCTGTTCGTCGCTCGCTACATGGACTGGGACTCCGACCACAACAAAATCTGCGGTGGCGACTGGCATACTTATTGCCCGCCCGGTGTTTTTCCCGCTACAGCTTGCCAGCTCTTTCACAACCGTGGAGACGGTACATTCGAGGACGTCACGGAACGATCTGGCCTTGCGGCAAAGAAGGGCAAGGCGCTCGGTGTTGCGTTCGCGGATTACGATGGCAACGGCTTCACCGACATTTTTGTCTCCAACGACGGCATGCAGCAGTATCTGTTCCACAATAATGGCAATGGGACTTTTACCGAGTGCGCGCTGGACTCCGGCGTGGCACTCACCTCCGACGGCAAGGCCCTCTCGGGAATGGGCACGGTCTTTCAGGATTACGACAACGACAGTCGCCCCGACGTTCTCGTCACCGTGCTGCCTCGCGAGATCTACGGCCTTTACCGCAACGAGGGCGGCGGCGCCTTTAACTACGTGAGCCTGGAAGCTGGACTGGGCGCACTGACCTCTGGCAGTTCCGGCTGGGGTGCCGGACTCGAGGATTTTGACAATGATGGCTGGAAGGATTTGTTCGTTGCGCAAAGCCATGTGTTGGATAATGTCCAACAGATTGACGCTTCGTTACGCTACAAGGAGTTGCCGCTTCTGGCGATGAATCACAACGGCCATTTCGAGCGCGCCGATTCCGGTGTAACCACGCCACTGGCTGCACGCGGCGCGGCCTTTGGAGACATCAACAACGACGGAAGGATGGACATCGTCATCAGCATCCTTGGCGGACCCCCCGTGCTGCTTCTGAACCACTACAACGGCCGGAATCATTGGCTGTCCATTTCACTCCGCGGAACTCGCAGCAATCGTGATGGATACGGCGCGCGCGTTTCCGTGAACGGCCAGACTCGGTTTGCGACCACCGCTGGCAGCTACGTGTGCGCCAACGACAAACGTCTTCACTTCGGCCTGGGTTCTGCCGAAAAGGCCACCGTAGAGATTCACTGGCCCTCCGGCGTGAAGCAAGTTCTCAACGACGTCCGCTCCGACCAATTCCTGGAAGTTCGGGAACCGGAGCGCTGATGATCCAACTTTTCTTGTTCGCATGGTTGGCGGGGCAAGCGGCGACGTCTGACGCGATGCGACGCGTACAGACGGGGCTGGAGGCGCGCCAGCAGCATCATCGGACCGCCACGCTTTCACTAGTAGTCAACATGAATGGTTCCCAGGGTTGGTGGTGGACCATGAAAATTGCAGCATAAGTTTGGCAGGATTGGACGAGATGGCTTCCAACAGCAAGCAAAATGTTGTGATTGTCACCGGTGCCGATGGGCACATCGGACGTGAAGTCTGCCGCTTGCTGAAAACTTCCGGGACCAAATTTTTGGCGACGGACGTGGACCCAGGCGAGGAAAGCGATATCGTGGCTTGTGACCTGAGTAGGAAAGACGACGTAGCACTGCTGTTCCTGTCGCAGCCGGTTCGTGCCGTGATACACCTCGCGGCCATTTTGCCAAGGGCGTTCCATTCCAACCCGTTGGCGGCGGCAGATATCAATCTAACTGGCTGCTTCGAAGTGCTGCGGCAAGCGGTAAGCTCGCACGTGAAACGCTTCGTCTTTGCAAGTTCCAGGAGCGTTTATGGATCGTCTTTTTCAGGTCGCCCACTAACCGAAATGGATCAAGCGATCCCTGACGAGCCCTACGGCGCCGCAAAGCGCGTCGTCGAACTAGTCGGGGAAACACTTGCGGCTGCACAAACGATCGAGTTTGTATCCCTACGCATCGCTATCGTGATTGGACCGGGGATTAAAAAGACTTCCTCGCCTTGGCGCGCTGAGATATTTGAGTCGCCCTCGAAGCGGCACAGGATCAATATTCCGTTCGCGCCGGAGGCAGTGCTGCCGCTAGTTCACGTGGAAGACGTGGCGCGTATGCTTGTCGCTCTAGCCGAGACGTCCAAGCCGCGCAGTTCGGTATACAACACGCCTGTCGAGAATTGGGAAGCAAGATGTTTGAAAGAGGTGATCGAGAACACCCGAGGTGTTCACGTTGAGGTTAGCCCCCATGGACCGCAGGGCGGGCCACTCTGCGATGGCAGCCGCTTTGCCGGGGAGTTCGGATTTCAACTTCAGGGCCTTCGCAAGCGCCTGTTAGATTAAGACTGCGCTTCGGACATTTTCGCTGACACTCGTTAGGATACTGGTTGTCGCCGAAATTAGTCGACTGCGTAGAGGGCACTCGCGCCAATGGGTTGCCTGACGCCCAAATCCCGCAACTCCACGACTTGCGATGGCAAAGCGATAACGCTACAGTCACGGAGGCGCAGTCGTCCACGGCAACCTGCAACACACCCGCTGGAGAGATTGTGTAGGTTTCGCTGACCGCGCCGAGCCACGTTGAATTCACGTGGGAGGTCAGCATGAAAGTCAAATACCGCCCACTGCAGGGCAAATCGCACGAGATGAACCGGAAGCAATGACGAGAGACGATGCGGAAAATCCAGAGCGAGGATCTGAGTTTGGAGGTGGTACATCCCGATGCCGCGGGCATTGATATCGGCAACGAGTCTCGCTATGTGGCAGTACCGCCGAGCCGGGACAGCCAACCGGTACTTCGCTTCGGGTGCACCACAGCCGAGCTGCGGTTCTAATTCCGCAATACGTTTCGCCCTTCGCCTCGACAATGTCGCCTCCTGCTGTTCTCCTTTTACTCGCAATCCTGGTTAATGAACTCTCTTCATGCGGTAGCCTCAGTTCTGTGGAGAATTCAGCGAGAGGAAAGGCCGAATACGCGAAGCTGCAATAACCTTTAGAACTCGGGCGTCGCGTGGGGAACTGGCGGATGGATTGGCAACTTGCCATTCCGGGAGACTCCGCTGAAGACAAGAACACGATCATTTCCCAACTGTTCCGAGTGCCCTTTAAGCGGCGCAGGCGTGATCCCGGGCAATTTCGTGTTCCATTTGATGTTTTTCCCAGCAGCTGGCTTCCTGGCCGGCGAAGAGTTCGGCGTGGTAGCGGCGGTAGCCGGCATCACCGCCATTGCACGAAACGTCATGAATCTTTTCCCGAACCCATCTTTGTCCTGGCACAATGAAAGATTCGCAGTAGGCGCATTGGTTCGCGCAGTGGACGACCATGTTTCCTCCAGTTACCTAGATGCAAAGAGGCGACCCAGAGGCCGCCCCCGGATGGATTAATGATCTAGTTGTTTCCATCCGCACTTCCCGAGGCAGACGTGACGTTGCGAGATCTCGCTGCGGCTTCCATGATTGCCGAACGGGAAACTGGAATGTTGAATACGTGGTCAGCCGTTTCGATCTTGCTGAGAAAGTACCGACCCTCAACTCGTTCGAGACTGATTTGGCCTTTGTCGGCAGGAATGGTTTCGACATCAGTCGCAAATACTATCGCGCTCGTACGATTTTCGACGCTGCTGAAGACGAGCAGTCTTCCATCTGGATTAGGCTCACGGTTCACCCTATAAGTACCTGCCGGAAGGGTTTTGCTGGAAACTACAAACTCGTAGGGTATGTTGACCACGATTTGATCGACAGACTGGCCCTTGGCGGCCTTGGCCAAACCGGCGGCTCCGATTAAGGCAATCAAAATACGCAAGTACTGCTTTCTCATCATTTCCCCTTTGAACGCCTAGAGCGTCATTGTAGATAATTACCGCTTCGCAGCTTTTATTCCGCCAGAACAGCACCTAGCAGAATCATCCGCAAAGCGTGTACATGATGATGAGACGCGCTTTTCGCGAGGAAGTAACAGAATCGGATGTAAAGACTTCGACACCTATAGGTCTCGGTTATGTCTCGCGCACAGGTTTTGGCTGGCGCGAAACGGAACTCATCTGGGTCTAGTGGTCTAATGAAGAAAAACGACCGGCGAGCGTGCCCAAAGATCATGATTTTAGTTCGGTTGTTTGCCGTGCCGGATATAATTGCTTCAGGCCGCGACCGTTGTCTAAGTCCAAAGCGGTTTTTGGGCAGACGTAAACTTCAAGAAGCCGTAGCGCTTCATCTTGTGGATGCGTTCTCTCGGATCCACAATCTCGTAATTTCTTCGAGCGACCGACCCTTGGTTTCCGGAATCAGCCAGCCAACCAGAAAGAGCGTCAGCAAAGCGCCGGAACCGAAAACCCAGAAAGTGCCATCCGATCCCAAGTGCATCTGCATAATCGGAAACAATTGGTTGCCCAGGTAACCGACTAACCAGAGCGCGGTGGTTGCAATGGACATGCCTCGGCCTCGAATCTTTGTTGGGTAAATCTCAGAGATGATCACCCAGCAAGCCACACCATTGCCAAACGCGTGACCGGCCACGAAGCTCATCACAAAAATCAAGATGGCCAAGTCGCTGCCGTGAACGTGATAGAACCAACCTACCAATGCAAGCGAGACAAATTGCAGTCCCGTACCAGCCAAGATCAGCGTCTTGCGGCCAGCACGATCGATTAGCCAGAGCGCGAAGAGTGTAAACAATAGATTGATGAGACTGACCAGCACCGACTGAAAAAACGCATTACTGGTGGCGGTTCCGGCAGTTCGAAAAATTTCCGGCAAAAAGGAAAAAATCGGTGTTATTCCGCTGACCTGTTGCAATCCAGCTAACATAATTCCAAGCAACAAAGGGCGGCGGAATGTCGTGAACAGCTCTGAAATGTGTCCCTCTTCCGTCGCGAGGGTATTGTCGATTTCAGCTGCTTCGCGCAACGCAGCGTCAGATCCATTCATCCTGGCCAGTACATCGACTGCCTCGTCCCGCCGACCCATTTTCATCAGCCATCGCGGACTTTCGACCGCTGGAAGAATCATCAACCCAAACAGAATCGCTGGCACTATTCCAGCCAGAAACATCCAACGCCAGCCCGTGGTTATATTCCAAGCCTCGTCTCCCAGACGCTGAATTAGCATGTTGACGAATACGGCAGCGAGAATTCCCGCGACGATCCCGAGTTGATAGAGAGTCACGCATCGTCCGCGAACCCGCGTGGGAGCAATCTCAGCGATATAGTTTGGGGAAATCACAGATGCTGCCCCAATGCCAAGGCCGCCAATCAGCCTCCAAAGAACAAATTGGTGGAGATTTGCAGCAAAGAGCAGGCCCAAAGAGGAGAGACCGAAACAGAGAGCGCACAGCGCGAGGCCCTTTTTTTTGCCAAGATAGTCGGCAATGGGTCCCGCCGCCACGCAGCCAACAATGCAGCCGACGAGTGCGCATCCAGCGGCCCAGCCCATGCCACTGGCGTCCAAGTGAAACAGTTGGCTCAAAAAGCCAATCGCGCCACTGATCACAATGTTGTCGTAGCCGAATAGCAAGCCGCCTAGAGTGGAGACACTGGCAGCAACAATGAGCGGAACATTCGATTCTGCCGTATCGGTCCGGATGTTCCGGTTACTGGTCTCCACGAGTGGTGGGCTCCAGCGCTCGACCAAATTGCTGAGAGGATTCAAGGGCCCCTTTGATCGCCAGAATGAAGCCGAGGGTATGCGCCATTCCAGCATGCCACGGCGCCGAGCAGGTCATCTGCGGCGTGTGATCGGGAATGATCACGCCGTCGAAGTGATTGCGGTGAAGGATGGTGAGTATGCGAATCATGTCCACATCGCCTTCATCGATGAAAGTTTCGCGGTAGTGCGGCACTCTCCCCACTACGTTGCGCAGATGAATATAAGCGATCTTGCCTTGTTTGCTGTATTGGTCGACCGCGTCGTAGATGTTGCCTTCGGTCATCTCGGCGAGCGTTCCCACACAGAGTTCGAGCGCGTTACTGCGACTGCGAGTCAGGTCAATTAACCTCTGATACATATGAGGCTGATAAACAAGACGCGGCTGCCCTCGCATTGTCGGCATGGGAGGATCGTCAGGATGGGCAGCGAGCTGCACTCCCGACTGTTCAGCCACGGGAATGACCTCTGCTAGAAATCCTTGCAATCGCCGCCAAAGTTCCTCGTGCGAGATCGCGGGCAAGTTGCCGGCGGCAGCATTGCGATCGTATACCATATTCCAGACCATTCCATTCGGGATCGGGACGTCTTCCGCAGGACCGTCCATACCTACGCATACGGCGTGGCCTCTCCCGACAGCCGCGGTTACACGGCCGCAGACACCTGCTAAACTGAAGTTGTAGCCAAGCATGGAAATGCCGGCTTCGCCAATGCGACGGATGATAGTTTTCACTTTATCAATCTGTTGTGAGCGTTCGGGACCATCGAGTAGAATATCGTGCCAATGCGCGGGATCGAGGTTTTCGATTGCGGCGAGAACTAGCCCCGAGTCTTCGATCTCGGCGCGAAGAGTCTTCAGTTGCTGTACCGTCCAAATCTGGGCTGGATCGCCTGCAAATCCCCAAGGTTCGTATTTTAAGCCGGTGGGCTGATTATCCCGCCGGTTGGACAGCCCTTGGTTGAAGTAATCGACCAGATGAGCCACTACGTGCGTGCAACCGGCCTGCCGGGCGAAGTCGTAATAATCGCGGGTCAACATGTGGCGGTAGAGTCCGATGCCAATCTTCATAGGCGGTTCCCAATCCCTGTGCCATAATCCGGACTGAGGATTTGTCCATTAATCTCTCTGGCCAGCGGAGAGCAAAGAAATACAAACGCATCTGCGATCGATTCGGGACTGTTTCTTCTTCCCAGCGAAACTCGCAACACAAAGTCCCGGTAGGAGGGGTCTTCGTCGAAGACCTTCAGAGAACTGCCGGCGGCTACGTTTCCTGGCGAAATCACATTCACGCGAATACCGGTCAGAGCATATTCAAGTGCCAGGCTGCGGGCGAAGTTCTCCAGCGCTGCTTTGGCCGAAGCGTAGGAAGAGATCTGTGTATGTGGCATTCGGGCGACGTAGGAAGAAGTAAAGATTAGGTGACCGCCAATCTTGCGCTCCATCCATTGCGCAAGCACGGACCTCGCCAGATAAGTCTGGGCAAAATAATTGAAGCGAAAGATTTGCTCGAACTCGACTTCTGATGTGCTGGCGAAGGGGTGCAGTCCGCAACCACCGGCATGGCCGATGACGGTGTCCATGCCCGGAAACTTGTCGAAAGCGGTTTTAACCAGGGCATCCACTTGGTTGGACTCGGTAATATTTCCGGCAATATAGATATAAGCCGCAGCCGATATTTGCCAGTCATTGAGTGTTCGCTTGGCTTGCTCGTCCGATTTGATATCGGTGAGTACCAATGTTGCACCACTTGCGGCCAGCCTCCGCACCACATGCTCGGCAATTGCGCCTAACGCCCCGGTGATCAGAATCGTCTTCCCGGTGAGGTCGATACTGATCATCTGCTGTTTCGTCCCTTTCCTTCAGAAGCGTGCTTGATCACCTAAATCCATTTGCGAAGGGAACGGTCGGAGGCACCGCATTCTTTACATGATCCCATACTTTCCAAACGCTTCAACCGCACTACTTCCTTCTTCGATGGCTTTCCGCACCAACTTTTCGCCCCGAACTTTTTCGAGAGCCCGGGTGAATACCTCGGTTTCCGCTTCTACCGGAACCACCAAGACCCCGTCGATGTCACCGAAAAGAATATCTCCTGGACGAAGACGCACCGATCCAATCTCAACGGGAATCCGGAAATCAACCACCTTGTAACGCGGCGCGGAGTCTTGACCGTAGGAACCAAAACCAAATGTTGGAAAACTCATATCCAGGATGGCTTTCGTATCTCTGACGTATCCATTTAACACAGCACCCCGGCTACCGAGCTTGCGGGCTCGCGCGCTCATGAGTTCTCCCCACAGAGCGTTTCGGGGCGAGGACCCGGTATTCACATAGACTTCGTTTCTGCGAAGGTCGTCGAGCGCTTCCAACATCAAGCCGAACGATTTGTCCATTAACGTATTGGCACTGCCCGCGATTCGTTCAGCAAACACATCCACGGAGAGCACAGGCATGGCGCGGCCGATCACGACCATGTCCTGGCGAATTGGCTGAATTTGCGGAGGCAAAAACTGATGTTGAAGATCAACTTTGTCCATCACATCGCCCACGACGCAAGTAAAAAGCTCCCGCTGAATTATGGAGAAGAGTTCGTCATCGCAGTTCCACAATTTCGTCGCGCTCATTGCATTTGTGCCTTTTTGATTTTCTTCTACGTTCGGCCTAGCATATCTCCGCAACCTAAGGATTGCACGCAGAGTCATTCAAAAAATGGTTCGCCCTTGCGCGCATAACGACGGGCGATTTCCTCATTCAACTTGATGCCAAGGCCAGGTTTCTCTGGAACGTGAATGAACCCATCCTGAATCATTGGCTTCGGTAGCCCATCGACCAACTCGTTCCAGAACGGAACGTCGGAACTATGAAACTCGAGTGCAAGGAAATTAGGTATCGCCGCGCAGAAGTGTGCCGACAACAACGTACCCACCGGACTGCTGATGTTGTGTGGTGCAACGGGCATCGTATGTACGTCCGCAAAGTGGGCAATACTTTGAGCGACGGCCAAACCGCCAACCTTTTGAAGGTCCGGGGTCACGATGCTCAGGGCGTGTTCTGCGATGATTTCTTCAAACCCTTCGAAAAGGAAAAGATTCTCTCCAGTCGCGATCGGCACTCGCACTTTCGAACTGACTTCTCGAAGCGCGGCAATGCTATCTGGTGGAACAGGATCTTCAAGCCACAAGAGTCGAAATAGCTCTAGCTCACGCGCCACCTTTACAGCGTCACTGGCGCTATAGCGCCAATGGCAATCGACTGCGATATCGGTATCTATTCCCACCGCGTCGCGAACCGCGCTAATCAAACTCACTGCGTGATCGATGGCGCGGTTGCTAAGCACTCGCGTATAGGGATCGGGCCCTTGTGTGCCGGGTACGTCAAGATCAAATTTCAGGGCGGTGAATCCTTCCGCCTTTTTTCTCAGAGCGCGGCGCCGATAGTCGGCGGGCAAAGAAGTAGACTCTTCGCCGGTGTGGCCGAAGTAATCCTTGGCAACGTGTGCGCTGTCTTTCGACAACCACTTCGCGGGACGGGATCGCAATACCTCGTCCAAACACTCAAGAGCCTCATCCCCGTGACAATCGGCATAGATGCGTACCTTATCCCGGAACTTTCCTCCGAGCAGACGATGAATCGGAACACCGAGCGATTGGCCAAGAACGTCCCAAAGCGCGGCTTCGATACCACTGATCGCATTGTAAATGATGCCCCCGATGGAACCTGCGCCTGAAGTGGCAAGCCGAAGTTTGCGAAACAGACGATGAATGTCGCAGGGGTCCTCACCAAGAAGCAGCGGTTCGAGGGAACGCAAAATGGATGTGAGGCCGGGTGCGAAGAAACACTCACCGAGGCCGACGATTGTTTCGTCGGTTTCGATGTGGACAAAAGTCCAATCGAAATTCCCTTCGACGACCGCGGTCTTGAGGCGAATGATTTTCAAAGGCTTGTTCTCGTGTTCATCTGGTGCCCGAGGGAGAGACTACCACCCTTTGCACAATGACATGCTAAGTCAGGCCAAGATTATTTCGGGATTGCCCGGCTAGCTTAACGGTTCACCGTTCGGTTCACAACCGCTCAAAATCTGGCATAATCTTGATCGATCCCGGCTCACGCTCTTGCAGAAAAAAATGAACTCGTAGGGAATTCTCGTTGGTGTTGACGCTTGCTCCTTTGGCCTGCCTGGGAGGCTTACGGATGAAGATCTTCGCCCGTCGTCTTCTATTCCTTACGTTGTCTTGCTCCGTTGCGTTTCCTCAAAGTCCTGGTGATGAGCCTTAAACTAGGCAACTCGCTCGCACCCGATGCCGCCGAGTTCATTGTTCTTCAGCGGAAGTAACCGGGGCAAAACAATCGGCTCTTACTGCCCACCACCGAAAAAACAAAATCGATTTTCGGGCTGGCCCAGTATATTCGTTCGAATCGAGAACAAGCTTCCGGCCAAACGATCTCGACGGGGAGAATCGGCCGAGGCCGTGGTGACAAAAAGAGTTGTGAGACCGGAACCGCCAAACGTGCAGGTGGTAATATTTTGGACGGGCATGTCTACGACTCGATCAATTGTTCCGTCCGGCGCCACTCGCACGATGCAACTGCCATGGAAACGACAGTTCCAGATATAACCTTCCGAGTCCACCGCTGAGCCATCAGGGAAACCACGGGCGAATCCTTCCAGAAAAGGGCGCTTGTTGGAAATTGAACCCGTAGACAAATCGTAGTCGTAAACCCAAATCACGTTTGATAGCGTGTCCCCGAAATAAAAATGAAGGCGATCGGGGCTCCACCCGAGGGTATTGGAAATTCCGACGCCTTGCTGCCAAGAAGTCACCGTGGCATCCGGATCGACACGAATGAGAATTCCGTCATTTCCGCCGACTTCGCCTGAGGACCCATCTGCGTTTACGTTGTTGCGCATCGAGCCGATCCAAAGCGATCCGCGCGGATCGCACCGCGCATCGTTCAATCGGACCTTCGGCCACTCGTCCAGGCGGAAAATCGGATCGTGACGTATATCCAAGGCAGGCTCCCACAGAATTACTTGTGATGCTAGCACCACCGCAAGCACATCCTCGCGATCGGTCAACGAGAGAGCGGTAACCGGTTCGTCGAACAGCCAAGTGCGAACCGATGAGTCCCCCAAATTCAGGCGATGAATGAGGAACCGATTGATGTCGGTCCAATAGACCGCGTGGTGCGCGGCATGCCAGACAGCGCCTTCGCCGCAAACGTCTCCCGTGGCTGCGACGCAGACCGGATTTCCGATCATTGCACTCCAATCCCCGACAGCAATCCCCCATCGACGAGGTAATCCCCACCGGTGCAAAATGCGGATCGATCTGACAGGAGAAACGCTGCCAGTTCGGCAACCTCTTCGGCGGTACCGACGCGACCTAGCGGATGAGCCGCTCCGAATCTCTCGACGACTATGTTCACAGGTAGGTCTGGGGAAAAATGTGCGGCCGCGTGTTCGAGCATCGGAGTGTGAATGGATCCCGGGCTAATGGAATTGACGCGAATGCGATCGGCTGCGTGGTCGATGGCGAGTGACCTTGTCAAGCTAAGAAGGCCGCCCTTCGAAGCAGTATACGCGGCAACCCCGCGCTGGCACGCGTGTCCTTGAACAGACGCGACAATAACGATCGATCCACCGCCACGCTTTATCATTTCCGGAATACCGAAATGCGAGAGCAGATATACACTGCCAAGATTCACGGCCATGCATCGGTTCCAAGTTTCCGGATCTGTTTCCACAGTATTCCCAAATGGATGAATGCCGGCGGAATTTGCGATGAAATCGAGCCCACCAAATTGTGCAGTCGTCCTGGCGACCATCGCTTGCACCTGCTCCGGCCTGCTAACGTCGCACAACTCCACGCGAAGCTCATGACCGCTCGAATCGGATTCCTGTAGGAGTTCGCGGTTGGCGGCTTCGTCTATGCCACACGCCGTGACGCTCGCGCCACCCGAAACAAGGCGCTTGGCAATGGCCCGGCCAATCCCAGTCGTGCCGGTTACTATCGCAACTTTATTCTCGAATTCATTCACGGAAGATCGCTCTCTTTTTTCTCAGTTGCGTTCTAGAAGTTGCGCGAACTCGCCACCCATCCTTGACCTTGGAGCGCCACGCTTTGAGGAGTCTACCCCTCCCAGTGGCAATCTAGAAATGGCAAAATACGCTTCGAACTAAAATGGCGCGCGCGAAAGCTCAGTCCTCAAATTCGGAGTTAGCGTATCTCAAACCCTCCATTACGCCGCGCAATTCAGCGAGCCCCTTCAAGCGACCGATATAGGAATAACCGGGATTGGTTTTTTTGTTGATGTCGTCGGCGAGTAAGTGTCCGTGATCGGGCCGCATAGGGATTTGATGATCTGGTCGCCGGGCCCGCCGCCGGCGTGATTCCTCACGGAGCAAGGCGCGGAGCACGCCCACCATATCCGAGCTGCCACGAAGATGTTCAGCTTCATAGAAGGAGCCATCAGCTTCGCGAACAACCTGACGAAGATGCGCAAAATGAATGCGCGGAGCGAATTCGTCGATCATCGCGAGCAAATCATTGTCCGGGCGTGCACCATATGAACCAACGCAAAAGGTGAGGCCGTTCGCGGGACTATCAATGGCTCCAAGAATGGAGCGGGCATCGCTGGCCGTCGACACTACTCGAGGCAGCCCGAAGAGCGGCCACGGCGGATCGTCTGGGTGAATCGCGAGCCGGATGCCGAGTTCTTCCGCTACAGGTACGACTTCCTTTAAGAAATCGACGAGGGCAGAGCGGAGATTGTCGGGCGCTATTCCATTCCATTCCTCCCGTGATTCACGAAACTGATGGCGGTTGTAGGACGATTCCGCACCAGGAAGCCCCGCAATGATGGCGTGTTCGAGTTCGTTTTGCTGCATCTCGGACATCGACTTGAAACGGGCACGAGCAGCAGCGATGCGCTCAGGCGGGTAATCGAGTTCGGCGCCGTGTCGTTTGAGCTGGAATAGGTCGTACGCCGCGAAATCGACGGCATCAAAACGCAACGCATACCCGGTGCTCGGTAGGCGCCATTTCAAATTCGTCCTGGTCCAATCGACCAAGGGCATAAAGTTATAGCAGACGACTGGCACGCCTGCCTTGGCGATTGCAGCGAGAGTATCCTTCCATCCATCGATATATTGGCCCTGGGGACCAGAGCGCAGTTTAATGGACTTGTGAACCGGGATGCTTTCGACGACGGACCAAGCGAGGCCCGCGGACTCGATTTCTGCTTTGCGTCTGAGGACCTCATCAAGGGGCCAAGCCTGGCTGCCATAGATGTGATGCAGGGCAGAAACGACGCCCGTTGAGCCCGCTTGCTTGATCTGATCGAGTGAAATCAAGTCCTGTGGGCCGAACCACCGCCAACTTTCTTTCATGTCCGTATCGTATTACATTTTGACCGACGGTTCGCATTTCCTCCTTAGAAAGACAGTCCGCGATTAGGAGCAATGCCGTGATCGTCACTCTGCGCTTTTTGCCACTGCGAACTTGTTGGATTTGCGCACGCATCGTTCATTGACGAGAAGCGTCTTCCCCGGACATTTGCTGACTTTGCCGCTGGTTTGTGGGGCAACCATGCCGTCGACTACTTCGGTGGATTCTGAGTTTCGGGGAGTTTTCGCTGCAATTTCTGGTATTCCTGCATCTCGTGCTGGGCCTTCGCAGCATTGCCCGCTTTCCGATATAAGGCAGCGAGACCGAAATGCGCCTGTGCCGCCAGCGAGCTGTCTCGTTCGATTGAGAGCAAACGGGTCCATGATTTTTCGGCTAGCGTTGAGTCGCCTACGAGCGAAGCAGCCTTACCCAGTGAATACAAGGTTTCTGGCATGTCTGGCTGCAAATGGTCGGAACGCTCCAATTCCGGAAGCGCCTCACGGCCTTTTCCTTGCTGCAACAGCGCGGCTCCCAGCCGGTACGCTGCCTCTGCGTTACCAGGCTGCAGTTTGGCCTCAAAGCGGAAGGCCTCTTCCGCTTTGCTCCATTGTGCGGAGCCGACGTATACCAAACCGAGTTCCAGATGCAGCCCAGGCAAATCCGGACGTTGCTGCAACGCTTCTCCATATTCCTTTTCGGCTTGTGGCATCTGGCGGAGCACAAAATAGTTCTCTCCCATTGCTTGGTGTGCCCGGGCGGAATCCGGATATACGGCAACGAGAGTGTCTATCGATCGCTTGGAAAGCAGCCCACTGGCGCGGCCGAGATAATACAGCAAATCAGGATCGCCAGGACGGTTCACCAACGCAGCGCTGAGGTTTGCCACTGCCGCGTCGTACCGTCCGGTTTGGATTTGCGCAATGCCCAGTGCTGCCAGTGCGTGCACCCGGTCAAGGTGCGGAATGGCCTCCTCCGCGTAACCCTGCGCCAGCAAAGCGTAGCCAAATTGCAAATGCGCAGCGTCGAGCTCCGGGCTTAGCTCGAGGGCACGTTTCAGGGTGGTAACAGCGGCACCATAATCGCGGGTTTCCAGGTAGACCTCGCCAAGATCGAGAAACGCCTCCACTAGATTGGGATCGCTCGCCGTCGCCTGCTGGAATTCCTTAATGGCAACGTCAAAGTGACCCTGCTTATGAGCGTCAACGCCAGCTTGCATGTGTTGAGCTCCCTCAGGAGAAATACCCTGAAGAGTTAACCACAAAAATAGGGCTGCTTTTATCACGGATGCTCCGGCTCGCGTAATTCCAAAAACTGATCGGCGGGCAGGTCTTTGAGCGTCTGACGCGTCCCCGATGGCCAAGATACCTCGATCGACGCTGTATTCGAGTCGCCCAAGCCAAGGTGGAGACGCTTGTCACTCGCCGAGAGATAGCTTCCTGCCGTGGTGGGAAATCGGGTCTGACCGTTCACCCGCACTCGCGCCCCAAGTCCATCGCGGCTGCTCCGTGTTCCACGCAAGGTGATTGATAGCCAATGCCGCTTGCCGCCCCGATTCATCAAAATCAGGGGATGTCCACCCAGGACGGTCACCACGGCATCCAACCAGCCGTCATTGTTAAGATGTCCAAACGCCAGTCCCCGACCCGCCACTGGAGTCGTGACTCCAGATTCCGTGCGTTCGAACCGTCCGTTATGATTCAGAGCGAGCAGTGGTGGTTCCAGATAGTGCAAGGAATGGTCTATCGCTTCCACATTATCCAGGACGTGGCTCTGCGCCACCAGCAGGCCTTTCCAGCCATCATTATCGAGATCTTCCAGACCTGCTCCCCAGCCTGCGCTCGCTGCGGTCAGAGTGCCGAGTCCAGTTTCGAGGCTGCGGTTCAAGAACAAACCATCACCCTCGTTGTGGTACAGCCCATAAATCTCGCGAGGGAGCTCGGTCACCAGAATATCCGGTCGCCCATCGTTGTCGTAATCTTGAAAAACGGTGCCCATTCCGGAGAGAGGCTTGCCGTCAGAGGATAGCGCTGCACCACGTTCGAGCGCGCATTCCGTAAAGGTGCCGTTCCCGTCGTTATGAAAGAGATACTGTTGCATGCCGTCGTTGGCGACAAAAATGTCAGTGAACCCATCGTCATCATAGTCTGCAAAAGAAACGCCCAAGGCGCGCCCCTTCTTGGCGGCAATTCCGGATTTCATGCTGATGTCTTCAAACGTGCCGTCGCCCCGGTTTCGATACAGCAGGTTTGTCGTTGCCGGAAATTCAGCAGGCGGACAGTAGGTCTGGCAAGCCCCGACACACATCTTGCTGTGGCGCATATCCCATTCCATGTACCGGGTTACAAAAAGGTCCAAAAGGCCGTCGTGGTCGAAATCGACGAAACCGGCCGAGATGGACCACCCCCCTCCGGCAACACCCGCTTTCGCCGTAACATCCGTGAAGGTCCCGTCACCATTATTGTGGTACAAGATATTCCTCCCATAATTCGTGACGAATAGGTCGGCATTGCCATCGTTGTCATAGTCGCCGATTGCCACGCCCATGCCATAATTTCCGGCCCCTGCCTTAGAAAGTCCGGCCGCTTCAGTGACATCGGTGAAGCTGCCATCTTTATTCTGGCGATAGAGGCGGTTCCAATAGCGAGGATTGCCGCGGTCAAAATTCTCGGGCGATGGCGCCTGGTTTGTTACGTGTCCGCCGTTGACCAGAAAGATGTCCAGAAGGCCGTCATTGTTACAATCGAACAAGGCAACGCCGCCAGGCATGGTCTCGATCAGGTATTTCTGGGGTGTCGGCGAATTCAAGAGCGTGAAATCCAAGCCCGGGAGAAGTTTCACATCAAAAACTGGCAAAACAGCAGACAGCGCTCCGAGACGTAGAAATTCGCGGCGAGTGAAACTCTGAAGCATCCTAGGACGAAGCATTTGGAATTTTGACACGAATTGCTCCGGGCCGCACCTCTGCGCAACTGCCATTGATGAGTACTGGGAGATCGAGAAGGAGGGAGGAAACTCTAGATTGCCGATCCATGGCGTAAAGAATGGATAGAACTGAAGGGGAATGCCTCGAAGGCATCCCCCACAGCCAACGTGGTTAGAACGCGAACTTCAATCCGAACTGGATGAGTCGCGGGCTGTTCACTGTGCTGGTTACTTGCCCGAAGGTGCTGCTGCCCAGGGAAGTATTCGGTGGCCCATACTGGGGGTGGTTGAACATGTTAAAAAACTCTGTCCGGAACTCGATGTTGAACCTGCCATCTGGGCCGAAGTATGTCTTCTTGAACAGCGCGAAGTCGAAGGCGGCAACCCCATCTTGCCGTAGAGTGGGATCCACGCGCGACTCAGTGCCGAAGGCGTAAGCTCCGGGATTCGTGAAGCATGCGGTATTAAACCATTCCCAGGTGGCCTGCTGGACGCCACCCTTAGCACATCCCGGTACTACGTCTGGCCTCAGGGTTCCAGTGCCCAGACCTAAGCCGAAAAGAGTATTCGCAGCGCTAGTCGTGAGTTTTAGTGGGAAACCCTTCTGGAGGGTGACAATACCGTCGATTCCCCACCCAGAAATGAGTTTGTCCTTGACTCCTGTTGCGTCCGACATGAACTTCTGTCCATGGCCGAAGGGCAGGTCGTAAACCCAGCTGGCCACGAACCGTTGAGAAGCGTCTTGCGATGAGAGCGAATACTCATGGTTAAGGTCATTCCAATTCTGAATTCCACCCACTCCGCCTGTGGTGCCACCTTCTAGCCACGACGTCAGGGTGTCCGTATTGGAGAGTAGCTTCGCGTTGGTATAAGCGACGAGAAATGTTCCACCTCCCGTGAACCGCTTGGTTACCGACGCTTGGAACGCATTGTACCTGCTACTGCAGCACGGGTAGCCTTGGATGTTGAGCCCGCTGTACTGTGGGAAGGGACGGTTCAGCTGCCCCTGAATCAAATTCGCCGGTCCCAGGCTCCCTGGCAAAGTGGTGTTGAAAGGGTAGTTGGCGGCGCCAACCTTTTGAGCAATCGTTACGGGCTGGCCTGCGGCGTATTGAGCCGCAGCATTTGTGACGAAGCTGTCGGGTATTTGGTCGACGTTGGTGTTAAATTGCTGCAGGTGAACGCCATGTGATCCCGCGTAGGCCACATCCGCGAACAGGCCCCAAGGCAATTCTCTCTGGATGTTGAGATTCCACTGCTCCACATACCCGGGCTGAAACACGGTGTAGCCGTTCGGCTGGAGGGGGGACTGCGCTGCGCCGAACGCCGATACATTCGGTTGAGGATTCCGCCCCGCCGAGGGTTGCAGATTCGGACCAAAGGGGCCCGCTACCGGACACGTATAGTTGGCAGCCCCACCGGTGCCGGCCAAGGTGCATCCACTCTCGGTGAGGGTGCTCGCAGGGGTAAAACCGCTGTTATTGCTCGCAAAGAAGGGCGAAGTCGCGCTGACGGTTGGATCGATATAGGGGTTGGTGCCGAAGGATACGAAGTTGGGAATATAGAACATGCCGAAGCCGGCCCGAATGACTGTCTTCGGGTTAATCGCGTATGCGCCTCCCAATCTCGGCGACCACTCGTTTTTGGGGAGCGGATAGGCATTCCTGCCGTTGACTACCCCAGGTACCGTAGGGCTGCCGGAAGATTGCACCAGGAAGAGATCGCCGGGGCAGGCGCTGCCTGCCGTCCCGCTGCAACCGCTTACCGCGGCATTCGTGGCCTGCGGATTGAAATAGGTCAAGCGGTCAAACCGTTCCGACCAAGGGCCTGCGAGTTCGTAACGCACCCCGAGGTTCAAGGTCAACTTGTTGGTGACGCGCCAGGTATCTCCCACGTAAAGAGCCCGGTAGACTTGTTTGCCCGCAACCGGTGCAGAGATAACCAGATTTCCTGTCGTCTGGTTGCCGAAGGCCGCCCCCGCTCCCAAGCCGTACCCCAGCATGAAGTCAGCGTAGTCGTTCCCAAGAACCGGGCCCGCATTTTTCGCCAAAGGCGCAGTCCATGATCCGTTGAACGAGATGATGCCTCCGCCATTGTTGGTTTGTAGATAGTTGTCATAGCTCTCTTCCAGCTGCCCACCAAAGGAGATCGTGTGCCGTCCCCAGATCTTGGTGAACTGTGGAGATAGGTTCCATTGCGTATCGAAGTCATCAATAGCACTCTGTCCCTGGCTGCAGGAGATCGTGGGATCGCTGATTGCGAAGCACGGCGTCAGCGGGGTGCGCTCCGTGTCGGGAACGATGGCGTTGTATGCGCTAGGCCAACCCTCTGTGGTCATGTCGAAATTCGAATTGATTGGTTGCCGCAGGTAGTGGTAACGGCTGACGCTGGCGTTCACGCTAGCCGTCCAGGTCGATGAGAGTGCATCGGTCCATCCCACCGCGAGGCTCTTGCTCCGGGTGTTCTCCGCACAGCGGTCTTTGCAAAGACCCGTGGCGTATGGATCCAGAGCCAAGCTCAGTTCTTTAAAGTACGTAAACCTGCCGAAAAGGTGCTGGCTGTTCGTTATGTTTTGGTCCACACGAACGACGTACTCGTCGATGTCTCCGCCAGTGCTCGCCGCTTTCGTGAAGTTGTTGACCGTTCCAGAGTTTGTGGGATCGGCAATCAGCTTGTTCAGCAGGTAGGTGGAGGTCGGATTTATATAGGGAACAGCGGTGCCGGGATAGTTGCCGGTTAGGTCATTGTTGGCAATCGGTGTGCGCTGGTTGCTCAGCGTCACCGGATTCACCGACAGTGGATCGTAAAGCTGGTGGATGTATTGTCCGTTTGCGTTCTTGTCGGCACAGATCGGGATCCCGGACCCTCCTGGGTCTGCCGCGGTGAAGCCCGATGCGCATTGGTCAGAAAAATTACCAGTGCGATCTTGCGTTGTCGGAACCGTGGTTGTGAAAACCGTTCCCCCGCGCAACCGGAATCCTTCATAACTGCCAAAAACGAAGGTCTTGTCTTTAATGATCGCTCCACCAACCGTGCCGCCAAACTGGTTCTGCGTGAACGGTGGGGCTTTATTTTCTGCGCCTCTTTCTATTTCAGAGGCCTTATTAAAAGTCTCGTTTGCATCTAACACCCGGTTGCGGAGATATTCGTACGCCGAACCATGCCACTGGTTGGTGCCCGACTTTGTGCTGAAGTTCATGATTCCGCCGGAGAATTTTCCCCATTCCGGACCCACATTGTTGTATTGCACCTTGAATTCCGAAATGGAATCCTGCGTGGGCACCACCAACGGCAAATTGATGTAACCGATGTTGAGTGGCTGGCCATCCAGATACTCCGCGCCCTGATTCGCGAAGGATCCGCCGATCTGGTAGTCGCCCAAGTTAAAGGGGTTCTGTCCGACGATCGTACCGATTGAATTGCCTTGGGGAACCACGGAAGGCGCTAGCGTGGCAAGATTGTAAACGTTTCGGCCGTTTAACGGAAGTTCGTTTGCCTTGCGCTGATCCACTACCTGCCCGAGGGAAGAAGAGTCTGGCTGCAGCAAGGGTGTCTCACCGGTTACTTCCACCATCTGCGAAACTTCGCCCAGTTGCATGGTCAGGTTAATGCTAGACGTTTGCTGGACCTGCACAATGATGTCCGTCTGTTCCGTGCGCTTGAAGCTGGCCTTCTCGGCAACAACCCGGTAGCGGCCTGGAAAAAGGTTTGGAAATAGATACAGGCCGTCAGTGCCGGTTTTCTCAGTCAGCTTGGCGCCGGTATCAAGGTTTGTTAGCGTGATTAGCGCGTCGGCGATTGCACCCCCTGAGGAGTCGGTCACGGCTCCGGAGACGCTACCGTATGTCGACTGTGCATAGGATTGCGGACTGAATACGATCAGCAAGCCCAAGCAAATAGTTAAAACAATTGCGTACTCGAAAAGCTTGACTTGAGTTTTGACTTTCATGGCGTTCACCCCAATCATCGCAGCTTCCACCATCCGGTTGTGGCTATCGCACCTCTGATTTGACTTAGAAAATTATGAGAACCCCACGTCGTTCGACTGGGCAGGCGGAGCCTGGTAGCTCATACCTCGACTAGGTTTATTTGTGGGGAGGTTACCGAGTGGCTCACACAAAGTCAAGTAGAATTGCGGGATCTGTCGCCGCAAAATGAGAATGCCCTGTTTGTGCAAAGTAGAAATGTTCGCTCTCAGGATGTCCGAGGACCCCTTGGAGACGGAGTGAATCGCACGCTGTATCAGGATGCCCATGGCTTGTTTCAAGGCCGAGTACCCGACGATCAACTCACTGAAAAGCATGGCAACAACGTTGTCGAAGCACAACTCTGGCAGGCCGAGGATCTTCCCTTCACCCAGGAGCATCCGCAACCGATGTGGGTGGTGCGTTCGGCAGAGCTAAAAACAGAATGGCACTACCAGCAGGGAAAGCGTGTCTCGGAGACCAAGTCCGAAAAATGGGTGTGGATTACCACGCTAGAAGCGAAACCTTTTCCATCCGGCAAGTACGACAACTCGGACATGATCGCTGGCTGCTGGAAAACAATGCCTGGTGCGATCTCACCAAGCACTGGGCTCTCAAGCATGGCTTCCTGCATGCCTGTAAACATCGGCCGCAATGCCGCGATGCACAAGGCCAACTCCAGCCGTTGCCCAACCACGGCTTGCAGGCGGTCCAATCGACGGAGACAGTCACACCCTGCGGCAGCGTTGCTTCAACGCGAGGGTGTGCGTCGATAAAGTTGATGGGGCCAGGGCCGGCCGTGGCGAGGACCCCAAAATAATTGCCTTTCGGAAAAAGCGGATTGAACGTTCCGAGCGTGTTCGTCCTAGGATCGTCTCCACTCGAGACATCCGCTTTAACGCTGAATCGCGGCTTCAGCGGAACGTTCGGAAAGCGGTAACCGGTTTCCGATGCCACCGTCCAGGTGCTTATGTTTGCGGAGCCGAAAGTTCCGAATTGCCAAAGCCCTTCATAGTCGAAATCCCAACCGGGCTTCATCTCGGCGACGGGACGAGAAAGACGCGCACCGATAATGTGCCGCACTTCGCGACCGACGCCTCGCTCGAATGCAGCTGTTTTTCGATCGAGGCCAAGGTAGTAAGCGTCCAGTGTGATGTTCTTCGGCAGAGGTCGGACGCCGTATACGCCCCAAAATCCGACTGTATGATTGGGGGCATTGTCGAAAACTCAATCGAACCTGATTTATCATTAACCTGCGCTTGAAGTGAGGTTCGTGCGTAAGGCAGCGGGCACGACGAGAATTTTGACCATACGAGCTGTCGTTTGGTTCCGATCCCGTCGCGGCAACAACGCACCACTCGATCACTCAGGTTACGCCTCGGCAAGCGAAAGCGTTCAAGTTGCTGGGCTTTTAGAGTGACGCTGTAGCGAGAAATACGAACGGCCCTCTCGCTCTTCTCCTTCAAAACAGACTACTTGTCTTTAGAAGAAGCGAAACTTTCGCCTAGACTCTCTTTGGCTGCCGCCACAACGTGATCCGGTTCAAATCCGAAGCGTTTCTGCAATTCCTTTAAAGGCGCCGAAGCTCCAAACGTTTTCATGCAATTGAGCCTGCCTGGCGAGGCGACATAGCGCTCCCAGCCAAAGCTGGAGGCCTGCTCGACGGCGACG
>Ga0210406_10002272_pt1 | contig 22197 bp, 19 predicted proteins | sample IncBWC30MmetaG_FD_155454 | JGI IMG/M metagenome (GOLD analysis project Ga0210406, IMG submission 155454) | Forest soil microbial communities from Barre Woods Harvard Forest LTER site, Petersham, Massachusetts, United States - Inc-BW-C-30-M | ecosystem: Environmental > Terrestrial > Soil >...
ACGAGGCCTCGATCACTTCGAGCCCCTTGTTCATCATCGAGGCGGAATCGATCGTGATCTTCTGACCCATGCTCCAGTTCGGATGTTTCAAGGCCTGCGCCAGCGTCGCCTGCTCGATATCGGCGGGAGCCCAGGTGCGGAACGGCCCGCCCGATGCGGTGATGATGACGCGCACCAGTTCTTCGCGATTGCCGGAACCCAGCGCCTGAAACAACGCGTTGTGTTCGGAATCGGCCGGCAGGATGCAGGCGCCGGCCTTCGATGCGCGCTGCATGAAGAAGTCGCCGGCGCAGACCAGGCATTCCTTGTTGGCCAGCGCCACGGTGGCGCCGCGATCGACCGCGGCCAGCGCAGGCTTCAATCCGGCCGCGCCGCTCACGGCCGCCATGACCCAGTCCGCCGGTCGGGCCGCCGCCTCGATGATCGCGCTCTCGCCGGCGCCGCATTCGGTGCGGGTGCCGGCCAGGGCCTCCTTCAACTCACCAAGCCGGCTCGGATCGGCAACCGCGGCAAAGCGCGCATCGAATTCCCGCGCAAGCTTCGCCAGCGCCTGCACATTGCCGTTCGCGGTCAGAGCCTCGACCCGATAACGCTCGCGCGAAGCCCGCAGCAAATCCATGGTGCTGTCGCCGATCGAGCCGGTGGCACCCAGCACGGTTACGCTGCGAACAGCGGACGCGGCAGCCTTGTTGTTACGCAATGGAACTGCGCTCATGCTCTCACCAAACCATAAGACCGCGGCCGACGCCATCCATGCCGCCCCGCACAACGCCTAAAATCGCGGCCAGGACAATGGCGGCGACAAACCCGTCAAGGCGATCCAATAGTCCGCCATGACCGGGAATGATGTGGCTGGAGTCCTTGACCCCGAAGCGGCGTTTGACCGCGGATTCGAAGAGATCGCCGAGTTGCGAGACGATCGAAAGGATTGCACCCAGCGTCAGCAGCGACCCGGCCTTGCCGAAATGCAACGCCACAAAGCCCGCGGCAACGAAAACGCTCGCGACAAAACCGCCGGTGGCGCCCGCCCAAGTCTTCTTCGGGCTAACGCGCGGCCACAGTTTCGGTCCGCCAATGCCGCGGCCTGCGAAATATCCGCCGATATCGGTCGCCCATACGATCAGCAGAACGAACACCAGCGCCGCGAAGCCGCTCGTCGAATCGAGCCGCATCAAGACCGACGCCGCTTGCGCCGCGGCGGAATAGAGAAATCCGCCGGCAATCCAGCCGCGCCGCTGCTGCGAGATCGCGGCCACGGCGACAAGGCCGATCGACAGCACGATGAACGCGGCCTCGATCCGTGCTGCCGCGAGAAAAAGTCCGGCGGCTACGAGCGCGAGTACGCCCGCGGCGACAGCGCGGGTCTCGCCGGCGACGCCTACGATCGTCAGCCACTCGAGATAGAGGCCGATCGCGGCCAGCGTCACCAGCGCGGTCCACAACCATCCGCCGGCATAAGCGATCGCAATCGCCAGCGGTGCGAGCACCACCGCCGCGGCGACGCGCGCAAGAAGATTGCGCGAATTCTGCACGGCCACCGACGCCGGCGCGGCTTCGCCCTCGTTCACGATGCGGTTTTCGCGGCGGCCAGACCGCCGAAACGGCGTTCGCGCCTGGCATATTCGGCGATCGCGCCTTCGAGCGCGGCCTTGTCGAAATCCGGCCAATGCACCGGCACGAACACGAGTTCGCTGTAGGCTGCCTGCCACATCAAGAAATTCGACAGTCGTTGTTCGCCTGAGGTGCGGATGATCAGATCGGGATCGGGAATATCGGGCGCGTCGAGATACCGTCCGAGCGCGTCGGCGTCGATCGAGGCCGGATCGCGCTTGCCTTCCGCTACTTCACGCGCCAGCCGCTGGGCGGCATTCGCGATCTCCTGCCGCGATCCGTAGTTGAAGGCGACGACGAGGTTGAGACGCGTGTTGCTTCGTGTCAGCTCTTCCGCCTCGTTCAGAAGCGCGCAAATGTCGGGCTCTAGTCCCTGACGTTCGCCGATCACGCGCACCCTCACTCCGTCGCGATGCAGCGTCGCCAGATCGTTGCGGATGAACCGCCGGAGCAGGCCGAACAAGTCGCCGATTTCGGTCGCCGGCCGCGACCAGTTTTCCGCGCTGAAGGAAAAAATCGTCAGGTAGAGAATGCCGAGCTCGTGGGCGGCGCGAACGACGCGGCGCAATGCCTCGACGCCGCGGCGATGGCCCTCGGCGCGCGGCAGACCGCGGGCCGCAGCCCAGCGCCCGTTGCCGTCCATGATGATAGCCACGTGCAACGGACCCTCGGCACGATCGGGTCCTTCGCTGGCGGGCGCGGCGGCGTTCTGCATCAGTTTGTCCCCGACCTGCACCTTAAACGGTGAGGATTTCCTTTTCCTTGGCCGCGAGCAATTGATCGATCTCCGAAATCGACCCGTCGGTTGCCTTCTGCACGTCGTTGGCAAGGCGCTCCTGGTCGTCCTCGGAAATCTCGTGGTTCTTCTCGAGCTTCTTGACGGTGTCGAGACCGTCGCGGCGGACGTGGCGGACCGCGACCTTGGCGGCTTCGGCATATTTGTGCGCGACCTTCACCAGTTCCTTGCGACGCTCTTCGTTGAGCTCCGGGATCCGCAACCGCAGCACCTGCCCTTCGGTCGCAGGCGAGAGGCCCAAATTGGAATCGACGATCGCCTTTTCTACCGCCTTGACCATCGACTTGTCCCAGACCTGAACGGAAATCAGCCGGGGCTCGGGCACGCTGATGGTCGCCAACTGGTTTAGCGGCATGTGGGTGCCATAGGCGTCGACCTGCACCGGCTCCAGCATCGAGGCCGAGGCACGGCCGGTCCGCAAACCACCCAGTTCATGCTTGAGCGCCTGGGTCGCGCCTTGCATGCGGCGCTTCAATTCGTTGATGTCAAAATTACCCGTGGGCATAACGCTCTCCCTCCTGATACGCCTTCCTCCTGATACGCCTTCCTCGACGCGCCCGACCAAATCGCGCGTCCGGCGAATTAGAAGCCGGTCAGCCGGTGACGGTCGTTCCGCGACCGGTGCCGCGCAGGATCGCGCCGATCGAGCCCGGTTCAGCGATCGAGAATACGATGATAGGCAGCGACGTCTCGCGGGCAAGCGCGAATGCGGTCGCGTCCATCACCTTGTAGCCACCCTCGATCGCCTGGGAATGCGTCAAACGGTCAAATCGCTTGGCGGTCTTATCCTTTTTGGGGTCAGCGCTATAGATGCCATCGACATTGGTGGCCTTCAGCACCGCCTGCGCCCCGATTTCGGCCCCGCGCAGCACCGCCGTGGTGTCGGTCGTAAAGAACGGGTTGCCGGTTCCGCCGCCGAGCAGCACGATGCGGCCCTCGGCGAGATATTTGTGCGTTGCACCGCGGGTGAACAGCTCGCAGATCTGCGGCATCACGAACGCCGAAAGCGTTCGTGCGCCGGCGCCCTTGCGCTCGATGGCGGCCTCCAGCGCCAGGCAGTTCATCACCGTCGCCAGCATCCCCATGGTGTCGCCGGTGGTGCGGGATATGCCGCGCGACGACACTTCGACGCCGCGGACGATGTTGCCGCCGCCGACCACAACGGCAACCTCGGCGCCCAGCTTTTGGGCCGCGACCAGCTCGTCGGCGATCCGGTCAATGGTCGGCTGATCGATGCCGAAGGAATGCGTGCCGGCGAGATATTCGCCTGACAGCTTGATCACCACGCGACGGTAGACCGGCTCGGCCATTTAGCTTCCCTTCCCGCGTAGCTTGCCTTCCCGCGCGAACAGCTTCCGGCGCGACACGCCGCAAGGATTAAGTTCCGCCGGCTACTTCTTGCCGCTGGCGGCCGCGACCTCGGCGGCGAAATCGGTTTCCTGCCTTTCGATTCCCTCGCCGAGAGCATAGCGCACAAATCCGGTGATCTTCACGGCTCCGCCGACCTTGCCCTCAGCTTCCTTGAGGGCCTGGGCGACCGATTTGGCGCTGTCGTGGATAAAGGCCTGCTCGAGCAGGCAGACTTCCTTGTAGAAGGTCTTCAGGCCTGACTCGACGATCTTCTCGATCACGTTTTCCGGCTTGCCTTGTTGGCGGTATTTGTCGGCCAGCACGTCCTTCTCGCGCTTCACCACGGCAGGATCGAGCCCGGCCGGGTCGATCGCCTGCGGATTGGCGGCGGCGATATGCATGGCAAGCTGGCGGCCGAGATGAGCGAGCTCATCGGTCTTGCCGGCCGACTCAAGCGCCACGATCACGCCCATCTTGCCGGCGCCCTCGATCACGGCGTTATGGACGTAGCTCGACACAACGCCCTTGGCGACCTGGAGCGAAGCCGCGCGGCGCAGCGTCATGTTCTCGCCGATGGTCGCAATCGCGTCGGCAATCGCGGTCTCCACGGTCACGCTGCCGACCTTGGCGGCCTTGATCTTCTCGACGTCGGCGCCGACGTCGAGCGCGACCTGCGCAATCATCTTGACCAGACCCTGGAACTGCTCGTTGCGGGCGACGAAGTCGGTCTCGGAATTGACCTCGACGACAACGCCCTTGGTGGCTGACGTCACCACGCCGATCAGCCCCTCCGCGGCGATGCGGCCGGCCTTTTTCGCGGCCTTCGACAGGCCCTTCTTGCGCAGCCAATCCTGGGCGGCCTGCATGTCGCCGCCGCTCTCGGTCAGCGCCGCCTTGCAGTCCATCATGCCTGCGCCGGTCGATTCGCGCAGATCCTTGACCATCGCTGCTGTGATCGTTGCCATCGTTGAACGTCCTCTGACCTGTCAGGGCAATTTTGCCGCGGCCCTTGCCGCCGCGCCGCCGTCCTCCGCCAGGAAATTGCAAGAGAAGGAAATCGTGAGAAGGAAATCGTGGCCGGATGCGAAATCCGGCCATCGCATTACGTTATTCCGCTTCCGCGGTGAGCGCCTTGGCCTGGGTAACCCAGCTATCGGCCCGGCTCGGAAGTCCGACCTCTTCACCGATCTTGTGTGCGGTATCGTGGTCGAGTTCGGCGAGCTGCCAATAATGGAAGATGCCGAGGTCGTTGAACTTCTTCTCGATCGCACCGGACACGCCGGTGAGCTTCTTGAGGTCGTCGGCGGAGCCGCGCGGACCTGCAAGACCCTGGAAGCCCGCAGGCGTCGGCGTTGCCGGGATTTCCTCGCGCGCCGGATGGGCGGAGGCGCCGACGTCGATGCCGGCGTCGCCTTGCGCGCGCGAAATGCCGTCAATCGCCGCGCGGGCCACCAGGTCGCAATACAGCGAAATGGCGCGGCCGGCGTCGTCGTTGCCGGGCACGACATAGGTGATGCCCTTGGGATTGGAGTTGGTATCGACGATGGCCGCGACAGGGATATTGAGCCGCTGGGCTTCGGAAATCGCAATATCTTCCTTGTTGGTATCGATCACAAAGATCATGTCGGGAAGACCGCCCATGTCCTTGATGCCGCCGAGCGAGCGATCGAGCTTGTCGCGCTCGCGCTGCAGCGTCAGCCGTTCCTTCTTGGTGTACTGCGCGCCCTGCGCGCCCTCGCCGGAGCCGAGCATCTCCTCGAGCTGGCGCAGCCGCTTGATCGAACCGGACACCGTCTTCCAGTTGGTCAGCGTGCCGCCAAGCCAGCGCGAATTGACGAAATACTGCGCCGACCGCTTGGCGGCTTCGGCGACGCCGTCCTGCGCCTGCCGCTTGGTGCCGACGAACAGGATACGGCCACCCTTGGCAACGGTATCGCTGACGGCCTGCAGCGCGCGATGCAGCAGCGGCACGGTTTGGGCGAGATCGATGATGTGGATGTTGTTGCGGGCACCGAAAATGAAATCCGACATTCTCGGATTCCAGCGGTGCGATTGGTGACCAAAGTGGACGCCAGCTTCAAGCAGCTGACGCATAGAAAAATCGGGTAGCGCCATCGTGTCAGTTCTCCGGTTGGTTCCTCCGGAAACGTGTGAGCAAGCGAGCCTTGTCGGCCCGGCTGCCACCGGACGGCCTTTTGAGCCATGTTTCCGTGTGAGATGGCGCGGTATATAGCGGTATTTGCGCCAGAAGCAAGGAAATACGGGCCGTTTTGGCCGCCCAGAGGCGGGCAAACTTGGGCCCCCGGCCGATGAAATCTGGGGCGAGAGGTTCGAATCTCCCCAGGCGCGCCATTCTACGCTGGAGCGCGTGAGTCTATCCTGAATTGCGCCAGGGTGCTGCAGTCAACCTGCACTGCGCTCTATTCGGCATTCTCATCGGAGGCAAATGGAAGGTGACGCTGAAGGTCCATTCCGTCGTGCAGAATCCGTACGATTTCGATCGTCATTTTTGGGGCCACTCGGTACATCAGGAAGTGACTTCCGCGCCGACCGTGTCGCGCTACGTGGACCGTGCGAAGACCTGGCATGATCTCATCTCGAGCTTTCGCGCCCGCAACATCGGGACCGTCGGCAAGTTCGCCAATCGCCTGAACGAGCGTATTCTGATAGACACGAGATTGTCGCGCGCCGTAATTCTCAGTGGTCCATTTGACGATATTCGCAAAGTCGAGTTCTGCGGCAGCGCCGAGGCGGACGCGCCATCTCCGCTCGGCCATAGGAGCTATCCGGCCGCCTTGGAAATGACCTTCTCCGAAAGGTCGTTCAAATAGGCTTGCAGGTCTTCGATATTTCTAAATTCTTTGAATTCGCCTCTATCCAGTGAACCAACGCCGACGCGAGCCGCTGCCCGCAGGGCCTTCAGCTTGCTCGCATCCTCCGCCTCGCGTTGCTCTACCAGCCGCAATCCGTCACGCAGCACTTCGCTGGCGTTCTGGTAGCGGCCGGACTCGACCAGAGTCTCAATGAGGTCGGCTTGGCGTTCTGTCAGCACAACATTTCTGGTTGGCATCGGCGTTCTCTTAAGTTGTTCGAAATCCGGGCGATTATGGCATAATATGCCATCGCCATGAGCTAATCCAGGCCGGCGCGGCGGAAGGCTTCCAGATAGTGCTCGCGCTCGCCGTCCGCCTTGATCGGCAAGCGGTTCAAGTGGCTCGCCATCCAGGCGAGCGAAATGTCGGGCTGGACGCGGCGCAGCTCCTGGAGCGCGGCCTTGGCGACTTCGGTCTCGCCGGCCATGGCGGCGGCGGCCGTGAGCATGCGGTGCGCGCCCACGAAGTCGAAGCGCTGACGGATGGCGTCGCGCGCCAGTCGCATCGCCTCGTCGTAATTGCGTCCGACGAACTCGGCATAGGCGGCAACGCCGTTGTAGATCGCCGAGAGCGGATCGCGCGGGCTCAGCCGAAGCGCGCGGCGGGCCGCCTCGGCGGCCTCCTCCCAGCGACCGCAATATGACAGCCCCATGCCATAGTAGCCCTGCGCCAATGAGAAGTTCGGATTGAGGCGCAATGCCAACTCGAACTCGGCCAGCGAGTCTTCCAAACGCCCCAGGTTCACATAAACGGTGGCAAGCGCGAGATGCGCCCAGGGATCCTCGCTGTCGGCCCGGATCGCCGCCAGCGCGGCACGTTCGGCGGCCGGCACAGCGGTTGCCGCGTCCGCCCAACCCATATGGGCATCGAAGGCAAGACTGACGGAGAGGACCCCGAGCGCCTGGCCGTAATTCGGGACGAGCGCGATCGCTTGCTCGAGCAGCGCCTGGGCCGCGGCATTGTCCTCGCGGGTCACGCGCCAATAATGCGACAGCGCCCGCATGACCAGATCCCAGGCGTCGAGGCTTTCGGGCGGCTTGCGCCGAGCGCGAAAGTTCTCCGCTGCGTAGAGCTGCGGCTCGATCGTTGCAACGATCGCTTCCGTAATTTCGTCCTGCACCGCGAACACATCGGCCAGGTCGCGGTCGTAACGCTCCGCCCAGAGATGGCTGCCGGTGGCGACGTCGATGAGCTGCACGGTGATGCGCACGCGGCCGCCTTCCTTGCGCACGCTGCCCTCGACGACATAGCCGACACCGAGATCCTCGGCGATCTCTTTCAAGCGGACGGATTTGCCCTTGTAGGCGAAGGAGGAGTTGCGTGCGATCACGAAGAACCAGCGCAGCTTGGAAAGCCCGGTGATGATGTCCTCGCTGATGCCGTCGGAAAAATATTCCTGCTCCACCTCGCCGCTCATGTTGACAAAGGGAAGCACGGCGATCGCCGGCCGGTCGGAGGGCGGTAGCGACGGGCGCGCGGGATCATGCAAGCCACTCCGCCGCAGATCGGCGACAGGCGCCGGTTCAATCCCCTCGAGCGGAGACTGCACGTCGGCGACGAATCGGACGCCTTTGCGGGCGATGGTGCGGATCAGCTTCTGCTCCTCGCCGCTGTCGCCGATCGCCTTGCGTGCGGCGTTGATGCGGCTCGCAAGCGTCGAATCCGCCACGATCCGGCCACCCCAGACCGAGGCGAACAGATCATCCTTGCTGACGACCCGCTCGCGGTTCTGCACGAGATAGGTCAATAGATCGAACACTTGCGGCTCAACGGCAACCGGCGTGCCGCCGCGGCGCAGCTCGCGCCGGTCAGTATCAAGCGTGTGATCGGAAAAAAGAAATTGCACCCGGGCCTCCGAGAGGAGCGACGCCTACTCGATCAAAAATCAAGCGCTTCTAGGGCAAAAATAGAGCGCAAGGCAAAGTCTTTCGCCCCGCCTCAAGTTATCAACCGCCCGGCTCTCAACTTTAGCACGAGCCATTGGCGGTTTCCAATGACGCGGCCGCCTCAACGCATCGCTGCGCATCGGCCGAGGCCGCGCGTGTTTTTTCATTGAGCCTAAGGAGAAAAAATTGAACCCAATTTTCTGGGCCAGGAAATTCGCTCTGTTGTCGCTGCTCGTGGTTGGAAGCGCCTTCGCCGCAGACCGTGCCCACAATGCTTTCACCGAGCATGTGCGCGCAGCCAATGATCGCTTCAAGGAGGTCTCGGTCGCCGTTTCCGAGGGCTATGCGCCGATCCCCTGTGCCAGCGGCATCGACGGCGGCGCCATGGGCATTCACTATGTCAATGCCAAACTCATCGGCGACGGTGTTGATATCAAACAACCGCAAGCGGTCATGTATGAGCCGAAGCCCGACGGCAAAATGGAGCTGGTCGCGGTCGAATATATCACCTCAAAGGGACCCGCTTCGCTGGAAGGTCATCTCTTCAGCTTCAACGGCGCGCCCAATCGCTATGGCCTCGGTCCGTTCTACGAGCTGCACGTCTGGGCCTGGAAGGCCAACCCGCACGGCACCTTCGCAGACATGAACCCGGTGGTCTCGTGCGAGCATGCGTCGATGAAATAGCACCTCATCGACCGCAATAGTCGCCGAGCGCGACATCATGCACCGTCCGTCTTCGTTTCCTCTGCCTTGCTCGGCGCGTGGTTCGGACTGCGCATTTTCAAGCCGCTCTCGGACCGGCTGTTCGAGCTCGTCGTCAACGTGCTGCTCATTTTGTCCGGCGTCGGTCTCATGCTCTGAGCCGGAAATTCGCATCTGACCAGGCAATTTGGAGGAGAAGTCCATGCCTAGCATTCGATTATCATTGCTGTGTGCGCTGCTCGGACTTTTGCCGGCCGCGGGTAACAGCCAGCCGGCACCATTTCAGGCTGAATGGATCAATGACCTTCGCTTGGGCGGCTATGTGATCGTCTTTCGCCATGGCGCGACCTCTTCGGATCAGGCGGGCACGGATCCCATGAGCAGGCCGAACGCATCGGCGCAGCGCCAGCTCAACGACCAGGGCCGTGCGCAAGCCAAGTTGATCGGAGAGTCGATGCGCAAGCTCAAAATTCCTGTGGGACTGGTCCTGACCAGCACGACCCAGCGGGCAGTCGACACCGGAACGCTGTTGGGTTTTGGCGAGGTTACCGCCACACCCGACCTTACCGAAGGCGGACCCGTGGTTTCTGCAGACGAGAATAATCGACGCGCACAGGCGCTTCGTGGGTTCGTTACCGGTGGGCCGCCGGCCGACAACAACCTTGTGATCGTTTCGCACAAGCCGAACATCATCGATGCATTCGGCAAGGACTGGTCCGATGTCCGCGAAGGCGAGGCATCGGTGTTCGCGCCGGACGGAGATGGCGGTTACAGGCTGGTTGTCCGCATCCAGGCGAGCGAGTGGAGCCGGCTTGCTCAGGCCTCGGATTGATGGGTCCCGCAGACTGCTCCAGCCTTCATCCGCAGCGGCAGCGCCGCCCTAGTTCCAGTGCGCTAACTAAGGGCGGGACGGAGGGCTGGTCAGACCCGATGAGGTCTGACCGGCCCGGCTTCAGCATCTAGCGACGTTCGGCGGGCATTTCTTGGCTGCGGCCGCCGGAGCAGGTCTTGGCGGCGGCGGAGGTGGTCGCGGCGGTGGCGGCGGCGCCGGACGGGCGACCGCAACCGGCGGTGGGCGCGGAGGCGGAGGCGGAGGCGGTGCCGGCCGGGGCGGTGGTGGCGGCGCTGGCCTCGCTATCTGCGGCGCCGGACGCGGCGGCGGTGGCGGTGGCGGTGGCGGTGCCCGGCGTAAGGGCTCAACGTGTGCAACCGGCGGAGCGGGCTTCGGCACTGCCGCGGGTTTCGGCGGCGGTGGTGGAGGCGGAACGTCCTGGCGTTTTCGCTCCAGTTCCAGCGTTTTCGGGCTAGCTCCGGTTCCGGCACCTGATGCACCGGCCGGAGGCGTCGTCGTCACCGATTTGCTTTCAGGGGCGAGCTTTGCACTGGGGTTCGTCGTGCCAACGGGTCCGGTCGTGCCCGGCCCTTTCGGGCCGCCAGCCGCTCCCGAACCTGACGCCGCCCCCGCCGGAGATGTCGCCGTCGGGGTGGTCGTCACCGATTTGTTTTCAGGGCCAAATTTCGCGCTCGGGTTTGCCGCGCCCGAAGCAGGTCCCTTCACGCCCGGAGGCAACGGAGTTCCCTCTTTCGAGCCCGGCAGGGCCTTGTCCTTCGGCACCGTGTTTGGAGAAACGTTGGTCTGCAACGTCGTCGCTGGCGTGCCCTTCTGACCAGATGGCGCGCCCGACGTTACCGATTTGGCTGAGCCATTGATGATGGCGCTCTTCGGCGGCGGCTCTTCGCCTTTCTGGATCGCCGCGGCCTTTGTCTTCACCGGCGTTGGAGTCTGAATCTGCGCACCGGTGCTGACCGGCGTGATCGCACCCTGCCCCCCCTGCCCCGGTCCGCCCTTGGCGTTCGGCTGAGCGTTGGCAGCCCCCGCAGCCGCGGGGTTCGACGGTGGCTGGTTGATGACGGTGTTGATGACGGTCTTGTTGTGGATATTGACGAAGATGATGTTGTTCGGCGGCGGCACGACATAGACCGGCGCCGCGACATAGACCGGGATCGGCACAAACACCGGTTGCGGCAGGACGAACAGCCCGACTGCCCCAAACGGCGGCGCCAGGACGACGAAATCCGGCGGCGGCGGCGGGCAAAAGTAAAACGGCGGCGGCGGTGGCGGCTCGAAGCCGAAATCCGGGTCGCTAAAATACAATACCGGGCGATCGACATAGACGATTTCTTCCGGCGGCGGTGGCGGCACGTCATAGTCGATCACGGCGAATGCCAGCGGCGGCTCCAGCGGCGCGGTCAGGATGGCGAGCCTACGTCGGGCATCATAGGCATGCGGTCCGCGCGGATAGCGCCGCAGATACGACCAGTAGGCCTGCGGCGTGTCGTTCCGGTAGGTGCGAGCCCAGGTGATCGCCTCGCGCCGCGCGGCGGCGATGGCGCGGACGCGCTTGGCCAGCGCATCGCCGGGATAGGCAGCCAGGAAATCCTCATAACCCGCCATGGTGTCGCGTTCGAGTGCCGCGGCATAGGCATCCTGCACGCCGAGATCGCGGATCGGCTTGTCCCTCGCCGCGGCGGCCTGATCCGGCGGCGCCTGCGCGGGCGCATCCGGCGCACGATCGAAGAAGGTGAACGGCGCATCGACCTTCTGCGCGTCCCAAGGCACCTGCGCACCCTTGCTGGCGTCGTTGACGCGCAGCCGCACGCGGTCGAAAACCTCCGGCAGCTGCAATCCGCCGGTGCGGATCATCTCCGCGAGCGACTGGGCGTAAACGCCATATGGCCCCGGCTCATTGGGCGCGATCGTGCCTGGTGCTGCGTTGAACGCGATCAGCATGTGCGGATCCGGTTCGACCAGCGCAAGCCCGCTCGCGATCGGCTCGCCGCCCTCGACAAAGGGCTGCTGGCGCGCCGCGTCCAGCACGACGATGCTGGCCTTCAACGGCAGCGATGCAAGCCGACGGACGTAGTCGCCGATCCGCAAGCCTTCGGTCGGAATGTCGACGTCGCGGCTGACCGAGGAGTCGACCGGGATGAAATAATTCTCGCCGGCGAGCTGCATTCCATAGCCCGCGAGATAGACCATCGCGACCGTGCCCGGACCCGATTCCTCGGCCTTCTGGATGAAATCGCGAAAGCTCTTGCGCAGCGTATCGCCGTCGAGGTCGCGGGCGCCGACCACGTCAAAACCCGCCGCCTGCAGGGTTTGCGCGACCAGGCCCGCATCGTTGGCCGCGGTGGCGAGCGGCGCCTTGGCATACGCGCCGTCGCCGACGACCAGCGCGATGCGCTTCTCCTGCGCTTGTTGCTGCGCGGTGGCCGAACTCAGCATCCCCGGAAGAGCGAAAAGCAGCATCAGGAAAAGCGAAAAAATCGAACGGCTTGTGGTGGCACGCATGTTCTTGTCCGCCTAAGGTTCAATTGCGACGCCCGCGCATTGAGCGCGCGGCTAGCTGAACGCCGCTTGAACGAAAGGCGCTGCCATTAAGGCAGGCGCGTGGCGGGCAGACGCCTGTCGCGCCCCATACCATCTACTCGCCAATGCAGGCGTTGTGGCGCAGGCAGCGCGGATCGACCACCTCTCAGGCGACCATGTCGACCTTGCCGTCCTTCAGCCGATAGATGCCGCCGACCACCTTTAGCTTTTTTTGCTCGACCGCGGCACCGAGGATCGGTGTCGCGGAGGCAAGCCTGGCGACGTTGTCGATCACGTTCTGCCGGGTGGCGTTGCTGAGTGTGTCGCCGGCCTGTTGCGAGACCGCCTTTACCGCGGGTGCGATGGCTGTGACCAGCGAGGGCAAACGTCCCGGCAGCGTCGTGTTGTCTTTCAGGGATTTGATGGCGGCATCGACGGCGCCGCAGCTTTCATGGCCCAGCACCAAGATCAAAGGCACCGCCAGCACTGCGACGGCATATTCCAGGCTGGCGATCATTTCATCACTGGCGAAGTTGCCGGCGACGCGGCACACAAAGAGATCGCCGCGGCCGCTATCGAAAGCATATTCGGGCGCGATCCGCGAATCCGCGCAGCTCAGGATCGCCGCATACGGGTTCTGGCCCTTGGCCAATGCCTCCCGCTCATGCTTGAAATCGTGACGCAGCGAAACGCCCTCGACGTACCGCGCATTGCCGCGTCGCAGGCCCTCGAGCGCCGCATCCGGCGACAGCACGTTCTGCGGTTTTGGCGGCTTCTTGTCTTCTTCCTTTTCCTTGGCGTCAGCCGTGCCCGCAAAGGCGAGCCCGATGGCCGCGGCCGCAAAGACAAAGGTGCGCCGCGATGGCGCGAGCGGATGATGTGAATATTGGCCGCACGTCTCGCACATATGAAGCTCCATTCCTAAGCAAACGTGGCCAACGCGGGCGGCCACCAACCTCGTGGACTGCGCTTGTCCTCAGTCATACTTCGTTCTTTATCGAAGCGTTGCAACTACAGTTACGGGGAACGCTAACCTTACATATTCATAGTACCTGACGTCAGAAAAAAATCGCGGTCAGTCATTCGAAATGGTTCGGGATAATGCCAATGGTGAGGCAGACGCGTGAAGGCACCTTTTATGGATGGCGGGTGGTCAGCGCGGCGTTTGTCCTAGCTGCATTCGGTTTGGGATTTGGTTTCTACGGTCCTCCGGTTTTCTTGCAAGCCATTCACGAAGCCAAAGGATGGCCGTTGGCCCTCATATCAACGGCCGTGACGGCACACTTCCTGATTAGCTCGATCGTGACAGCTAGTCTGCCGATGCTCAATAAGCGCTTTGGGATTCCCGCGGTGACCAAAGCTGGCGCGCTCGCGCTGGCTATCGGCGTCTTGGGCTGGGCCGCAGCGACGACCCCGTGGCAGCTCTTCGCCGCAACGCTGCTCAGCGGCGCAGGCTGGGTCACAATGGGTGTAGCTGCGGTCAACGCCATCGTTTCTCCGTGGTTCGTGCGCGATCGCCCCACAGCGCTCGCCATGGCGTATAACGGCGCCAATGTCGGCGGCATCATTTTCTCGCCGCTCTGGGCGACCGCTATTGGCCTGTTGGGATTTCCGATTGCGGTCGTTGCAATCAGCCTGATCATGATACTCGTGATATGGGCTCTCGCCGACCTGGTATTTTCACAGTCGCCAAAACAAATGGGATTGGCCCCTGATGGAGGTGTCGGCGGTACACCTCCGCGTTTGCATTTATTCACCGGCCGTGCGCCCCTTCCGGGATCGCTGCTCTGGCGCGATCCGAAATTCCTGACGCTTTCAGCCGGAATGGCCCTTGGGTTATTTGCGCAGATCGGCATCACCGCGCACCTCTTCTCGTTGTTATCGCCTGCGCTGGGCGCAACACAGGCCGGCCTGGCGATGGGGCTCGTCACCGTCATGGCCATCGCCGGCCGAACTCTGCTTGGTTGGGCAATGCCTGCGCGTGCCGACAGGCGGTTGATGGCTTGCGCGAGTTACGCGGTGCAAGCTGCCGGCTCGATTTCATTCATTGTCGCCGCAGGCACGAATATTCCTCTCCTTCTGTTCGGCGTCGTGCTTTTCGGTCTCGGCTTCGGCAATGGGACGTTTCTGCCGCCGCTGATTGCACAAACCGAATTTGTCGGGGACGACGTGCAGCGCGTGGTGGCGCTCATCGTTGCCGTCTCGCAAGCCGCCTACTCGTTCGCCCCGGCAATCTTCGGGCTGATACGCGAGTTCGCTGCAGCGGCCGGAGGCCCGACGTCGAACACCGTTCCCAGCTATTATGTTGTCGCTGCGTTGATACAGGCACTGGCAATCTGCGCATTTCTGGCAGGCCGCCGATAGCGGCTCCTTGCTGCCGCTTACAGCGTCTGAACGTCTACGACACCTGAAACCGCCTTCAGCGCGCCCGCAATCTGTGGCGACACCTTGAAGCGCCCCGGCAGCTTCATTTCCACTTCGGTCTCCAGGTCGAGCATGATGACGAGCGAAACGTCGCCGTCGGCGCCGCCCGGCGCCGCTGCCATAGGCTTCGCCTGCGGGGCGCGGGCCGCGGCGCCCTGAAGGGCCGCTTCCGGCATATTGAGGCGCTTTGCAATGGAATCGAGCGGCCTGGTATCGCGCACGAAGATGCGCAGGCCCTTTTGGGTCTTGGCGGCGGCGTCATCGAGCGGCTCGGCATGCAGCACCCGGGCACGGATGTCCTCGCCCTGCAATTCGGCCCCTAACTGCAGCAGCACCGCAGCACCCGGCTCCAGCACCTCGCGGTATTGCGCAAGTCCTTCCGAAAACAGCACCGCCTCGAAATGCCCGGTCGGATCGGACAGGCCCATAATGCCCATCTTGTTGCCGGTCTTGGTGCGCCGTTCCATCCGCGACACCACGGTGGCCGCGACCTTGCCCGCGGTCGCGCCGGTCTTGACCGCGCGGGAGAACTCCGCCCAGGACTGCACCCTCAGACGTTTCAATATGGTCGCGTAGTCATCGAGCGGATGGCCGGACAGGAAGAAGCCGATGGCGTCGTATTCGCGCTTGAGCCGCTCGGCCGGCAGCCATGGTTCGACCTGCGGCAGCATGAGGGTCGGCGCGTCGGCCGCATTGCCGAACATGTCGTTCTGCCCGATGCTGGCGGCCTCATGGCTGCGCTGGCATGCCGCTAAAATCGCTTCGGCGCCGGCGAAAACGCGCGCCCGATTGGCGTCCAGCGTGTCGAAGGCGCCGGCGGCAGCCAGGCTCTCGATCACGCGCTTGTTGATCGCGCGCGGATTAACTCTCGCGGCGAAATCGGCGAGCGAGGTGAACAGAGCCTTTTTGCGCTCTTCGACGATCAGCTCGACGGCTTGCGGTCCCACGCCCTTGAGTGCGGCGAGCGCGTAATAAATCGTGCCGTCGGCGACCTCGAAAGAAGCGCCGGAGCGGTTGATCGAGGGCGCCTCGACCTTGATGCCAAGCCGTTGCGCCTCGCTTCGAAACTCGGAGAGCTTGTCGGTGTTGTTGAGGTCGAGCGTCATCGACGCCGCGAGAAACTCGACCGAATAATGCGCCTTCATATAGGCGGTGTGATAGGATACCAGCGCATAGGCCGCGGCGTGGCTCTTGTTGAAGCCGTAGTCGGCGAATTTTGCCAACAATTCGAAGATGATTTCGGCCTGCCCTTTCGGCACGCCGTTCTTGACCGAGCCGGCGACGAAACCCTCGCGCTGCTTCTCCATCTCGGAGCGGATTTTCTTGCCCATCGCGCGGCGCAACAGGTCGGCTTCGCCGAGCGAATAGCCGGCCATCACCTGCGCGATCTGCATCACCTGTTCCTGGTAGATGATGACGCCAAAAGTCTCTTTGAGGATCGGCTCCAGCATCGGATGCAGATATTCCGGCTCCTCGTCGCCATGCTTGCGCGCGCAATAGGTCGGAATGTTCGCCATCGGACCCGGCCGGTACAGCGCGACCAGCGCGATGATGTCCTCGAACCGGTCGGGCCGCATGTCGACCAGCGCGCGCCGCATGCCCTGGCTTTCCACCTGGAACACGCCGACCACATCGCCGCGCGCCAGCATCTGGTAACTCTCGGTATCCTCGAGCGGCAGCGTCGAAAGATCGACATCGACCCCGCGCCGCTTCAACAGTTTTAGGGCCGCATCGAGCACCGTCAGCGTCTTCAGGCCGAGGAAGTCGAATTTGACGAGGCCCGCAGGTTCCACCCATTTCATGTTGAACTGGGTCACCGGCATATCGGATTTCGGATCGCGGTAGAGCGGCACGAGCTCGCTCAACGGACGATCGCCGATCACGATGCCGGCGGCGTGGGTGGAGGCGTGCCGCGTCAGGCCTTCGAGGCGCTGGGCGATATCGAAGGCGCGCGCGACCACGGGATCCTCGTCGCGAAACGCCTGCAGTTTTGGCTCGCTCGCGATGGCGGCGGCCAGCGTCACCGGCGCGGCGGGATTTTGCGGCACCAGTTTTGTGAGCTTGTCGACCTGGCTGTAGGGCATCTGCAGCACGCGGCCGACATCGCGCAGCACGCCGCGCGCCTGAAGAGTGCCGAAGGTGATGATCTGGGCGACCTGATCGCGGCCGTAGCGCTGCTGCACGTAGTCGATCACCTCGCCGCGCCGGTCCTGGCAGAAATCGATGTCGAAGTCCGGCATCGAGACGCGCTCGGGATTGAGGAAGCGCTCGAACAGCAGGCCAAAGCGGATCGGATCGAGATCGGTGATGGTCAGGGCGTAGGCGACCAGCGAGCCCGCGCCGGAGCCGCGGCCGGGGCCGACCGGAATGCCTTGCGCCTTCGCCCATTTGATGAAATCGGCGACGATCAGGAAATAGCCCGCATAGTTCATGCGGGTGATGACGTCGATCTCGAAGGCGAGCCGCGCGCGATAATCCTCCTCGGTTGTTCCTTGCGACAGGCCATGAACCCTGAGGCGATGGCTGAGGCCCTCCTCGGCCTGACGGCGCAATTCAGCCGCCTCGTCGCTGTCAGCGGCTCCCGCGCCCACCGAAAAGCGCGGCAGGATCGGCTTGCGCGTGGTTGGCCGGAACGCGCAACGCTCGGCGATCTCGATGGTCGAGGCCAAGGCCTCCGGCACGTCGGCGAACAGCACGGCCATTTCGGCGCGCGTCTTGAATCGGTGATCGGCGGTGAGCTGGGCGCGATCGGTCTCGGCGACCAGGTGACCGCCGGCGATGCAGAGCAGCGCGTCATGGGCTTCATAGTCGTCCGAGGTCGCGAAATACGGCTCGTTGGTGGCAACCAGCGGCAATCCCTTTGTATAGGCGAGATCGATCAGGCCGGCCTCGACGCGGCGCTCCTTCTCGATGCCGTGGCGCTGCAATTCGACATAGAGGCGATCGCCGAACAGGCTTGCGAGGCGGTCGCAGCGGGCCGCCGCGAGGCCGGGGTGATCGGCGAGCAGCGCCGCCGAGACCGGCCCGTCCGGACCGCCGGTCAGGGCGATGAGGTCGCAGGCGTCGTCTTGCAACCAGTCGAACTTGATGTGCGGGGACTGGTGGACCGGCGTCTCCAGGAACGCGCGCGAATTGAGCCGCATCAGGCTGCGGTAGCCGCGCTCGCGGGAAGCCAGCAGCACGATCCGCGTTGGACCTGCGGCAAGCGCATTGCGCGCGTTGGGGTCCTGGTCGCCGAAATCGACCGAAAGCTCGCAGCCGATGATGGGCTGGACGCCGTACCCGGCCATCTTGTCGGAAAATTCCAGCGCCCCGAACAGGTTGTCGGTGTCGGTCAGCGCCAGCGCCGGCTGGCGATCGGCTTTCGCAAGCTCGCCGAGTTTTGCGATCTTGATCGAGCCCTTCAGCAGCGAATACGCCGAATGGACGTGGAGATGGACGAATCCGGCGCTGGACATGGTCGCTTTGGGGCTTTCGGCATCAGGGGTGGGAGCGATCGCCGCGCTTAAGCGCGCGACTCGCTGCGCAATGGTGATGCCTCAAGGGTGAGGAGTCCACGCGGAACGCGCGATTGCTGCGCGCCATCCGGCTTTTCCCCAAGCCCGCCGGACAGCCGCTCAGAGCTGGGGAATAAGCTGCGCCCAGATCGCGATCATCCCGACAAACAGCGTAATGGACGCCAGCGCCGCCGCCTCTTCGACGAAAATCCTCAACATGTCCGCCTCCTGGTACTTAGAACATAACGGGAATATTGTTCCTGTTTTGTTCTAAAAGTCAAGAGGCGGTAGTGGTCAGTTTGAGAATTGACCCCTGTGCGGTCTTGGCGAGCTGGTTGGGGTCCCTAAGGCGTTTGGGGATGGCTTTTCATGCCGGCTTTCTTCCCTGTGGACGTTCAATAAGTTCGTATGTGGGAACGTGGGTGCTTTCCTCCCACGATTCTAGCGCAGCCCCGCAGACCGTGCAGACCGCGTCACCCGTATGCGGTACCAAGAACTTCTCTTCAGTGCGTCTGTACTCGGCGCCGCAATTGCATTGAACAATTGTCGCCACCCCCCGAATATGCGCCCGGAACGGGCCGATTCCTAGCCGTCCAGGCCGCCATAATCAAACTGACCCATTACAAGGGCGGGTAGTGGGGTCAGTTCGAGAAATGACCCTGAAGAGAGGGGCTTGGTTAACGGAACTCGCCTTTAGGGCGCTCGGGCCTTGTCAGTCACTTCTTTTTCCCAAAGGCAGGAGCCGACCTCACGTTAGCGGCCTTCCAATCGAAGAAATCACAAAGGCCGGACCATGCGTGGACCTCGGCCTTGCAAACCTTGCATTTGAAACTGCCCGAACGCCTCTCCGAGTGCTGCTCTTTTGTCGCCGCGTAATCGAGCCCGCAATTGGGGCAGGTGAAATGTTCGGTCGTCCATATGCCGCTGGCCATCCGATAAATATGCGCGGCGCGTCGCCTATTTTCCAGTACAGAACCTTGCCACAATTAATGACCCACTACCCAAGGAAGGGATTAGCGCCGGTCTGGGGTTTACTTCCGATTAATCTGCGCCCGCACCGGCCAGCCAAGATCAAGATAGGATGTTGTTCGTAGCCTTGAGCACAGGGCGGCGGACCATACAATCAGTAGCTCCACGCACGAACGTGAATTGACGCCGACAGGCAAGACTGGCTCAGCTACACTGCAAGTACCGGAGCATCTGCCGACACGCGAACGGAGCGAAGCCATGCCAAGAGCGTTTGTTGCCCTGCCCGTCGTCGCCTTTGTCTTCGCGCTTGCGCCCATGACCGCCACAGCACGGGACCTTCCGTTCTGCATCAAGGGCTGCGATTTCGGCGGCAGCCGCGGCGATTGCAGCTTTGTCACCTATCAGCAATGCCAGGCCACGGCGTCGGGGCGCGATGCCTATTGCGACGTCAATCCCTATTTCAATGCAAGCGCGGACGGGCCGTCCGGCCGCATCCACCAATCCCGGAGGAAATTCTGATGCGCATTCTGGCTTTGACAATCCTGGCGGTCGCAACGCTTGCGGCGGCAGCGCCGGCGAGCGCGCAGACCTACGCCCCCGGCTATCCGGTCTGCATGCAGGTCTGGGGCCCGATCAACTATTACGATTGCAGCTTCACCTCGCTGCCGCAATGCAGCCTGTCGGCCTCGGGCCGCCCGGCGCAATGCGTGATCAATCCTTATCTTGCCAGCGCAGAACCGCCGGGGCCAATCTACCGGCGCCATCGTCATTACGATTAGTCACGTGAATCTAGCCAACTTAGCTATTTAATCACGCGCCGAAGTACCGCTTCCTGGATCGTGGCCCCGTCCTGCGCGCAATCGCCGTCCATATGGCGAATGAGAAGCTCGCCTCGCCTAGCGTTGGCAACAAGATAGGTGCTGCGTGTGAACGTTTCCTCCTGGGCGCAGGACGGCGAGACCCCACACTCCCTGCTAAGGCGGCACCAATCTGGGGAAGCCGCCAAGCTTGCCAGCAGCGCGTGCAAGTCGCTACCAGCACGTGCCAAAGTCGCGATTGTTGTGCAACGTGGTGCCATCGGGCGCCCTGATGGCTTTCAAGCGGCTCTAAATCGCCCTACAAACTTGGAGATTTGGAGATAGATTTAGAGATGAAGACGATTAAGTGCCTTGTCCTCGGCTCCGCGGCGGGTCTCTTCGCCATCAGCGGGGCACGGGCGGCTGATCTTCCGGTCAAGGCCAAAGCGGTCGAATATGTGAGGATCTGCTCTCGGTATGGTGCCGGATTCTTCTACATTCCGGGCACCGATACCTGCATCAAGCTCGGTGGTTATCTGCGCGCCGACGTGACGATCAACGGCGGCGTCTATGACTTCCCGTTCTATAACGGTGAAGGCGCGATCCGCGACCGCTATGCGAACTTCTACACCGATCGTTCACGCGTGGCATTGACGGTCGATACCCGTACCGCGACGGAATACGGCGTAGTCCGCACCTTCGGTCAGGCCGGCTTCAGTTTCGGGCCCTTCAATTACACGAGCAGCATCGGTCTCGCGGCGAGCGTCAACCCCGGCGCAACCGCAGGTCTCGTGAACAACGACACCTCGGACAACGGCTACGTCGGGGTCGAAACGGTGTTCCTACAGTTCGCAGGCTTCACCTTCGGCAAATCCTTCTCGGCCTTCTCCTCACCGTGGCATGGCTATCCCGGCAACAACACCTCGTTCCTGATTGGCGGCTTCGACTCGGTCACCGGTGTCAACAACGTCCAGTACAGCTGGCAGTTCGGTAACGGCGTGTCGGCCACCATCGGCGCCGACGACTCGAGCGCGAACGCCTTCAACCGCACCCAGATCATCAATGCGGTCGGTGGCGCAGCCGGCATCAACGGCGGTGTCGTCACCGGCGGGGCCGGCGGCAACATCGGCTTCAGCGGTGCGGCGAGTGCGTTCGTCACCGGTGTCGGCACGGCCTACGGCGGCAGCAGCGTTCCTGACTTCGTCGGCAACATCCGGGTCGATCAGGCCTGGGGTCTGTTCCAGATTTCGGGCGCGGTCCACGACAACCACGCCGCCTACTTCAACAATGCCAACGATGTCGCAACCACCTTCAATTTCGGCAAGAATCAGGCCGGTGCTGTGAACTTCGGTCATCCGAACGATGTCTACGGTGGTGCTGTGTCGGCTGCGTTGCAGATCAAGAACATCCCGACCGGTGCCGGCGACGACATCAAGATGGATGCGAGCTGGTCGAGGGGTGCGTCGAAGTACACGCTCGGCACCAGCGGGGCGGATCCGTCTTCGTTCGACATCCTTAACGGCACAAGGTTCGCTATGGGTGTCGTGACGGATGCGATCTACTCGGGCATCAGCCCGAACAACGGCAATCCGCAAACCGTGGTGCGTTCAACCACAACTGGGATCCCTACTGGTCATCGAGCTTGTTCGGCGGCATCACCGGGCTCAGCTATAACCAGACGGCCAAGACACTGTACTGCAACACCTACGTTGTTAACGCTGGTGTCCCCATTAAGGGCGGCGGCGTGACCCACGGCGGTGGTACGGGTGGCGTGTTTAACCCGGCAATTTCGTCGTGCGACCCAGGCTTCGCGGTCTCCGAAATCGGCATGGTCACGCGTTGGACCCCGGTCAAGAACCTGGCCTTCAGCGCCGAAGTGCTGTACGCCTATCTGAAGACCAATATGTCGGGCACGATCACCT
>Ga0210406_10002273_pt1 | contig 22197 bp, 18 predicted proteins | sample IncBWC30MmetaG_FD_155454 | JGI IMG/M metagenome (GOLD analysis project Ga0210406, IMG submission 155454) | Forest soil microbial communities from Barre Woods Harvard Forest LTER site, Petersham, Massachusetts, United States - Inc-BW-C-30-M | ecosystem: Environmental > Terrestrial > Soil >...
GTAATGGCCACCGCGGATGAAGTGGATTCGCAGGCGAAACAGGCGATGAATCCGTACATGTATGTCCTGCAAAGCTGCCGTCAAGCGAGGCAAAGACGATGAAGACGAAGTCATGGAAGGTGATCGCCAACACGGGCAAACAAGCAGACCTTGAGTCTGGCCTTGAGAAGAAAGTGGTTCAAAAGCCGACGCACATCAGCGCCAGAGATTTTATTCATTGGCTGGCGGCCGAGAGCCATATTGATGACGATTCTTTGCGATCACTCTTCAAGCTGTAAGTCTCCGGCTGGAACGCGAAGACCATCTCAATCTTCCTTGTCTCTTGAGGGCTCGTTAGAGGGTGCGGCAACCTGATTGACGCTAATGGTCTCGGCGCATTCACCTTTTTCGTCGTGATCACAGACGCGACCGGGATGGGATCGTTTGCATTTCTGGCATAGTTGAGTAGCCATTTCTTCATTTCCTCCAATTTGCCGTAACTCGTATGGAAGATGCGAGCTGACGGTAGCGCATACCCTCACGTTACGCGGTATTCCTATCCGCGTATGGTCAGAAGCGACCACTTCAGCAATATGCCCAACCACTGCAGTCGACTCAAAAGGTCGAAGCACCTGCGATGAATATCGCGTGAACGAGAAGGACAAGTCCCAGCAAGGCTATGCCGCTTGCAGTTTCGCTGATTGCCCAATCCTGGCGTGGGTTCTGTGGTCCCCGGCCAGGTAAGCGGAAAGGCCTACCGAAAGCGCGGCAGTGGCGACGCTGTGCGATATGGACGTAGGAAGGGAACCACACGTGGCAGGGAAAATATGTACTGGAAAAAACGTAAAATCGCATCGGTCAATTTGGCGGAGTGTAACTCGGTTGTGGCTGTTTTGAAATAAACGGTAGGCGGCGGGTAGGATCGAGTTGATTCAGCTCCGTCACCAGAGCAGAAAAATTCTCTGCGTCGTGCTCGATAGCAATCAGATCGCATAACTCGTGGAATCGCCGCTCTGGGTCACTCTTCGTCACTACTCTTAGTTGCCACAGCCCTGGCAAGCAGTTGCTACAGGGAAACCATGACTGAGTCGCTAATTCCCTTAGGCAAACCGCCTCCCCATCCCTTGAGCGACCAGGGTCGACGCTGAGAAAATTAAGGTGTTCGGAGGGAACGTCCCACCTGAGGAGCCATTTCCTGCATTTCATTCCAGCGCCGGACAGTAGCAACTCCCCAAGGTGGGGGAGTCGTCTATTTTCTATTCGCTTTCTTCCACTTCGCCCAGCGCGTTCGTTGCGCTGCGGCGATTTTGCTGCGGGCTGATGCCGACAGGGTGCGCTTCACGCGTGCCGAACCCGTTGTTTTCGCCGCCGCCGTTGCCGGCTGCGAGCCCTTCCGAACCTTCCTCCATCTCGCCTTTTGTGCCCGGGCCATTTTCCGCCGCGAACTTGCCGATATGATTCGGGTCGGCTGCTTTGTTGTCCGGGATTCTCCTGAACTGTTTAACGACTCGATCACTGAAATCGCCCGGTCTAACTTGTCTACGTGAGTCTGCGCCCGCTTGTGTTCTTCTCGAAGCTGCTGAAGCACACCGGTTAAATTTGCCATTGTTATCCCCTCAAGTATTGGATGCGGCACCATTGTAAAGTACAGAACTGATTTGTCGTGGACCCCGAGCCCATCATGAATAAGATAGATGATAACGGGAAGAATCTCGCATCCGGCTGAAGCCTGCTCAGGTCGACCAGACCTCCCGAGCCCAGTGGAATGCGTAGAATAACGGAAGGGGCTATCCAAAAATGAGTGACGCAAGGGGGCGAGTGGTTATGGGAACATCGAACGAACCCAATCCCGAACAAAAGGCAACCCAGGCAGAAGCGCATATCAAAAGTGCGCACCAGATTCTAAAGACACTGCAAGAGAAGATTGGAGAGCATCCAGAAATCGGGGCCGCCATCACAAAGCTGGAGATGGCACTGAATGATCTGGCGGTGGGGACGGGCGGACTGCTGTAGGGGCGGGCAAAGACTCACCCTCAGTTTGGCGACCACTTCAACTCTGCGCCAATGTCTGGTTCATAGTTTTTTCCAGTCGGTTAGCGACAGCAATTCGTCCACAATGTCCTGCAATCTCTGAAGGCGGCGTGCGTGATCGCCCGCTGCGCCCGGCTTCTTCTTGCCTCCCTGCAGAAACATGCGATTCGCTTCACTAATCTGGGCAATTTCGTCGCGTAACTTCGCGATGCGTTCTTTGACGGGACTTTGCATGACAATAGCCTAGCACCTCGGCGCAACTCTCTGGGTCCGCCCGCGATCACATCTTGGCCAACGAGGGCCGTTTTCCATCCCTCGTATGCCAAGTGAACCACCGGCCAGCCAGAATTGATCAGGATGAAACGCCTTGGGCGCGAGACGTCGAAAGCTGCATGCCATCGTTTGCACCGATGAGCCCCAGGGCCATCCGCACGATCAACGGGAATCTCCGCCGGGTGGGGTCATGCACGATGGTTGGCGCGGAGAGTTGATAAAGCACGCGGCGAGTCTCAAGCTTGCATCCGCCAGCGGCTAGCACATTCTTGACCCATTCGCTTTCCCGTCCGTAGGTGAGCGCAATGAGAAATCCCTCGGGCTCCCGAAAAACATTCACCGGTGTCCGGTAGAGTTTGCCTGACTTTCGACCCGCGTGAGTCAGAATACCGAAACCGGGCAAGCGGGCGGCGAATCGGCTGGTGATTCGGTTTGTAACCGCCAAGTTGAAGGCCGCGACCCACTTCTTGCGGAACCGGATCAAAAGGACGGGAACCAGCAGGATTGCCAGGAGCAAGATGGCGGCTGTGGTGATCAGCATGTCCAGGTACCTTTATGGGTTGAGGAATGGCAACGCTCCGAATTTAAGCGCTGCGGAGATAGGAAGTCGCGGTGCGTTTTGGATTCCTGACGTGCTTTTCTTGAAGACGTCATCTGTATGCCCGGGCTGTTCCGCCCGGGGGGATCCAGTGGCGGAAACTCCCGGAACGCGGTGCCGGCGCTCCACCCAATACCCACCCGGGGCTGAAAGACGGCTCCGGTCCGCACGACTCCTGCAGGAACAAAAGTTTCGAAAACTCTCATCGCGCACCCGACCAACCAGACCAACGAGGTCTTCATTGTAGACGTTTACGCCCTGGAGTTGAGACAGCCGCCAAAAGGCAGTTTTCCCCAGCAGGCGCGTAACAATCATTTAAAATGGAGCAAGAGGGAATGAGCGTCGCCATGACTGACGACATTACTAACCACGCGATAGACAATATTACTGACGACAAGTTCACGATTTCGGCCGGACCGCGCTTTCGAGCGGCCATGATCCTGGCCATCCTTGCCGATGCAGTGCAGATTGCCGTGTTTCCTTTATTCGTCGAAGGGGCGCTGTCGCCCGCCGAAGACGTACTCGACTTCGGAGTGGGCGCTCTGATGGTTCACCTGCTGGGCTGGCACTGGGAATTTCTGCCGTCGTTTTTTGCCAAACTCGTGCCGGGCGTAGATATGGTCCCTTTCTGGACCATGGCGGTAGCAAACGTCTATCGCAAATCCAAGCGGATTGCGGTCGAGGCGGAAGAAACTCACCCGCCGCGGCCAGTGCTGGACGACCCTCGACATTTGTGAACCAATCGATTTGATCGACCCTTCTCCTTGATCGCAGAGGAGGTTGCGATTCGCTCATCGGCCTTCTGCAATTTGCTACAATCCTCTCGCCATGACGATTACGGATACGGTTTTGGTTCCTGTGAACACGGTTGCCAGCGTCAAGGGCGATGGAGCCGGCGTGGATATAAGCGGCGCCTCGCATCGAGTCTTCCTCGTGACGCTGACGATCACAAAAATCATCGAGCAGGAGTCGCTCGACCTCAGTATCTACGGCTCGGCAGATGGCGCGGCTTGGGGCGCGAAGTCGATCGCTGCGTTTCCCCAGAAATTTTATTGCGGAGAGTGGCCGCTGCTGCTCGATCTGACCGCGCATCCGGAGGTGAAGTTCGTGCGCGCGCATTGGGAAATGGCACGCTGGGGCCGCGGGACCGAGACGCCGATGTTCGAGTTTGGGGTGACGTTGAAGGAAGTGCCGGCCGAGATTCTGAAAGAAGCGACGGCCGAAGCCCGGACGGCGTGAGAATTGTTGCAGGATGATTTCTGATGGCTGATTGATGGTCGCTGTTTGGAGGCCGGTTTTCAATCCGCAATCAGCAATTCGTCCTCCCCACTCGCCTCCCTTTCGCGAAGTGCAATCCTTTATATTGATTTCATAACACTGATGGCAAAATGAAAAGCCAATCGCAGGTGACGGTGCGTCCGGCGCGCAACCTCCGCGGCAGTGTGCAACTGCCGGGAGACAAATCGATTTCGCACCGCTATGCCATGCTGGCGGGAATCGCCCAGGAAGCGTCGCGACTGGAGAATTATTCCACGGGGGCGGACTGCGCCAGCACTCTTGGTTGCATGCGTTCGCTGGGGGTGGAGTGGGAGCGCAAGGAGGGCCGAGACAACGTTATTGAAGTGAAAGGCCGCGGCTTGGCGCTTGCGGGGCCCGCCGGCGCGCTCGATTGCGGCAACTCGGGTTCCACGATGCGCATGTTGAGCGGCATTGTGGCGGGGCAGAAATTTACCAGTGAAATGATCGGCGACGAGTCGCTGTCGCGGCGGCCGATGGAGCGTGTCATCAAGCCGCTTTCCTTCATGGGCGCAAAAATCGCGTCGCACGAGGGAAGGCCGCCACTGCGCATCACGGGCGCTGCGCTGAAGGCAATCGAGTACAAAATGCCGGTGGCTAGCGCCCAGGTGAAATCGTGTTTGCTGTTTGCGGGATTATTCGCGGAGGGGGAGACTCGCATCGAAGAACCGATGCGCACCCGCGATCACGGCGAAGTGGCGCTCGCAGCGTTTGGAGTGCAACTGGATCGCAGAAGTGTGGGGCAGGGAAGTGAAGTAAGGATTCGCGGGGGTCAGCGCTTGCGGGGCATCGAAGCCCGCATACCGGGCGACTTGTCGAGCGCGGCATTCTTTCTGTGCGCGGCAGCCTCGTTTCCCGGGTCGCAGTTGACCATCTCGCATCTGTCGATGAATCCGACGCGGGCGCGCCTGCTCGATATATTGACGGAAATGGGACTGCGCATCGCGGTGGCCGAACTCGATGAGATTCACGGCGAAATCGCGGGAACGCTGCAAGTCGAAGGCCGCGGGCTGAAGGGCTGCACGATTGCCGGAGCGGATTCGGCGGCGCTTATTGACGAGATTCCGGTGCTGGCGGCGATCGCTCCCTACACAGAACAGGGAATTGAGATTCGCGACGCCCGGGAACTGCGGGTGAAGGAATCGGATCGGATCGCGGCTGTGGCCACGAATCTCCGTCTGATGGGCGGGCAGGTGGAAGAGCGCGAAGATGGGCTGGGGATTCCAGGAGGACAGACTCTTCACGGTGCTGAACTCGACTCCTTCGGCGATCACCGCATTGCCATGGCCTTCGCGGTCGCCGCGCTGCGCGCCCGTGGGGAGACTCTGATTCGCGGAGCAGAGTCGGCGGCGATTTCTTATCCGGCATTTTTTCAGACGCTCGAAGAAGTGACCGAGCGATAACTTCCTCTGCGAATCGCGCGTGAACCGCTTGCCATACACGCATCGGTCCTCGCGATCTCCTTTTCTTCGCCCGAAGAACGGCTCTGCTCAGAATGATGGCGTTCGAAAAGAAACCGCAGGCCTGTTGTGAACCGGCTTACCTTCAAGTAACTTCAGGTCGATTACTTCGGTGACCTTTCTTGTCTTTCCCTAAAATAGAAAATACATAGTGTCCGAGGCACTGTTTGCTCGGCTCACTTTCATAAGTTCACTGTTTTCTGGGGGCGAGTGTATGGGTTCTAAGCTGATGCTGTGCGTCATTCTGGGTCTGGCCTCGGCGGCGTATGCCAAAGATCCCAAACCTTATCAGACCGGAAAGCTTCTACAGATGGATTCCGTGAAGTGCGGCGTGGTGGAGAAAGATGCGCAAAGTTTTGCCGGCGAAATGCTGGGGACGGATTCCACCCACAAGAAGACTCAGGAACTGCTTTGTCAGGAGTACGTATTGCAGGCCGAGAGCGTGATTTATCGCATCCGTCCGCGCGCTGAGAAACATCCGGTGCTTCTGCCGGTGGGCGAGCGGGCGCAGTTCCGCATGCAGAAAGACAAAATGTTATTGCGCGTGGAGGATTGGGACGGCAGAGAGCGCGAGTACATCGTAATCTCGATGACTCCGCGCACCGAGAGCAGCTCCGCCGATGCCACGCCTGCGCGGCTGAATCACCTGCAATAACGCAATCAGAAACGAAACGGCGCGGAGCCGTGATCCGCGCCGCTTTTCCGGCGTAGTCCCTCAGTGATTTTCACCGGCCCGCTACAGGATTCTTCCGCGATGAATGCACTGCCTCACGCGCGCGGCAGTTCGTCCAACCCTGCGCGGAGAAATTCGCATCCATATTTATACCTGCCGCTCTGCCCTCCGCTCTCGTGATTTCCAAAGGGAGAAGTGGGCGAGGGTACAAACTCACTTAAGACGAAAAAAAACCGCGAAACGTTTTCTGGTTTTTCTGGTTACGTCGATTTTGCTGGCTGCGCCTATGCCGATGGCGCAAGACTCGGACCATGTCGAAGGCGGTGCCTTGGTCGATTATTTCCGGCTCAGCAACAATGCCGCGCCGGGCCGCAATTTTCTGGGTGTGGGCGGACGCGAGCATTCAACGTCAATCCTGCTGTTCAACAAGAAGCCAAGGTGGCTGATGACTTCAAGCGGAATTACACCCAACACTTTTTCGAACGGTATCACTGGTGAAACGGTGCATTCAAATTTCAGAGCCTTGCACGGATTCTTCGGACCGAAATTTCCAAACGGGGTCGGGGGCATTTCGAGTCTTCGTTACGGGCCAAGTTGGATTCGACAATTTCAGCATTAACAATCAGAATCCGCAAACCGGTTTCACCAACACAGTCGGCGTAACCAAGGGGGCGATTTATATCGCGCTTTACCCGGGAGGAATGGAGGCTTTTGCTGGTCCGATTGGTCTGCGGGCTGAAATTGGCGACGATATCGAGTTCAACAGCGGCGCACGCAATAACATGCGAGTTACGGTTGGTCCGCAGTTGCGGTTCTAAGTCCAAGCGGGTTTGGCGGCCTCTAGTGCCCGCCAGGTTTCGCCTTCCTTTAGCCGAAAGCGTCATCTGAAAACCCTTACCTGACGGGCTGTTGAGCAGCGCTTGCCTGTGATAGAGTATTGCCCACCGCAAGGGCTGGCCCCGATGGGTCGGCCGCCACTCAGGTTTTGACGTTCCGAAGGAGTAGCCCATGACCACTCTTCGCGATCTCGTGAAAGACCGCAGGCTCTATTCCATCGAGGCCACACGCACCGTGCTGGAGGCGGCGCGTTTCATGATGGAACACAACATTGGCGCCCTGCCCGTGTTGCGCAATGGACAACTGGCGGGCATCCTGTCGGAGCGCGACGTCATGAACCGCGTCGTGGCCGTGGGCCGAACTCCTGGAACCACCGCGGTGTCCGAGGTAATGACTGCGAACCCGCGCGCCGTCTCTGCCGACGAAACGGTGGAGGAATGTCTGTTCATCATGCGGGAGTTTGGATTTCGCCATCTCCCCATCGTTGACGGCAAGGATTTGAAAGGACTGGTCTCGCTGCGCGATATCCTCATGCACCAGGCGGCGGAAATCGAGGGGCAGCCGCGTAAAGCAGCCTCGTAACGGCGGCTTCCGGAATCCGATTCACTCCCGTCGGCGCAGCCTCACTTCTCCGGGTTGGGGCGGAAGCTTGAAGGGAAATTCGAATATCTCTCCCTTGAGCGGCACGCGGAAAACCAATTGTTCCTGCTTTTTCCATCCGCTAATCCACTTACTATCAGTGCTGAATAGCACCCATCCGCTGATTGCGGGATTGCTGGGACCGAGCTGCGACGGCCGCAAACTATTTTTGCCAACAAATTCCTGAAGTTCGGCCGAATCTTTCAGGAACGCTCGCATATAGGCTTCTTTTGCCTCTTTCTGTTCTGGATGCTTGTCGATCACGCGTGCGGTTTCGCGATTGAGTTCGTCGGCATCGTTCTGCACCTTCTGGGAGAACCCATCCGGATCGAGGGAGGTTTGAACCACCCGGAAGTGGTTAACGAACTCCAGGGAAATATTTTCGACGCCGAGGTCGAGCTCCTCCTGACCTTTGTAGCGTAGGTCGAGCAGCACCGCGAAGAAGGGCTGGTGCCGCCGGTGAACTTTTTCCAGTTCCTGGGAATCGACGGTCATGGTGATTCCGAGATCGCCGGACCACATGCCGTAGGAGTAGCGTCCGTCGTCGCTTCGGGAAAACGTGCAGCCGGGACGCTGCTCGTCCCAGCGCACGGCAGGCATTTTTGACCTGTCCTTGCGGGCTGCGTTTCCCGGGTCCGCGAACAGCAGGAAAGCGATTGCCAGGGCAAGAAGCGAGACCGACCGAGGCGGCGCGAGATGCCAGAACCGGCGCATGGCTCAGATGACGGGCGAGGTTACCGTGAGGGTGACCGCGGAAGCGGTGTTGCTCGAGACCACACCATCAGCGTCGACACCCACCACGGTGAACGAATAGGTGTTGTTGGGGGTCACTCCCTTGAGCGCGCTGGTCGTGGGAGTGGTATTGCCGCATGCGGGCATCAGGAAAACCGTGCCGCCGATCACAAAAAGACCTAGCCAGCCCCAAGCTTTCCGCGACCCCTTTCCACCCACGGCAGCGCCCAGGCCCACCAGCGCCAGCATCGGCACAGGCATCCATAGTGCGTAGAAGCTGCGAGGATGAGCAACCGCCCCGGTGATGGTAGGACCATTTGTGCTGATCGTGAGAGTGGAAGTGATGGCCGTCCCGTCCAAACGCGGGCTGGGAGGATTGAACGAACACACGGGAGGGAAACTGACCAGCGGGGTGATCGAGGTACACGCCAAGGTTACTCCGGAAACCATTTGGCTTCCGATCTGCCGGGTCGGGCTGATATACCCGTTGATCGGATTAAGGATGATCACTCCCTCGCTCCCGCTGCCGGCAGGGACGCTGCCTGGAACCACCGGACTTTGCACGCTGATGGTGAACTGAGGCGTAACCGCGAGCACCGTCAGGCTCTGGGGCGGCGTGGTCAGAGCGCCGGAGGAATCAGTGCCGGTGATCGTAATACTGTAACCGACGGTTGTGGTTTGGAGTGTGGTGGTGATTGTGGCCGTGGCGCCAGCAGGAAAAGTCACGGTCGTCGGACTCACCGCACAGCCGGGAGTCGAGGTCGTGGCCTGAGTCGACGAGACCTGGCAGGTCAGATTAACCGTCCCGCTGGAGCCGTTGACGGCAGCTCCGATTGTGACATTGGAAGACGACGTTCCCCCTGGGGCAACCGCATCCGGCGAGAAGGGCCCCGCCTGCAGAGTGAAGTCGGCGGCCTGAGCTGAGGCTGACGACGGCAAGCTCAGAAAAGTGGCCAATAGCCACAAAGCCAAGTTGGTGGCGTGCCCGATCCGGATTTTCAAATTGCTGGGCAAAGACTTGGATTGCGAGGACTCGGATCTCAACATGAGCAGGTTCAAGTAGCTTCGATTCATAGGACAACACAAAGGCTGCCCGGCTCCGCCGCCGGAAGTTTCAGTGCCATCCCCGGACAAATCAAACGCACGAGGCCGGACTCGACGCCCCATTTTATCGCAGACGTTTCACCCGGGGACCGCACCCACAGTTGTTCCCACGGAATCTTCCATACTACCATCCCCCCGCGGCGAGCCGTCGCCGCCCTGTGGGGGACGGGTGGGGACAGCCTGGGACAGCCGCACCCGGTTGTCCAGTGTGAAGCTGACCCGCTTTCTGCCAACAGTTCACAGGGACGGTGATCGGGCCCAAGGCCCAAGGACAGCCGAGGGCGGCTGTCCTCACATGACCTTGAAGCATGACCGTGAAGAGGGTCCCGGCGCTACTATGCGCATGCTAGTTGACGGTAAGGGATAGCGCCGGCGAGCCGGTGGCAACGTTTGAGCCACTGGTCCCCGTAACTGTGATGGTGTAAGTGCCAGTTGGAGTGCCGGTATCGTTCCCACCGCCACCACCGCTGCTACTGCTGCAAGCCGGCATTAGAAGCAGTCCGCTCAGCAGCATTCCAAGCATCAGGAAGCCGAACCATTTTCTGCGGCGTGATCTGGCAGATCCCAGACCTGCGCTCAGGAGCATCATTCCGCCGATTGGCAGCAGCATCGCATAAACCAGGCCTGAGGATCTGCGCTCTAACGGGCGCTCGAGCATCGCGGCCGACGCCGTCGTGGCTAGATTGAGCACTGCGGTCCCTGTGCCGTTGGCAGGCAGAGTGACAGGGGTGCTTGGCGTAAAAGAACAGGTCGGCGCCTTAGGGACCACAGGCGAGACCGAGCAGGCGAGAGTGACAGGCGAGCTGAACCCTTCCATGGAGCTCACGGTGATGGTGGCCGTCGCTGATACTCCGGGGATTCCCGAAGTTGGTGACAAGGCTCCGTTGGTAACCGTAAAGCCCGATGTTGAATACTTGACCACGAAGGCGTCGCCGTTGAGCTTCGAGCTAGCTTGCTCCGGAACGACCGTAGGGAAGTCTGTCGAGTTGGTGCTGCCGGTAACGTAGACGTTAGCCCCTGCGCTGTCGACGGCGATACCGGCCAGCGATCCTCCGCCGTTAGAAGTAGCGGTGTTTTCGTTAAGCTTTCCTCCCAGATAAGTGGAAAAGGCGAGGGCTGAGCCACCTGCGCTGATCTCGGAGACGAACGCATCGTTCTCTCCATTGTTCTGGGGTTGGGTAGGGCTTGCAGTGGGGAAGTTCGTGGATCCAGTGACTCCAGTCACATACGCATTTTTATTGCTGTCAACTGCGATGGCCAGGCCTGCGTCGTCGCCGCTTCCCCCCAAATAAGTCGAATACACTAACTGCGCCCCGGTAGGGTTCAACTCGCTTACGAATGCGTCCGACGGGAGAATGCCGCCGCCAAATGTTTTTTGCAATGGAGACTGCAGCGGGAATTTGGTGGAGGAAGTGACTCCCGTTACATACGCGTCGCCCGCAGCGTCGACGGCAATCCCTAAACCTTTATCGCTCAACTCGCCGCCCAGAAATGTGGAATATACCAATCCGCTCCCGGATGGGTTGATCGCCGTCACAAACGCATCGTACAACCCGCCGTTGCAGGTTCCCTCAGTGCCGCACATGGGTTGGAACACGCCGCTTGTGGTTTTGAATCCTGGGTTCTTGGTTCCGCCGGTGACGTAGGCATTGCCCGTGCCGTCAACCGCGACTGCGCCGGCGAAGTCTCCCGAGCCTCCACCGAGGTAGGTCGAATAGACGAGGGCGTTTCCACTTGGGTTGAGCTTGGTGACGAAGCCGCCGCCAGTCTCCGACGGCAAGGGATTTCGCGGGGGGAAGTCAGTCGAGGTGGTGGATCCCACGACATAAGCGTCTCCGCCGCTATCTAGAGCCAGACCGCTGGCTACATCGGTTCCGGTGCCGCCAAGGAACGTGCTGTACATCAGCGTAGATCCAGTCGAGCTCAGCTCGAGCACGAAAGCATTCGTGGCTCCCTTAAGACTGCTCTGATAAGCACCCTGGGTTGGGAAATCGGAAGATTTTGTGCCGCCGGCCACAAATACGTCTCCCGACGCATTCATCGCAATCGCATTTCCGCTGTCATCGCTGCTGCCCCCGACGTAGGTCGAATAAACCAGGGTACCAGTCGGGGAAAGCTCGGTAACAAATACGTCAAAGCTGCCCTTATTGCTTGAGTAAAGAGGATTCTTGGTAGGGAAGTCCGTGGACTTAGTTTCGCCGGTGACCCAAGCGTTGCCGCTGCCATCAACGGCGATGGCGTTTCCGTCGTCTTCCCCTGTCCCTCCCAAATAGGTTGCGTAGGTTACGGATGGATCAATAACCAACTCGCGGCTGCGATCATAGTTGCCCAGTTCGAAGCTCACCTGATTCTTGGCGCGCAGGACAAAATGCGCATCGACGGGCTGGCGCACTCCATCTTTCTGCTGGTAAGCGACCGGCTGGTGCAGCAGGACGTCTCCCGCGCTGGAAGCGAGTATCAGATTTCCCGAAGGGTCGGTTACGATGCGGAGGGCGCCGGAGATGTCGAAGCGGATTGGGTCGGGACTGGCGCCGGGAGCAACGATGAAATCAAACTCCAGCTGGTTCTGCGCGCCGTAAAAGGCCATCTCCACTCCCGGATAAGCCTCGCGGTAGCAGATGCGCGCATACTGCGGTACGTTGGCATGCCACTGGCGGCGATCCGCTCCCAGGAAGTAATTGCTGTGGCCGGGAAGTTGGTCGCCGGCGATAATTTGCGATTGTGGATTCCCGCCATCGAGGCGCAGATGAATCGCAGCGGTGCGAGCTCTGGCAGTTGCCCGCTCGGCGGCCGGCTCGGTGGTTCCAGCTACCCCGTGGTTCTGAGCCACCCGCGTGTCCACTGCCAGCGATGAAGGATGCACGGCGAAGACGGTGTCGTTGGTGGTGAGGAATACTGTGTAACCCCTGCCCCGCGCCACATATTTGACCTGAGGATCGGTCTGGCCCTGGTTGGCTTCAAAAGCCAGCGGAAGAGTTGCCAGGCTGGCGCGGACCCGGCCGCTCGCTTGCGCTTTGAGCGCTGGCGCCTGCCCGGACGCTGGGGCAACCTGGCTGGCGGTCTTGCTTCCGCTATTCCGGCGCAAACCTCCGACAAGTGCGACTCCGAGGGCAGCTAACACGGCTACGGCGACGATCCAGTTCGCAGGCAAGAACATTCTTGGGGCAGATGGCTTAAACACGACGATCCTCCTCGAATGAAACCCGAAACACCGCTTTATAAGAATGGTTTTGACCTGAGGGCAAACCAATCCTGGAAGCACGCCCTTGTACCCTCAGTCTGCAAAGCTGCAAATTTGTGAAGCTTAGGCGGAGTATGGATTGGTCAACCGGCCTTGTCAACGCACGGTAGATAGCAATTCAGGTACCACCAACCCTTCTCGGGGCGGCCCCCCCCGCAGACGCGTAGTAGCGAGTCCAGCCGAGGTCCAGAGTGAGGAAAAAGGAAGGTCGGCCCGATTCTAAGGAACGGCGACAATCACGCCGGTACACGGTTTAGAGCCGCGTCTGCGGTAGCTGTGGGCCACAGAGGAGTCGAAGTAGATCGCGTCCTCAGGCCCGAGAACAAATTCCTCCGCGTCAATTCTTAGGGTGACGAAGCCCTTTAGAACTTAGAGAAATTCGACCCCAAGTTGCTGATGAGGCTTGAGTTTCTCGGCCGGCACCTCTTGAAAATCTGCCAGTAACGCACTCAACTTGCGCTCCGTGGCCCGGTAGTCCAGGCACTCAAAGTAATACTGCACATCCTCTGCGACCGGCCTGTCGGGCAGGCGCACCCGCTCGGCCCGCCGCACCACCCCAACCGCCCGGCGTTTTAGCTCGTCGGAAAAGAAGGAATCAAGCCCTACCCCGAAGACCGTAGCGATGCGCAACAGGGTGGGCAGAGTGGGAAACAACTTTCCCCTTTCGAGCTTCGACAGCAGGGCCGCGGAAAGCCCCGCATGCTGGCCCAACTCCACCAGTCCCATGCCCTTGCGCAGGCGCATGGAGCGCAGCTTTTCGCCGATCGAATAACGTCCGAGGCCCTGGGAAATGGCGTCGGTCAATCCCGTGGTCATTTCTCTATAATAAAAATGGTTGTTCGTTAGGGTAAATCTGGCCTGTCCAAGAAAAAAGCCATGCTGGAAGCATGGCTTTCGGATTTTGTGGTGTGCTGGGATCAAGCTTTACTGCGGCGGCTTCTTCTTGTTGAACATTCCCATAACGCTGCTGGCAGGATTCTGCGGCGTTTTGCCGCCCAGTGCGCCTTTTAACAGGCCGCTGGCCATGCCTTTCACGTCCGGAACGAACTTCGGGTCAGAAGTGGTTCCCTCGACCAGGACCGGAATTCCCATTCCGCCAACGGCGGCGTTTAATTTGAACGCGAGTTGGTTGGACGGACTCACTGTGCCGGCTCCTGTGACCGTGCCGATGGACGGCACTATGAGATTGATATTGTCAGCCCGGGTGCCCTCGGGAGCTACCCGAACATTGGAGCTGAAATTCTGAATGGTCGTATCGTTGCCCGTGTTCTTGCCCGACAGGGAAGATATGCCGGAGAGCTTGGACCCCAGATTGAAATTGGCGAGCGTGGAATTTTCCAGCTTGACGCTGCCGACCGTAACCAGTTTATCAACTGGGCCGGTGATCGTCATGGTCGTATTAAGGTCTCCGCCTTTCAGTTGAGACTTCGGCGGGAGCACCACGCCAAGCGCCGGGAGCATCGCTTCCAAGTCGTCGACCGGCATGCCCGCACCGTCTAATTTCAAATTGACTGCGGTCACCTGGCCGTGAGAGTCATATCTGCCGGTCAGATGCGCGAGCGCCTTGCCCATGGAAATATCGCATTGCGGGATGGTGCCAGTTTCCTTGGCCACGTCATGCACCACCGTATAGGTCACCTGCACCGGTTTGCCCGCGGGCGATCCCTTCTGAACGACCTGTAGATTCGTGGCTTTCAGCGTGCCGGTTGTCTTGGCTTCCTTCCCATCGGAAGCGACGGTGCCGTTGAAATCCGCGATGCCGGAAATGCCCGAAGCCGGATCGATGAATCCCGAGGCTGCCAGGTTCATCTTTTCCACCGTAACCTTGGCGTTGAGCGGAGTGAGCGCTGCGTTATTGGGGTCGATGGGGCCGGCGTTGCCTTCGAGTTTCAGACTTCCGCCCGCCGGCAGTTGTGCCGACATCTCGAAGGGGAACGAAGAAGTGAACGAGAAGTCGGTTACTTTGATAGTCACTTTGTCGTAGGAGCGAGGCTTCTGTGTCGACCCCGCACGCGACAGGGTGAGGCGCCCGTCATTGACGTTCAGCTTGGCGACCGACAAATTCGGATTGCCGGACGCCGGGGCGGCGGGTTTCGCATTCGCGTTTGCGTTCGGGGGAGCTGTTGAACTCGCGGGTTGCGAGGCCGAGGGATTGCTTCCGCCCAGGCTGGAGAAATTCCACTTTTCGCCATTCGCCGATTTCACCAGGCTGATTTCCGGCTGGTTCAGCGTGAGGTGGGTCACGTTCAGAGTCTTCGAGAAAATCAGCGGGATCAGTTCCACGCCCACCTGGAGCGACTTTGCCTGCACGAACGGAGACTGGCTGAAGGCGGGATCGTCCGCGATGGAAATGTCGTCCGCGGCTACGCTGCCGGTAAATAGCGAGAGCGAAAGATTTCCCACCTTGACGGGTCGGCCTAGCGCAGCCGTAAGGTCCGACTCGATCTTGGGGCGGAAAGAGTTGGCGTCGATGAAGAAGGGAATTGCGATCACGATGACAAGGATTACGGCTACGACAAGGGCTACGATCTTGAGATTGCGGTTCATGGTTCATGCCTCCTGGGCACGGCGGGTCCTGGAATGAAAGACGTTCGAAGCAACGTCTCTAACGAGACATTTCCGCACATCTTTATTTTCATTGCGGATCCTGTTCATTGTGGATCCTGCAGCAGCTCGGGAGCGGGGACGGTCCCGCTTTCCACTTGCTTTTCCTGGGCAGTGCGCTGTTCGTTGTCGATATTCACCGCGGCTTCCAGTTCCTTGTTGGCTTCCGGCTTGCGTCCCAGGTGCAGGAGCAATTGTCCGCGCACGTAATGAAGGTCGGTGCGTGCGGGGTCAATCTTTAACGCCGCATCGATTTCCACCAAAGCCGGCGCATACTTGTTCTGATGTTGATAAATTTTTGCCAGCCCGAAATGTGAATTCACCTGGCGCGGGTCGCGGCCCAACGCTTCACGATAACTCTTTTCCGCGTTCTTGTCGTCTTGCATCAGTGCGTAGATGTCTCCGAGTTCCTCATAGTTGAGGGCGAGATCGGGTTCAATCGCGGCGTCTTTCAGAAACTCCTCACAGGCTTTTGCATAGTCCTGTTTCTTGAGGTAGGTCAGGCCCAGATTGAAGTGCACGAAAGGGAGTTTGGGATCAGCCTGGGCCGCGGCTTGAAATTCGCTCAAGGCCTGATCGTATTGCTCGAGATTTAAGTAGGACTTGCCCACGAACAAGCGGTACTCGGGTGAACCGTCGCTCAATTTGATGAGTTGTTCGGTGGCCCGGTTGTCGAGTTCCTTCTGGCCGGCGCGATGGGCAGCGTTGGAAAGCACGTACAAATAGGGCAAGTGACCCGATTCCTGCGCCCAGAGCGGTTCCAGGGTGGCGGCGGCGTCGGCCCAGCGCTCGGCAAAAAAGTAGCACAGTCCCAAAAGATAGCGTGGCTGCAGCGCGTCGGGTTGATCGCGCACCACCGACTCGAAGGGCGGCGTGGCTTGCAGAAACTCGTTCTGCCGGTAGTAGGCGAGGCCGATATTCAGCCGGATACCCGCGACTTGCGGCATCCAACGCTCGGCCTGCTGCAGGGTTTCCAGAGCCTTGGTCCATTGCTTTCGCCGCATATAGACCACGCCGAGATTGGCGTACGCTCCTCCCGCTTGCGGATCAAGCCGAAGCACTTGGCGGAAATCGCGCTCCGCTTCGTCCAGGCGGCCGTGCCTAAGGGCGTCTTGTCCGCGTTGAAACAGCTGCGCGGGATCGGGGGGCTTGGCGTCCCTGGCATCGGAGGGAGACGAGTTCATGGATGCCCCGCCGCTTCCATTTCCCGGGGACGCGGGCGAGGCTTGCGGGGGCGGAATCGCTATCGCCATTCCCGCCAGCAGAAGCAAGACAAAACCCCCGGATATGATTCGTGCGCTTGACACTGGTATGGGTCTCTGCTGTAGTGTCCGCCAGTGTACGCTCTCAATTCAAGCAGCGACGCGAACACTGCTCACGAAGAGCGCCTGGTCGTGGGGGACAGCCGCCCTCGGCTGTCCGGTCGAGCAAGGGTTCGACTATTTTTGGGGCTGCAGTCCATTCTCGGTAAGACATCGGGCCTTAGGCCCGATGGACCGCCGAGGGCGGCTGTCCCCACATGGTTCAATATTGCGGCGCCTCTCCGTTCCGGCGCGAGGATTCGATGGTGACCATTCGGGACGTGGCCAAGGAAAGCGGATTCTCTTCGACCACGGTGTCGATCGTGCTCAACAATGCGCCACTGGCCCGCTACATTCCGGCCGTCACCAAAAAGCGCATTGAGCGCGCGGCGCAGAAGCTCGGATACCGGCCCAACCAGTTCGCGCGCTCTTTGCGCAGCAAGCGCAGCCACACGGTCGGCGTCATGGTTTTTGACATGACCGATCCGTTCTGTACTCTCATTCTCCGGGGCATTGAAAACACTCTCTATCAGTCCTCCTATCTTCCCATTCTGACCGATGTGCACAACGAGCGCAGCCGCTTTGAGCGCTATCTGGAAATGCTGCTCGACCGCCGCATCGAAGCCCTGATTGTCCTGGCCAACTGGCTCTTCCTCGATATCAACTTGCTGGGCGATCTCGAAAAGAGCAGCATTCCCACGGCCATGATCGGCTGCGAACTGAAGACGGAGTCGATCAGTTCGGTGATCGTCGACAACGAGGTCGGCGGCCATATGGCGCTCGAACATCTGCACTCTCTCGGCCACCGTAAAATCGCATTCATCCGCGGCCCTAAAGCGCTGACTGATAGCGCGCCGCGCTGGCGTGGCATCCGCAGCTGTGCCAAGGAGTGCGGGCTGGAGCTCGACTCCCGTCTGATCATGGAGTTGCCGGAGTCGCGCGATCCCGTGTCCAGTTTCGAATCGGGTCATAAGCTCACCGAAGAGTTGATTCGGCAAAAGCGTTCCTTCACGGCGCTGCTGGCCTTTGACGACCTGAGCGCGTTTGGCGCAATCCGCGCTTTGAACAAGGCGGGCGTGCGAGTGCCCGAACAATGCTCAGTGATCGGTTTCGATGACATTGCCACCTCGGCACTGTACACACCCTCGCTCACCACCGTCCGCCAGCCTATGGAAGCGATGGGAGCGTCCGCCGTGGGGATTGTGTTGGATGGAATCAACGCGGTGCTGGAAAAACGGGAGATGAATGCTACGCATCGCAAGGTCGCGCCCGAGTTGGTGGTGCGCGAGTCCACGCGCAGCCTGCAGTGACCGTTCACGGCGCGGGGCGTCTCCGGTCAGACAGGGGGGCGAATGACTCTTGCGAGAAGGTGTGATTCGGCGCACACCAGGTCGCTTTTTTCTTGACATAGAGTGCCATATAAAAGCACTATTCATACGTTTTAATAGCCGTCTCAGGGTCTCAATCCACTGAGCGCACTGCGTGTCGAAAATTAAGCCCCGAGCCGTGAGGCTCGGACCGTATGGCAAGCCAACTGAACTTGCGCTGGGCGATGCCCGCGCTAACGGGGGGAGTTTGACCATGAAATCACATCGTGTGTGGTTGAGGATTGTGCTCGTGGTGTTCACACTCTGCGGGGCCGGCTGGGCCCAGACCGGGTCGATTACCGGCACGGTGAAGGATAGTTCGGGGGCCGCGATTACCGGCGCTAGCGTGGTGGTCACCAGTCCTGAGCGCGGCATTACCCGCCAGATGGCAACCAATTCCAGCGGCGAATACAACGAGTCGGCGTTGCCGGAGGGCAGCTACGACGTGATCGTTAGCGCGGCCGGCTTCAAGAAATTTGAAGTCCGGCGCGTGAAGCTCGATGTCGCGGAGAAGACGCGCGTCGATGTCACCCTGGAAGTTGGCGCTATCACGACCGAGGTCATCGTTCAGGGCGAAAACGTCGCGCAGGTCGAAACCCAGTCCTCCGAACTGGCTGGCACAGTCACGGGAAAAGAAATCACCCAGCTCGAACTCAATGGGCGAAACTTCACGACGCTTGTGAGCCTGGTTCCGGGAGTGAGCAACCAGACCGGAATGGATGAGCCGCAGGCCGGCATCAACGGCAGCGTCGCCTTCAGCATGAATGGCGGCCGCACCGAGTACAACAACTGGGAACTCGATGGCGGCGACAACATGGACAACGGCAGCAACGGCACGTTGAACGTGTATCCCAGTGTCGATGCCATCGCTGAATTCAAGGTGCTCACTTCAAACTACGGCGCCCAATACGGCCGCAACGGCTCCGGAACCGTGGAAGTCGAAACCAAGGGCGGAACGAACTCTTTCCACGGGGATGCCTACGAGTTCGTGCGCAACAACGCTTTCAACGCGCAAAACTATTTCAACAGCACTGTGGCCGGCGGCACAGGGGTCGCCCCGCCGTACAAGAAGAACGACTTCGGTTATACGCTCGGGGGCCCGGCCTACATCCCGGGTGTCTATAACAAAAACAAAGAGAAGACTTTCTTCTTCTGGTCCCAGGAGTGGCGCCGCGACCGGCTTCCCGCAAGCTTCAACACTCCGGTGCCCTACAGCGCTGAGCGGACGGGCGACTTCACGGATGTTTGCCCCAACGTCGCTGCTAAGAACTCGATGCTCGACTGCCCCACTGACCCGAGAACTGGTAATCCCTTTACCCTCGCCGCCGGGCTGGGCCCGCTGCCGGTGACGGCGCAAGCCCAAGCCCTGCTGCCGCTGATCCCAGTCGGGACCGCGGATAATCCGGGTGCAGCTGTCTATAACACGAATACGACTCTACCCACGAACTGGCGCGAAGAACTGTTCCGCATCGACCACAACATTACGGATCACGAGCGCGCGACGTTCCGCTATATCCATGATTCCTGGACAACTCTCGAACCCGGCCCAATCTGGGATACGACCAACTTCCCCACCAGCCAGACGTTTTTTAACGGACCAGGAATCAGCTTGGTCGCGCGTCTGACCAGCACCGTCTCGCCCACGCTGCTCAACGAATTCGTCGCCAGCTATACGACGGACCATATTGCGTTCAAGTCCGTGGGTTACTACGCTCTTCCGTCCGGGTTCAGCATGGGTTATCTCTACAACAATGGTGCTGGAGGTAAGCTTCCAGCTATTAATGTCGGCGCTGGGAACAATGTGTACGGAGGCGGGTTTGGCCAGGATCCGGAAGGTGTCTGGCCTGAGGGGCCATACAACTCCAATCCTACCTACACCTACCGCGACAACATGACGAAGATTATCGGCCGCCACAACCTGACGTTTGGCGCTTACCTGGTCACAGCCCAGAAGAACGAGTTAAGCAGTGTGCAGGTGAACGGCTCTCTCACTTTTAGCAAAGCCTCGGCTAGCGTACAGGTCGGCGGAAAACCTCTGGGAACTGGGAACCCCTTTGCTGACATGTTGCTGGGAGATATCGCGAGCTTTGGGCAAGGCAGTAATCAGCTGAAATTCTACAATCGCTACAAAATCGTCGAACCCTATTTCCAGGACGACTGGCGCGTGACCAACCGCCTTACTTTGAATCTGGGGCTGCGGTTAAGCCTGTTCGGCACCTACCGTGATCGCTATCACCATGCTTACAACTGGGATCCCGCCGTGTACCAGGCCGGCATCGCCAATGCGCCTACCCTCTGCCCGCCCGTATCGGCAACTTGCGCGTCGGGTTCTCTTACCGGGGGCAACCCGCTTCTCGGCCTGGTGCAGTGCGGCGGTCCGGGTGGAACCTATACTTTCGACGGATTTAGTGCCGCCGTCGGCGGCAACTCCAACGCCGGCTGCTTGCAGGGACATCTGTTCAACCCAGCACCTCGTATCGGCTTTGCCTACGACGTTTTCGGAGACGGCAAAACCGCTCTTCGCGGTGGCTATGGGATCTTCTACGAGCACGCCAATGGAAACGAAGCCGACACAGAGGGCATGGAAGGCCAGACCTCTCCTCTGCTGCAAAGTGCGACCCAGAACAATATTCAGGGTTATAACAACATTGGATCTTCCAGCGGAGGCGTCGCTCCTGCGTTCCCGTTGAGCTTCTACTCGATTCCGAACAAAGCCATCTGGCCGTACATGCAGCAATGGCACCTGGATATTCAACGCGAGCTGCCGGGCCATAGCGTGGTCATGGTTTCCTATGTCGGCAGCAAGGGGACGCATCTCGGGCTGCAGCGCGACCTGAATCAGCTGTACCCGGTGGCGGCCTCTGCGAACCCCTACGGACCCGGCCAGCCGATCACGGCGGCGGATTGCTCAAGCCTCACATTTGATCCCTTAACGGACGTCGCCACGGCCACCGCGGGAGGCACCACCTATACAACTTCCCAGACCGGCGGTTGGGCCAATAACCTGGCCGTTGCCTGCGGCAATAGCGCCGATCCGTATCGGCCCTTCTCCGGCGTCCACACCATCACGCGCCTGGAAAACCAGGCGAATTCCACCTACCACGCCCTGCAGATGTCTGCCCGAAAGAGTGTCGGGGCATTGAACTTGAGTGCGGCTTACACCTACAGCCATGCCATCGATGACTCCTCGGATCGGTATGACGGAACGTTCGTTAATTCCTACAACCCCAATTTCACCCGCGCCAGTTCCAACTTTGACGAACGTCATATACTCAACACGAGCTGGGTCTATGACCTGCCCTTCTTCAAGAAGAGCGGCCTGACGCATTCGATGTTGGGTGGCTGGCAGTGGTCGGGCATCGAGTCGTTTTCGACCGGAATACCCGTGACGGTGACGAACGGAACGACGTACGGCGATAACGCCGGAGTCGGCAACGCCACGGGCACGGGTTCGTTCCCGGCTCGGATTGGCGATCCTAACTCATCCCTTCCGCCGGCCAGTGACGTATCATCCTCGAGCCAGGCCAAGTTCGGCCTCAATCCGGGTGCCTTTGCTTTACCGCAAGGGCTCACTTTTGGAAGTTCCGGCAGAAACATCGTGCGCAATCCTTCCCGTCTGGCCTTTGATATGGGAATTTTCAAGCACTTTGCCATCAAGGAAAGCACTGCGCTTGAATTCCGGGCAGAGGCTTTCAACATCTTCAACCACACCCAGTTCTACCTGAGCAACAGCAACGGCGGCACGGCTTCGATGACCTGTACAGGGGGCGCCAATCTGTCAGCAGGCGACTCCAGTTGTATCGGGCCGGGAGGTTCGACATTTGGTGAGATCAGCAGCGCTCACCTCGCCCGCATCCTGCAGTTCAGTTTGAAGTTCATCTTCTAACGGCAACCGCAGCTAAAACCAAAGCCGGCCTCCGAAGAGGCCGGCTTCTTTTTGTGTGCCGAGCATGTTCGACAGCTAGGAGGTGCAAGTCCTCTACCCAACCTGATGGAGGTGAAGGGTTAGCGAAGCGCAAGGGTGAAATAACACTCGTCGCGAGGCGGGGCCTGAAAGAAGCG
>Ga0210406_10002274_pt1 | contig 22190 bp, 15 predicted proteins | sample IncBWC30MmetaG_FD_155454 | JGI IMG/M metagenome (GOLD analysis project Ga0210406, IMG submission 155454) | Forest soil microbial communities from Barre Woods Harvard Forest LTER site, Petersham, Massachusetts, United States - Inc-BW-C-30-M | ecosystem: Environmental > Terrestrial > Soil >...
ACCCAACATTCGCCGATACGCCAAGACTGGCGCGGCTGGAACTGGCGTCGCGGTTTGTTCCCGGCGCATTTCGGCGCATCAGCGCGCCACTGGTAAACACCTTGCTGCGCCAAGGACATTCAGCGGATGGGGCGCGCAAAGCCAGTGACGCCTGGTTGATGCCCGACGCGCTGCCGCATCCCTATTTCTTCACACGGTTATTGTTTCCGCCGTCGGAGCTTGCCCGCTTGATGGAGGCGCGATATCGCAGCAGTAGCGTTGCGCGGGATGGTGTGACGCTCGAGCCGACGTGGCTGGGATGGTTGGAGCGCGTCGCCGACCAGGCGCAAGCGATGGAATCCGTCGCGGGGATATCGTGGCTGGAGATGCGGACGTACATGGTCAGCACGTTGTTGCGGGACACGGATTCGGTGAGCATGGCGCGATCGCTGGAGGTGCGCGTGCCACTTCTGGATACTCCGCTGGTGGAATTTATGACCGCGCTGCCGGACGAGGCACGCGTACAGCCTGGGCGCGCGAAGGCGCTGCTGCTGGCGGCCGTTGAAGGCGTGCTTCCGGCGCAAGTCCTGAATCAGAAAAAGCGTACGTTCACGCTGCCTTGGGAGGAATGGCTGCGGGATTCGCTGCGGCCGCGCATCGAAGCCAGCATTCAGAATATTGCGCCCGCGCTGGCTCCGCATTTGCATGCTGCGGGAGTAAAAATGGTGTGGGATAATTTTTTGAATGGCCAAACTAGTTGGTCGCGTCCGTGGTCGCTCTACGTGCTGAACGAATGGTGTCGTCAGCACCTATCCTGAAGGTGCAACGCAGTCGGCGGCGGCCAATCGAAACTCCGTCGCCAAGCTCTGGGGTAAACTGTAAACCTTGACCATGAATATTCTGGGAATCAATGCGTACCACGGCAACGCTTCCGCCGCGATTGTCTGCGACGGCAAGCTGGTGGCGGCCGTGGAAGAGGAGCGCTTCAACCGCGTGAAGTATGCGGCCGGCTTCCCAGCCGCCGCGATTCGCTACTGCCTGAAAGAAGCAGGTTTGACATTAGCGGAAATCGATCATGTGGCGGTGCCGCGTAATCCGTACGCGCGGCTGGGAACGAAACTATTCTACGCGCTGCGCATGCCGTCATTCGCACGCGAGCGCATCAAGGTGATGTCGAAATTCACGGGGATTCCCGAGGCCTTGACGCAGGCTTTCGATACGGATGCGACAAAACTCAAAGCGACATTCCACCGCGTGGAACACCACCAGGCGCACCTGGCGAGCACGTATTTTGTGTCGCCGTTCGAACATGCGGCGCTGCTTTCCGTGGACGGGCTGGGCGATTTCGCGAGTTCGATGTGGGGAGTAGGCGAAGGCAACCGCATGCGGATCGACGGAGCGATCGCGTTTCCGCACTCCCTGGGGCTTTATTACAGTGCCGTGACGCAGTACCTGGGATTCCTGAAGTTTGGCGACGAATACAAAGTGATGGGCCTGGCTGCGTACGGGGAGCCATCGCATCTGGACGCACTGCGTGACGTTTTGCGCTTCAGCAGCAACGGGAATGAGTTCGGATTCCAATTAGGCCTGGAGTATTTCACCCATCACAGAACCGGTCCGGAAATGTCGTGGGCAGAATCGGACAAGACGCCGGTGCTGGGGAAGATGTTCTCCGATGCGATGCCGAAGAAACTTGGTGCACCGGCGCGGCAGCCGGACGATCCCCTGGAACAGCGGCACCGCGATCTTGCTGCTTCACTTCAGGCGCGCCTGGAAGAGGTTTATCTGGGGATGTTAAAGAAATTGGCCGCGCAAACTGGGGCGAAAGCAGTGTGCCTGGCGGGCGGCGTGGCGTTCAACTGCGTGGCGAATGGAAAAATTTTTGACCGCACGCCGTTTGAAAAGGTTTATGTGCACCCCGCAGCGGGAGATGCGGGCCTTGCGGTTGGAGCGGCGTATCACGTATGGCAGCAAACGCTCGGCAAGCCGCGTTCCTTCGTGATGGAACACGCATACTGGGGGCCAGGATACACGCGGGCGGAAGTACGACGCTCGATCGAAGCCAGCGCGGTTTCCGGTGAGGGCTACACGATTCACGAATTGGGCGATGACGAACTGACGCGCCGGACCGCAGGGATTATCGCGGACGGAAAAATTGTAGGCTGGTACCAGGGACGCGCGGAATGGGGCCCGCGAGCACTTGGAAACCGCAGTATCGTGGCGGATCCGCGGCGCGCGGAAATGAAGGAGATTCTGAACCGGCGCATCAAGCACCGCGAAATCTTCCGGCCGTTCGCACCTTCCATCCTTGCGGAGAAGACTGGCGAATGGTTTGAGAAGTCCTATCCCTCGCCGTTTATGAACCTGGCGTACTCGGTGCGCGCGGACAAACGCGACAAAATTCCCGCGCCAACGCACATTGACGGCACCGGGCGGCTGCAGACGGTTACGCGGGAAGCCAATCCTCGTTACCACGCGCTGATTTCGGAATTCGAGCGGCAGACGGGCGTTCCGGTGGTGCTGAATACTTCTTTCAACGACAACGAGCCCATTGTGTGCCGGCCGGAAGAGGCGCTGGACTGCTTCGTGCGCACACAAATGGACGCACTGGTGCTGGGCAACTTTCTGATTACCCGCCCATGAAGCGACCCACCCGGAGACTTGCTCGCTGGGGCGCACCGGTTATTCTGGGAATTCCCCTGGATCACAACTCCTCGTTCCTTCGCGGGCCTGCGGGAGCGCCAGCGTTGATTCGCGAGGCCCTGCATTCCGATGCGTGGAACCAATGGGCAGAAAACGGCGTCGAAATTGGCCGCGACGGATTGGTCGAAGATGCCGGCGATTTGCGCGACATGGAAGCGCCCGGTGCCTTTGCGCGGATCGAAGCGGCCATTGCAAAGATCGTTGAGGAGAAAAAGCGTCCGGTGAGTCTGGGCGGCGATCACTCGGTGACCTATCCAATTTTGCGCGCGGTGGGAAAACGAATTCCGGGAATTACGTTGGTGCATTTTGACGCCCATGCTGATCTCTACGCCGACTACCAGGGGAATCCGCACTCGCACGCCAGCCCGTTCGCGCGAATCTGCGAGGAGAAACTGGTGCAGCGATTGATCCAGATCGGCATTCGGACGTTGAACGCCCAGCAGCGAGAGCAAGCGGAAAAATACGGCGTGGAGGTGTTTGAAATGAAGAATCTCTCAAACTTGGCAAAGCTAAAGCCTGCAGGGCCGATCTACGTTTCGTTCGATATGGATGTTCTGGAACCGGGGCTGGCGCCGGGCGTGTCTCACTGGGAGCCAGGAGGGCTGACGACGCGTGAAGCGCTGCGTTATATTCAGGCGCTGCCCCCGCCGATTGTCGGCGCCGATGTGGTGGAATTCAATCCGCTTCGCGATCGCTCGGGACTCACCGCGACAGTGGCGGCGAAAATCCTGAAAGAACTTCTAGGGAAGATGCTAGCCGCGTAAGTCTCAGTTTTTGCCCGCGAGGACCCGGCCCGAAACTTTGCGCGAGATTTTGGGCCCGTGCATGAGCGTATTGTCGACCAGGCAGTTGGCCACGGCCTGGTCGACAGGGGCGTCGTTCAAGGCATCTCGAACAGGAAACGCCGCGACGTGTGGTGGTTGGGATCCTTCGGGCGCAAACAACGCGCCCTCAGTAACACACCGCGTTGCGGCGTTTTAGTGAAAAATGGATATCAAACGGGGTCCGCGTTATCTCTTGTTTCTGGCTTTTTCGTATTCGTCGAAGGCCTGCCGCAATCCATCGAGCAGGTGACCGCTCTTCACTTTGCCACCTTCGGTTTTGTGCAGATCGGACCACAGGGTGGCGCCTGTCTTCGGATCGACCAGGGCAATCTTGGTGTGGCCTGCGGGGACAGATTCTTCCGTAAAGGCGTTCAGACCGGTGGTGCGGGGAAATTCTCCGTCGGGAATAGCGCGAACATGCGTGCCACCAGTGAGGACCAGAACGAGGTCAGCTTTATCCTGGCTGGAGACGATGTCAAAACGGCCCCACTTATTGAGCTCCAACAAGGCGGTGTACTGTAGTTCGGGAAATCCGGTTTGGTTCTGGAGGAAGACGGAGTGGGCGGTGGTGACGGCTTGAGGAAGAGTGGGATGAGCGCCTGCTGGCAAGGTCATCACCCAAAAAACCAAGACCAGAAGGAGTGCCGCCGCCTTCCGAACATTGCTGAGACTCATTTGCACCTCCAACGGGGACTAATTGGGGATGGTCCAAGGTTAAGGCGTTTCTGTCAGTGCGGAACTGGCCGGGCGGCCAGAAATGGTCCACCTGTCCTAATTTTCCAGGCGGGTGCACCGGTGCCGCGGCTTGAACGCAGCTTCAATCGATGTGGTTGACCCTGTACAATGACTTCGTGCGCGTGCTGCTGCTGAACCTCTATTATCCGCCGGACACGTCCGCGACGGCGAAAATGGCCAAGATTGTAGTGGACGCCTTGGCGGCGAAGCACGACATCACCGTTCTCTGCGGGCGCCCTTCTTACGATCCGACGGAGCGGCGTGATTGGCATTTCTTCCAAAGCGAAATCGCCGGGCGAGTGAAAGTGATTCGCGTGGGGTCCACGGCGTTTCCGCGGCTCCAGATGAAACGGCGGGTGCTGAATTATTTGAGCTACGTGTTTCTTGCGGTGCCGCGAGCACTGTTTGTGGACTGCGACGTGGTGCTGGCGATGACCGACCCACCGTTTGAAGGGATCGTGGGGGCGTTTGTTGCACGGCTGCAGGGCAAGCCATACGTGTACAACATCCGGGACTTGTATCCGGACATGGCAGTGGGAGGATCGATCGTCGAGCCAGGGCTGTTGTCGCGGCTGTGGGAGAGGCTGCACCGCTGGGCGCTGGGGCGCGTGACGCGGGTGGTAGTGCTGGGCGAGGATATGAGGCAACGGATCGTGTCGAAGGGGGTGGACCCGGCTCGCATCGCGATTGTCCGCGATGGGTCGGAGATTCCGACGGCAGGGAGTTCGCCTCCTGACTGGGACCCAGAAGTAATTCGCGCCATTCGCGGCGATTTCCGATTCGTATTGGTGCACGCGGGAAACCTGGGATTTTACGGCGCCTGGGAGACGCTGCTAGCCGGGGCAGGCAAACTGGCCGATGAGAGGATCGGCCTGGTGTTCGTTGGAGACGGAGCGCAACGAGAGCGGCTCGAGGCGGAGGCAGCCGGGATTCCGAACGTGCGTTTTCTGTCGTTTTTCCCTGGGAGCAAAATTTCTTCGGTGCTGGCTGCGGCTGACGCGCACATCATTACCGTGAAGCGCGGACTGGAAGGAGTGGTGGTTCCCAGCAAGCTTTACGGGATCCTGGCTGCGGGGAAGCCGATTGTTGCGGTGGCGCCACGGGAATGCGATGCGGTTTCTCTAGGAGAAAAAGCGGGTTTTGCGATTTCTGCGGACCCCGATGATGCCGGGGAATTTGCGGCCGTGGTGGGTGAAATCTTTCGCGACGCAAGAAAGCTACGGGCCATGGGCGAAGCGGCATTGGCCGTCGCCCCGGAATACGAACGCGCGGGCGAACTGCGCAAGCTAGTAGCAATTATTGAGGCCGCAGGGCAACGCTAATTGTGGGTGGATTGCATGAGAGTCGAATAGTTTAAAATTGAGCGACTCCACCACAGCAAAAGAGCAACCGGCACAACTAAGCTATAATCCCTGTAGAAGATTCATGATTTTGGCGTTATTGTTTAGGGGCTGCGCGGGGCAGTGTCAGCGGTGAACTTCAGGCTGCTGATTGGAGTTGCTTCGAACTTGGGAGCCGGACCCAAACCGGCAACGTCTCTGTTAACGCACTGGCCATCTCGCCCTGGGCTGGATTCGTCAGAACGAGCAATGAGGACGAAATGAGTGCGGGCCTGCTGGCTTTTCTAATAGCTCTGTCAGCATCGCTGGTACTGACGGTGCCGGTGCGCGCGTTAGCCATCCGAGTGGGCATGGTGGATCTACCAGGCCCACGCAAAGTCCATCTAAAACCGATTCCGCTTCTGGGTGGCCTGGCGATGTACGCCGGAGTCATGCTGGCGGTGTTGTTTGCGTTTGACGGCGCGGCGCGAGCGCAAAGTATCGGAATTGTGAGTGGGGCAACGCTGGTGGCGCTGGTGGGATTTCTGGATGACCGCGGGTGGTTGCATCACCAGATCAAACTATTTGTGGGCATGCCCTTGGCGGCGATCCTTCTGCTGGTTACCGGGATTCACACGCAGGTATTCAGCGTGTTGGTAGGGGGCAAGACTGGGTACTGGCTGGATGCTGGGCTGACGCTTCTGTGGGTGGTGGGAATCACCGCTTCTTTCAGCATTCTGGATCATATGGACGGGCTGTGCGCAGGGATTGCCGCCATGGCCGCGGTGTTCTTCGCATTTCTGGCATATCTGAATGGACAAACCATAGTGACCGTGCTGGCGGGTGCGGTTCTGGGTGCAGCGGCAGGATTCTTGCGTTGGAACTTCAAGCCCGCCAAGATTTTTATGGGCGACAGCGGAGCGATGTTTCTGGGCTTCCTGATGGCTACGCTGGCGCTGAAGCTGCGCCTGGAGCACACCACGCAGTTGGCCAGCTTGGTCGCGCCCGTCCTGATCCTGTGCGCGGCGATATTCGACACCACGCTGGTGACCATTTCCCGGTCTCGGCGGGGCCTGCTTCCCTTTGCGACACCGGGGAAAGACCATTCCGCGCACCGGCTTGCCAACTTGGGACTGGGCCAGCGCGGCGCCGTCCTTCTGATGTACCTGGCGGGAGCGCTGTGCGGCGGAGCAGCTGTGCTGATGACCTACCTGTCAGAGCGCGGGGCCGCGATAGTGCTGGGATTGGTAGTGTTGGCGGCGTTTCCGGCAATTGCGTGGCTGGAACGCGCGCCATTCGAGCGACAGAAAGCCAACTCCGTCGGCTGACGCGGCGCGGTGCACCCCACAAAATGCAAGTTTTGTCGGAATAGCAGGTTTTGTGTGTTTTATGTGTGCCACTTAATTCGTTATACTTTGTAGCGCTGTCCACACACCACATGCCCAGTGTGTCCCGCTTTGGTGACGTGGACTGGACACAGGGTGCGGGACAACGCTTCCATAGAGTTGGATTGAGCGAAACACGTGGACAAAGCAGGTAAGGAAAACCGGCCGGGCCGGGAAGCCAAGGACATTATTGTCGTAGGCGGCTCTGCGGCGGGACTGTATACGGCGAAGCGGGTGGCTGCCGGGGGGCACAGCGTGCAGGTGCTGGAGTCGCGGCGCGCGCTGGATCCGGCTCGGCGAACGTTGATCGTCACCGATTATTTCAAGAAACAAATCAGCGCGGCGGCGCAATCGAGCATTCTGAATGAGATCCGGCGGTTTGAGTTGTTTACCGATGGGCGCTCCGCCCAGGTGGCGTTGCACCGTCCCGACCTGATCATTGAACGATATCGGTTGATTCAAACGCTGGCAAATGAAGCGCAAGCGGCAGGAGCGAAATTTCGATACGACACGCGGTTTCTGGGTCTGGCGGCCAACGGACGAGGGCTGCGGGTTGACGTGGACGAGGCCGGAGAGCGCAAGGAATTGCACGCGGAAGGCGTGGTGGGCGCGGATGGTGCGGCCAGCCGCGTTGCGCGGGCCGCGGGTTGGCCTGCGGTCGAGACCGTGCCGCTGGTTCAAGCGGTAGTGAAGTTGCCCAAGGATTGCCGGCCCGATACGACCCGCGTGTGGTTCGTGCCCGACGATACGCCTTATTTTTATTGGATGATTCCGGAATCGACGGAGCGCGCGGCGGTTGGCGTGATCGGCGAGAATGGCCGCGCCACGAAACAGTGCTTCGACCGTTTTTTGGAGAAGAAGGGATTCGAGCCTCTAGAATGGCAGGGTGCGCGCATACCGGTGTACAAGCGCTGGGTTCCCATTCAACGCCGGGTGGGCCACGGCGAAGTTTATCTGGTTGGGGATGCGGCGGCGCAGGTGAAAGTGTCCACGGTGGGCGGGATTGTGACGGGGTTTCGCGGAGCGCGCGGAGTGGCGGACGCGATTCTGCAAAATGGCACGAAGGAATTGCGAGCGTTGCGGCGAGAACTGCGCACGCACTGGCTGATCCGGCGAGCGCTGCACTACTTCCAGCAGGAAGATTATTCGCGGCTGGTGGACATGCTGAACGTCTCGACCCGCGAATCGCTCGGGGAGATCAACCGTGATGAGTCCACGCGGCTGCTATGGAGTGTAGTAAGAAATCAGCCAAAACTCGTGCTGATGGGGCTGCGAGGATTGTTGCTAGGAAGAAGATAGCACTTCTCGGCGCGGCGAAGGAACAGAAGGAGCGAAGCAGAGTCGCTTGCGCTCTTTGTGGTGCAGAGAAATTCCAGAATAGAGGAGAACGACAGTGCGCCTTGCGGTGATTGGGTGTGGCTACGTTGGACTGGTGACCGGAGCTTGCCTGGCTGCAGCAGGGCATGAGGTATTCTGCACCGACATCGATGAGACGCGCATCGATCAATTGAAAGCGGGGAAGGTGCCGATTTATGAGCAGCACCTCGAGGAGGTGCTGAAGGGTGCCGTGGCGGAGAACAAGATTGCGTTTACGGCGGATGCCGGAGAAGCGATTCGTGCCGGCGAGGTGATTTTTATTTGCGTGGGAACGCCACCAAGAGAAAGCGGAGAGGCGGATCTTTCCGCGATCGATCACGTAGCGCGGCAAGTGGCTAAGGAAGCGCGCACGTCAAAGCTGGTGGTGGAGAAAAGCACGGTGCCAGCACTGACCGGCGTGCAACTGCAGAAAGCCATGGCCGCTTATTCCCGCGGGGCGCAACTGAAGTTCCAGGTCGCGTCCAATCCCGAATTCCTGCGCGAAGGCACGGCGGTGGGAGATTTCTTTCATCCCGACCGCATTGTGGTGGGCGTGGAAGACGAGAATTCCTCCGCCAAGTTGCGCGAGATCTACCGTCCAATTCTGGAGAAGAAATTTCATTGCCCGGTTCACGCGGACAGGTGCCCTGCAAGTCCGACAGGCGAGCTGCTGGTGACAACCATCAACAGTGCGGAACTGATCAAACACGCCTCCAACTCATTTCTGGCGCTGAAAATCAGCTACGCCAATGTCATCTCTGATCTTTGCGAGCGGATCGGCGCGGACGTGGAAGAAGTGACTCACGCCATGGGGTTGGATCCGCGCATCGGCACGCAATTCCTGAAAGCCGGGCTGGGCTTCGGCGGTTTCTGTTTTCCAAAGGACATCCAGGCGTTCATTCACTTGTCGGCCTCCGTGGGGGTGGATTTTGAGATGTTGAAGGCCGCGGAACGCGTGAACAAGCAACGCATCGACAAGTACTTTGAGAAAATCCGCAAGGCGCTGTGGGTGGTGAAAGGCAAACGCGTGGCCGTGCTGGGTTTGGCTTTTAAGGCCAACACCGACGATATTCGCTTTGCGCCCGCGCTGGAAGTGATGCGCCGACTGCTGGAAGAAGGGGCGGAAGTACGGGCCAGCGACCCGGAAGCGATTGCCCGCACCAAATCGCAGTTTCCCCAGGTTGCGTATTTCGATGATCCGTATGAAGCCTTGCAAGGCGTGGATGCCGCGCTGGTGTGCACCGAGTGGCAGATTTTCCGGAAACTCGATTGGGAACGAGCGGGCAAGGATATGGCCCGCCGGCTGGTGATCGACGGCAGAAATCTGTATTCGGCGAGTAAATTGCAGCAACTGGGCTTCGAATACTATTCGTTCGGCCGCCCATAGGAACAGAGACTAGCGCCGTGAGACGGAGAGGCGCGCAAACTGCTCCTTGAAGAAATCCATGGTAATACTGAGACCGTCCTGCAACTCCACTTTTGGCTCCCAATTCAAAAGTCTTTTCGCTTTGGAAATATCCGGGCGCCGCTGCTTGGGATCGTCTTGCGGCAATGGCTCATGAATGATTTTGGGCGCGTTTGGAAAGAAGCTCAGCACGCGTTGGGCAAATTCGTAAATCGTCATTTCCGCAGGATTACCGATGTTTGTGGGGAAGTGTTCATCGGACTGGCTTAAACGGTAGATGCCGTCGATCAGGTCGGATACATAACAAAAACTGCGGGTCTGCTGGCCGTCTCCATAAACGGTGATGGGCTGACCGCTGAGCGCCTGGAATACGAAGTTGGGAAGGGCGCGCCCATCGTTCAAACGCATGCGCGGGCCGTAGGTATTGAAGATACGTACGATGTGAGTGTCCAGGGAGTGAAAGCGATGATAGGCCATGGTGGTGGCTTCGGCGAAGCGCTTGGCTTCGTCGTAGACGCTGCGCGGGCCCACCGGATTCACATTGCCCCAGTAGGTTTCACTTTGCGGCGAGACGTTCGGATCCCCGTAGCACTCGCTGGTGGAAGCCAGAAGAAATTTGGCGTGCTTCTCAAAAGCCAGGTCCAGGGAATGCATGGTGCCAAGGGAGCCCACTTTCAGAGTTTCAATCGGGAACTTCAGATAATCGGGCGGACTTGCAGGCGAGGCAAAGTGGAAAACGTAGCCCACCGGGCCGGTGACGTGAATGGGCTGACTTACGTCCTTGCGCTCGAGTTGGAAGCGCGTGTTGCCGGGCAAATGCGCGAGATTGGATTCTTCGCCGGTGATGAAATTGTCGAGCGCGAGAACGTCGTAACCCTCCGCCAACAGGCGATCACAAAGATGGGAACCCAGAAATCCCGCAGCACCGGTTACCACAGCTCTCATGCGTCCTCCAGAAATTAGCGATCTCTATTTTATAGTGGCCAAGAGGAGTTTCCCTAACGCGAATCGCGGCGACCGTGCCGGTTGGCTGCCTGATGTGCGTTTGACGAGCAGCAATGTGCGGGATACCATTCGCCAGCATGCCGGGATTCCTCTTCGCGTCGCTCCTGCCAACTCAATCGAACCGGCGTCCTCGACTATGGGTAGCCGTAGCGGGATTTTTGTTGTTTGTGGCATTGTTCGCATTTTTTAACGTGGGACGTTGGCTTTCGGTGGACGACCCGCTGGCGCAGGCCGACGCGATTGCCGTACTGAGCGGCCGAATGCCGGGCCGCGCAGTGGAAGCGGCGCGCATCTACAAAGGGGGGTGCGCGCCCGAGGTGTGGCTGACACATTCGACAGAACCCGGAGCGACGATGCAAAAACTGTCAGTCGCATATACGAGCGAAGATGCCTACAACAAACTGATTCTGGAGCAGGAAGGAGTGCCGGAGACTGCCATACGGATTCTGGACCCGCCGATTGTGAACACCGCGGATGAAATGAAGACCATTGGGCAAGCGTTGAAACAGGGCAAGTCTCACCGAGTGATTTTGGTAACGTCCAAAGTGCACACGAGGCGGACTCGCACTTTGTGGAACCATCTCGCCCGGCAGGATGGCGCGGCCATCGTGCACGGAGTTTCCGACGATGCATTTGATCCCGCGCACTGGTGGCGAACGACGGGCGATGTACTCGACGTGGTTCGCGAGGTGCTGGGCATGTTGAACGCGTGGGCAGGATTGCCGCTGCGGCGCGCAAGTTGACGGTTCCCGGCCTTAGAAAAAGAGAAAGCGCTTGCGTTTGCGGGGCGCCGGCGCAATCTCGGGTACGTAAGGCAAGGGATCGCCATTGAAGGCGGCGAGCGGGTTGTCAATCAACAAGGCGCGAGCGGTTTCTTCGCCCAATTGCTGCGCGATGGAGTCGTAGGCGAATCTCAACTTTAGCGGACGCCGCGCGGTGTTGTGCGCATCGCTGGAGACGAAATGAATCAAGCCGCGGGTCATCCAACTCCAAGCATCCTCTTTTGCGCCCGGCCCGAACACTCCAGACAGGGAACCGGCGGTAATCTGTGCGAAGCAGCCGAGACGAACCCAGTGCAGCAGCCTGTCCGGTTGCGACCGGAGAATTGGATTGCGCTCCGGATGAGTGATGATGGGACGCAAGCCGGCGAGTTGCAGCTCGTGGAGTGTCTGATCCATAGCCGGCGGAATCGAAAATTCGTTGAACTCCACCAATAGATAGTCTTTCTGATTGATGCAGAAGGGCACGGGATGTTTTCGAACCGCCAGGAGATTTTCGTGGTTCAGGTGGAAATCGCAGCCGGTGGCCAGCTTCAGGCGTCCGTGGAGTTTTTCGGCGAGGGCATCGCGTGCGGCTCGCACGTTGGCAAAGTCGAAGAGGAATTGCGAACTGCAGTGGGGAGTGGCGACCACGTGGGTAATGCCATCGGCGATGGCGTCTTCGGCCATGGCGAGGGAGTCTTCGATGTTTTTAGGGCCGTCGTCGAGGCCGAACAGGATATGGCAGTGGAGGTCAACCATGAGTGCTTCTAAGTATGCGTCAGGAGCGCCAGGCAGAAAAGGCCTGCCAGATGCCCAGAAAGAACATTAAAGCCGCAAACACCTGGCGCATGCGCCGCGGATTAAGGCGGCGCGCTACGTACGCGCCCAGAATGCCGCCGAGGAATACGCCGGGAATGAGCAAAAAACCTGCCGGCCAATTGACGTACCCGGCTCTCGCGTAGGTGAGAAACGCCAGAAGACCGGTGGGCGGAATGAGGGCTACTAGGCTGGTGCCCTGCGCGCGATGCTGGCTGAATCCAAACAACAGCCCGAGCAACGGGACAAGCAAAACGCCGCCGCCGATTCCGACCATGCCCGCAGCAACACCACAGAATGCGGCCACGAAGAGGATGCCCACAGTGCGCGCCAGATTCCTACCGCTGACCTTTTGGGAAACCGCGGCGGCAGGGTCTGCGCTGGGACTGGTCTTGCGCCAGAGCAAAACCGCGGAGAGCATCAGAAAGAATCCAAAGATGCCCTGCAGATCGCGCGAATTCATGGGCACCGCGATGCGTCCGCCGAGGTAACCACCGAGCAGGAAGCCAATCGCGCAACAGATTCCGGCGGGCAGATCCACCTGGCTATTTTTCCAATAGCCACGCAGCGCGCCGAGGCCGATGGGCGGGAGCAGGATGAAAAGAGAGGTGCCTTGAGCCAAGTGCTGGTCGTAGTGGAGGAGGTAGACCATGGCGGGCACCAGCACAACGCCGCCGCCAATCCCCAGAAGACCGACCAGGGTGCCGACAAAAAGGCCAAGAGCCAAAATGGTGACAATCAACATGTTGGGAGGGCGCTAATCCCGTCCAGGAAGAAGAAGGGCCGCACGACGGTTATGTTGATGCGCACGCGAGAGAATAGCAACTTGCTTCTGGCAGTGGGCAGGCAAATCAGTGAATATTTCGGAACAACCACAACAACCGCCGGATGGTTTCTGGGCGGGCGAAAGAAACTGATATGATGACTATGTCGTTTGTCCCTCGGGCCTTAGGCCTGCGCAAGAGCGGTGCACAATCCAGAGGAGCGCTTTGCATCTCATGGCTACCGAACGAAAACCAGAGTTCTTCAAAAGCAGTCAGTTGAAAGTGGGAATTATCGGGTGCGGTTATGTGGGGCTTCCGCTGGCGCTGAGATTTGCCGAGGCCGGGCATCGAGTGACCGGTTTCGATACCGACCCGGAAAAAATCAGGATGTTGAATTCAGGGAAATCGTACATCGAGCATATTCAACAGAACAAAATTCAGCAATATGTGAACAGCCGGCATTTTGGAGCGACCGACGATTTCTCAAGGCTCGCCGAAGCGGACGCGATCATCATTTGCGTTCCCACGCCGCTGAACGAATACCGCGAGCCGGATCTGAGTTACGTGGAAAAGACGGCGAAGTCGATCCAGCCGCACCTGCAAAAGGGACAGTTGGTGGTGCTGGAATCGACGACCTATCCGGGGACGACGGAAGAACTGGTTCTGCCGATTCTGGAAAAAAGCGGCTTGCGTTGCCCCATTGCCTCGGGCCTGGACAATGAAAATGTTCCCGGAGATTTTTTCCTGGCGTTTTCTCCGGAGCGCGAAGATCCCGGCAACAAGCAGTATGGACTGGCGCAGATCCCCAAAGTCGTGGGCGGCGTGAATCCGCCAAGCGGGCGAGCGGCGCAGGCGCTGTATGCGCAAGTGGTGGCCAAGGTTATCCCGGTCAGCTCCACGCGAGCGGCGGAAATGGCCAAACTTCTGGAGAACATTTTTCGCTGCGTGAACATCGCGCTAGTGAACGAGCTGAAGCTGCTCTGCCAACGTATGGGCGTGGACGTCTGGGAAGTGATCGAAGCGGCTTCGTCGAAGCCCTTCGGCTTTATGCCGTTCTATCCAGGGCCCGGGCTGGGCGGCCACTGTATTCCCGTTGACCCGTTCTACTTGTCGTGGAAAGCGCGAGAGTATGATTTTTCAACCAGGTTCATCGAATTAGCGGGCGAAGTGAACACCGCGATGCCGTACCACGTGGTGGACGCGATTGCCGAAGCGCTGAACCAGCAAAAGAAAAGTCTGAACGGATCGAAGCTTCTGGTGCTTGGGGTGGCCTACAAGAAGGATGTGGACGACTTGCGCGAGTCTCCGACGCTGAAGATCATGGAAATCCTGCAGAAACGCGGCGCCACCTTTGACTACAACGATCCTTACTTTCCGAAGCTGCACAAGATGCGGCACTACGACTACTCCCACATGAAGTCGGTGCCGCTGAGCCCGGCCACGTTGCGAACTTACGATGCGGTGATTATCGCCACGGATCACTCCAGCTACGACTACGCGCAGATCGTGGATTCCTCGAAGCTGGTAGTCGACACGCGCAATGCGACACGGCGGGTGATGAGGAATCGCGAGAGAATCGTTCCCTGCTGACGCACAAAATCAAGGCTCGGGCGGCGGCTACTTTGCCTTGGTGAGTTCGACGCGCGCGCCGGCGACGGGAAGAACCGCTTCTACCAACACGGGAATGCGCAGGGAGTCGTTGGCGAGATACAGGAAAAAGTGCGCATCCTTCATTTCGGCGCCGTTATCGAAGACGTGAATCTCGATTTTTGTAGTATTGAAATCGCCGGCAGGAACACTGACGGGTTGCGACTTGCTCTTCAGCACCGCGCGAACATCGTAAAGTTTGTGGCCGTCATAAACCGGAGAGCGAACCTCGGGCGTCTTGTTCCAATCCACGTTACGCAGGTAGTGCAGAAAGCCCAGCGGATCGCGCGTTTCCGGCAGGACACGGGCGGCGATCATTCCGGCAGGGGCAAAATCCTTCGGCGAAGAATAGAGGCGCTCGACGGAATCCACCTTCTGGCCGCGCTCGCTAAGATGCATTTCGTACTGATGGCTGCTGAGGTCCACGGGGTCGCTGTAGGAATCGAAGCGGTCGTCCAGTTCGAAGATCATGCGATACGGATTTTCCGTGTGTGCGAAGGCTTGAAGATGCCACACGTTTTTGCCCGCCAGATCACGTTTGTCTCCCACGAGGATCTTCAGAGTCGCCACGGTACTGTCGATCTTCGTGACGTTGGCCGCATATTCCAAGGTTTCGCCCGGGCGCAGAATGGGCCCGGTTTCCACGGCTGGTACGTGCACCTTGGCGCTTTCTGCCGGCGGCGCGCCGGGCTTCTCGTGGCCGGAAGTTTCCGGAATTGCGGCAGCAGGCGAGGGGTTGATTACGGTAGTGGGATAAGTCTCCGCGGTTGGCGCGCCGCGATGCAGCTTGCGGCGGTGCGCGTAGTACAAGCTGGCAACTGCCAGTAGCAGCACGACAAAGAGGATAGCGATTCGTTTCTTGCTCATGTGCAATGCGCATTGCGCGCCGCGAAACATTGCGCGATAAAGCGTCTTACCATCGTACAATAAGAACGGTTTTGCTACAGAAGGAGACGGAAATGCGCTACCTGGTTACGGGGGGCGCCGGATTCATCGGCTCGAACACTGTGGATGAATTGGTGCGGCGCGGGCATAGCGTCGTCGTGCTCGATGATTTGTCGTCTGGCAAAGAAGAGAACCTCGCGGAAGTTCGCAGCAAAATCACCTTCATGAAGGGGTCGATCACCGATCTGGAAGCGGTCCAGAAAGCCATGCACCAGGCGGAATACGTGCTACATCTGGCCGCGCGCACTTCGGTGCCACGTTCAGTGAAGGATCCCATCGAAACGAACAGAATTAACGTGGATGGGACCCTGAACGTGCTGGTGGCGGCGCGCGACAACAAAGTGAAACGGGTGGTGTACGCGGCTTCTTCCTCGGCTTATGGAGAGACACCCACTTTGCCGAAGACGGAGTCGATGCAGCCGGTTCCGATTTCACCGTACGGAGTGGCGAAATATGTAGGGGAACTGTACGGGCAGACGTTTGGGCGCTGCTACGGACTGGAAAACGTTTCGCTGCGGTATTTCAATATTTTCGGGCCGCGGCAGGATCCCGGTTCTCCGTACTCAGGTGTATTGTCGCGATTCGCGGCGGCGGTGCTGGACGATACGCAGCCGTTAATTTATGGAGACGGCGAACAGACGCGGGATTTCACGTTTGTGGAAAATGCCGTGCAGGCTAATCTGCTGGCGTTTGAGGCACCCAGGGCGTCCGGGAACGTGTACAACGTCGGAACGGGCTTCGCGATTTCGCTGAACAAAATAGTGGAACTCCTGCGAGGCATTTCCGGCAAAAAGATTGAACCGAAGCATGATCCTCCGCGGGAAGGGGATATACGCGATTCGCTGGCCGACATCCGCAGAGCGAAACAAGATCTTGGTTACGAGCCGGCGGTGCTGTTCGAAGAAGGGCTGCAGCGCACCTTTGAGTGGTATCAGACCAACCATGTGAAGGCGCCGGTAAAAGAAGCGAATTGACACCCTCCCCGCCATGAAGGACGGGGCTTTATGGCCCTACGGGTAAAAAGTCTGGGCGAGAATTAGCAGACCTAACCCTCCGCGGCCAAAGCCGGGTTGCAGCGCGAGTACCTACCGCACGACTGACCGGCTGGCGGAAAGATCACAAGGCGTTGAGCGAAGCGAGGGATCTGCTTTTCGCAAAAATGCCAAGCAAAAAAGCAGATTCCACACTCCGCAGACTCCGTTCGGAATGACAGCATGAGAGTTTTTCCGTTGCCTGTGAAGTTCCGCCGTCCGGAGTCACACAACCGCCAAGCAGCGAATCTGCGGCGCTTTTCGGAGATTACGGCTTGTTGGTCGCGCCGTACTGCAAAGGCTCGCCGGCCTTCGGCTTATCGAAATCCCAGAACCATAGCGCTTCCAGCTTCTTTTGTTGCGGCCACAGCTGGTTGAGTGTGTCGCCTTCGTACAAGGCGCCGTTTTTCATCACCCAGTGAATGGTGTTGGTGTTGTGGATGTCGTCGAGCGGATTCTTGTCGAGGATCACCAAATCAGCCAGCTTGCCGGGCTCGAGCGAGCCGATATCCTGCGGGCGTCCAACGATCTTTGCACCATGCACGGTTGCGCAGCGGAGCACTTCCATCGGAGTCATGCCACCGCTGGCCAGCATCCACATTTCCCAGTGATAACCGAGGCCCTGCAGTTGGCCGTGACTGCCCACGCCGACGAGCCCGCCAGCACGGACCAGCTTGGCCATCTGCGCAGCATGTTTGGGGAATTCGTATTCGTCTTCGCGTCCCCAAAAGGCGCGGCGAGTGCTCTTGCGATCGAGAATGAAATGCGGCGTGAAATGGTTGAGCTTGGGATCATCGTGCACTTCGGTGTGTTCGTAGAAATAGTTTTCGCCCCACGGGCCGCCATAGCTGACGATCAACGTGGGCGTTTCCGCGATTCCGGATTGGGCGAAGAGTTGAATCACGTCCTTATAGAGCGGAACGATGGGCAGGGTGTGCTCATTTCCGTGGAAGCCGTCGATCACGTGGGTCATATCGAGCTTGAGGTCGAGGCCACCCTCGGTGGTGGGCATCATGCCGAGTTCCTTTGACGCTTGCACCATGAACTGCCGCTGCTTGCGATTCCCGACGATGTAGCTCTTGATGTTGTGCGTCCCGTAGTAATCGCGATACTTGGTCAGCACGCCTTTTGCGTCGTCGACAGACTGGAACTCGTTATTGGAAAACACACCAGGCCCTGTGGAGAAGGCGCGAAGCCCGATAATTTCTCCGCTGTCAGCCAGGTCCTGATACGCGAACATATCGTTGGTGCCGGTCTGGACATCCAGACCGGAGGTGACACCGTACGCGACGTTCGCGAGGAACGACCAGTTTTGCACGTCGAGAATGCCGCGGCGAATCTCGAACCAGTGCGCGTGGGTATCGACAAAACCTGGCACGATGGTTTTGCCCCTAACGTCGAACACCCGAGTTCCAGCAGGAACGCGGCCGCGCTTTCCGATGCTCTTGATGCGGTTGCTTTCAATCACGATGTCGGCGTCGGGGATCACTTCCGTGTCGTTCATAGTGATGACCGTTGCGCCGCGTAGAACGATGGTGCCCTGGGGAGTCGCGCGAGGCACTTCGAGCGCGACATGGATTTCCTGAACGTCCTTGGAGCGTTCGTTTGGTTTTTTCTCCTCTTTTTTCTCTTGCTTGTTTTCGTCGGACTTGGCCGCAGACTGACTGGCGTCTTTCTTGTCGCTGTCACTGCTTGCCGCGGGTTTCTTCTCTTCCTTGTCTTTATCTTTTTCATCCTTGGGTTTTTCAAAGGAAATGGAGCTCAGCGGTTGTCGAAAGAGACTCGCGCCCACGGCCCAGGAAATGGTCTTGCCATCATCCGACCAGTGAAAATAGTCGGCGCCAATATCGGAAATTCGCTTTACGGGAACCGCACCGGAAGTGACGACGATGGTTGGCGCCTCTCCGCCGACCACCGGCATAGCCACCAGGAAAAGCTGGTTCATCACTTGGGCCAAGACCCATTGACCGTCTGGACTTACGCGTAGATCATCGGCGGCGGTGGGTTCTTCTTCGCTGTAGTCGCCGGCACCTTTCACTTGCACATGGGTGATCCGATCGGTGCCGTCGTAACGAAGAGAAACAAGCCCCTGAGGCGTGTTCACGTAAATGCGATCTTTGTCGTGCGTGAAGTGCGGCGCACCGGCTCCACGCGCCGGCAAAATCAGTTTGGCATCGCCGCCTTCCGATGGAAGCCAGATCAAGTCGGCGTTCGAAGTTTGCCCACCATCGAATTCCGAATGTTCGCGATCGTAGGCATTGCCGCGCAACAGGACAATTCGCGTGCCGTCCGGCGACCACACCGGATTGCTATAAAGGGACGGCGTCCTGGTGAGTTGCACGGAAGTTCCGCCGCTTGCAGGAACTTTCCAAAGCTGGCCGCCGGCATTCGACCAGGTGACATAGGCAAGCCACTTGCCATCGGGCGACCACGCGGGCTGGAACTGGCGGGTTTCGTCGCTCAACAGTTGCCGAGGTTTGCCGTTGGGAAGGTCCATCAGGTACAGATGAGTCATGGCAGAAAAAGCCATGCTCTTGCCGTCGGGCGATTCGACAGGATCCTGAATCAAGCGAACCTTCACCGGGCCTTCCTCGACGCGTTGAGGAAAATCGAGCCTTGGGCCGAGATCCAACTTCACATTGGCGGTAAAGGGAACGACGGTTTCCGCCCCGGACGTGAGGTTCAAGCGGCGGATCTTGCCGTCCTGGTTGTAGAGAATTTCCTGGCCGTCGGGGAAGAAGGCGTAACCGGGAAAAAGATCGCGAGAGAAAATGGCTTCCTGATCGTCGCGCGTGATGGGATAGCGCACCCAGCGGTCTTCTCCCGTTTCCAGATTGCGCAGGCGCAAGCCGGTTTCCGTCTCGTAACGGGTTGCGTACAACAACTGCTTTCCATCCGGCGAAAGCACGGGGCGGAAACTGCTGCGCAACTGTTCCAGGAGGATATCCTCGTCACCGGTTTTGCGATCACGGCGGGCAATTTGCCAAAGGGGAAACTGCGCGTTGTAGGCGAACGAACCGGTGCGGCGCGCGTAATAGAGATATTTACCGTCTGGAGAAGCCACGACACCTAAGGCGTTGGTACGTTCACGGCGAGGTTGCTTTGGCGCCGCTTTCGCCTTGGTGATTTGAACGCCGGAGCCTCCCTGTACGTGATACATCCAGAGTTCATAAGTGGAAAGGGCTTGCGTCGTCTTTGAGACCAACACATAGCTGCTGTCAGGCGTCCACGACGGGGAGGCGAAATCCGCCCAAGTCTCTTTGGAAAGCTGCTTGGGATCGCTGCCGTCCGGTTTCATGATCCAGACGTTTTCGCCGCCATCGCGGTCAGAAAGAAAGGTGATCCATTTTCCGTCGGGCGAAAAGCGCGGCTGGCTATCGAATGGCATGCCGCCGGAAATCAGCTGGGCCTGGCCGCCTTCGACAGGGAGGGTGTAAATGTCGCCGAGAAGTTCGAAGACGATGGTGCGGCCATCGGGAGAGATGTCAAGGGACAACCAGGTGCCTTCATCGGTGGAGAATTCGATCTTGCGCTCGGGCTTGAGCTCGAGGGTTTTCTTTTCGTCTTTCTTTTGATCCTTTTTGTCGTCTTTCTTCTCGTCTTTCTGATCCCGGGCCAAGGCCGGTACCGATGCCAAGGCAGCACCGCTGCAAATCAATGCAAGGAGCACACCCCACACGGCAGTCAGCAACCACTTCGAGCGAATGGCGCTCATGCAATCTTCCTTTCTGTCATCCCAATAGGTGGATCTGAAACCCGAACGAACGAATAGGGCCGTTGGCGCGATGCCGAGCAATCTTTCCCCTTAGACGCGCGTCTTTGCCAGTCGTTTCAAGCGCAGTCTAACCCTCGGACTCTTCCAAGTCGTCGCCGCCCGCGGCATCGCCGCCGTCGAAATTCGGGACGATGTGCGGCACCCCGGCTTCATTCATCTTTTTGTTCAGCGCGGGCAACTGTTCTTCTAAGAGTTTTTTCACCTGTGCCGAAGCATCGCTGACCTGGGGCTTTAATTCCGCAATTTTCTCGGTCTGTTGCTGGCCGGGAGCCGCCGCGAAATCGTCGATGTCCTCCATCAAGCCCTGCACCTGGCTGGGCAAGGGCGCCGGAAGCCATTCAAAGGGAGGACCGGCATTGCCCAGTCCCTCGCGTTCGCGGTGATATTTCGCTGCGAGGTCGTTCACTTTCTTTAGCAGGTCGTCTGCCTGCGTTTGAATATTTTCGGGAATCTTGACGCCATTTTTCTGCTCGGCTTCATGCTTCCACTGTGCTTGCGCGGCTTTCAGCGCAGCCTGGAGCGCCAGAATCTTCTTGCGGTCGGTGGAACAGGTTTTGGCCATGCCGTAAAGGTCATCCAGGGCCGCGCGGCGCGCCACTCGATCGGAAGCGGATAGCGTGATCCGGGGATCCTCTTCCACGGTGACCTTTTGCGACACTTCTTTCTCAAGCGCTTTGATCCTTATGGTGTACTCGCCGGGATCGACCCGAGGCCCGCGCGGACCTTCGTAATAACCCGCCGCCATGGCTTCCTTCTGCTCCGCAGTGGGCTCTGACGGGGGATCGTAGCGCAAGTCCCAGGCCGCGCGATCGAAGCCCGCGGTGCCGGGCCCATCAAACTGGCGGACGAGTTTATTGTCTTTGTCGAACACGGTGATCTTCGCGGGGCCTTCCTTTTTTTCCGGGGCTTCTTTTTTGGATTTGTCTTCCTCCGCGGGTTGCTTCTTTTTGTCCTTGTCGGCGTCTTTGGCGGTCTCCTTAACTTCCGGAGGAATCGCGGCTTGCATGTAGTAGGTGATCAAGGCGCCATACGGCGGATTTTTTGCGGTGAAGTATTTTTGCCCGGAACTCCAGCGGCGCGTGCGGAGAAACCACAACGTGGCTGTCCGTGGGGCGAAAAAGGTAATTCCGGAGGTTGCGAGGCTCGCGTCCATTTTTTCGAGGGCAGTCATATCGTCGAGGACCCAAATCGACCTTCCATGGGTGCCGAGAACCAAGTCGTTTTCGCGGGCATGAATTTGAATATCGTCGACGGGCACGGTGGGAAAGTTGTTTTTCAACTGTGACCAGGTTGCGCCGCGGTCCTGCGAGATCCACAAACCAAATTCCATCCCGGCGAACAGCAGATTGGAGTTCACGGGATGCTCGCGAATGACGTGAACGCTGCCCGCGGAGTCGGGAATTCCGTCGCGAAACGATTTCCAGGTTTCGCCGTAGTCAGTGGTTATAAAAATATAAATAGAGTAATCGTTGCTGCGATGCCCGTCGAACGTGGCATATGCGGTGCCTTCCGCATATTTGGAAGCCACGACGCGGCTGACGTAGGTTCCTTTGGGCAGTGCGGGAACGCGTGACGCCACATTCTTCCAGTTTCTGCCAGCGTCGCGGCTGACCTGCAGATTCCCGTCATCCGTTCCGACCCACAGAACATTTTCCGTGAGCGGCGATTCACTGATGGTGGTGATGGTGGGATATTCCTCAACGCCATCATGGCGAGACAGTGTGGATTTATCCGGCACCT